>ERZ824480.1025-NODE-1025-length-27695-cov-4.427786_pt1 | contig 27695 bp, 22 predicted proteins | sample MGYA00519861_ERZ824480 | MGnify/ENA primary metagenome ERZ824480 (study PRJEB31778, sample SAMEA3449152) | human gut metagenome | biome: human gut; feature: human-associated habitat; material: faeces | place: United Kingdom | collected 2010/2012 ... | reverse complement strand
ATCCGGCTTTTTCAAGCTCCCATACAGCGGTGCGGATAGCGTCGATACTTTCCCGATTGATATAGGACAGCCCCGCAAGAGTATAGTCCCAATCCTCCGGCAAGGACAGCATTTGTGATAACAACCCTTTTGCTTTTAGGGAAAGCTCCTTGTTGCGTAAATGGTGGTTGCTCATAACCGTATATCCTGTGTTTCTCTCCACGCGGAAAACTGCCATAGCTTCATCAACTCCTTTGCTTCATATTTGTTACGCAGTAGAACAGCGATTTTGAGGGTTTAGGTATCAATCCCTTACCCTGTGAAAACCGCACCCGCAAAGCCTTATGTAGCAAGGTTCTTTTTGCCCCTACTGCGTAACATGAGGGTAAAAAAATAACGGCGTTCCTTGTTTCCCTGTCGGGATAAGGTAACGCCGCCTGTGCGGTACGTTATTCAGTTTTAGTACAATACCTGCTTGTCCGTTGCTCGAAAAACATTGATTTTCTTGTGTTTTCAAAAGTATCGTTATCTAACCCTATCTTTTGAAAGACCTGAATTTCAGGCAATGATGCGAGATGTCGAAGAAGGAAATGCCAACTGCATAATCGTAAAAGATTTATCAAGACTTGGCAGAAATGATGTTCAGGCAAATCTATATTACGAGGACATTTTCATAGCAAGAGGCATTCGGTTTATTGCAATAGATGATGGCGTTGATACATACTTAAATGGTTATCAACAAATTGCAACCTTCAAGAATATGTATAATGCAATGTATCCCAGAGATATATCTGAAAAGACGAGGTCGGCATACAAAACCAAATCGGAATCTGGTTGGTTCCTTGGCAGTAAAGCACCATACGGATATCAAAAGGACCCGAAGGACAAGCATCATCTTATAATTGATGAAGAGGTTGCACATATTGTAAGACACATATTCGACTTAGCAAAGCAAGGTTATGGGAAAAGGAAAATAACAAAAATACTTCACGAAGAAAAAATTCCTACTCCTGCCGCCTATGCAAAGGCTCAGGGAATTAATCATTATTCTGCTATGACCGCACACGATGATGAATGTTATTGGTGTGATGATACTGTGGGCGATATGCTTATAAATGAAGTTTACATAGGTAATATGGTAAACCACAGAAAAGAAAAACCTTTTAAGTCAAAGAAGTTCAGAGATGTCCCAAAGGATGAATGGATTGTGGTAAAAAACACCCATGAGCCGATAATTGATACGCACACCTTTGATGAAGTACAAAAATTGCTTGAAAGTCGTGCAAGGGAAACCAAAACAGGTGAAACACAAATCTTTGCTAAGATAATAAAATGTATGGATTGCAAAAAAGCTCTGGTCTTCTCCAATGCAACCAAGTCTTATGTATGCAACACATACAACCTAAAGGGTAAGCAATACTGCCCGTCCCATTACATAAGGTATGACGAGTTATACGGTGTAGTCCTTGCAGACATCTACGCAAAGACAGTGATGCTAGAAACCGACAGAGATGCCTTGTATAAAGCGGCACTCAAATGCAACGAGCAAAAGATTATGGCAGAAACCAAAGATAATCAGCGAAAGCTTGCGAAGGCAAATAAGCGAATTGATGAGCTTGAACTTCTGATTAAAAAGACCTATGAAAATTCAGTCTTAGGAAATCTATCAAGTGAGAGAATGGCATCACTCCTTGCAGGATACGAAGAAGAACAGGCAGAATTAAAAGCCGAGGCATCAAGAATAGAAAACGAGCTTAACGAATACCACAAATCAAAGGACAATGCCATAGATTTTGTAAACTTAATTGAAAAGTACATTGGAATTAAAGAACTCACATACGAGATTCTCCATGAGCTTATAGAGAGAATTGAAGTCGGCGAAAAGTACGAATATCAGGGCGAAACTTATCAGGATATAAATATTTATTATAAGTTTGTTGGAACGGTAGATTTTAATAGCGAACAGAATATAGAAAAAGCAGGTTAACAGGGCACTCCCTTAAAAAGAGCAACAGTCCTGTTATCCGCACCAAACAGTACAAATCCGAACCCTAAATCAATCGGTGAAGGGTTCGGATTTTTGATTTATTTGGCTTATCCGAACTTTAATGCAAAACGCAAAAATTAAATTCGGAGGTTACTTATTATGAAAACAGAACTTAAAAACATCGGCGCTTGGGGCAGACTGCATTATGATTTTCTTTACCGCAATAATCGGACTGTTATCTTTGAGGACATCACCGTTTTCGGAGTTGAAGGCTGCGATCCATTCGATGCCGACAATATAAATCCGCTTAAGGAAAGCGGACATATGAAAGGATTCTCGTTTGATATAAGAGAACGAGGGGCAAGGCTTTTCAGGCTCATTGAATGAAATTTTCTTTGTGATCTGCCTTGCCAATCGTGCAGTTACACGATCTTAAACCAAGTTTGCGCGGCTACAGGCTGTAATTATTGAAAGGTAGATTTTTTGAATATGAAAAAACTTATGGTACTTGGCGCTGTAATCATAATACTTGCCGCGGCGGCATTTATTCCGGTTTTCGGCACCGCAGAAGGCGACGATTTTTATTTGCGGTACAAAGACAAAAACATTTATGTTCTTAACTATGAGCAGACGACGGGCGCAGGATATACAGTAAAGAACACAAAAGATGAAAAGCTTTTTGGAAAAAGCGTTGCCTTCAAGACCTTGTTTGACCCAAGGCATCATAAAAGCCATTATGCCAGGACATTTGAGCTACTAAAAACAGCGGAGCTTTAAGCTCCGCTGTTTTTAATTTATAATCAGGCTTTCAGCCTTAAGATACACACTTTTGATCAGTTCTGTCTTTGCCGGAGACGGTTTTAAGCGGCCTTCGAAGTGTCTTATCATAAAGGAAAGCGACGGCGAGGGAAATTAAAAACGTTGCCCCGGCGAAAAGAAGAACGAAAAGCACTTTATTGCCGTACCCCGAGCGTTCGAAAACAAGATTTATGAGATAGGGCCTTAAATATGTCCTCGCGATCAGGTTATCGTGGATTATGTAAATCAAAAGAGAAAGGCCGGAAATATAATTTACCGGGACACTTTTGAATTTAAGCCTTCTGCAAAGGTTGAAAAGCGCAAAAGTCATTACTATCAAAAACGGATTTCCGTTGCTTGCGGTGTGAAGCATTTTTCCGTTGAATGCCGGGATTTTAAGCCCGAGGATGTTAAGAACCGCGCTTGTCATAACAAAGCCGGAGATGCCCAAAATGAGCAAAAGGATATTTTTCTTTTTGCTTTCTGAGAACCCCGTCATATATTTTTTTACATACGCCGTCACGAAATAGAGCGAGACCCACAAAACAAGAGGCGTGACATAGAAAAGCCGTATTTAACGAAATTTAAGAGCCCGTAGATCGCAAATGAGAAAAGGGCGGTTCGAAACAGCGACTTTTGACTCATCTTTCCAATCACCAGATTGAGCGCCGTTTGAATGAATAGCTATGACAAAAGCCGCCCATTTGTCCATAATAAACCTTCTTTCGGGTAACAGTATGACATTTTATAGGCGTTTGTGTCAATTGACAGAAGAAAAAAACTATGCTAAAATATAAAAAATGCCTGAAGGGAATTTTACTATGAGAATTGCTGTCTGCGACGATGAGAGAGAAATGAGAGACGAAATAAAAAACGCGCTTGCCGAAATTTTGCCCAATGCCTCAGTCAGCACCTTTGACGACGGGAACTGTCTTTTGGCCGAGCACGGCGAAACGGCATTCGACATTATTATTTTGGACATTCTGATGCCGAAGATCAGCGGGCTTGACACGGCGGCGCTTTTGCGGGAAAATGACAAAAAAACGCCGGTCATTTTCGTTTCGTCGAGTGAGGAATTCGGCGTTGCGAGCTACCGCGTTTTTGCGTTTGACTATCTTTTAAAGCCCCTTAAAAAAGAGGAGCTTTCGAATTGCATTTTGAGGATCATCAAAGGAAACGAGAAAAAAGAAAGCATTAAAATAAACTATTCGGGGATCGAAACGAGCATTCTTTTGTCAAACATCGAGTATCTGGAGAGCGACTTAAGAAAGGTTCGCTTCACGCTCACGGGCGGAAGAAAGATCGAGGTCGTCGGCAAGCTCACGGACTTTGAGGGCTATCTTCTCGCGCACGGATTTTTGAGATGTCATAAAAGCTTTATATTAAATATTGAGCATATTGACAGCATCGATTCGGACACCTTTTACCTCACCGGCAAAAAGGCGGTCAAGATTTCAAGAACATATCTTCAAAGCGCAAAAAAGGCGTATTTTGACTATGTGTTCGGCTCGGAGGTGTGATAATTGGACGCTTTCAGAGACGTTTTTTCGCTGGTATCGATCCTTTTTATATGCACGCTTGACGGGTATTCGATGATGAGCTACCGTCTTCCGGCAAAGAAGGCGTATTTGTGCTTCGGGGCGGTCAGCATATTTTGCATACTCATAAATTCGTATATTGCCGTGCACATGGGTATCGAGGTGCTGACAGGCGTGATCTTATTCACCATCGGACTGCCTTATTTTGCGCTGATACTCATTATCACGAGGGACAAAATATCGCAGACGGTTTTTTCCTTCTGGCTCTGGATAAATATTTATGAGATCATTGCGAACTCCACTGCGTTTATAAACGACCACACCGCCCGAAACTACTGGTTTTTAACGGCTATCAGGTTAGTATTTTTAACGGGATATTTTTTCCTTTACAAGAGGTGTCTTCAGGCAAAGCACCGGAGCGTTATGGAAAAGCTCAATGTCAACTGGTGGATATTTTCGTTCATTCCGCTGTCCTTCACGGTGCTTATAACGATGGTGAATCACTTTTTCACAGGAGCTGACAGCGGAAGAAAATACAGTTTTTTATTCGTGATACATGCGCTGATGCTTTTGGTGTATGTCCTGATCTTTTACACATTTAAAACCGTTCACGATTCGATGGCCGCGTCGCAGACGGCCGAAAAGCTTAAAGACCAGATCGAGCTTCAGAAAAAGCAGTATGAATTTTTAGGGCAGAAGGAGGAGACCGAAAGGATCTTCCGCCACGACGCGCGCCACCGCGATGCGATGCTCCTCGGCTGTATTGAGAGAGGCGATATTTCCGGAGCGAAAGACCTTCTCTGCCGCGAGCTTTCGGAGATCGAAAACGAAAAAAATGTTCCGATGTGCGAAAACCCGCTGGTCAACGCGCTTTTGGCCGAGACGCTTGCCAAGGCAGGAAAAAAGGGCATCAAATTCACGGTGGACGCAACGGTGCCGCGCGACCTTTCCTGTGATGAGGCGGAGTTTACCGTTATGCTTTCAAACATACTTGAAAACAGCCTTGACGCGGCGAAGACTTTTATCAAGGTGAGCATCAAAAACTTAAACAGCCAGATCTCGGTAAGCGTGAAAAACGACTATTCCGGCGAGATAAAAAAGGACTCCTCCGGAGCTTATTTATCGACAAAGGAATCGGGCTCGGGGCTCGGCTTAAAGAGCGTTGCCGCCATAGTTAAGAAAAACGGCGGATTTTTGGAAACTGATGATAGAGACGGAGTTTTCACGGTTTCCGCAACACTGAAAAACTGAATTTTATAACTCGCGGTCAAGGAAGGTTTTTCCTTGTTTTCAGCGAGTTATGTTTTTTTTCTGCAAGTTATGTTTTTGCAGTTGAAATTGTTATTATAAAGTAATAAAATATTATGCGGAAAAGTTTTAGTAATAATGTAAGGCGGTGCGCAGTTATGAAAAAAATTCTGGCATGTATATGCGCGGTAAGCATTCTTTTCGGGGCGATTTTCTTCACCGCCGGAAATGTTTTTGCTTTCACCGTGGTGGATGATGCCGATGAGGCGGTCGCGAAAAACAAGGCGCTTTTCTTAAAGCTTCTTGACGAGGCCAAGGTCGACCAGAACTTCACGGCGGAGGATCTTGAAAATCTCCTTTTCGGCGCGTGTGAGTATTCGGCGGATAAATATATCGGTACCGGGTTTATGGTCGAAAAGTTCAGGATCGTGGCGCCCACGTCAACCAAGGCTGGCTATATGAGCGCCGATGTCATAATCTATCAGGACGATGCGGAGGACGGATTCGAGGTCAAAAAAGAGATTCCGGCGACCGGAAATCCCGAGGACGACGAGAATGACACGGGAACCGATAACAAAAGCAACACCAAAAATATCAGCGAGGCGGACGCGAAAAAGCAGATCGCCGCGGCAAAGAAGGCAATAAACGCCGCGATATGGGAGTTCCCGGTTTCGAACGACACTACATATAAGGATATTTTGAATATGGCAAAGGAGGCCTTAGACTTTGACAGCGATGTGACGGTCACGCTTCCGAAGTCGGATTTTAAGATGACCAGGGCGACAACGCAGATCGAGGGTTCTCTTTCGGCGACTTTAACGCTCATTTGCGGAGATGTTGAGGACAGAACTTCGGTCGGCAAGACCGTGCCGAAGGCCGTTACGGCAACATCTACGGCGATAGATGAGGACCGGCACCTTATGTCTGTCGCGCTGAGCGAGATGATCTATACTAACAGGACGACAAAGGAAGAGATGCTTGCCAAGGCACAAAACGCGGCAGTGAACGGCTCAAAGGCCGAGTGGAAAGAAGGCTTTTACAAAAAGAAAGCCAACTTCGAGGAGGAGGGCCTTATTCAGGGCTATCTTGAAATAACGCTCGGAGAAGAGTCAAGAGAGGTCAGAATAAGCGAGAATATCGCAAAGCTGGTAAGAGATTTCCCGAAAGACTATCTCTCTGTTAACGCAGAAGAGTGGGAAGTTTTGAGGATCGTGAATGTTGAACGCTACAATGCCGGAGACAGACTTCTGACTATGACCTCTCCCTTGCAGGACGCGTGTGACATAAGAGAGCCCGAGATCCGCGAGGTATTTTCGCACACGAGGCCGAACGGCACACTGTGCTTCACGGCGATACCGAACTCGTTTGCATATACCACGGCCGGAGAAAACATCTATTCGTGCCCGACGGGAGACGCAACTGCCAAAAAGGCGATGACCGGATGGATGAACAGTAAGGGGCACAGAGAGAACATATTAAAGAGCGGATATTGCTATATCGGCGTCGGAATGACGGACTATAACGGCGTTCAGCTCTTCGGCGGCCGTACAAATGCAATAGTAAAGGTCAGAACAAGCACCGGAAGCATGTATTTTGAAGACGAGGACGATATGCAAAAAGCGTTCCTTATCTGCGAAGCGTCGGACGGATTGCTCTCCTATATGCCGATCGACACTTCCTATATGACGAAGGACGGCAACCGCTACACGCTTAACATAAGCCTGGCAGATCCCGTCGTTTTAACCGTCGGCGAGGAAGCGCCGGCAAGCGAAGTGACGACTAAGACCGGATTTTCAGATGTTCCGGACGATGCGTACTATGCAGATGCAGTTTCCTGGGCAGTGAAAAACTCTGTTACAAGCGGAACATCAAAGTACGCCTTTTCACCGGATATGACATGCACGAAGGCGCAGATACTGACCTTCCTCTGGCGCGCTCTGGGCGAGCCTGATGCGGGAAGTGATAACCCGTTTATAGATGTGGATAAAAGCGACTACTATTACGGCGCGGCTCTTTGGGCGGCAAAGAAAGGAATCATCAGCGGCGGAAGATTTGATGCGAACACTCCCTGCACGAGAGCGATGACAGTGACATATCTCTGGAAATGCTCAAACGAGCCTTTGGTAGCGAAGGAAGCAAATTTTTCCGATGTCGCACGAGATTCTGAGTATTTTAATGCGGTTTCATGGGCAGTGGAATCTAATGTCACCTCCGGAACGGGAGACGGCAAATTCTCACCGGACGCGATATGTTCCCGCGCACAGATAGTAACATTTTTAAATAGAGCAATCAACGGATAATTGAAAGGAGAAAAAAGATGAAAAAGATTTTTGCATTGTGCCTTGCGGCGCTTATGGTTTTCTCGGTATTCGGCTCATTTGCAATTGATGAGCAGGGCGAGATCAAGGCGGCCATGAAGGCGATCCAAAAAGGACAGGACAGTATGTCTCTTAACAACGAGATGACGATGGACGGCTTTTTGAAGGAGGCTGAAAAGCTCCTTCCCGAGGGAAGCAGTGTTAAGCTTTCGTTTTCCAAGGAGTCGGACTTCAGAGTCTATAAGGCGTCGAGCGAGAAGGACGGTTCAATATTCGCGAACATTTTGTTCACTTGCGGCCCCTACACACAGCACGAAATGTATTATATCAAGATGAAGGCGTTAACCGGTGCGGCGGCAGAGGCAAATAAGGACAATGAATTGCTTGATGAAGATAAAAAAGCAGTTAAAGCCGCATTCAGCAACATCTCCTTAAAGACAGACATCACAAAAGAGGACATTATGAAAATGGCAGAAAGCGCCGTTAAGAACGGAAGTAAGGTTTCCTGGGGCGGCGTATTCAAAAAGGTGGATTCCACTACAAAGAAAAAAGGCTCGGTAAAGTGCACCGTTAAGCTGACATTAAACCAGGTTTCGGACACTGTGACCATCAATAACACATTAAAGCTTTTGACTGAAGCTCCGGCAGAGGAGAATAACACTCAGCCTCAGGGCTTCACAGATGTTCCGGACGGAGCATATTTCAAGACGGCGGTTACATGGGCGGTTTCTAAAAACATAACCTCCGGCACGAGCGCGACGACTTTCTCGCCCAACGATAACTGCACGAAGGCGCAGATACTGACATTTCTTTGGCGCGCAATGGGCTCGCCCGAGGCTGGCGGTGCAAATCCTTTTTCCGACGTAACGGAGTCCGACTATTATTATAAGGCGGCACTCTGGGCGGCGAAAAAGGGAATGACGGGTGGATCTGAATTTGCAGGAAACACGCCCTGCACAAGAGCGATGACCGTGACATACCTCTGGATCAACGCGGGTGCACCCGATTCTGAGTATGCCGGAAACTTCACCGACGTTTCGGAGGATGACGACATTGCAGTGCCTGTTTCCTGGGCGGTTGATCTTGAGATCACATCCGGCACGAGCGACACGACCTTCTCGCCGGACGCTGTATGCAGCCGCGGCCAGATCGTGACGTTCTTAGAGAGAACATTAAACTGACGCATGGCGCTTAAGAGAGGGAAAAATGAAGAAACTTGTAAAGCTTAATTTGGTGTCGGCGTTCTTACTTATCTTTGCGCTGTCCGGGTGCGGTTCGGCCGACCCGGTGGCGGAGGATCTTACGCGCTTTGTAAACACCGATATGGCAGAAGTCAACGAAAACAGTGCGGCATTGAGAGAGGAAACAGACAAGTGGGAGAGCTTCGTCTCGGATTCGGAGTTTATCGAAAGCCTGACAGAAACTGTTCTCCCGAATGTCAACGAGTCGCTTGAGCTTATAAAAGATGTCGCACCCGAAACCGAGGAGGTGGACGAACTTAAGGAAAAGTACAGATCTGTCCTTCTGGCTTATAAGGACGGCTACGGAACGATCCTTCAAGGCTTTCAGTCGGGAGATTCGGATAAGCTCGAGGCCGGCGCGTTAAAAGTGAAAGAGGGAAATTCTCTTTTAGATGAATATAACGCCGCGCTTTCGGCACTTGCCGAGGAAAAAGGGCTCAGCGCCAGCTGAAAAACAAACAACAGTGGGTTATAGCTTTTAGCTATAACCCACTATATTTTTTGAGTATTGGACAAATACTTAGATTCGTGGTATAGTATGACTATCAAATAAATCACAGGAGGAATTCAAAATGAAAAAAATCTTATCTATTGTATTGGTATTGGCGGCTTTGGTCCTGGCGTTTTCGGGATGCGGAGCTAAGAAGGAAGGCATAACGATCGCGGTGCCGAACGACACGACGAACGAGGCAAGAGCACTTTTGCTTTTAGCTGACAACGGCTACATCAAGCTTAAAGACGGCGCAGGCATCACGGCAACGATCACCGACATCGAAGAGAATCCCTATAACATCACCTTCAAGGAAATTGAAGCGGCACAGATCCCCAACGTTCTTTCGGATGTTGACTATGCGGTAATCAATTCAAACTATGCTATTCAGGCAGACCTTAACCCCGTTAAGGACTCGCTCCTTATCGAAGGTTCTTCCTCTGAATACGGTAACATCCTTGCCGTTAAAGAGGGCAACGAGGAGACAGACAAGACAAAGGCATTGAAGGCCGCTCTTTTCAGCCAGCAGGTTAAGGATTTCATCGGCGAGCAGTATGACGGCGCTGTTGTAAGCACGGTAGACGATACCACAAACGGATTTGACGACACTGTTGACTATGAAGCACTTGCCGGACAGACCATCACGGTTGCGGCATCTCCCACGCCTCACGCAGAGATTCTTGGAGTTGTAAAAGAGATCCTTGCCGAGAAGAACGTAACGCTCGACATTAAGGAGTTCACCGACTATGTTCAGCCCAACAACGTTGTTGACAGCGGCGAGGTTGACGCTAACTACTTCCAGCACCTTCCGTATCTTGAAGACTTCAACGCACAGAACGGAACAAAGGTTGTTTCCGTAGGTGCGGTTCACGTTGAACCGATGGGTCTTTACGGCGGAAAGCAGACATCGCTTGATGCAATCAAGGCTAACTAAGCTTATTTCATCCCTCCATTAATAGGCAAAGGCGCCCGGATCAATATCCGGGCGCCTTTGCTATTTTATGATGACTTTTCCGTCCTCATCGGAGAGGGTAACGGAGGAGTCTTTTTTAATTTCGCCTTCAAGCATCTTTTCGGCGATAAAATCCTCGACCTTTGTCTGTATCACTCTGCGAAGCGGCCGCGCGCCGTATGACGGGTCGTATCCCTCTTTGGAGAGGAAAGAGACAAGCTTTTCGTCAAATTCTATATTGATGCCGAGCGGCTCCATTCTCTTTTTAACGCTTTTAAGCATCAGGCTTGTGATGCGGCCGATCTCTTCTTCAGTGAGCTTCCTAAAGACGATGATCTCGTCGATTCTGTTTAGGAACTCCGGCCGGAAGGCCTTTTTAAGATCGCTCATAACGCTTTCCTTGATCTTCTCATAATCGGCCTCCGCACCGGTATCGGCAAATCCGATTGACTTTGCGCTGTCGGTGATCTTGCGCGCGCCGATGTTTGAGGTCATAATGATGACCGTGTTACGAAAATCCACTCTGCGGCCCTGCGAGTCTGTCAAAATTCCGTCGTCCAAGATCTGGAGCATAATGTTAAACACATCGGGGTGCGCCTTTTCGATCTCGTCAAACAGTATGACAGAGTACGGCTTTCTCCTGATCTTTTCCGTGAGCTGTCCGCCCTCTTCGAACCCGACATAGCCGGGAGGCGAGCCGACAAGCTTTGAAACGGAGTGCTTTTCCATAAACTCAGACATATCGATGCGTATCAATGCGTTCTCGTCGGCAAACATCGCTTCGGCAAGCGCCTTTGAAAGCTCCGTTTTGCCGACACCGGTCGGCCCTAAGAATATGAACGAGCCGATGGGGCGGTTCGGGTCTTTTAAGCCCATTCTTCCGCGCCTTATCGCACGGGCGACCGCAGAAACGGCCTCCGACTGGCCGATGACTCTTTCGTGGAGCACGTTCTCAAGGTTTAAAAGCCTCTTTGAGTCGCTCTCGCTTAAGCGGTTGACGGGAATTTTCGTCCAGTCCGAAAGGACGGAGGCGATGTCCTCGTCCGTGATGACGGGGTGGTTTGCCTGATTTTCTTTTGACCAGTCGTCCTTCTTTTGGCGAAGCTCGTCGGCAAGCTCGCGTTCCTTGTCGCGCAGTGCGGCTGCAAGCTCAAATTCTTGTGACGCGATGGCGGAGTTTTTCTCTTTCTTCGCTGCGGCGATCTTATCCTCCAACTCCTTAAGATAGGGCGGAGCGGTGAGGGACGCCATACGCGCTTTGGAGCACGCCTCGTCGATCAAATCGATAGCTTTATCGGGCAAAAATCTGTCCGAGATATAGCGTGCGGAAAGCTTTGCGGCCGCCGAGATCGCCTCGTCGGTGATCTCAACGCTGTGGTGCGCTTCATACTTGTCGCGAAGGCCTTTCAATATTAAAATCGTTTCGTCAACACTCGGTTCGCCGACGGTGACGGGCTGGAATCTTCTCTCGAGCGCCGCGTCCTTCTCGATATATTTGCGGTATTCCGAGATCGTCGTCGCGCCGATGAGCTGAAGCTCACCCCGCGCGAGCGACGGCTTTAAGATGTTGGACGCGTCAATAGCGCCCTCCGCCGCGCCGGCGCCGATGATGGTGTGAATCTCGTCGATAAATAAAATGACGTTGCCGTTTTTGATTATCTCGTCGACCGCGGTCTTTAAGCGTTCCTCGAACTCTCCGCGGTATTTTGCGCCGGCAAGCATCGACGATAAATCGAGCGTCACAAGGCGCTTTCCTTTTAAAAGCTCGGGCACCTCGCCCTTAACGATCATCTGGGCAAGCCCCTCCGCCACGGCAGTTTTGCCGACGCCGGGCTCGCCGATGAGGCAAGGGTTGTTTTTCGTGCGGCGCGAGAGTATTTGGATGACTCTGGAGATCTCCTTTTCTCGGCCGATAACCGGGTCAAACCGCCCTTCGCGGGCAAGCAGCGTGAGGTCGCGGCCGAACTTGTCAAGCGTGGGGGTAGAGCCGCTTCGCTGTCTCGGTGCCTTCTCGGGCTCCGGCTCTTTGGAAAAGTCCGCGCCGTCCTCCGCTAAGTATGACAAAATGTCGTTATATGCGTTTCTCGGCACGCCGAGCGAGGATAAAATGCGGCACGCCACATTCTGCCCCTCTCTTAATATCGCGAGCAGGATGTGCTCCGAGTCGATGTATTCGCTTCCGAGGTTTCCGGCCTCCATAAAGCTTATTTCGAGTATTCTTTTCGTTCTGGGCGTGTATTCGGTGACCGCGCGCGGCTTTAACGAAACGCCCGATATGGATTCGATTTTTTTAATCACGGCGTCGGAAGTGATTCCGTGCTCCTTAAGATATTTATAGGAGAGGGTGTTTTCCTCCTCCAAAAGTCCCAAAAGCAAATGCTCGCTCCCGACATATCCCGTGCCCATTTTTTCCGCATAGGACTGGGCATAGGAAAGAACGTGCTTTGCTTTTTCTGTGAATCTGTCTTCAAAATTCGGCATAGCGATGCCTCCTTTATAAAAGTTTTTTTGCCATTTCGGCACGGTAAACGTCGCGCTTTGCGGCGTCCGTAATTCCGGCGGAGGAAATGATGCATGCCGGCGCGCCGCTTACCAAAAGATTTGAGATCTTTTCATAAGGAACACCGATGATTCCGAGCGATGCGCCCATCCGAACGTCCGAAAGAAATGCCAAAAGCTCGGTGAACGACAGTGAATATGAATTTTTTAAGATAGCAAGGCTTCTTAAACAGCGGTTGCTTATCTCGGCGGTGTTGTTTTTTAATATGGCCTCGCGCGTTTTCATCTCCGCGTCCGCCGTGCGGCGGATGATACCGGAGACTCTCCTTAAAATTTCCTGACAGCTGATGCCGAGCGCCACCTGATTGGAAATCTGGTAAAGCGCGCAGCCGGCACCCGTGCCCTCGCCGTACATTCCGCGCATCGTGAGTCCGAGCTTGCCGAGCGAGTTTAACGTTTCACCGATCTTTTTTGTCATCGCGAGCGCCGGAAGGTGAAGCATGGCGGAAATTCTCATTCCCGTTCCGGCATTTGCCGGGCAGGCGGAAAGAAAACCGAACTGCTCGTTTTCGGCAAAGGGGATGATCATAGATAATATCTTTTCATATTTTTCGGCCAGGGCATAAGCTTCTTCCGGCTGAAAGCCCGGAAGGATCGCCTGAAGCCTTATGTGATCCTCCTCGCAGAGCATGATGGAGACCTCTTCGTCGTCCCGGAGCAAAAGCGCGCCGCGTTCGGGATTTTTGACGAGGTCGAGGCTTATTAGATGCTTTTCGAAAAGTGTCAAAAGCTCACTGCTTTTAAGCTCGCGCGTTTTTATCGGGCGAAAATCGCTCTCGGTATTCAAAAACCCGTCGGAAATTTCGCTTATAAGCTTTTCCGATTCTTCCAAGCTCATTTTAGAAGGGAATTTATGATCCTTACAGTTTCTCGCAAAGCGGCATCTTGTGCTCACCACAACGTCGCTCTCCGGACCGGATACATTATACCAGCTCATTTATCTTCGCCTCCCGAAAGCTTTTTGATCTCGTCTCTTAAATATGCCGCCTTCTCGTATTCCTCTTTTTCGACGGCCTCTTTAAGCTGATTTTTGAGCGAGTCGACGCTTTTTTCTTCGTTTTCCGTAATGTGCTTTTTGCGGCCGTGTATTCTTTCGGACATCTTCTCGACAGCCGGGAGGAAAACATCGTAGCATTGGGGACAGCCGGCGATTCCGGTCTTCTCAAATTCGGAGAGCGTCGTCCTGCAAACGGGGCAGACGGTCTCCTTCTCATCGGAATTATCGCCGAACAGTGCAAAAATGTCAAAATTATTGAGCACGGGAGAAAATTCCTCACTCTTGGCACACTTTTCACAAGGGTAATATTCTCTGACCGCGCCGCTCGATATATTTGTAAGGTGCACTGTTGCGGGGTTTTGCTTGCATTTTTCGCATAACATGATTATACACCCATCCTTTTTCGTTAAATCAGTTTTATTAAAATATTTTTTATGACGGAGCATCTTACGGTGTTTCTGACCTCGGAGGGGAAAGGATAAGACGAGTCCGCCGCGGCAGATAAAATAATCTTCGACTCACGCTCCGAAATCAGTCCGGAGTCAAAAAGGTTTACTATGATTGCACGGGCACTCGGATAGTCGAGCGAGTCGCCCAAATTATTTACGATATGCATCAAGGGGCCGCCGTCGGAACACCGAACCTTCGTGATGCGTATAAATCCGCCGCCGCCGCGCCTGCTTTCCACACTGTAGCCGCGCTCCTTGGTGAACCTTGTGTGTATCACATAGTTGATCTGCGAGGGAACACAGCCAATCTTTTCAGCAAGCTCGCCGCGCTTGAAGTCGACCGTTCCGTTTTCGCGCTCCAGAAGCGAATTTATAAAAACTTCAATAGTATTGCTTATCTTCATTTTATCACTCCTTGCAGAGTGTTATTTGACCTTTTTTGACCTTTGATTATATTATAGTCAAAGAAGGTCAAAATGTCAATAGGAGATTTTGACTTTTAATGTTGAAAAGTGAAGAAATTTGTAGTAGAATAATATTATATTTTAAAGGGAGGCATTTTTATGGCTGAGATTTCACTGCGCGCGGCGACGGAAAAAGACGCCGAAAGGATACTTGAAATTTATGCACCGTACATAATCAAAACGGCGATCACTTTTGAGTATGATGTGCCGACAGTCGATGAGTTCAGAAGCCGCATCAAAAAGACGCTTGAAAAGTACCCCTACATTGTTGCATGTGAGGGAGAAAAAATAGTGGGCTATGCATACGCTTCACCATTTAAGGGAAGGGCGGCATATGACCATTCGGCAGAGCTTAGCATATATGTTGAAGAAAACGAGCACAAAAAAGGCATCGGCAGACTGCTTTATTCGGCGCTGGAAAAGGCTATGGGCAAAATGAACATAACAAACCTTGAGGCATGCATTACTCATGCGGCGGTCGAAGACAAATATCTTAAAAACGAAAGCGAAGCGTTCCACGAAAAAATGGGATATAAAAAGGCGGCTCATTTTTCTATGTGCGGCTATAAGTTCGGCAACTGGTACGACGTGGTGTGGATGGAAAAATTTATAGGCGAGCATAAGGCAGATATGCCGGCTCTGATCCCATTCGGCACGGTGAAAGAAGAATTGGGGCTTTAATGAGCGCGGGCTTCATCAGACGTAAAAAAGCAGCGGTTAAATTAACCGCTGCTTTTTGAATTTGTCAGCTTCTTTTTATACTGCATCGGAGTCAGTGACATTCTCTTTTTAAATGCATATGTCATATATGCCTGCGACGAAAAACCACAGTCATAGGCAATATCCGAAAAACTCTTATCCGTAGCAGTGAGCAAAAATTTCACATTGTTTATCCTCTTTGAAAGTATATATTCATGCGGAGTCTGTCCGGTCGACCTCAAAAAGAGATTATGGAAATAAATCTTACTTAAATGTACATGAGAGGCAATGTCGTCAAGCGATATATTTTTTGTGTAATTTTTGTCTATAAAACTTATTGCCTTATGCACACTCTCGATGCTTCTGTTTGAATCGGAGCGGCCTGATTCCGCCGACAGAGGAGCTTTTATAAAGAGGGATAAAATTTCTAAAAACTTTATCGCAATATCTATATTGTTTTCTTTTTTCGGGAATTTCGTCTTATAGATAAAGGCACGAAAAGCGGCATCAAAGCTGTCAGGATCCGACGGCATAAAAAAGCTTGGCAGAGGATCAAGCAATGAGCAAAGCTCGCAGTCCTCTATCACGGCGTGGACGTATAAGCATTTGTACGGAAGATCTGTATGGCGCAGCTGACCGGGCTTTGCCAAGATGATTCCTCCTTTGCGTATGGGAAACACCCGGTCTTCTATATAGCTTTTGCCGCCGTCTTCAGTTATATATTCGAATTCATACATTGAGGTTCGTCTTAAGTTGGTGGTTGGAGCATCGCCGTATATCAAAGAAGCATCGTAAAAGTCGTAATTGATGATTTTAGGCATTATTTTCATATCAATCAGCCCCTAAAGTAATATTTCTATAAAATATGATAACATTTTATATTTAATCTGTCAATTAGATATGCTAAAATAATTTACGGAGTTGATAAAATATGAACGTAAAGTGGATAGGGCAAGCGGGACTTTTGATAGACACGGGCAGATTTAAAATAATAGCAGATCCTTATTTGTCGGACAGTGTTTCGAAAATTAACCCGAAAAATTTCCGAAGAGTGCCGGCAGATGAAAAGCTTTTTGACGAAGAACCGGATCTGATATTGATAACGCATGAACACATGGATCATTTGGATCCCGAAACGCTGCCCCGTTTTTTAAATACGGAGAGGAATATAACTGTGCTTGCGCCGCGGGGCGCATGGGAAAAACTGCGGTTATATGGCGGCGGGCATAATTATGTGATGTTTAACCGTGGAACCGTGTTCACTTATAAAGGAGTAGCATTCACTGCCGTAAAAGCCGAGCATTCGGACATAAACGCGATAGGCTGTGTGATCAATGTTGGAGGAAAAAAGCTTTATATAACGGGCGATACCTTATATAACAAGGAAATTTTTCGGGATCTGCCTGAGGATATTTATGCCGTTTTTCTTCCGATAAACGGAGTAGGAAATAATATGAATATCGTCGACGCTGAGAATTTTGCAAAAAAATGCGGTGCAAAATTTGCGGTTCCGGTTCATTGGGGAATGTTTGACAATATCGACCCCGCGGATTTTGATACAGACGGCACCGTTATACCTGAAATATATAAAGAAATAAAATTTCCGGATGCCGAATCGGAAAGGAGAAGAAAATGAAGATTACCGATATTAAAACATTTGCGGTCGATTGTTTCCGCACAAACTGGGTCTTTGTCAAGGTATACACGGATGAAGGAATTGACGGAGTCGGCGAGGCGACGCTTGAATATAAAGAAAAAGCGCTTTTCGGCGCCGTTGAACACATAAAAGAGTGCCTTGTGGGGCAAAATCCGCTTGATATAGAAAAGCACTGGCATAATATTTACCGTGATGCGTACTGGCGCGGCGGAGCGGTTTTGATGTCGGCTCTGTCGGCGGTTGAAATGGCTTTGTGGGATATATTGGGCAAGCATTTGAATGTTCCGGTATATCAATTGCTTGGCGGAAAGGTCAATGAGAAAGTCAGAATTTATGTGAACGGATGGTTTGCCGGTGCGAAAACGCCGAAGGAATTCGGCGAAAAGGCAAAGGCAGCTGCCGGGCACGGCATAACGGCTATGAAGTGGGATCCGTTTGGCAAGAGCTATCTTGAAATATCAAATAAGGACTTATCGGTTGCGCTCGAATGCATCGGCGAGGTAAGAGCCGCCGTGGGCGATGATGTTGACTTGCTAATAGAAGGGCACGGAAGATTCAATATCCCGACCGGAATTAAAATTGCAAAAGAGCTTGAACAGTTTAAACCTATGTTTTTTGAGGAGCCTGTGCCGCCTGACGATCTTGAGGCATTGAAAGCGGTAAAAGATAAGTCGCCGGTTGCAATCGCTGCCGGGGAGAGGCTTTATACACGCTGGGACTATAAGAGAATGTTTGATCTTATGGCGGCGGACTATATTCAGCCGGATATTTCTCACGCAGGAGGAATAATGGAGCTTAAGAAGATAGCATCTGAGGCGGAGTGCAGGTATATTCCGTTTGCACCGCATAACCCGTCCGGCCCTGTGGCAAACGCGGCAACTCTTCAGCTTGCGGCAACATGCCCGAATTTCTCTGTTTTGGAGATAATGTATTCTGATGTTGTATGGCGCAAGGACGTTGTGAATGAACAGCTTGAATACAGTGACGGATACATAAAAATCCCCGATCGGCCGGGACTTGGAATAGAGATAGACGAAGATGAGTGTGCAAAGCATCCGTATAGGCCGCATACGCTGAGGCATTATACCGGCGCTTTGACGGATATAAGGCCTGAAAAAACAGAATTTTATTTTTAAAGGAGATGCATGATTATGAGAAAATTTGAAGTAGAGGGACACGAACCGAGTTATTTGCCCGAAGGAGAATGGAAACTTGTGTGGGCGGATGAATTTGACGGGACGGAGCTTGACAGGACAAAGTGGGATTTTCGGTTGAATTTCTGGGGCAAGCCGTTTGACGCATATACCGATCAGGGAGTTGTTCTTGACGGGAAAAGCCATATTGAGCTGCACAGAACGGAAAAAGACGGGCGATACGTTTCGCCGCAGCTTCAGACGGGGTCAAATTCTTTTGATATTCCGAAGAGCGACACGAAAAATCCGTGGGGTCAGGAAGAATTTTGGAAGCTGGGAGTTTTGGAAAAGCCCAAATTTGTGCACCGCTACGGATATTATGAATTAAGGTGCAAATTCCAGAAGGATCCCGGGGTAATGTGGAGCGCTTTCTGGACTCAGTCACCGTCGATCGGAACAAGATTTGAGCCGGAATGGTGTGGTATTGAATCCGATATTATGGAATGTTTCGAGGACAAAACAACAACAACGGGAAACATTATGGGCGGCTACGGCAAACAGTTCAGAGAAGAGGGCAGGGTATCCTACAACCTTGAAAAAACAGAGGACGGCTGGCACTATTTCGGCATGGACTGGCAGCCCGACAAATACGTTTTTTACTGTGACGGGAAAGAGGTTTCTAGGTGCACCGAAAATATATCCCACGTTCCGCAGTTTATTTTGCTGACGACAGAGGTTCAGGGGTACCGCTGGGTTAAGAAAGATGAAGCACAGGTTATGCCTTATGAAATACAGGGCGAGTTTATTGATGACGCATTTATTGCTGATTTCGTAAGAGTATATGACAAAATCGGCTAAAACGGGAGGATATATGAATAAGACCGTACTTGTTACCGGAGCATGCATTAATACCGGCGTCGCAATAGTTGAAAAGTTTGCCTCGGAGGGCTATGATGTTGTCTTTACCGGGAGGAACGAAGCAAGAGTAAAGGAAGCAAAGAGGGCATACTCCGAAAAATTTCCCGGGGCTTGCATTATGGGTTATACCATAGATTCGCTGATAAATGAAACAACTGTTGACGAAGAGTCTGCACGGAAAATGTTTGATGCGCTGGATAAAAAAGGCGTTTTCATAGAAACTCTTGTTTTGAACGCAGCCGATCAGGGGCTGAATATGGAAATATTCGAAAGCCCGTTAACGGATTTTATGCGTGTGATAAACACAAATATGGTGTGGGATTATTGCCTTTGCGAACACGCTGCAAGGCGAATGAAGGAAAACGGCGGCGGAAACATTGTTTTTGTGAATTCGAATACAGCGTATCGTGTAATTCCGAACAGGATTGCGTATGAAGCATCAAAAAGCGGTCAGCTCGGTATGATGCGCGGACTGGCGTTTGATCTCGGAAAATATAATATACGCGTTAATGCGGTACTTCCCGGAATGATAAGAACGGACAGGTGGGAAAAATCGCCGGAGTTTTATGCAAACGTTCCGTCGCGCTATACTCCGCTCGGCGACGTGGCAACGGGCGCGGATATTGCCGACGCGGTATGGTATTTTGCCGCACATGCCCGAAATACTACCGGAGCGGAGCTTGTTGTCGACGGCGGAAACACGATTCAGCTGTATCCGATCACAGAAAAATGAATCGGGACAAAGCATTATAAGTTGGAATATTTCACAAGCGGCGGTTGATTACAATCGCCGCTTTTGTGTGTTTATAAATTTAGAAGTCAAAATCGTACAAGAAAAAGTCAAAATCGTCTCAAAGTGTGAAAAATTGTACAAGAAAAAGTCAAGATTATACATTGACGGAAAAGAGAGTGCGGCGTTATAATATATTTGCAGGGAAAGTTTAAAAAAAGTGCAACAAATCCGGTTGAAAAATGCATTGAAACAAAACCTTGCGGATGGTAGAATAATAAAAAAGGAGGAATAAAAATGAGGAAGGTAATATCGGCATTTCTCGCACTCACAATGTGCGCCGGGCTATTTGCGGTATCGGTCGGCGCGAGCGGGAAAACGCTGACAGCATCGGACATTAAGGAGAAAAGCAACACGGGTGTTTCCGTACAGGGCGACCGCGTAAAAGGGTTTAACGACGGCGGCTACATCGGTTTCGGCGAGGTAGATTTTACGGGTGTAAAGTCCGTGAGATTAAAGCTCAGCCAGGCATTTATGATCGAGGAGAACGGCGAAGCGTTCAGACTCTATATTGACGATCCGTTAAAGGGCAAATGCATCGGCTACGTTGTAATAAACGAGCAGACTCAGGAGCCCGGAAAGTATTACGGCACGAACATAGAGGGCGTGACCGGAACACACAAGTTTTACATAAAGCAGAACTATTCACACTCTAACTATCTGACACTTTACGATGTTGTACTGTCGGATGAAGAGTGGGTCGATCCGAAAGCGGTGACTCCGGTATCGGACGACAAGATAATCGATAACTATGCAGATACATGGACCGCAACCAATGCATACGGATTAAGATTGGCAGATTATGAGGAAACAGGCGGAGTGAAGGCCGGTAACCATGAAGTCGGCATGTTCTACCACGACTGGCACCTTCATAATTCAAAGGCATATATCGCGTCGGAGATAATAGCAAAGCACCCCGAGGCGAAGGACGACTATAACCACTCGGCATGGCCCACAAACGGACCCGCATGGTGGGATGAGCCGGTATACGGATTCTATGACGATACAGATTACTGGCACTATAGAAAGTCGGCCGAGCTGATGGCAGACGCGGGCGTTGATGTGGTATTTTTAGACTACACCAACGGCGACTCCATATATGTAAAGGGCCTTGACGTGATGATGAGAGCATATCACGACGCACGCGAGGACGGAGTTAACGTTCCCAAGATCAGCGGCTATCTTCAGATGGGCTCGACACTTCCCAACAGATGGAGAATGTTAAAGGCAATTTACTTTAACCTTTGCTATAACGAATATTACAAGGATCTTTGGTATTACTGGGACAAAAAGCCCTTAATGATACAGAACGGATATGCCGAAAATGTCAAGGCGGCAAACGCTGATGATGCCGAAGAGGTTGCGCTTGCAAATGAGCTTGTAAATTTCTTTACCTTCCGTGAGACGGGTAACCGCTGGAAGGGAGATACAACGCAGAACAAATACTGGCACTGGCTTGTGAACTATCCGCAGCCCGAGTGGGGATGCACCGAAAACGGCAGAACAGAGTGCGTTAACTTAGGTATGGCGATAAACGAGTCTTACCTTTATAAAGAGACCAGAGTCGGCGTATTTTCAGAAGAATATACAAAGGGCAAGAGCTATACAGAAGCATTCGGCGAGGACTATCGCCCCGAGGCAGTTCACGAGGGATATTTCTTCCGCGAGCAGGCTTCGAGAGTTCTGGAGATTGATCCCGAATTTTGCTTCATCGACGGGTGGAACGAATATAACACCGCACGCGGACGCGACTATTACGGCGTTCCGAATGCATTTATCGACCTTTATGACGATGAAAAGAGCCGTGACTTTGAGCCGACAAAGGGCGAGGTCAAGGACGACTACTATAATATATTAGTCGATTTCATAAGAAAGTATAAGGGCGTTCGCCCGGCACCTGTTGCATCGGCAGAGACTGCGATCAACATAAACGGCGGCGCCGATCAGTGGGCAAGCGTTCTTCCGGAATACATAAACGATTACGGAGCATATGAGCGCGACGCACTGGGCTATAAAAAATACGGCACGAACGAAAACTATGTTTATAAGACAGAGGTCGTAAACTCAATTTCGCGTGCAAAGGTTGCTCGCGATGCGGATAATTTATACTTCTATGCAGTCTGCGAGTCCGACATCAATATGCGCGATAATAACAGTATGAATCTTTACTTAAATACCGACCGCAACTACCCGACAGGTTGGGAAGGCTATGATTATGTAGTTTCAAATGGCAAGGTATATAAGTTCGCCGACGGTTCATTTGACAAGACCGAAGTCGGCACGGCGGAATATGCGGTTTCGGGAAAGACGATAACCGTCAAGATCCCGAAGGCGTTGATCGGCTATAACACAGAGCTTGAATTTAAGTGGACTGATAATATCGACGCTAAGGGAGACTTGATGCTCTTCTACACAGAGGGCAATGCGGCGCCTGTGGGCAGATTTAACTATCTCTATACCGAAAAGGAACAGACCGCACTTTCACAGGCTGACAGAGCAAACCTTACAGACGTTTCTGTTGTTAAGGCCGGTGCTAAAAAGATGGTCGTAAACGGCGGAAAGATGAATGTTTACGATAAGGACACACGCGTTACGGCGTTCGAAGCCAACGGCACTATCTATCTTCCGATGAGCGCTGTCGAAGAGATACTCGGCAACGGCAAATCGAAGGTATATTATGACAGCTTAAGAAACAAGCTCCACATCAAGAACCACAGACTGACAGAGGACGAGAAGATCGACATGCACTGGTCTGTCAACGTATTCGGAAGTCTTGAGATGAAGGTTGACGGAAAGCTTAGCTACACGGCAAACCCGGCGACAGTGGTAAACGGAGTTATCTATATTCCGGCGACCATGCTTGAGACGGCGTTCGGCTGGAGGGTTTCGTCTCTCGGAAACGGAGCGTATGCGATCGGCAGCGGAGACTTTGTGATGAGCGCGATCAATGCGGCGGTAAGCCACATAAACTAAGAAAGGAAGATGAAAATGAAAAAAATATTAGCATTAATACTCACAATAGCATTTGCTTCTTCCCTTGTAACAGGCCTGATCGGGGCAAGTGCGGCATCATTCGTTTCGCGTGACGGCTGGAAGGTAACGGCGTCAAGCACAGACAGAGGATTTAAGGCTGAAAACACGATCGACGGCGACGAGAACACCTACTGGCATTCGTATTATGCACAGGACGGAAGCGCACAGGATAAGCCGCCCTTCTACCTGACATATTATCTCCCGAAGAAGACCGCGATATCGGGTTTTTCCTACGGTACAAGACAGGACAATGAGACCGGAATCGTGACAGCGTACAACATCTATGTATCTGATACCGACTCGGGCGACGCAACGCTCATCTATTCGGGAACATTCGAAAAGAACATGGATACAAAAACGGTTAATTTCGGATTCAATATTGACGTTAAAACGGTTATTTTCGAGATAACCGACGGCGCGTGGAACTACGGAACATGCGCGGAGTTTAATTTGCTTGCGGCGTCCGGCTCATCTAAAAAGACCATCGCACAGGCTTCCAAAGGCAAAAAGATCAAAATAGGCGCGGACAGTGGCGCATCTTCCTCCGGCAGTACGGGCACAGGCGGTAGCACCGGTTCAACATCGGGAACTGTAAATTACATTTCGCACGACGGGTGGAAGGTTAAAGCATCGACAACATATAAGAGCCTTTCGGCTGACAAAACAATCGACGGCGATAACAACTCCTACTGGCATTCGGGATATGTTGACGGCGGAGCGAAGGACGAAGCGCCTTTCTACCTCACATATTACCTTCCGAATAAAACTGCCGTTTCGGGCTTCGGCTATGTTCCGAGACAGGATAATGAGACGGGTATCGTAACGGCATATAACATCTATGTGTCCGACTCTGATTCCGGCGATGCGACGCTCATCTATTCCGGAACGATGGAAAAAGACAAGGTCACAAAGAACGTAAGCTTCGGATATGACATCGATGTCAAGACCGTTATTTTCGAGATTACGGACGGTGCATGGGGCTACGGCGCATGCGCGGAATTTAACCTTATTGCCGCAACAGGCAAAACGAAAAAGACGATCGCCGCAGCTTCAAAGGGCAAAACAATGAAGATAGGTTCGTCCGAGGGTGGCGCTGTTATAGACGGAAAATTCGTTTCGCGTGACGGCTGGAAGGCGGAAGCTTCGACGACGAATCAGAAGTTCGTTGCCGAAAACACGATCGACGGCGATCCTAAGACCTATTGGCACTCAGACTATGCGGCGGACGGAAGCTCGCAGGTAAAGCCTCCGTACTACCTCACATACCATCTTGCCAAGAAAACGACTGTTGCGGGATTTGCCTACGCCCCGAGGCAGGATAACACAACAGGAACCGTGACGGCATATAACATTTATGTTTCCGATGCCGATTCGGGAGACGCGGTTCTGATTTATTCGGGAACGTTTGAAAACAATAAGGACGTTAAGTCGGCAAAGTTCGGCTTTAATATCGATGTTAAAACGGTCGTATTTGAGATTACGGCCGGCGCATGGGACTACGGCAGCTGTGCGGAATTTAACTTACTCGCGGCGGAAGGAACAGCCAAGAAAACATTGAGTGAAGCAAATCTCGGTCAGAAAGTCGTTATCGGTTCAAACGAGGGGCCGGACGACGGACTTGGCAGGATCAAGGATAAGTCCAAGTGGACGATCAAGGCGTCCTCCGAGAGGCTTCCTCATTATCCGGTAAAAAATGCGATCGACGGAGATACCGACACCTACTGGCATACAAACTACACGGACGACGGTGTTGCGACGATCCTGACAAAGGAAGAAAACCCGCATTGGATTGAGATCACGCTTCCGGAGCCGACGGTCATTTCCGGATTTATCTACACACCCAGAAAAGAGGCAACAGGCCAGATCTGGGGCTATGAATTTTATGTTTCTGATTCGGATTCGGGCGAATGGTTCAAGGCGGACGAAGGGACATTCGATGCCAATTCCGAAGCGAAGATTGTCAAGCTGACGTCAAACATCAAGGCAAAGAGAGTTAAATTCCAGTCGCTCACCTCACAGAGCGGATTCGGCGTTATTGCTGAGTTTGACATTCTGAAGGCGGACGATAAGTTAAAGACGGCGAAAGACTTTGACGATTTCAAGAAGATCTATGAAGCTGAAAAGCTCGTGAAGATTCCGAACGAGAACATGGACGCACAGGCGTCTTCGGTTTGGAGAAGCGATTCGCTCGCGGCGAACGTTGTTGACGGAACGCAGAAAACACACTGGCATTCGTCGACAGATGACTGGAAGAAGTTCCCCATAACGCTTACCGTTGATCTGGGTGCGGTTTACTCCGTTGCTGAGTATATCTACTATCCCAGAATAACGGACGCGTCGATGAACGGCATCTGGCTTGACTTCAACATCTATGCCGGCGAGAATGCGGGCGACTTAAAGCTCATAAAGGAGCACGCCTCCTATGAGGAAAAGCTCGTGGCTCAGAAGATCACATTTGACGAGCCGATTAAGGCAAGATATTTCGAGTTTGAGATATTAAACGGAAGAAACGGCTATGCTACCTGCGGCGAGCTCGAATTTTTCGAGCACGCATATGAGGCGGCAAACAGAGTCACTCAGGCGACAAAGTACAGTCTCGTGATCGGTTCGGACACGATAAAGATCGAAGAAAACGGCGAAACAAGAGAGGTCAAGATGGACGTTGCGCCCTTCATCGATTACGGTTACACGCAGATACCCCTTCGCGGACTCTTAGAGCAGATGGGTGCGACCCTTGCGTGGGACGGCGAAACCTCCAAGGTCACTATCGACAATAACGGCACAGCGATCGTTATGCAGATCGACAACGACCTTGTCTATGTGACGAACAAGGCGTTCGGCGAGGTGCGTTATACTTTAAGAAGCGCCCCCATGATCAAGGATTCAAGAACCTTTGTTCCGATCCGATTCATTTCAGAACAGTTAGGCTATAAGGTCGACTGGGACGGCGAGACAAAGACAGTCACGATTACCAAATAAAAAGATACCCGGAAGAACACATTCTTCCGGGTATCTTTTTGTTTTGTGCAAAATAGTGAAAGTATAAGATAATATAGTACAACGAATGTCAAGATAATGCTAAAAACGGTCAATATCGTACATTGACTTTAAATGATAAAGTGAATTATAATATAATTAAGAAAGGGGTTACCCCGTTTTTTAAGGAGGAATAAAAATGAGGAGAATTTTAAGCATTGTACTGGCGGTTTTAATGCTTCAGTTGCTTTTCTGCGCGGTATGCTCCGCGAGCGGAAAAGTTCTTTTTCCAAAGGATGCAAAAGAGCTTTCCGAAAGCGGCGTATCGGCAACGGCCGAGAGCCTGAGAAACTGGAACACGGGCGGCTATGCCGGGTTCGGCGAAGTGGATTTTACAGGCATAAAATCCGTAAGGCTCAAGGCAAACATCAGCTTTATGGTAGGCGACAACGGTGAGGCGTTCAGACTCTATATTGACGACGCGTTAAAGGGCAAATGCATCGGCTATATCGTGATAAACGAAGAGAAAAGCGAGCCCACCTGGTACGGAACGAACATATCGGGCGTTACCGGAACGCACAAGCTTTACTTAAAGCAGAACTATTCCCATACAAATTACTTAAATGTCTATGAGGTTGAGCTCTCCGAAGAGGAGTGGAACGACCCGAAAAAGGTCACTCCCGTTCCGGACGGTAAGATAATAGACAATTGGTCGGACACGTGGACGGCGACGAACGCATACGGATTAAGACTTGCCGATTTTGAGGAGACCGGTGGCGTGAAAGAAGGCAATCACGAGGTCGGTATGTTCTATCATGACTGGCACGTGCATAATACCGAGGCTTATATCGCTTCCGAAATAATCGCAGAGTACCCCGAGGCGAAGGACGATTACAGCCACAAGGCATGGCCGACCTCCGGCCCTGCGTGGTGGGCGGAGCCTGTTTACGGCTTTTATGACGACACGGACTACTGGCATTACAGAAAATCCGCAGAGCTGATGGCGGACGCCGGGGTCGACGTTGTATTTTTGGACTACACCAATTCCGACTCGGGATATATAAAGGCACTCGATGTAATGATGAGGGCATATCACGACGCACGCGAGGCTGGAGTTGACGTGCCGAAAATCAGCGGGTACCTTCAGATGGGCTCGACCCTTTCGAACAGGTGGATGCTTTTAAAGGCAGTGTATTTTAACCTTTGTTATAACGAGTATTATAAAGATCTCTGGTATTACTGGGACGGCAAGCCCTTAATGATCCAGAACGGCTATGAAGGAAATATCGGTGCGGCAAACCAGAACGACCCGGAGGAGGTTGCACTTGCCAAGGGAATAGTGAACTTTTTCACCTTCCGCGAGACGGGCGACCGCTGGAAAGGCGACACAACTCAGAACAAATACTGGCACTGGCTTGTGAACTATCCGCAGCCCGAGTGGGGATACACCGAAAGCGGCAGGACAGAGT
>ERZ824480.1024-NODE-1024-length-27702-cov-12.230332_pt1 | contig 27702 bp, 22 predicted proteins | sample MGYA00519861_ERZ824480 | MGnify/ENA primary metagenome ERZ824480 (study PRJEB31778, sample SAMEA3449152) | human gut metagenome | biome: human gut; feature: human-associated habitat; material: faeces | place: United Kingdom | collected 2010/2012 ... | reverse complement strand
CGTCCTCTACCTTGATAAAGGCGCGGGTGTGGGTCTCGAACCGCTCCACCGGCAGCTCCTCGAACTGTTCGCCGCGCTGGTGCGGGGCAATGGCTACGATGCGCTCGTGGCCGTCCAGCAGCTTTTGTACGTTCTCCAGAATGGCCTTGCGGTCGCCGTTGCCGCACACAAGGTCGGCCTCCATGAACTGTGCGGCCTCCTCCGGGAAGGCCTGCGGGTAGCAGCCGGTCAGCACCGTCACCGCACCCGGATTCTCGCGCTTTTTGCGGCGCAGCCACTTGCGGCTCTTCTGGTCGCCGAAGTTGGTCACGGTGCAGCTGTTCACAATGAACACGTCCGCTGCTTCGCCTTCCTGCGCAATGGTAAAGCCGTGGGCGCGGAACAGCTGTTCCAGCGCGCCGGTCTCGTTCAGGTTGACCTTGCAGCCCAAGGTATAAAAACAAACTCGCATGAGAGGGGTTCCTTTCCACAAAATGGGATAAAATAGGGTCTACTCTTCATTATATAACAAAACAACGGCAGCACGCAAGACCGGAATTGCACCGCCCGGCGGCAGCGGGTGGAAAAACGGCAGCAAAAAAGGGATGGACAAACGTCCATCCCCGAAAAGCAGTGGAGAAAATACTTACTTACTTTGCCTTTATGTCAACATAAATGTCAACGTTGAAGGACTTGCCATCAGGTTCCTTGACGACCTTGCAGTTGTCGGCGCGGTCGGCAAGAGTAATGGTGTAATTGGGCTGCTTTGCGGCCTCTTCAGCCAGCATCTTCTCAACATATTCCTTGGGCAGCTCGGTCAAGGTATCGGGCAGGGAAACATCGGTGATAAACTTCGTGTAGCGGCCATCGGTACTGCGGATGGCGATGGTGCCTTCGATCACGTTGCACTTCACGGCCAGATACATCATATCCTTGCCAGTCTCGGAATCAGTGAAAACGCGGCAAGCGGGGATGTTGTTCGCATCGCGGAAGGTTTTATCCAACTCGAACTGAACCTCGTTGAAGCCGGGAATGTTGGCGTACTTCTTTTTTACAATAGGAATCACCATATCGAATGCCCAATCGTAATTTTTAATGAAGCCGGGCAGCGGAACCGAAGGGGTCTCCCCCTGAACGACTTCACCGTTGAGAACGGGGATGATGGTGACATACTTGACGAGAGAGCAGCCAGTCAACATAGAAGCACCGGCGGTGGCAACCGCAGTAGCGCCAGCCAGTTTCAGGAAAGAACGGCGAGAAATCGTGCTCATAAAAATCCCTCCAAAATAAAATCAATACATCCAAAGCACAGGAGATCTCCTGTTAAGCATAGCATACAGCAAAATAAAGTGTTTTGCAACGGACGTGTTCACACTTTGTATATAAACACGGAATTCATGCGCCAAAACTGAACAAAATGCCCAGCGGCATACCGGCGCGGGCGGCGGCATACACTGCAAAAAGAGAGTTTGCGCGGGGAGGTATGAGGAATGGAACGGAGAAATCTGGCGCTGCTGTGCGCGGGGGTGGTCTGCTTCTGGTTGTTTGCACTGGCTTTCGGCACGGCGCAGGGCAAGGGGCTGCGCATCCAACCGGCGGTGCAGGCGCAGGCAGAACCGGCAGTGCAGACCCTGACAGTCACCCCGCCGCAGCTTACCCTGCCCTGCCGCGCGGCGATCCTCATCGACCAGACCAGCGGCACGGTACTTTACGAAATGAATGCCGACCAGACCATGCCCATTGCCTCCATTACCAAGGTGATGACCCTGCTGCTCACCTTTGAGGCGGTGCACGCCGGGCGGCTGACTATGGACACCGCCGTGCCGGTCAGCGAGCACGCCTACCACATGGGCGGCAGCCAAATCTGGCTGGAGCCCGGGGAGCAGTTCACGCTGGACGAGATGCTCAAGGCCATCTGTGTGTCCTCGGCCAATGACGCAGCGGTGGCGGTGGCAGAGCTGGTGGGCGGCAGCGAGCCTGCCTTTGTGCAGCAGATGAACGCCCGCGCCGCAGAGCTGGGCATGGAACACACCACTTTCCGCAACGCCTGCGGGCTGGACACCGAGGGACATCTTTCCACCGCACGGGATGTTGCCATCATGAGCCGCACTATCCTGAACACCTGCCCGGAGGTGCTGCACTATACCGGCATCTGGACGGACACCCTGCGGGGCGGGCAGACCCAGCTGGTGAACACCAATAAGCTGCTGCGGCGTTACAACGGCATCACCGGGCTCAAGACCGGCACCACCGGCGGAGCGGGCGTGTGCATTACCGCCAGCGCCACCCGGGACGGGCTGAATCTCATCGCCGTGGTGCTGGGTGCACCTTCCAGTAAGGAACGGTTCGAAGCCGCCACCACCCTGCTGGACTACGGCTTTGCGGCTTACCGCGCTGCACCGGTGCCCCTGCCGCAGGAGCGTCCGCTGCAATTAAAGGTAAAGGGCAGCACGGAGGAGACTGTGCCGCTGGATTACGCCGCTCTGCCCGCCACCGCTCTGCTGCCCGCCGAAAGCGCCGGACAGCTGACCGTGCAGCTGGAATTGCCTGACACGCTGGAAGCCCCGGTGACCCGGGGGCAGACGGTGGGCAAGGCACAGCTGCTGTGCGGCGAAGCAGTACAGGGGGAGTACCCGGTGTGCGCCGCCGCCGATGCGCCGTGCATGGATTTTGGCACCGCGTTGCAGCTGCTGTGGGACAGCCTGCGGGGAACAGCGGCCTGACCCTGTGCCGAAAAAGGCGCTTCAGCGCACAAAAGTGTGCCGGACGCCCGGCGGGACTGTTGGATACCTGAACAAATCTGGATGAAGAAACAAAAAAACACTATTAAAATTGTATGAAATCTAAGGAATTTGACCTTGACTTTACCCGGAGGGAACGGTACACTTATACCAAGATATTTCCTCGCAGGGCAAAGACCCGGCAGATCGTTTGGAGGTTTTAATAAAATGAGTGTCGCACTGAACACGAAACACCTCTCCAGCTTCATCAGCGAAGAGGAATATGCAGCCATCTACCCGCAGGTAGAAGCCGCCCACAAGCAGCTGGAAGCCAAGAACGGCCCCGGCAGCGATTTTCTGGGCTGGATGACCCTGCCCCGGGATTACGACAAGGAAGAGTTCGCTCGCATCAAGGCAGCTGCTGCCAAAATCCGCGAGGACTCCGACGTTCTGGTCGTGGCCGGTATCGGCGGCAGCTATCTGGGCGCACGCGCTGTTGTGGAAGCCGTTAAGGGCATGTACCACAACGAGCTGGAGGATGGTCTGAAGATCTACTTCTGCGGCAACAGCATCAGCCCCACCTACCTGAACAATATCATCAGCCTGTGCAAGGGCAAGCGCTTCTCCATCAACGTCATCTCCAAGTCCGGCACCACCACCGAGACCTCTCTGGCCTTCCGTGTGCTGCGCGAACTGCTGGAAAAGGAGATGGGCGTGGAGGAAGCCAACAAGCGCATCTACGCCACTACCGACCGTGCCAAGGGCACTTTGAAGCAGCTGGCTGACGCACAGGGCTGGCCTACCTTTGTAGTTCCCGATGACGTGGGCGGCCGCTACTCCGTGCTGAGCGCCGTAGGTCTGCTGCCCATCGCCGCCGCCGGCATCGACATCGACGCTCTGATGCAGGGCGCTGCCGACGCCATGGAGCGCTTCTCCGTGCTGAGCCCCGACAATGACGCCTACAAGTACGCTGCTATCCGCAACATCCTGTACCGCAAGGGCAAGGCTGTGGAGATCCTGGAGTGCTACGAGCCGGACTTCACCCTGATGAACGAGTGGTACAAGCAGCTGTTCGGCGAGAGCGAAGGCAAGGACAACAAGGGTCTGTTCCCCGCAAGCTGCATCTTCTCCACCGACCTGCACTCTATGGGTCAGTTCATTCAGGAAGGTGCCCGCATCATGTTCGAGACCATCGTGGACGTGAAGAAGCCCGCACAGGATCTGTTCATCGACCCGCTGGAGGGCAATTTTGACGGCCTGAACTTCCTTGCAAACCAGAACATGAGCGTGGTCAACCGCAAGGCCATGGAAGGCACCATTCTGGCACACACCGACGGCGGCGTGCCCGAGGTGCTGATCGAGGTGGACGACCTGTCTGCTTATAATGTGGGCTACCTGATCTACTTCTTCTGGCGTGCCTGCGCCTGCAGCGGCTATCTGCTGAGCGTGAACCCCTTCAACCAGCCCGGTGTGGAAAGCTACAAGAAGAATATGTTCGCCCTGCTGGGCAAGCCCGGTTACGAGGGCCTGACCGCAGAGCTGGAAGCAAAGCTGAAGTAAAAGCTGAACGTAAAAAATGATCTCCCGCCGCAAGGCGTGGAAAATACAGGAGGACTGAACTATGATTAAACTGATTGTTGGCACCAAGGGCTCCGGCAAGACCAAGGCTATGATCGACCAGATCAACGACGCGGTCAAGACCTCCAAAGGCAACGTGGTCGTCGTGGAAAAGGGCATGAAGCTCACCTACGACATCGCTCCTGCAGCACGTCTGATCGATCTGGACGAGTACAAGATCTCCGGCGGCGAAATGCTGTACGGCTTTGTGGCCGGCCTGATGGCAAGCAACTACGACATCACCGACCTGTACATTGACGGCATCCTGAAGGTGCTGGATCACGATATCAACCGTCTGGGCGTTGTGCTGGACGAGATGGCAGCCATTGCCGGCGACAGCGTGAAGGTCACCGTGACCGTCAGCGCAGACGAGGCCGCACTGCCCCATGATGTGAAGAAGTACCTGTAATCTGATAAAAGAACAGGGCTAAAGGCTTTTCCAACAGGCAGAAGACCGGAGAAAAATAAATTTTTTCGGTTTTCTGCCTGTTTTGGTGTTGACAAAGGGTTGCTTTGGCGCTATACTAACAAAGCAGCCTTTTCAGAGGTGTACTATGCAATTTGACCTGAGAAAGTTTATCACAGCCGGCGCAAAACCGTACCATGCAGAGTTTCAGTGTGATTTATCTGCGTATGATTATGCCGGTGCAAGGATCCCGCAGCCGGTCACAGCCGTCTTTGACGCGCAGACCGATGGCGACGAGGTCCAGATAACGTTGCGGGCAAAGGCATCGGTGCACGGAGAGTGCGCCCGCTGTCTGGACCCGGTCATTCGGGAAGAGACAGTCGATACGGAGTGGATCGTCAAGGAGCGGGATCTGGATGACCCGGATTTCGATCTTCCGCTGGACGAAAAAGGACATTTGGACGTGGACGAATGGCTCAATCAGGAGTTTATGTTCCAGATCCCCACGGTGCTGCTTTGCAGCGCCGACTGCGCAGGGCTTTGCCCGCAGTGCGGTAAGAAAAAGGCGGAATGCACCTGCCCACCGGCAGAGCAGACCGATGCCCCCGTAGACACTAGGCTCGCGATCCTTAAATCACTGCTGAACAGATAAACCCATCAAGGAGGTGCAAAAATATGGCAGTACCTAAGAGACATCTTTCCAAGGCCCGCCGCGACAAGCGTCGCAGCAATGTTTGGAAGCTGGAGGCCCCCGCACTGGTGAAGTGCAGCAACTGCGGCTCTCTGAAGCTCCCCCACCAGGCATGTGGCAACTGCGGTTACTACAAGGGCGAGGAAGTCATCAAGAAGGCCTAATTTGCGCGTAATTGGTGGCATAATGGTGTTATGTACAGAAGGGGAGGGCGCAGAGCCTTCCCCTTCTTGTGCTTTCAAGGAGGTGGATGCAGATGGCGATTCGGATCGAGCAGGTGGATGCCGGCAGCGAGGCCGAGGCTCTTGGCCTTGCCTCCGGTGACGAGCTGCTGAGCGTGGACGACAACGAGCTGAACGACACGCTGGATTACGATTTTTATACCGACAGCAGCAGCTTCCACCTGAAAGCCCGGGTAGCGGACGGCATCCGGGAGTGGGAGGTGCAGCGGCCGCAGCGCGGCCCCTTTGGCTGCGGGTTCAAAACCTATCTGGGCGATGCGAAGCATTCCTGCTCCAACCACTGCATGTTCTGCTTCATCGACCAGCTGCCCCCCGGTATGCGCGAGAGCCTGTATTTCAAGGATGATGACGAGCGGCTGAGCTTTTTGTTCGGCAACTACATCACCATGACCAATATGCAGGATCACGAGATCGACCGCATCATCAAGATGCACATCTCGCCGATCAACATCTCGGTGCACACCACCAACCCCCAGCTGCGGGTGCGCATGCTGGCCAATAAGCGCGGCGGCGAGGTGCTTAAGTACCTGCCCCGTCTGGTGGAGGGCGGCATTGCTGTCAACTGCCAGCTGGTGCTCTGCCGCGGCGTGAACGACGGCAACGAGCTGCGCCGCACCCTTGCCGACCTGCTGGAGCTGACCCCCATGGTGCAAAGCATTGCAGCCGTGCCCTGCGGCATTACGGATTACCGCAAAAATCTGTACCCGCAGGTGCCCTACGATGCAAAGACCAGTGCCGAGGTCATCGACATTATGGAAGAATTTGGCGATGAATGCAAGCGCCGCCACGGCAAGCGCATCATCTACCCCAGCGATGAATGGTACCTCAAGGCAGGCCGCCCCATCCCTGCGGCGGCGTTCTACGAGGACTACGACCAGCTGGAAAACGGCGTGGGCATGATGCGCCTGTTCGAGGAAGAATTTCTGGCCGAGCTGGACAAGCCCCACCGCATCTACGGCACCAAGGAACTGGACGTGGTCACCGGCACTATGGCAGCGCCCCTTATTACCCGCATGATGGAGGAGCTGCACCGCCAGTACCCCATGATCACCGTGCACGTCCACACCATCCAGAACCGCTTTTTCGGCGGCAATGTTGGGGTGACCGGCCTGATCACTGCCACCGATATCATCGCCCAGTGCGCAGGCAGGCTTGCCACCAAAACGCTGGGCATCCCGGCTGTGATGCTGCGGGAGGAAAAGGATACCTTCCTTGACGATATCACGGTAGAGCAGCTGGGGGAGCGGCTGGGCGTAAAAGTGGAGGTACTGCCCACGGCAGGCGGGGACGAAGCCCGCGCCCTGCTGCGCAGCGGCCTGCACATTGCCCGCAGAAGAAAGAGCGGCAGCTGATAACGCCATTTTTATTGTATTTTACCCCTTTTAAGAAAGGAGGAGACCCCATGAGCAAACCGATCGTAGCAGTGGTGGGACGCCCCAACGTGGGCAAATCCACCCTGTTCAATAAGCTGTGCGGCCAGCGCCTTGCCATTGTGGAGGACACCCCGGGCATTACCCGCGACCGCATTTTTGCCAACTGCGAGTGGAACGGCCACGAGTTTTTGCTGGTGGATACCGGCGGCATCGAGCCAAAGGCTACCGAGGGCATTCTGGCCCACATGCGCGAGCAGGCGCAGATCGCCATTGACACCGCCGACTGTATCATCATGGTCACGGACGTGCGCAACGGCCTGACCGCAGCGGACGAGGATGTGGCACACATGCTGCGCCGCAGCCACAAGCCCATCATTCTGGCCGTGAACAAGTGCGACAAGGTGGGCGAGGCTCCCATGGAGCTGTACGAGTTCTACAACCTCGGCTTTGACGAGGTGATGCCCATTTCTTCCGTGCACGGTCACGGCACGGGTGATCTGCTGGATGCCGTGTGCGCCCATCTGGACTTCAGCGAGACCGTGGTGGAAGAGGATCGTATCCCCGTTGCCATCATCGGACGCCCCAACGTGGGCAAGTCCAGCCTGACCAACCGCATTCTGGGCGAGAACCGCATGATCGTTGCCAACGAGGCCGGCACCACCCGTGATGCCATCGACACCCCGGTGGACAACGCCTACGGCAAGTTCATCTTTACCGATACCGCCGGTCTGCGCAAGCGCAGCAACATCAGTGATGGTCTGGAGCGCTACATGGTGGTGCGTGCACTGGCCGCTGTGGAGCGCAGCCGCGTGGCGCTGATCCTTGTGGATGCCACCGTCGGCTTTACCGAGCAGGACAGCAAGGTGGCTGGCTACGCCCACGAGCAGGGCAAGGCCTGCATCATCGTGGTGAACAAGTGGGATGCCGTGGAAGGCAAGGAGACCAACACCATGGAGCTGCAGCGCCGCGGCTATGCCGAGTGCTTCAGCTTTATGGGCTACGCACCCATCATCTTCATCTCTGCCCAGACCGGCTACAACGTGAACAAACTGATGCAGCTGATCCGGGATGTGGATGCCGAGAACGGCGCCCGCGTGCCCACCGGCGTTTTGAACGAGATGCTGGCCCGCGCTACCGCCCGGATGCAGCCCCCCAGCGACAAGGGCCGCCGCCTGAAGATCTACTACCTGACGCAGGCCTCCACCCGTCCCCCTACGTTCGTGGCCTTCGTGAACGCAAAGCACCTGTTCCACTTCAGCTATCAGCGGTATCTCATCAACCAGATCCGCGAAAACTTTGGTCTGGAGCATACGCCCATCCGTCTGGTCGTGCGGGAGCGCGGCTCCGGCGAGGTGGGTGCCAAGGACGTATAACACGTCAGGGAGGCTCAGATGATGAAATCTGTTCTCATCGCTGTGGTGTCCGCTGTACAGGCGTATCTGCTGGGCAGCATCGACACCGGTATCCTCGTCAGCAAGTTTTTGTACCACGATGACGTGCGCAAGTACGGCAGCGGCGCAGCGGGCATGACCAATATGCTGCGCACCTTCGGCAAAAAGGCGGCGGCGCTTACCGCTTTTGGCGATGTGCTCAAAGGTGTGCTGGCCGTGTGCATCGGCCGCTGGCTATTCACCCTGATGCCGGAAAGCACCACGCTCTCGCCCTATCTTGCGGTGTATCTGGCCGCGATCTTTGCCATTATCGGCCATTTGAAGCCCCTGTATTTCGGCTTCAAGGGCGGCAAAGGCGTGCTGGTGGCGGGCGGCACCATTCTGGCCATCCAGCCGGTTCTGATCCCCTTTCTGGCGGTCATCTTTCTGGCCTGCCTGCTGCCCACCGGCATGGTGTCGCTGGGCAGTGTGACCATGGCGGCACTCTACCCGGTGCTCACCATCCTGTATGGGGTGTTCCGGGGCTACTCTGCCGCCGACCTTACCGTGTGCACCATCGGCTCGGTGATCATGGCCGCGATGGTCATTTACATGCACCGCTCCAACATCCAGCGCATCCGCGAGGGTAAGGAGTACCGTTTCGGTCGTCACGGCAAAAAACAGGATAAATAACACAAAAATAAAAACCACCCCGCAGCAGCCGTTTACCGGCCACTGCGGGGTGGTTTTTTTGTGTATGATTATTCCTTTGTCTCGGTCTCTTCCTCAGGCTTTGCTTCGGAATGCCGCCGACGGAACCAGTCGGCGGGAATGCCGCTCTGGGCGGGGGTAAGATCCGGCGCAGGGTGACCGTCCGGCAGGTGCGCACCAAAGGCCGGGACAAAGAAGAACTTGCGCACGATGAAGATCAGCGCGATGGCGCCCACACTGAGCAGGTTCTCCACAGCGGAATCGTGTCCCACCACCAGATGACGCGCAATGGCGTACAGCAGCACCTCAAGGCTGCTGCCGGGGCTGTGCTTGGCCAGCATCTTGATGAACTCAATGCCGATCACAATGTCCAAGCTGCGCTCCAGAAAAGTGCGGATCTCTGCCTCGTTGCCGTCGAACAGCAGGCCGGGCATCCAGCGGATCAGGGGCACGACGCTGAGCAGCAGGCCGATCAGCACCAGCCCGGACAACAGCACCTCCAGCAGACTGGAGGCCTGAATAATGCGGTTGCGCAGGGAGGTGCGCCAGTGGCTTTCTACCGGGTGAGAGGGATGTTCCATAGTAAGACCTTCCTTTCGGCATTCTGCTGCATAAAGATCGACAAAATCCTGCCTTTATTGTAGCAGACGAGAGAAGGTCTGTCAATTTCAATCCACGATGGTGACGGTGGTCTGCGGGCCGACGGCCACATAGCCGGACTTTTTGATGCAGTCCTGCCCGGCGTCGGTGTCCAGCCAGTCGTACAGACGGCGCTCCGGGCTGTCGGCAGCAGCATCCGGGTGGATGACGGCGTAGAAATCGTTGCACAGGGGGTAGCTGCCGTCGGCAAGGGTGTCGTTGCTGGGGGCTACATCGTCCACCGCCAGCAGCCGCAGCCCGGGTTTGGAGTACATCTGGTCGATGTAATAATACACCGAGAAGCCGATGGCGTTGGCACTGTTGTTGTAATCGGCAATGCTGTCCACCAGCTCACCCATGGCGGCGGGAGCCAGCTCAGAGGGCGGGGTCATCAGCTCACCGCCCTGAATGAGCAGTTTTTTGAACAGGGTCTGGCTGCCGGAGTCCTCGCCGCGCTGGAAAGCAACGATGGCCTGATCCTTGCCGCCCACGTCTTTCCAGTTGGTGATCTTTCCGGCGTAGATGTCCCGCAGCTGCTGCCGGGTAAGCGCCTGCACGGGGTTGTCCTCGTTGACGATGAACACCAGCGCGTCCACCCCGATGGGCTTCTGCTCCAGCTCCACATTGGCCTCCTGCAACTCTTCCTTTACATAGTCCGGCGCTTCGTACACCACCAGCATCCGGGTGGTGGTGTCGTACAGACCAAAGTTCTCCCATGCGTAGGCGGTGGTGCTCACGGTGATGCTGCTGCGGGCTTCCTCCAAGTCCATGCCGGTGGTATCGGCCAGTATCTGCGCCATCAGGGGGATGCAGGCGGTGCTGCCGTCCAGCGGGGGAAACTCTTCCACAGTCAGAAACGGCGCTGCCTGCTGCACAGTAGAGGAAGCAGCAGAGGATGCGGGCGGCTCTGCGGCAGAGGAAGCCGTGCTGCCGGAGGGCGCATCCGTGCCCTTACAGGCGGTCAGTACCCCGGCAGCGGAGCAGGCAGCCAGCCCCAGCAGAAAGCTGCGGCGGGAAATTTTAGCGTTTTTCATAAGAAAGCCCTCCTGAATCAATAGCCGTAACTCGGTTCATCGTCCGCAGTGGCAGACGAGAAAATACTCTGGCAGTACAGCCAGTTGCCGCTTGTGTCCATCCAGCCCACATAGAAGCCCCGTTGTGCAGCAAACACATGGTCGGGCAGGGCGTTCAGGCTGTTAGAATAGTACCCGGCGCAGCTGGCAAGCCCCTGTAATACTACCTTGCCGTCTGCATCCAGCACATCGTATACGTTGCCGTAGGCGCTGCCCACAGCGCTGCGGCTGCCGTAGAACATGGGTCTGCCGTCGGGGTCGGTGGTCAGGTAGTTGACGTAACTGTATTTGCCCTGCAGGGCGGTCAGGTCGCTGACAAGCCCCTGCGGGCCGTACAGCCGGGTGGCGGTGGTCTCGTAGCGGTCGTTGTCCTGCAATTTCAGCCAGACGTAGCCGCTGCCGTAGTTGCTCATCCGTACCCGCTGCTGGTGCTCCACCGGCTCTACGGTGGTGTCGGTCAGCAGCTTGCCGTTGTCCTTGCTGTACACCCGCAGGCTGCCGTCCAGCGCGTAGACGGCTATGGTGTTATCGGTGGTGTTCACATCGTACAGCGGGGTCTTGGTGCCGGTTTCCAGATCATAGAGCTCGTAGCCATGATCCTCGCCGCTGTGCCATGTTACCACATAGCCCGGGAAATATTGGCTGGGCTGCTCGTCAAAGGCGGCAATCAGTCCGCGGTCCTCTGTGGTCATATCCCGCAGTTCGTACCGGCCATCGCCGGTGGAAAAGCTGGCAAGACCGCCCGGGTAGACCTGCAAAAAGCCCGTGTACTGCTCGCCGGTCTGGGTGTTATACAAAATCTGGTCGGTGGTCTCGGCTCCGGTGGCAACGTCCAGCTCCACCCAGTCGCTCAGGGTATCGCTGTCGTAGAAAAGGCGGTATGCCGAGGCGGCATCGGCGCGGTAGACGGGGGTGCTGTCCTTTTCCTGCACAACTACCCAGCGGTTCTGTTGGTAATCCATATCCCAGTCGTAATCGTCCAGCCCTTCCGGGCGGGCGTAGCAGCTGAACACCAGCTTATCGCCGCATAGGGTGCAGCTGTATGCGCCCTCCGGCACCGGCAGCGCTGCGCCGGTGGCAAGGTCGATGACCTGACAGGTGCCGTAGCCGGACTCCGGGACGTAGCCGCCATCGACAAGGCGGCTCTCCTGCAGCACCAGCAGGCCGTTTTGCAGGGTAGCGTTCTGCTCGCCCTCAAAGGACATCACCTCAGTGCCGGTCTTGTCGTACAGGGCGGTGCGGCGTCCGCCCCGGCCGGTGGGGTCGGACCAGCTGCGCAGCCAGTAGTCCGCGATGCCGGTGGCACTGTCCTCCACCAGCGAGACGTTCTCGCTGCGGGCAGCCTGATGCAGCGGGGTGCTGCCGCACAGGATGGTGGTGCTGCTCCCCGCGCGGTCATAGCAGTACAATACCCGCAGACGGTCATCGTTCAGCACGGCGGGGTCGTACAGGGGCTTGCCGCTGTCGTCCGTGGGCACGGAAACGGCAGAGCTTGCAGCGCCCGGCACGCCGGTGGCGGGCGGCAGCAGGGCACAGCCGCAGCCCAAGGTAAGGGCAAGGGCTGCGCAGACCGCCCCGCAGCCGATACGCAAGACAACACGCTTCATAAAAACCACTCCTTTGCAAAAAACAGGGAGGAAAATTTTTCCGTTCACTCAGAATACGAAACAGCCGCATTTTTCATTGCAGAGCTTGCAGAAAAATGCGGCTAAAAATGGTTACAATTGCATTACAGCTGCGCCGGGGCATGGGACGCTTCTGCCTTGTCCATCTGCTCCAGCTGCCGCAGAAAGGCCAGCAAAAAGGGCAGCGAGATGAAGAAGGTGAGCGCATCCGCAATGGGCTGGCAGAGCTCCACACCCACAAGACCCAGCACCCGGGGAAGTACAAGGATCAGCGGGATAAAGCACACGCCCTGTCGGCAACAGGCCAGAAAGGTGGCGCGCCCGGCCTTGCCAACGCTCTGGAAGGTCATGTTGGCCACTACGATCACCGGCTGCAAAAGGACGGCAAAGCACTGGTAACGGAAGGCAGGCAGCGCCACGGCGGTGACTTCCGGGTCATCCCGGAACAGACGAATCAAAGCTTCATCCTTCCACCAGCACACCGCGATCAGCGCCACCAGCAGCACAAAGGCGGCTTTCAGGGTAAAGACAGCGGCCTGCCGCACCCGGTGGTACTTGCGTGCGCCGTAGTTGAAGGACGCCACCGGCTGCAAGCCCTGTCCCACGCCGATGGCCACCGAGAGGATGAACATAAAAATGCGGGTCACGATGCTCATGCCCGCCACGGCGGCGTCGCCGTAGCTGCGGGCGGCAATGTTCAGCAGCATCCCGCCGATGCTGTTCAGACCCTGACGGCCAAAGCTGGGCGCGCCGCCTGCAAGGATCTGCAAAAACTCGCGCGGCTCCCGGGTGACGGCGGAAGGCCGGAACTGGCTGACCGTTTTGCCCCGCAGGAACATATACAGCAGAATGCCAAAGCTGATGGTCTGACTGAGGGCGGTGGCGATACCGGCACCGGCAGTGCCCAGCCCAAGCCCGAACATGAACAGCGGGTCCAGCGCAATGTTCAGCAGCCCGCCGGTGACAAGCCCGACCATGGCAAGGTTCGCCTTGCCCTCATACCGTAGGATGTTGTTCATCACCAGACTGGAGATCATCAGCGGCGCGGCAAGCAGGATGGGGCGGGCGTAGGCGCAGGCGTGGGGCAGAATGGTCTCGGTGCTGCCCAGCAGCATCATGAAGTCCGGCAGGGTGGCAAGGCCGGTCACTGCCAGCACTACGCCAAAGGCCAGCGCCGTAAAAAAGCTGGTAGAGGCAAAGCGGGTGGCGGCGTGGGTATCCTGACTGCCCAAGCGGCGGCTGATGATGGTGCCGGAGCCGTGCCCCAGCATAAAGCCCAGCGCCTGTATGATAGCCATCAGGCTGGAAACGACACCCACCGCGCCGGAAGCGCTGGTGGAAATGCGCCCCACAAAAAAGGTATCCGCCAGATTATAGATGCTGGTGATCAGCATACTTAAAATCGTGGGCGCGGCCAGACTGAGGATCAGCCGGGGGATAGGGGTCTCAGTCATTTTGTGATACTGCACCGCAGTGCGGTCCTGCTGGGTCATGGGCAAAGATCCTCCTTCAAAAACGAGAAAGCCGCCCCTTCCAGAGCGGCAGATAGTCCTGATAGAAACAGTATAACGCAGTTGCGGCAAAATGTCGAGAGAAAGAAAAAACGGCCTTTCTCCCCTGCGAAGGGGCGAAAAAGCAGGCGAAAACAGGGTGCTTTCTATATAAAATGCTAAAGAATTGTCGAATTGCTTGTGAAAAATCACGATATGTGGTATTCTTTATGAGAAGGAATTGGAAAAATCTGTGTATTTTATGATTGGGAGGGATTTATACATGAAATCCGTAGCACAAACTGTGATCGAGGCCGACCGCTTTTATACCATTGCTGCTCACACCGGCAATGTCATTCAGGCAGTGGAAGGCAGCAAGGATGGCGGCACTGTCCGTCTGGGCAAGTATGACCACAAGCCCGAGCAGGAGTGGAGCTTTGTCCGCGAGGGCGATGGCGTGTACCGCATCCGCAACCGCGCTTCCGGCAAGCTGCTGGATCTGACCATGACCGGCACTGCCAACGGCACCTGGCTGCACCTGTGGGAGGACGTGGGCGGCACGTCCCAGATGTGGAAGCTGGAGCACACCCCGGAGGGCACTGTGCGTCTGCGCTCCTCTTGGGCAGGCGGCAAGTGCGTGGACACCGTGGGCATCGGTGCCGAGGTGGGCGCTGTGCTGCAGATCTGGCAGGAAGTACCCGGCGGTGGCGACCAGCTGTGGGTCATCTCTGAGGTAAAGGATCGCGTAAAGCGTGCTGCTAAGGTCGAGGAAGCACCCGCACCCGCTGCTGAGACTACGGCAGCACCGGCCAAGGAAGCCACTTCTGCCCAGAAGCCCGCTGCCCGCAAGCCCCGCACCACCAAGAAGGCAGAGGAGAAGCCCGCTGCGTCCGCAGTAAAGGCCGCAGAGCCGGTCAAGGCAGAAAAGCCCGCTGCGAAGAAGGCTGCTAAGGCAAAGGCTGAGCCTGCTGCCCCCGCCGCAGAGGTGAAGGCTGCGCCCGCTGTGGCAACCAAGGCCGAGCCTGTTACTAAGGCTGAACCGGCTGCCAAGGCAGCGACCGCTACGGAAGCCAAGACTGCCCCTGCCGTAGCAAAGCCCAAGGCAAAGCGTGCACCCTGTAAAAAGACCGTAAAGAAGTAAGAAATCATAAAACGCAAAAAAATCGGACAGACCGCAGTCTGTCCGATTTTTTTGCGTTTATAGAAGCTTTTTATGCAGCAGGGGCGGCAGCATCGCTCTGGGCGGCGGTCTGCACGAACTGCACGATGCTCTCGATGGTCTTGCGCAGCTGCACAAGGCTTTCCACGTCAGAGTCCTGCATCCGGGAAGTGGGCGCGGTCACCTCGGTTTGGACGGCAGTCACGGTGCCGGAAAGCTCCGCATGGATGTGGTGGGCGGGCACGTCCAGCAGGATGTGCACCTTGGGGGACAGGGTTTTGAGCAGACCCTGCTTTTCGATGCCCAGAATCAGCTGCGGCGCATCCTCCCCGGCGGCGAGGTTCGGCAGCTGGAGGTAGAGGTAACCTTCTTTCGCGTTGGCGGGCTGCACGGTTTTGAGCTGCTTGAGATCCAACTGAAAGTCGTTTACCTGCTGCAAGCTGGTGGCAGTGGGGTCTACTCCCAGCAGGGTAGCCAGCTGGTCTTGGGAGATATAGCTGCCCAGCGACCAGCCCGGCAGCAGCAGGCTTGCCAGCGGATACTCGGCTACAACCGTGCTGCGCAGCTTGTTGTACAGCTGTCCGGCGTCGTACAGGGTCTCTTCCTCGCTGATGTACATCCGGGTCAGAGGGGCATCGTTGACGGTGCTGGTGCCCGTTGGGTACAGCGCCAGCTGCACCGCCCGGGGGGTGTACTGGCCGGTCAGACTGCCGGTGGTGCCGCCGAACTTGTCCAGCAGGGCGTAAAGAGCAGGGGGGTCGGCCTCGGTGGAGGTGATGGTGTAGTCCAGCGCAAAGCTGGCACCGCTCTGGAATGCCTTGATCTTACGGCTGACGAAGCTGTACAGCACTGCCGCAGCCACCGCGCACACCAAAACCAGACACAGCAGAACGATCAGCGCCGCCCGCAGACCAGTGCGCTTTTTGTGGGAAGATGCCATGGGAAACCTCTCCTTCCGGTAAACGTATTTGCTTCAGCATAACGGAACTGCACGCAAATGTCAAGCGCCGCAAACTGCGGACAAAACAAAAAACCTGAAACATTTCTGTTCCAGGTTTCTGGCGGAAAGATGGGGATTCGAACCCCAGAACGCTTTTGACACGTTACACGATTTCCAGTCGTGCGCCTTAGACCAACTCAGCCATCTTTCCACATCTTTTGTTCTGCCTTTGGGCGGGTGCCCTTGGCGCTCCACTATAATACCTGAAAGCAGGCTTTTTGTCAAGGATTTTTTTGAAAAAAATCAGACTTTTTTAAAAATGACGAAAAAACGCGAGAAAGTATTCTGCTGCATGGATGGAAAGCACAAAAAGCCCTTGACGCATCTTTAAAATAGGTCTATATTGAGGGCAAAGAGCACTGCGGTGGGTCATTTTGTGCCGCAGCGGCGGGAAATATAAGGAGGATGCTTTTATGACTTATCCTGAAGTACTTGCCAATGCCCGTACCTGCATTGGTCAATACTGCAAGGCCTGCCCGGTGTGCAACGGCGTGGCCTGTAAAAACCAGATCCCCGGCCCGGGTGCCAAGGGCGTGGGCGATACCGCTATCCGCAATTATAATAAGTGGGCCGATATCCGGGTAAACATGGACACCCTGTGCCCCGGCGGTGCACCGGACACCACGCTGGAGCTGTTCGGCAAAAGCTTCCGCTATCCCTTCTTTGCGGGCCCTGTAGGTGCAGTGAACCTGCACTACTCCGATACCTACACCGACATGACTTATAACGATGTACTGGTGCGTGCTTGTGCCGAAAACGGCATTGCGGCCTTTACCGGCGACGGCACCAACCCCACCGTGATGGAGATGGCTACCCGCGCCATCGGCGCTGCGGGCGGCTGCGGTGTGCCCACCATCAAGCCGTGGAACATCGACACCATCCGGGAAAAGATGGCACAGGCCAAGGCCAGCGGCTGCTTTGCCGTGGCTATGGACGTGGATGCAGCGGGCCTGCCTTTCCTGAAAAACATGACCCCGCCCGCTGGCAGCAAGAGCGTGGAGGAGCTGACCGAGATCGTGCAGTTGGCAGAGCGCCCCTTCATCGTCAAGGGCGTGATGACCGTCAAGGGCGCACTGAAGGCAAAGCAGGCCGGTGCCGCCGCCATTGTGGTGTCCAACCACGGCGGCCGTGTGCTGGATCAGTGCCCTGCCACCGCCGAGGTGCTGCCGGAGATCGCCGCAGCCCTCAAGGGCACCGGCGTAAAGGTGCTGGTAGACGGCGGTATCCGCACCGGTGTGGATGTGTTCAAGGCGCTGGCGCTGGGCGCAGACGGCGTTTTGATCTGCCGTCCCTTCGTGACTGCTGTCTACGGCGGCGGCGCAGAGGGCGTGAAGTGCTACATCGATAAGCTTGCCGGGGAACTGGCCGACACCATGCAGATGTGCGGTGCCCATACGCTGGCGGAGATCACCCCGGATATGGTGAGAGTCTGATCTCTCTATTATAAGTAAACAAAAAATGGAGACGCCCGGCAGGACATCTCCATTTTTTATTACTTCAAAGTGCCGTCCAGCACCTGCTGGTAATACCACGGCTTCGGGGCGTGGAAGGTCTTGCCGCTGAGGAAGGCAAAGTCCGGCTGGGTGAAGCGGGGCATGGTCAGCTCCCATGCGCACAGCGCCTGATACTTCAGCTTCAGCTCGCGGTTGGCGCTGTTGTTTCCGTACTTGCTGTCGCCAAGGATGGGACAGCCGATGCTTGCCATGTGGGCGCGGATCTGGTGGGTGCGTCCGGTGATCAGCTGCACCTTCAGCAGGGCCAGACGGCCGGAGACGGCGATGGTCTCGTACCGCGTCTCCACCTCCTTGGCACCGGGCTGCTTGTCCTCCACGATCTTCACGATGCCGCGGTCGGCGTCCTTGAGCAGATAGCCGCCCAAGGTGGCGTCCGGCGGCATGGGACGGCCAAAGGTGACGCAGAGGTAGGTCTTTTGCACCTCGCGGTTCTTGATGGCGGAAAGGAACAGCTCCTCAGCCTCCGGGGTCTTGGCAATGATCACAAGGCCGCTGGTGCCGGTGTCCAGCCGGTGGCACAAGGCGGGGGTGTACAGGTCGTTCTCCTTGTACTCGCCCTGCTTGTTCAGGTACAGCAGGGCGCGGTTCAGCAGAGTATCGTCCTCCGGGCCGTCCACCGCAACACCGGCGGGCTTGTTCACGATCAGGATCTGCGGGCAGTCGTACACCACCTGCGCCGGGGTGCGGGCGTTCTTCCACGCGGGGCCTTCCACCCGGCGGTCGGCGTCCAGCACGTCATCCAGAATGAACAGCTTGATCTCATCGCCTGCCATCACGCGGGTGGAAAGCGGCTGCTTTTTGCCGTTCAGCTTGATCTTGTTCTCCCGCAGCGCCTTGTTCAGGCGGCCGGGGGTCAGGGCGGGGTACTGCTGGGTCAGATAATTGTCCAGCCGGGTAGGGGCAAGACACTTTACTTTTAAAATTTTCACGGGAAATTCCTCTCTATCTTAAAATCAGTTGCAATAGAATGGGTTCTTGATTCGTTTTTATTGTAGCGGAATAAATCTACCGCGTCAAGAAAGAAGGTATTTTTATGAACCTGAAATATAAGATTCTGGCTGTTCTGGCTGCGGGCATCGCATTGACGGCCTGCGGCAGCTCCGGCACCCCCGCCAGCACCCCCGCATCCAGTGCAGTGCCGGCCTCGTCCCATGTGGCAGAGGAAGGGGTCACGGAGCCCATCAACATGCTGACGTGGACGCTGGATGACCTTGATGACACGCAGACCACCACATTTGTTTCTGCCTCCATTACCTCCGGCGTACAGGACGGCAAATTGACTGCAAAGGTGTTTGGTTACGACATTTATAAGAAAGAGGATATTGAAAACCTTGCCGTTGGCGACAAGATCACCTTCCACGAAGAGGGTGCAGCATGGAATCAGGTCGTGAACGATGCGGTGACGAGCATCGAAAAAAATGACGAATACCATCTTGTAAGCATCAACGGCGGCATGGAGCAGCCCGGCGGGCTGGACTTGAAGCTGGAGGATGATGACACCTACCGGACGATGACCTTTGACGATTACCCGCTCTATTATGAGATGGGAGAAAAGACGATGCCGCTGGCAGAGGATGTAGTGCTGAAGGACAGTTCTGCCGACCCGCAGGCCGAAGCCGTGGAGACTACGGGCGCGGATGCAGTGGCAGCAGCGATCAATGCAGACCCCGATAACTGGACCACCTATAATACCACGCTGGTGGTGCAGGGCGGCAAGGTGCTGGAGGTGCGCCGCATCTGGGTGCCGTAAATTTTGCTCAAAACCGTTGACAAACGTTTTGCGTATGCTATAATTTAGCTGTACGCAAAGGGGCGTTGTGCCTGCTTTGCGGAATGTAAAATTATGACAGATGGCAATGATGGGGTCAGAAATGCACACACCACCGTCCAGAGAGAGCGCCCACGGCTGTAAGGTGCTCCGGTCGGGATCATTTCGCGCCACCCCGGAGCTTCCGGCGAATGTAAACCGGACGCTGCGCAGCGTTAATGCGCCGAAAGCGGCAGGGGACACGTTATCCTTTGCAATTTGGGTGGTACCACGGAGTTTGATGCACAAGCAGCCTTCGTCCCTTTTGGGATGAGGGCTGTTTTTTGTTTTTTCTCCGTGCCGCCCCTCTGCCATAACAGCATAAAAATGACGCCTGAGCGCCAAAAACGATTGAGGAGAGAAAGATCTATGCAATGGACCGGTTTGAATGAACTGCGCGAAAAGTACCTGAGCTTCTTTGAAAGCAAGGGACATCTGCGTCTGGACAGCTTCCCCCTTGTTCCCAAGAACGACCCCAGCCTGCTGCTGATCAACAGCGGCATGGCTCCCATGAAGAAGTGGTTTCTGGCACAGGAGGAGCCGCCCCGTCATCGCGTGACCACCTGCCAGAAGTGCATCCGCACCCCGGATATCGAGCGCGTGGGCATCACTGCCCGCCACGGCACCTTCTTTGAGATGCTGGGCAACTTCTCCTTCCAGGATTACTTCAAGGACGAGGTCATCCCTTGGGCATGGGAGTTCCTGACCAGCGATGAGTGGATGGCGATTCCCAAGGATCGTCTGCACATCTCTGTGTACGAGGAGGACGACGAGGCCTACGATATCTGGACCAAGAAGGTCGGCATCGCCCCGGACCACATGGTGCGTCTGGGCAAGGAGGACAACTTCTGGGAGCACGGCTCCGGCCCGTGCGGCCCCTGCTCCGAGATCTACTTTGACCGCGGCCCCGAGTACGGCTGCGGCAAGCCGACCTGCGGCGTGGGCTGCGACTGCGACCGTTATATGGAGATCTGGAACCTCGTGTTCAGCCAGTTCGACGCCGACGGCAAGGGTCACTACGAGCGTCTGGCACGCCCCAACATTGATACCGGCATGGGTCTGGAGCGTCTGGCCTGCGTAATGCAGAACGTGGGCAACCTGTTCGAGGTGGATACCGTGCAGAGCGTGCTGCATCATGTGGAGCACATTGCAGGCAAGACCTACAAGCAGGACCCCAAGAACGATATCTCCATCCGCGTCATCACCGACCATATCCGCAGCTGCACCTTTATGGTGTCTGACGGCATCCTGCCCTCCAATGAGGGCCGCGGCTATGTGCTGCGCCGTCTGCTGCGCCGTGCCGCCCGCCATGGCCGGATGCTGGGCATCGACCACCCCTTCCTCGTGGATCTGGTGGAGACCGTCATCCAGTCCAGCGAGTCCGCTTACCCCGAGCTGCGTGAGCATGACGCCTATATCAAGAAGGTCATCGGCACCGAGGAAGCAAACTTTGCCCGCACCATCGATGCCGGCATGAACATCCTGAACAACATGATCGACCGTCTGGAGAAGGCACACCAGAAGCTGCTGAGCGGCATGGACGCCTTCAAGCTGAACGATACCTTCGGCTTCCCGCTGGATCTGACCAAGGAAATCGCCGCCGAGCAGGGTCTGGAGATCGACGAGGACGGCTTCCACGCAGAGATGAAGAAGCAGAAGGAGCGCGCCCGTGCTGAGCGTCTGAAGAAGAACATCTCCGGCTGGAGCGAGGATTTGTTCGGCGCACTGGAAGCCGAGCCTACCGTCTTTACCGGCTACGACACCCTGACCGACAAGGGCACCGTTGTGGCGCTGAGCGATGAAGAGACCCTGACCGATGCCATTGCCACCGACGAGGAAGCAAAGGACGGCGTGCTGGTGGTGCTGGATAAGACCCCCTTCTATGCCGAGATGGGCGGTCAGGCTGCCGACCATGGCGTGCTGAACGGTGCCGAGTGCAGCCTGCGCGTGCTGGACGTGAAAAAGACCCCCAAGGGCTACTACGTCCACACCTGCGTGCTGGAAAGCGGCATCGTGAAGGTGGGCGATGTGCTGACCGCACAGGTGGACAAGGGCTACCGCATGGCCATTGCTCGCAACCACACCGCTACCCACCTGCTGCAGGCTGCCCTGCGTGAGGTGCTGGGCGACCATGTGCATCAGGCTGGTTCCTATCAGGATGCCTCCATCACCCACTTCGACTTTACCCACTTCAGCGCCGTGACCCCCGAGGAACTGGCACGGGTGCAGAAGATCGTCAATGATAAGATCTTTGACTCCATGAATGTCACCGTGCAGGAGATGCCGGTGGAGGAAGCCAAGAAGCTGGGCGCAATGGCTCTGTTTGGCGAAAAGTACGGCAAGGTGGTCCGCGTGGTGGATATCGAGGGCTGGTCTACCGAGTTCTGCGGCGGCACCCATGTCAAGAACACCGCCCAGATCGGCGGCTTCAAGATCGTCAGCGAGTCCTCTGTGGCTGCCGGTATCCGCCGTATCGAGGCTGTTACCGGCCGCAATCTGCTGATCCGTGCAAACCTGCAGGAGGCCATGCTGCATGATGTGGCTAACACCCTCAAGGCCAACAACGTGGCTGCTCTGCCCGCCCGCGCCGAGGCTGTGATGGCTGAGAACAAGGCCATGAGCCGCGAGCTGGACGAGATGAAGGCAAAGATCGCCGCCTCCAAGGTGGACAGCCTGTTCGACAATGCCGAGGAAGCAGACGGCGTGAAGATCGCTTCTGCATACTTTACCGGTACCACCGGCGACACCCTGCGCGGCATGTGCGACAGCATCCGCGACAAGGCCGTGAACCCCGTGGTGGCTGTTCTGGTGGGCAAGGCCGAGGATAAGATCACCATGGCTGTTACCGTGAATAAGCTGGCACAGGAAAAGGGCCTCAAGGCCGGTGTGCTGGTCAAGGAACTGTCCGCTATTGCCGGCGGCAAGGGCGGCGGCAAGCCGGACTTTGCAATGGCCGGTCTGAAGGACGAGACCAAGATCGACGAAGCACTGGCTGCTGTGAGCGCCATCGTCAAGAAGGCTCTGGGCTAAAAAAGATCCATGTCCCCGCCCGGTGCCGGATGCGCGCCGGGGCGGCGGGCTTTTGTAGAAGCAGGAAGGAGTGTTCCCCCATGGAAGATTGTCTGTTTTGCATGATCGCAGAGGGCAAGATCCCCTCTAAAAAGCTGTACGAGGATGACCAGGTAGTGGCATTCTACGACATCAACCCGCAGGCAAAGGTGCATTTCCTTGTGGTTCCCCGCAAGCACATCTCCTCTGCCGCTGTGCTGACCGAAGAGGATGGTGCTCTGCTGGGCCACATCTTTACCGTTATCGCAAAGCTGGCCAAGGAGCAGGGATTGGAAAACGGCTACCGCATCATCTCCAACGTGGGCGAGGACGCAGGCCAGACCGTGAAGCATCTGCATTTCCATGTTCTGGGCGGCGAAAAACTGCCTGTCTGATTCCAATACGAAAGGGAGATTTTGATTATGGCTGAAACTTATACCCTGCATGTTGCAGGCCTGACCCGTGAGCTGACCATCTGCAAGGTGAACGACCACATGGACATTGCCGCATTCATCATGTTGGGCGATGCCGAGCTGACCGTGGCCGCTGCTGCGGAACTGCTGAAGAAGTGCCCGGATTTTGATATCCTGCTCACCGCCGAGGCCAAGGGCATCCCGCTGGCACATGAGATGAGCCGCCAGAGCGGCAAGCCCTATATCTGCGCCCGCAAGGGTGTCAAGCTGTATATGCCGGACCCCGTTGTGGTGGAGGACCAGTCCATTACCACTGCCGGTAAGCAGAAGCTGGTCATCGACCGCAAGGAGCTGGACAAGATGAACGGCAAGCGTGTGCTGGTGGTGGACGATGTCATCTCCACCGGCGGCTCTCTGAAGGCACTGGACGCGCTGGCTGAAAAGACCCAGTGCACCATCGTGGGTCAGGCCGCTGTTCTGGCCGAGGGCGACGCTTCTGAGCGCAAGGATATCATCTTCCTTGAGCCGCTGCCCCTGTTCTTCCACTAAGCTGGGATGCGCCGCCCGCTCTGTGCGTTCTGCGCCGGAATGATGGGCCTTAGTTTCCTGTGGACTTTTTTGCCGCAAACGGAGCTTTTTATGCCGTTTGCGGCATTTTTTGTTGCCTTTTTGCTGCTGCTCTGCATCCCGCGCCGCAGCCGCAAGCTGGCGGTCTGCCTGCTGCTGGGCGCGCTGGCCGGGCTTTGTGCGGTGTACACTACAAACGCCCGGCTGGAGCGTGCCCGGGCAAATTACGCCGGGCGTACCGTGCTGCTGACCGCCGAGGTGGAGCGCGCGGACAGCACCTATTTTTCGGACACAGTGGACGCGACCCTGTGGGTGGAAAGCGTGAACAACAGCCCGGCGGGCTTCCGCATCACCTGTGCAGAACTGCCCGCCTGTGCGGCAGGGCAGCGGGTACAGGGCTGGTTCACGTTGCAACACCCGGACATGGAAGAACGGACGGCGCAGTACGCGGACGGCATCGCCTTGCAGGCAGAGCCCTTGGCCGAAAAGCCGCAGCTCACCGTGCTGGGCGAGAGCGGCAGTTTCCGCGCCCGCACCCACCGCTTGCAGCAAAAACTGAGCGAGAGCCTGCGCCGGGAGATGCATCGGGACACCGGCGGCGTGCTGGCTGCCATGACGGTGGGCGACCGCAGCGGGCTTTCGGCGCAGCTGCGCAGTGCCTACCGGGGCGCAGGGCTTTCCCATGTGCTGGTGGTCAGTGGCATGCACGTTTCCATCCTGTGCGGGGATATCCTGAGCGTTTTGCTGCCCTATCGCTGGGAGCAGAGCTGCCGCCGCCGCAGACGGCGCACGGTCTGGAAAAGCCTGCTGGCGTTGGTGCTGATGGGCGTGACCGGCTTTACGCCCTCGGTGCGCCGCGCCGCCGTGGCGGTATGGGTCAGCTCCTTGGGCGTGTGGGTGTGGGGGCCGCCGGACGCCCTTACCTCGCTGGCGGCGGCAGGCATCCTGATGACCGCCGTCAACAGCTATGCGGTGTGGGATATCGGCTTTGAACTCTCCTTTGCGGCAGTGGTGGGCACGGTGGCGGGAGTTGCCTGCATCCGCCGGATGCAGGACGCCCACGACAGGCACTTCTGGGTCAAAGCAGGGGAAAATCTGCAAAAGCCGGTCAGGCGTCCGTGGTACAGCAAATTGCCGAAGGGCGTGCAAGGTCTTGCAAAAAGCGCCTGTATTGCCGCCTGTGCCTCGGCGGCTACCTTCCCGGTACTGGTGCTGCGGGGGTTGAGTGTCAGCGCATGGGCGGTGGTTTCCAGCATCGCGGTGCTGTGGATGGTGCAGCCGCTGCTTTTGCTGGGGCTGGCGGTAGCTTTTGTGGGACTGGTGCCATGGTTGGCACCGGTGCATGGGGTACTCTCCCGGGCGGCAGACCTGCTCACCGGGCTATTGAACGGCTGGGCGGTCTGGCTCAGCACAAAGCCCGGCGGCAGCATCTATTTTGACACCGCCTACGCAGCACTGGTCTGTCTGCTGCTGTGCGGGCTTGGGGTACTTGCTTTCCACTGGCGGGTGCGTCTGCGGGTGGCAGTGCCGGGCATTCTGCTGGCAGCAGCGGTGGGCATCGGGCTGGGCAACGCCCTCAGCCGGGACGTGGTGCACATCGACCTTGTGGGCAGCGCGCAGGCACCTGCGGTGGTGGTTGCCCAGAACGACAGGGCAGTGGTACTGTTCCGGGGCGGCAGCGCCGCCCAGCGTGCGGTGGAAAACCAGCTGGCGCGGCGGGGCGTGCGCACCGTGGAGCTGGTGGTAGACCTGCGCATGAACGCAAAAACCGCCTGCACCCTGCCCGCGCAGCAGGGTATACGGGCAGAGCGTCTGCCGGTCAATGCCAGCCGTAAGCTGCGCTGCACCCCGGCGGCGGTGGAGCTGCTGCGCACCCGGGAAGGGTGTCTTGTACGGCTGAGCATCGGCAACCGGCAGTTTGTGACCTTAAGCGGAAAGGCAGAGCTGGTACAGCCGCTGCAAACGGAGTGGCTGATTGCCACACCGAAAAAGCCGGAGGTGGTGCAGTACCAAAAGCTGCTGGCGCTGCGCAGTTACAGCTGGATGACGCCGGAAACGCAGTACACTGCCTCCCTCAGTCTGCGCCGTACCGGCGGCGAAAGGTTTGAGTGATGCTTTGCAATCCGGGCCGAGTGTGGTACAATACAAAGAGCAATTTATAACAGGAAAGGGGCATTTGCATGGCCACGGAAGCAAAACTCCGGCAGCTGGCCGACAAGGGCTGCCCGGTCTACTATTTTTATTCCAGCGAGCGGTATCTGGTGCGGCAGGCAGTGGCGGCGGCGGTGCGGGTGCTGTCGGCAGACAGCGACGAGGACGCCACCATTCTGGACGGCGCTGCCCCGGAGCTGGAGCAGCTCATCATGGCGGCGGGTACCATCTCCTTTTTCGGTACCCGGCGCGTGGTGGTGTTGCCGGAAATAGACCCCGCTGCCTACGGCAGCAAGGACTTGGACGAACTGTGCAGCACCCTTTCCAGCTTGGAAAACGCCGTGGCAGTGCTGGGTAGCGTATTCCCGTTGGAACGCGGTAAGCTCAAGCTGGGCAAGCAGGCGCAAAAGCTGCAAGCCCAGTGCAAAGCCATCGGCTACGCAGAGGAACTGGCAAAGCCCCGCCCCTTTGAACTGAAAAATCTGATGATGGAGCGCGCAAAGGCGCAGGGCGCAACTCTGCCGGACGGCGCAGCCACCGCATTGCTGGAGCGCTGCGGCGAGGACCCGTTTCTGCTGGAAAACGAGGTGGACAAGCTCTGTGCCCTGTCCGGTTACCAGACCGTGAGCGCCTCCATGGTGGCGGAGATGGGCACAGTGAGCCTTGAAGCGGATGTGTTCGAGATGATCCGCATGATCACAGCCAAAAACGCCACCGGAGCCTGCAAAAAGTTGCAGACCCTGCTGCGGCTGCAGCAGGAGCCTATTGCCATTACGGCGGCGATGATCGGCAGCTATGTGGACCTGTACCGGGTCAAATTGGGGGCGGCAAAACGGAAAAATTACAGTGCGGTGCACAAAGATTTTGGCTATAAGGGCAGTGACTACCGGCTGAAGCGCTCGGCAGAGACTGCCGCCCACTACACTCTGCCCCAGCTGGAGGCCTGTTTGCAGGTGCTGCTGGAGCTGGACCAAAGCCTGAAAAGCCAGCCTGTGGCGGCACAGACACTGCTGGAAACAGCACTGTGCCGTCTGGCGCTGGCGGGGAGCGGAAGATGATGCAAAGCGAGATGATCCATACCGACCGGGTGCTGATCGTGGAGGGCAAATACGATGCCGTCCGTCTGGCGCACCTGACTGATGCCATGATCCTGCTGACGGATGGTTTTGGCATTTATAAAGACAAACAGCGCCAGCAGCTGTTCCGGGCGCTGGCGCAGAAAAACGGTCTGATCTTACTCACGGATTCGGACGCGGCAGGTTTCCGCATCCGCAACTACATCACCAACATGGTGGGTGCGCAGAACGTGGTGCAGGCTTATGTGCCCGCCATCCATGGCAAGGAAAAGCGCAAGGCGCAGCCCGGCAAGGAGGGCCTGCTGGGGGTAGAGGGCGTGGACGACGCCCTTGTGCGGCAGGCGCTGCTGGACGCCTTGGGCGCAGAAGCCGGTGCCGCGCCGGTGCGCCCGGCGGGGCGGCAGATCACCTATACCGATTTATACGAGTGGGGGCTTTCCGGTAAGCCCGGCAGCGCCGAGCGCAAGGCTAGACTCTTGAATGCGCTGGGGCTGCCGCCGCGCCTTTCCAAAAAGGAACTGGTGGAGGCCTTCAACCGGCTGTACACTTTTGAACAACTGGACGAATTGCAGTTAAAAATTTTGCAGGAGTGAAAAACTAGCTGTGTTTGCCCCACGCCTGTCGCAGCAGTTCCAGCGCGTGGGTCTCCAGCCGGGAAACATAGCTGCGGCTGATGCCCAGCAGCCCGGCGGTCTCCAGCTGGGTCAGGGGCGGCTGCCCTGCCAGCCCGTACCGCAACAGTAAGATCTGCCGCTCCCGGGCAGGCAGAGTGTCCAGCAGCTGCCGAAGCCGTCGGACATCCTCCTGCCGCTCACAGCTGTCCTCCATGCAAAAGCCGTCCTGTATCACGTCTGCTAAGGTCAGCGCCGAGTCCCCGTCGGTCTCCAAAGCTTCCTGTAAGGAGACGGTCTGCCCGCTCTTGCGCTCCCGCCGGAACTGCATGCGGATCTCGTTTTCAATGCAGCGGCTTGCATAAGTGGAAAACCGCGCCTTGCGTGTGGCATCAAAGGTATCTACCGCTTTCATCAGCC
>ERZ824480.1013-NODE-1013-length-27961-cov-4.763922_pt1 | contig 27961 bp, 19 predicted proteins | sample MGYA00519861_ERZ824480 | MGnify/ENA primary metagenome ERZ824480 (study PRJEB31778, sample SAMEA3449152) | human gut metagenome | biome: human gut; feature: human-associated habitat; material: faeces | place: United Kingdom | collected 2010/2012 ... | reverse complement strand
TTGCCTTATAGGACCGCAAAAAAGAGGGCGAGATCGCCGAAAACTCTCTGGTGATCTCACCCTCTCTGGATTATCAACCGCTACTTCATCAAGCCTCCTCACAGATTCTTCCCACATTCCATCAGGTATGCATCCATTCCCAGACACATTGCACCGATGCTTCCGGGGTTCTCGCCCAGTGCAGGAGCCACCACATACTGTGACATATCCTTCGGCAGGCTGGTCTCCGGCAGATAGCCATTCAGAAACTCCACCGCATTCTGTCTCACCATGTCGAAAACCTTCTCCTGGTGCATCACACCGCCCCAGAGAATGATCTTCTCCGGCGAGTAAGTCAGCATGTAATCTGCCACAGCCTGTCCGATGTAGTAACTTTCCAGTTCCCAGACATCCTCTCTTCCGGCCAGTTCAGCTCCCTTTCTGCCATACCTGCCCTGAATCGCAGGACCGGAAGCCAGTCCTTCCAGACAGGCACCGTGATAAGGACAGCAGCCTTCATAGGTATCCTCCGGGTGCCTGCGCAGGAAGATATGTCCGCCCTCGGGATGCATCAGGCCATGCAGCAGTCTGCCGTTAATATATGCCCCTACACCTACTCCCGTACCAATGGTGATATAGAGCGCATTCTCACACTCCTTGGCTGCGCCGAAGCGTACCTCGCCAAGCACTGCTCCATTGACATCTGTATCAAAACCTACAGGGACTTTCAGTGCTTCCCGGAACGCTCCCGCAAAATCATAAAATCTCCATGCCAACTTCGGAGTGCTAGTAATATAGCCGTAGGTTGCCGATTTTTTATTCAGATCCACCGGGCCGAAACAGCCGATCCCCAGTGCCTCGATTCCTTTATCCTGAAAATATGCTATCATTTTCGGCACCGTACTCTCCGGTGTCTCCGTAGGGAATACTGCCCTGTCGAAAATATTTCCCTGCTCATCTCCTATGGCACATACCATCTTTGTGCCGCCGGCTTCAATTCCGCCTAATTTCATTCTGACATCCTCCCAATACAACTTTTTACTATGCCTGTTCCCTGTTCAGGATCCGCTTATGGAACACCAGCACAAACAACAGAGTAAAGAGTATCATTGCTGCCGGCATGATCAGAAAGCTCCTGCCATATCCTGTTTTTTCAGCAATGTCTCCGTAAATATAGTTAAATCCAATATCAAACAGGGATGCCACACTGATGATCAATCCGGACATCGTAGACACTTGCGACGGATCATAAAGTCTCCCGATGGCCATAACCAGTGTCGGATAAATGATCGAGCAGAACAGTCCGGCCAGACTCAGCATCCAGAGTGCCCCACTGAAGATCCCTGCCGCATAAAGCACTGCAGAAATCACAGAAAACAAGGCAATGCTCGGGAATACCTTCAGCCGGTCAACCAACGGAGAAAAGACCAGTCTTCCCACCGTCATTCCGCCAAAAAACAACGCCATATAATTGGCAGCCTTTCCCTGCTCCAGTCCCAGCGCATTGGTTCCGTAGATCACAAACCAGTTCAGCATTCCATGTTCTGCAATAAAGTATACACCAAAGATCACCACCATGACAATCCAAAGGTAGTTTCCCTTCATTTTCCTTCCCTGCCGATCCTTTTCTGCCTTCTTCACTTCTCCGCTGTCCGGGATCTGCAGTTTTAAAATGATCAGGAACGCCAGAACGCCGATGGCAAAAAGCACCCCTGTCACAACTTTCCATCCGCCAAAATCGTTAGCCAGATTTCCGATCAGACTCTGTCCTCCGCTGGTACCGATTCCCTGCGTAAAGAACAATACATTGACGATCATGGCCGGTGATGTGGCAAAAATGAACGGTGTGATCAGTGTAATGGACGTATTCAACAGCGTAGAAGCTCCCATTGCCAGGAACATTCCCACCAGCAATGCATAATAGTTATCTGTAAGCAGGAATACCAGCATTGCACACATCCATACTGCGAGAAATCCCAAAAAAGCCTTTTTGCGGTCGATCTTATCCATGATTCTGCCTCCGGCCAGCAGGAAGCACAGATTTCCCGCATAGCTTACGGCTATGATCGTGGACAGCCCCTTTGCCGTCAATGCAAAATGCGTCTGAAAAATGCCGGAGAAAATACCTCTCAGGCTGTCACTGATTCCCAGGCCGACCATCAGGATTGCAAATCCGATGAGAGCGATCCTTCTATTACTCTTCTCCATTCTGGCTCCCATCTTCCGGCTCTTCTACATCGATCCGTACATTTTCTACATTTCCCAGTGTCACGTCCTCCTCGTAAAAAGGCAGGATTCCTTCTTTCTTCGTGATCTGAATATCATGGAAGGAGACATTCTTCACATAATCCGCATAGATTCCGGAAATCTTTGTGTGGATCTCTCCCTCTCCCTGGCAGGGTCTCTTATCGTAGCCGTTGATCTCCCACTTGGATTTCTTATCCAGTGTCAGCCGAATGCCCTCAAAGGTCACATCTTCAATATAATTGTCTTCACTGCCCAGCAGGAAAATGCCGTTTTCTCCCTCGCAGGTAATATTCTGGAAGCGGATATTGCGGATCTTACCGGCCTTAACTCCGGGTTTGCGATCCAGCGCAGTCAGGCAGACAGCCTCCGCTCTTCCCCACCATTCATAAGAGAACCTTCTGGTCTCCATAATGATGTTGGAAAAGATTACATTTTCCACGTTGCCATTATCTCTGATCTGAATGGAAATTCCACGGTTACTTCTGGAAATACAGCAATTTTCCACCAGAATATTCCGGAAGTCAGACTCTCCCTCCGTGCCGAATTTGATGGCAGCACTGGTGGATACCAGGGTACAATTGGTGACCACGATATTTTCACAGGGACCGTATTTCTTATAATCCCCGGAATTTTTCAATACGATGGCGTCATCTCCACATTCAATGTGACAGTTACTGATCCGGACATTCTGACAGTGATCCGGATCGATGCCATCGGAATTCGCCATCTTCAGATTATTCAGCAGGCGGATACCGTCGATCAGCACATCCTTACAGCCTACCAGATGCACTGTCCAGAAGGCACAGTTCGTCAGGCGGACTTCCTTGATGGTCAGATGCTTTACATCCTCCAATAGCAGGAGCGGAACTCTGGGATAATAGGAACCCTCGATATGATAACCCGAGTCATCTCCGTAAAAGACAGATTCATTGCCATCAATGGTACCCTGTCCGGAGATCGTCACATTTTCCTGTCCCAGCGCATAGATAAAGGCATGGAACGGGCGTCCTGCATATTCACTGTTCAGGAAAGAAGGCAGGCCGGATTCATGGGCTGTGATTTTACCATTGTTGCGCAGCGGGTAATAATCTTCTATGTTGCTGCTAGCTTTCCAGACAGCGCCCGGCTCCAGATGTACCTCCACATTGGATTTCAACAGCACATATCCGGAAGAATATGTCCTGCCGCCGGGGAAGAGGACTACGCCTCCTCCCTGTTCTGCACACGTATCGATTGCTTTCTGAATGACAGGGGCATCATTGGTCTGTCCATCGCCCACTGCACCGTATTCTAATATATTGATCATAATTTTCTCCTTCGTAACCCTCTCACTTTTTTTCATTCACAATACGCAGGGTCTTGATTTCATAAGGCTTCATAGTAAAGCTCCATCCGTCCTGTGCACGGGTCATATCCGCATTCTCCACCCCGGAAAAATTCTCCATGCAGTCACAGACTGTTACCTGTGCATCCGGAGCAAGTGGGAAGTTCACATGCACTTTGGTACGCATTCCCCAAGTCTCATAGATACGTACGATGATGCCATTGCCGTCCTCTGCTGCTTTCACAGTATCTGCCATCACATTTTCCTCTGCTATCTGCAGCATTGAGAAGCTGTCTTCATAGATACCCTGTACCTTCTCCCATGCCATCGGGCAGTTCAGATCGTAAGCTTCTCTTACCACACTGCCCTTGCGGAAATCTCCCTGATGAGGGAACAATGCGTAGGTAAATTCATGCTGTCCCTGATCTGCATCGGGATTGGGGAAAATACCTGACTTGATCAATGTCAGTCCCATCACACCCTCATGGACATCATAACCGTATTTGCAGTCATTCATCAGTGCCACACCATAACCGGGCTCGGAAAGATCTGCCCATTTGTGTGCGCATACCTCGAATCTTGCACGATCCCAGGATGTGTTCTTGTGTGTCGGCCGCTTTACATTGCCGAACTGGATCTCATAATCCGCTTCATGTGCCAGAATATCCACAGGGAAGGATACTCTGAGCAGCTGTTGATGTTCCTGCCAGTCCACTCTGGTCTGAAAATCGATCCTTGCGGTGTGCCGGTAGAAACGAATGGTCTGTTCGATCATGGAATCCTGGAACCGTCTGCGCACATGTAATGCCGCCGTCTCCGGTCCGTTCTCCAATACTTTGAATTCTTCCACATCAATGACATCCCAGGATTTCTCCAGATATCCCTCGTCAATATTCCAGGCATCGAATTCTGCCGGCCGATCCTCATATACGGTGAGACGGTTACCCATCCTGCCCTTTTGGATCAGTTCCCGGTCCTCCCTGATATCCACCAGGCTTGTGATCTCAGCATTGGCATCAAATCTTACGGTAAAATAGGGCGTTTTGAAGCTTACCGGTCGTCCGTTTTCCTCCATGACAAGCTCAGTGAAACAGTTGTCCTCTCCGGAGTTCACCGCTCTGCACACAGTAACACCGCTGGGTCCTGCTGTTATTTTCTGCCAACTGCCCTCTGCATTCCGGATCAGTGCCGTACGTGCAAAGCTCAAAGGATTCCATACTGCGCAGACCTCCTCATTCTTCTCCGCACGATACCGGAACAGCTTTTCCCGGATGCTCTTCTTCGCTGTTTTCATCATTTCTTCATCCGCAGCAAAAATCTCTTCATACTGTGCGGCGGAATCCTCATACACTTCCTTAATAGAGGAACCGGGCAGAATATCGTGGAACTGGTTCAGCAAAAGCAGTTTCCAGCTGTGTTCCAGTTGTTCCTGTGGATAGAGATACTTTTGATCCAGAAGTGATGCCATTGCTGCATACAGCTCGGTTTCGCCGTTTTTGAACTCAGCCTTACGATTATATTTTTTATTCTGTGCCATGGAAGTATAAGTACCACGGTGGAATTCCAGATATAGTTCACCATCCCATACCGCCAGACGCTTTTTGTCCATTTTGTCTTCCAGAATATGAAAGAATTCCTTCACCCCTGTCTGTCTTGCTGCAGGACATTCCACGATGCTGTGCTCCAGCCTTCTGCTCTGCTCCAGCATCTCTTCTGTGGGGCCTCCACCGCCATCACCATAGCCGTAACAGGTCAGCACCTCAGTGCTCACATCCTTATCCTGATACCGCTGCCAGGTACCCATGAGCTGGGAGGCATTCTGCAGACCATTATAAGTGGTGGAATGGTTTCCCACCATCTTCAGGTCACCCGGCTTCTGATAGTTTCTGGTAGAAATCAGATGTGTCAACACTTCCGTTCCGTCAATGCCCTTCCAGAGAAAGGTGTCGTGAGGAAACCGGTTGAACTCATTCCATCCGATTTTCGTGGTCATAAAATAAGGAATCCCGGATTTCTGCAGGATCTGCGGCAGCGCCGCACTGTAACCAAAGACATCCGGCAGCCACAATACTTCATTTTTCTCCGCACCGAGCTCTTGTTCAAAAAATCTGCGGCCATAGATGATATGCCGGATCAGGGATTCTCCGGAGGAAATGTTGCAGTCCGGCTCCAGCCACATGGCCCCTTCCGCTTCCCACCTGCCCTCTTTGATCCGTTCCCTGATTCTGGCAAATACCCCGGGAGCATCTTCCTTCACGAACTCATAGAGCTGTGGCTGACTGGACATAAAACGGTATTCCGGATATCTGTCCATCAGGTTCAGTACCGTCTCAAAGCTGCGCACTGCCTTTTGTCTGGTCTGACGCAGGGGCCATTTCCATGCCACATCAATATGGGTATGGCCGATACTGTGCACCGTCACCGGATTCGGTCTTCTGTCGGCATAATAAGTACCTTCCAGCTCCTGCGCCGCCATTTTCATGCTCTCAAAGCATTCTGCGGATCCGGGTCTGCGCAGATCCAACAGATTTATGCATCTTTCCAGTGCTTTAAAGCCCTCGATCCTGGATAGATTGTCCTCCGGCAGAAGATCCGCAGCTTCATAGACAGCCTGCATGTCATAATAGAGTCCCGCCGCCTCTTCCCGGTAGACTGCCAGCTCCAGGCGGAAGAAATTCGTACCGGTAAACGTGCCTGCATACGCACTGGAATACGCATAAAAAGCCAGTTCGTAAGTCTCTCCTGCTTTGGCATGCTCCGACAGAATGATAAACTGATGGTTCATATCCAACGTGGCTGCAAATCTGCCGTTCACATAAGCCATGATCTGGGGATTGTCCGTATTCCAGATATCTGTGGCTCCGGTATTCAGCACGGCACGGACTGTATGCCCCTCCATCTGCTCCGGGATCGCCACATCTGCCAGGAAGAAATAATGCTGATCCAGCTCTCCCCAGGTCTCATTGCGGCCGAAATCCCGGAAATCTTTTCCTTCTCTGTGGAATTCCTCCTCAAAATGGTAATCCGCTTTGGCGATCTTCACGGAAATTACCGGTTGTCTGTCACTATATATCATCTGCTCTACGGCTTCGAGAACAGCTTTGATTCGATTTCTAACAGTGTCCATATCACACTCTCCTCTGATTTTTATCTGAAAACAAGAAAAGCGGGGAGAACCGGAACAGTCTCCCCGCCGAACAGCTTTAGCCCTTGATACCGGTGGATGCAATTCCTTCTACCAGATATTTCTGCATAGTCAGGAAAATAACAAATATAGGAATCAGGGACAAGGTTGCCATTGCAAACATAGCACCCCAGTCAGAACCTGCGGTAGGATCCGAGAACATCTTCAGAGCGTAACTCACCGGATATTTCAGAGGATCGCTTAAGTATAACAGTGCTGCCAGGAAATCATCCCATCTCCACATAAAGGAGAAGATCGCACTGGTTACCAGTGACGGTTTGATCAGAGGAAGGATGATACGGAAGAAGATCGTATAGGTAGAACATCCGTCCATTCTGGCCGCCTCATCCAGATCCATGGGAATCCCCTTGATGAACTGGATATTCAGGAAAATGAAGAATCCCTGACCGAACCACTGGGGAACAATGATAGGAAGGTAAGAACCGACCCAGCCTAATTTATTAAAAATTATGTACTGCGGGATCATTACTACCTGGAACGGAAGCATCATGGACAACAGCATGCAGGCGAACCAGAATCCCTTGAATTTGAAGTTAATTCTTGCGAAGCCGTATCCGATCACAGCAGAGGAAGCCACTGCTCCGATGGTGGATAAACCTGCGATCACAAAAGAGTTTTTGAAGAAGCTTCCGAAATTGTATCCGGCAAATCCCTGCCAGCCTACCTTGTAGTTCTCCAGAGAGAAGTGTCTCGGGATCAATTCCGATGCCGTTCTTATAATCTCATTGGTATCCTTAAAAGAACTAAGTACCATCCATACTAACGGATATATCATCACGCAGGCAAAACAGAAGGTGAAGATATGATAAATCACTCCGATAGCAAATCTTTTTTCTTTATATCCTTTTTTCATACGCTCACCATCAACCTTCTGATTCATAATATACCCACTTGTTCTGGGTCTTGAACAAGATCAGTGTCAAAATTCCTACTACCAGAATCATAAACCATGCAAGTGCACATCCATAGCCAAGTTTGTTATAGGTAAATGCGTTCTGGTACATATATACAGTATAGAAAAGGGTGGTATCCCTTGGTTTTCCCTGTGTAATAATGTAGCTCTGTGTAAATGCCATAAAGCCGTTGATCAACTGGTTGATCAGATTGAAGAAAATCGTGGGGGTCAGCATGGGGAGTGTGATCTTGAAGAACTTATGGACACCGCCAGCTCCATCCATGGTGGCTGCCTCATATAAGCTTACGGGAATCTGCTTTAATCCTGACAGGAAGATCAGCATGGAGGATCCGAACTGCCATACTGCCAAAATGATCAGGGTCCAGATCGCAGTATCGGAACGTCCCAGCCATGCGATATCCAGTCCGAACAGACCGTTGATCACACCGTCACTGGCGAACATTCTTTTCCACAGAATGGCAACCGCCACACTGGAACCGATAATGGAAGGAAGGTAATACACTGCTCTGTAAAAGCCGGACAGCTTGGTGCTCTTCACTAGAAGCATTGCTACGATCAATGCCATGATCAGACGAAGAGGTACGGAAAATACCACGTAATACATGGTGACACCGAATACCTTCCAGAATTTCGGATCATCCGTGAACATGGTAATGTAGTTTTCCAGCCCAATGAATGTCGGGGACTGTAAAATATTGTATCTTGTAAATGAAAATGCAAAAGATAAAAGCATGGGAACCATCATGAATGCCAGAAATCCGATAATGAACGGTCCGACAAACACATATCCGGATACGTTAGGACTATCCAGCCACTGGCCCAATGTTCTTTTTCTCTTTGGGGAAGTCTTTTCTTTGCTCATTTTTCCTCTCCTTCTGCCGTTTCTATAACAAGCGCCCGGTTCCCGCCCGATGCCGGATGGGATCCAGGCGCCCTTTGATTACAATTTGTTATAACGGTCTTACTTCAGAAGTCTTACTTCTCGTCTTACTTTGCCGTCTCGCTCAGAATCTTCTGAGATGTGGTTACGAATTCTTCTGCTGCTCCCGCTGCATCTGTATCTCCATAACGCAGGTTCTCAACAATGGTCTTTGCCTGTGCTTCTATTTCGCCCTTACCAGAGGGATCGGGATCATCAATAGGAGTTGCGATCTTGGATACTTCTGCGATATAGTCAAATACCTTCTGGGAATTCTCATCCACATTAGGTTTGATCGCTTCTGCTACATCACTGTTCACAGGGATACCTCTCTCTGCCATCAGGATATTGTTGCACTCAATACTGTTGGTGAACCAGTCCAGGAATTTTGCAGCTTCCTCTTTATTCTGGGAAGTCTCAGCAATAGAAAAGAACTGGCTGGGCTTTAAGAACATCGGTTGGGTGGTTGCATCGCTGGTAGTAGGATACATGGTGATTCCCAGATCTCTACCGGCTGTGTTGGCAATACTGATGTACTGGTTGGAATAAGAAAAGTCATTCCATGTGGTTCCATCAATGATGGGCTTGGTCTCTACTACATCCGGGTTCTTCTCTGCCAGAAGATCAGGAGAAATAGCGGATTCCGCCTTGTTGAACTTATCTACATTAGCGAAGTGGGTTTCGCTTGCAGTCTTGGTTCCTGCTGCCAGTTCATCGAACAAATGAGATCCCTGGGTTCTTGCGATGATCTGCATCATATTGATGCCGCCATCGTAGTAGGTCTTCACACCGGTCTTCTCGTAAATGGTCTGTCCGATATCATACAGTTCTTCGATGGTCAGCTGCTCGGGAAGCTCTACACCGGCCTGTTCTACGATTTCTTTGTCATATACCATCATAGGAGCATTACTGCCAAGGCTTAATGCATAACAGGTTCCATCAATAGATCCACTATCGATAACGCTGTCTGCAATCTTGCTGGTGTCAATGACACCGCTGTCAATGAACTGGCTCAGATCAGCAAGCTGGCCGCTCTGCTGATACTGTTGCAGATAGGAGTAATCCATCTGGATAATATCGGGAAGGTTGCCGCCTGCTGCCATTGCAGAAAGCTTATCCCAGTAGCCGGACCAGTCGGTAAACTCTACCTTGATCTCTACATTGGGGTTCTGTTCCATGTAAAGGTCAACTGCCTTCTTGGTTACATCATTTCTTGTCTGGTTGCCCCACCAGCAAAGGCTCAGGGTTACTTTGTCACCACTGGCAGCCTGTGCTGCGCTGTTATCACCTGTGGCAGCGGAGCCTGTGCCAGATGCATCAGAACTGCCTGCGCTGCTTCCACATGCAGCCAGAGACATGGTCATCAATACAGCCATAAGACCTGCAATCATTCTTTTCTTCATTTGTTATACCTCCCATACAATCTGTCGGGTATGTGTCCTGCACATCCCTCGTTGTTGTTTTGATGAATTTATTTTATGTCCATTTTGCATAATGGTAAAGTTAAATAACGGTTCTGTCGATGCAAAAAAATGGCTTTTTAACCATAATCTTACATTTTTTTCGTCACATTTTCATACTTTTTTCAGTTTTTCCATATTCCATATGGCATTTTGCATAATTTCGTGTTCAAAAAAAGGTTTCTGAATGTTCAAAAAACGGCTTTTTGTTTTCTTCCCACGGATGAAAATTGAACTTCCCATATTTTTACTATATAATAACCATGATACGGAGGTTTTTCCATGAGCAATTTATCACAGCGTTTTAATAATCTGTCTTTATATAAGAAAATACTACTGATCCTGTCAACGACATTGCTTTTTGTGTTCTTTGCTTTTGTTGTGGGCATTCAGCTTCTTTCCCAGTATTATGCCCGTGAGCTGTATACTTCCAATGCACAGTCTCTGAATTATGTATCTTCCTTCGTCTCTGCAAGAATGGAGACCGTGGAATCCGGTTCTGCCCGGATCCTGTCCGATACCATCATTCAGACGAATCTCACCGATATCATGGATGCTCCCACCAGTATCCGTAATGCCCAGAGAAAGCAGACGATATATCAGGCTCTCTATCCTTATATTTTTGATGACGACTATATCAAATCCATCAGTCTGATACTTCCTGACGACACACTGATCTGTATGGGAAATACTTCCGATCTGGATGCTTTTCCTCTGGAGGAACTGGCAGAAAATGCAGCAGCCTGCCAGGGGCGTGCCAGCTGGAGTGCACCGGCTTCCCCCGGGAATACCATCGTACTTTACCGGGATATCCGGCAGCTTCGCCATCTGACCCTGGATCATCTGGCTTACCTGTACATAGTGATCGACCTGGACCAGCTGATCAGTGATGCCCTGGAGAATGCCGGATATTCTCTCTCCACGCATTCCCGTTTTATCCTGTTTGCAGGAAATGCGCAGTTTTACCCACAGGAGACTTACCATCCGGAACAGTATTCCAGCCTGCTGCAGTCGCTGAATCATGGCAGCAGCCATTATTCTATTCTTTCCATAGATAAACGAAAGACCTTTGTCATCCAGGGAGATTTTCCACGTACCGGATGGAATTATCTGTATTTTCAGGATTACGATCCGCTCTTTTCTGCGATCCATACCGTTCTGATCCGGATGATCCTGTTCTCCGCCGTGGTCGTGATGATCGCTCTGTTTCTGGCACTGTTGCTTCTGCGCAGGATACTGCACCATCTGGATCTTCTGGTAGAGAAGATCCGCCGCTTCGGACAGGGACTCCAGGATCCGGAGGACACCGCTCACTACGATTACAGTCTCCGTACCGATGAGATCGGGCAGCTGCATGTCAGCTTTGACGAAATGAAATCCAATGTAAAGACTTTGCGGGATAAAAACTATGAAAAGCAGCTGTTGCTCCGGGATACCAATATCAAGATGCTGCAGCAGCAGATCAACCCGCATTTTCTCTACAATACCCTGGATACCATCAACTGGATGGCGCAAAAATACGGTGCCGATGACATCTCCACCATGGTCCGTTCCCTGGGGAATCTGTTCCGCGCTGCTGTCAACAGCAAAGAAGACCTGATCCCTTTAAAAAAGGAACTGGACGTTTTAAAGGATTATATCCGGATCCAGCAGATCCGTTTCGGAGACCGGCTGGACTTCCAGCTGCATGTGCCGGATGACATTTCCAATATTTATGTCCCGACACTTTGTATCCAGCCTCTGGTAGAGAACGCATTAAAATATGCTCTGGAATTCAGTGACGATGTCTGTCATATCACCGTCACCATTTCCGAAAAAGACACCGTCTACCAGATTACCGTAGCAAATACCGGTTCCCATTTCGAGGATGATCTCATCTGGAAGCTGGAACACAGGCAGGTCACTCCCCAGGGTTCCGGTGTGGGACTGGTGAATATCAACTCCCGCCTGAAGCTGCTCTTCGGCGACCGGTACGGCTTATCTATATACAATGAAGACGGAATGGCCATTGTACTGCTGTCCATTCCCAAAGAAAGAGAGGATTCTTATGCTCAGATTGATGATTGTAGATGATGAACAGATCATACGTGAAGCACTTTCTTCCATGATCGATTATACCTCCCTCGGCTACGAGGTGATTGCTACCGCCAAAAACGGAATGGAAGCCTATGACCGGATCCGTGATGACTATCCCGATGTTGTGATCACGGATATCAAGATGCCTATTTTGAACGGTCTGGAACTGATCGAACGTGCCTCCCGCATCGACTCCCGGATCACTTTTATCCTGTTATCCGGTTACGGTGAATTCGAATATGCCAAGCAGGCCATGACATACGGGGTCCGCTACTATCTCTTAAAACCCACGGACAAGCAGGAGCTGATCAACTGTCTGGATACGATCCGTGAAGAAAAAAAGCAAAAAGAGGTACAGCAGAAGGCGGAGCAGGCACTTCTGCTGAAGGATATGCAGTCGCCATTAGAACAGGGGCTGCTTATGGAAGCATTGGATCAGCCTGATAATTTTCCCCAGGTATTCAAAAAGTATCAGGGACTTCTGTCCTTTCCCGAAAAGGGACTATATGCTTGTATCTGTTCCTTTGTAGAAGAAACCTATCTGAAAAGTTTTCTAAAGGATATCGTGCGGATTCTGCTTTCCTGCGGAGCAGAAAGTGTCTTTCCTGTGATTTATGTAAAAAACAGTGCTCTTTTCGTCCTGTCCTCTCCCACCCTGGCCCATCAGGAAAAGATCCGCCAGTCTTTGGAGGAGCTGCATTATCCGCAACAGTGTGTAACCTTTGAAACCTCTTTTCTCCACGGTGACACTTCGGAAGATTTGTTTGCGCAGATCATATCCAAGATATCCCGCTATGAACGGATCCTGCTGATCCGCCCAGAAACCGGAGAAACCAGGGACTTCCATAACAACATGGCCGCTCCCTGGCGGATTTCCAAGCTGCGTGAGGCATTTACCGCTTCCCCGGCCGAAACGGATATTCCATCTCTGCTGGATTCCGTCTTCACTCCTTCCATGACACCGGATGTTGCGAAGAATATCGCCCTGGGACTTTTCCTGAATCCCGATAACTCCGGACAAGAGCCGCCGCTCGATATTGCCTGTGACTTTTTCCGCCGCCTGTATTCCTGTACCCAGACCTCCGAAATCCGGAAGCTGGCGGAGATCGTACTGCTGCAGGAGAAGGACGAGGCTGCCTCCTCTAAGGGCGGTGCCAACATCAGCCTCTTAAAATCTTACGTGGAAGCCCACCTGGACTGTGAGACCCTGTCTTTAAAATGGCTGGCAGAGAACTATCTCTTTGTCAGTGTCGGCTACCTGAGCAAACAATTTGTAAAGGAGGAAGGCATCCGGTTTTCCGATTACCTGAACAAAAAGCGGATGGAACAAGCCATCCGCCTTATGGTGTACTATCATAATGACAATATCAAAACTATTGCCAGGTCTGTGGGATTCGGCAATAATCCACAGTATTTCAGCCAGGTATTTAAAAAATATACCGGCTATACTCCCACAGAGTATATTGAGAAGGTGGGTGCCTCTGCGCCCTCCTGATGCAGTCTCCCTCATCGTAAGGGAATTACATGCAGTTGTCCAGAAGCTTCATCAAAGCATCATGCGCTATGGTAAATGTCTCAAGACCGCTGAGTACCTTCTTTTCTTTGACAGCAATGCTCCTGCCGTCCTTTTCCAGTGCATGGAAACCCTCAAACTCAAACAGGTGCGGTTCCAGTGACAGGAATCCATCAAATCCGGAGGCTGACAGACGCTTCAGGATCACCGCCACATTTCCGTCACCATAGCCTGCCGGAACTACACTCTGGTCTGACTTCAGTGCATCCTTTACATGGATATAGGCAATATAGGACTTTAACATCTCATAGGCTTCCAGCGTATCCTGTCCGCACTGTACAAAGTTGGCAAAGTCAAAAATAGCTTTAAAATGATCCCCGTAAAAGGTATCCATGAGTTTTTTGCATTCCGGAGCCATTGCTCCATAGATATCTTTTTCATTTTCATGCAGGAGCAGTGTATCATTCGCAGAGGCATAGTCCACGAATTTACCGATCCTGTCGAAGACTTCGCCCTCATAGGCTGCCGGATCACTCTCCTGCGGAAGATAGAAGCTGAACATCCGGATCGTCGGGCATTCCATCTTATGGCTGATCTCCACTGCCCTCTTGAACTCTTCAAAATGGGGAGTGAAATCATCCGTGATCAGAATCTTACCCAAGGGAGATCCCAGGGCAGAAAGCCGGATTCCATTATCATCCAGTGTCTTCTTGATCTGCTCCACTTTTTCATCCGTGTGATAGATCAGATTTTCTCCATCCACTCCACGCATCTCCACATAAGACATTCCCAGTCCTTTCAGTCCTGCGATCTGAGCTGTCAGTTCCGGTGCGATTTCATCTGCAAAACCTGTGATTTTTACTGTCATTCTTTTGTCCTCCTTAATAAGTGCCTGTCGTATCAAATACAATATCAGTGTCTTCCTTTTTTCTGGAAGTGGCACGTTTTTTGTTCAATTCTCGTAAAAACAATTCTTCATCCAACGGCAGTTCCACGGTGCGGTTCAGCCAGCTGGACAGGTGCATGGCATTGGACAGGGTCAGCCCCCGGATTCCCTCCGTTCCCTCTGCCACCAATGGAGTTCCTCTTAAAATATGACCTGCGAACGCTTTCAATACACCAATATGCTGCTCGTTTTGTCCATCCGTCTCAATCTCAATTCTGGAATATTCCGGCTTTTTAAATCCTTCCTTCTCCGTTTTGCAGAAATCACTCACATTGGTGGACAGTTTATCAAAAAATAGTCTGCCTTCCTCGCACACGATTTTTCCCATCTCGAAGGTCAGCTCCAGCCGGTTGGTTCCTGGAGCATCTGCCGTGGTAGTCACGAAGACACCGGTGGCTCCGTTTTCAAATTCCATATAAGCCGTCACATCATCCTCGACCTCGATATCATGCCATTTTCCTTCGTGGCAGAAGGCTCTCACCTTCACAGGCATGCCGCACAGCCATTGCAGCAGATCCAGCTGGTGCGGACACTGGTTCAACAGCACGCCGCCACCTTCTCCGTCCCAGGTTGCCTTCCAGCCCGCCGCATCATAATAGCTCTGATTACGATACCAGTCGGTGATGATCCAGTTGACACGTCGCAGCTGCCCAAGTTCGCCGCTCTGGATCATTTCGTGAAGTTTTCTGTATACACAGTTGGTTCTCTGATTTAACATGATGGCAAAGGATCTGTCAGACCTTTCCGCTGCCTCATTCATCTCCCGTACCTGTTTCGTGTAGACTCCTGCCGGTTTTTCGCTGATCGCATGCAGTCCATGCTCCAATGCATAGATGACGAATTCCGGATGCAGATAATGTGGTGTTGCCACCAGAACGGCATCACAGCTTCCCGAATCAATCATTTTCCTGCCATCATCAAATACCTTGACCGTCTCCGGAAGATTGTTCCTTGCCCAGTCCAGGCGGCTCTGCCGGATATCCGCTACGGCGGTCAGTTCCATATCCGGCACCATCCCTTTCAACACATTGCCTGCATGACCGGTTCCCATACTCCCAATACCAATAATGCCCAGTCTTACCTTTTCCATTTAGACACCTTTCCTTTCATTCTCTGATGTATTTCTTTGATGTTCTTATTGTAACTTCTCTACGATTGTAATAATATGTATATAAAATACTAATTTTATGCAAGATAACGACCTTTGGAGTGCCTATGAAAACCCAAATGACTATTCCCTATTTTACAATTGATGCACCCTATGAACTGGCTTACCGCAACAACGGAACCTCTTCTCCTGCCAGACCGCATACGCACAACGCTCTGGAAATATATCTTACAATGTCCGATCTCCCGGATGTCCTCTTAGACGACACTGTCTCCAGTGTTTCGAAAGGATCTCTGATCATCATTCCGCCTCACCATGTGCATCAGCTGTTCAATCAGAAGCTGACCATCTATGAGCGCTACGTCCTGAATATTAACAGCGACTGGCTGTATACTGTCCTTGGAGCCGGTTCCGGACTCATGCCTTATGCAGATCCGGCTTTCTCTCCTGCGATCCTCCGGCTTTCTCCCACCGGGCTTACCGGGCTCTGCAGTCAGTTGGATCACTATTTGCAGCTGCATCCTCAGCCCTCCCTTTCTGCCTATGCGGATTTTTTCTCTCTGCTAAGTATACTGGATAGCCGGATCCAGCACGGCCTACAGGCATCTTCTACCGGACAGCGTTCTATTTCCCAGTCCCAGAAAAACATCAATGAGGTCATGGCCTTTATCAACCGGCATCTGACAGAGCCACTGACCCTGGAAAGCATTGCTGCAGAATTCTACCTGAACAAGGACTATCTCGGGCGCCTGTTCAAGGAACATACCCATGCCACCATCGGGCATTATATCTCCGTGCAGCGGGCTAACCTCGCCCAGACGATGCTGGCAGAGGGCCGGACCGTCACCGAGGTACAGGAACTTCTCGGCTTCTCCAGCTATGCCTATTTCTTTAAATTTTTCAAAAAAATGACCGGGATCTCTCCCAGTCAATATCGTAAAGATAACACTATGCCTCTGTCGCATTCTCCGTCTCCACATTCCAAAAAAGGAACTGTAGCCTGTGTATAAACACACATTGCAGTTCCTTTTGCTTTTACCTGTCTACTTCACAAGCTATCTTATTATTTAGTCAGCAGCATCATAATGTCATTGCTTCTTGCCACGAACTTGGTCATGGCATCGGCAGACAGAGGTGCGTGCTGAAGCTTTGCCAGATCGTACAGCTGCTCGCAGATCATTTCTGCATTCTCACCATCCTGGTGCTCAGTAATGTACTGTACCAGAGGATGGCTGGCATTCAGGATCAGGGTCTCTCCCTCACCGCCGAAGGCACTCATGTCCATACCGGGCATGGAATACAGCTTGCTGATGCTCTCCGCCTGCTCTTCCATCTCTTTCTCGGCCTTCTTGGAAGTCTTGGACTTCAGGGCATCGGTCACATCCGCATCAATACGCTGGAACTTGATTCCCTCGTTCTTTTTCTTCCGCAGAAAGGGTGCTCACACAAGTTCCGTTGGCAATGGCGGTCTGTCTGGACTGTTCCTCTCTGTCTTTCCAGAGTACTCTTTCATATTCCGCAGACTCTCTGGCACATTCCCGCAGGATTTCTCCGTCCAATACCCTCCACATATGCTCCGAATCTCTGTACAGATACGGCAATTGCAGTACATTCATCTCCGGTGCCTGTTCTGCGATCTGCGACAGGGAAACTCTTGCAAAAGCAATGCCTCCGTATTTGATCTGTTCCAGTACTTCGCTTTCCGAACCCAGTTTTGCTTCACTCTCCACGATGATGTGGATCCGTCCTCCGGTACGCTCCTGCACCAGTTCTGCAAAACCTCAGCGTTACCCAGCGCCGCATCCGGGTGCCATTGATTCGCTCCGACGTCTCTGTGACCGATGCCGCTCTCGTCCAAAGTTCCCGGCAGATGCATCTGCGCTGCCGTTCCTTCCGTCAATATTACCTTCCACGTTCCCTCCAGTGAAATCCCCACCGCAATCCCTCTGTTCTTATATAATTTTTTATATTTTTCAGTCAGTCATCACGAAATATAGTTAGTTTCATTATAGACTTCACCTCAAATTCAATGCAACGGATTCTCCTTCATGTTCTATGCAAAAAAGAACCACATTACCGATATTTCTATCAGTAATGCGGTTCTTGAATTCTTATCAGTATGCCCACGGTTCAAATACAAAATGCCGCATAAAGCGGAACCACCTTTTTGTTGTCCTCAAACGCAAAGTTTTTCGCGGAAAGTTTGATCGCGTAAGCCGGCTTATAGGTATCCATATAGACCTTTAAGCTTTTGGCTCTGGTATTATCGGCGGATTTCACCTCAATCGGGATCAGCTGACCATCCCGCTGGATAACGAAATCTATTTCAGCCCCACGCTCGGATTCCCAGTAGTAAGTGTTATAACCATTGATGGCAAGCTGTACATTGACATAATTTTCTGTCATGCCACCTTTAAAATCATTCAGTTCCTCCACCATATAGAGAATATCGTTTGCAGCCAAATCCTTCTTGGCGCAAAGCAGCCCCAGATCCGAAACATAAATCTTAAACGCATCAATATCCCGATAATTTTCCAAAGGCTTCTTGATCTGCTCTACCCTATAGACCTGTGACACAATTCCCGACAGACAGAGCCATTCAATCGCATTTTCAAATTCAGAAGCACGTCCACCCTTTTTGATCAGCTTATATTGAAAGCGGGTATTTTTCTTGGAAAGCTGAACCGTAATATTATCATAGGCAAGTCTGGTTTTCTTAATTTCATTCAGATTATTGTATTTGCCCATATCATTCAGATAACTTGTCAGAATGGTATCCTGCGTATGGCGGATCAGGATATAATCCCCTGTCTGGACAAACTGCATCACACACTCTGGCATACCGCCTACCACAAGATACTGACGGTAAAGCTGCATGGCTGCATCATGGAGTGCGGATGGCATCGGCCGATTCGTTTCAAAACATTTTTTAATCTGCTCTACAAGTTCATCCTCTCCCACAGCAATCATAAATTCTTCCATATCCATCGGATACAGCGTTTTCATATCAACCTTACCAACGGGAAATGAAAATTTTGCTCTGTTGACGGCAACGCCCAACAGGCTGCCTGCCACAATAATATGATAATCCGGGGCATCCTCACAAAAATATTTCAATGACGTTAAAGCCCTTTCGCAAAGCTGTACCTCGTCAAATACAATCAATGTTTTTTCTTTTACAATCGTCTGACCTGCAATATGAGATAAAATCGGTATCAAATAATCAGGACTGATCTTTTCCTCAAAGGTTTCATTCAGTTTTGGATTCGTTTCAAAATTGAAATAGGCTACATTTTCATAATGAATTCGCCCGAACTCTAAAATAGAATAAGTCTTCCCCACCTGTCTTGCCCCCTGCAAAATAAGAGGTTTGCGGTGTTCATTTTCTTTCCATGCTTCCAGAAAACCCATGATTTTTCTATACATGATCCATCCTCCTTAAAGGTCCTGAATATAGTATAATTATTATTCATGTAAAATTCAATATGTTTTTGTGCTGTTTTTGCATTAAAATACATGAATATTTTTATGAAATCATCATTTTCCGACATGTTTGCTATGGTTTTTACATTTTACATTTTTTTACATTTTTTACATTTTTTACGTTTTTACATTTTTTTACATTTTTACATTTCTTTACAAGGAATCGCGTTTGCAGTAAAAGCACCCCCCGCCACAGGTTTTTATTCCTGTAGCGGGGGGTGCTGTAAAATATGGGATTCAACTATCGCAGATCAGTATTCCAATACATAGGTTGCTGCCTCAGTAATCGGGAAGCATACCTGTCCGCCTGCATTCGAAACTGTCTTGACAATGCGGGTTCTGCCGTTGGCATCTACCTTGTAAACCGTCACTTCTCCGTTTTTCACAGGTACTGTGGTATGGAATACAACGTTTGTACCCAATGCCTGTTTGTTGGTAAAGTCGATGGTTCTGGAATGCTCTGTAACAGTATCCTTATGTTCAAAGTTGGTTTCCTTGTAACCGGACAACTTGCTCTTTGCAAGGAAGGTTACTGCATCTGAGTTGCTGATGAATACATGCAGGCCACGCAGAGCTGAGGTGGACACTGCTTTCACTGTTGCTGCAGGAATTGTCTTGTCAAAGCCGCTGGCATCTACATGAAGCAGATCCTGGTTGGCACCGGATACATTCTGCTGCTTGTCTTTTGTCTGGGTAGAGATCACTTTTGTAATGGCATCCCATCCGGTGATCTGCTCTCCTGCGATATTTGTGGTGGTCAGTACCGGTTCAGGAGCTGATGAGCCGGAGTCAGAGGAATCACTGCTGGTGTCTCCGGCGGACGGTGCAGTTGTCGGGGTCACAGGAGCAGGTGCCGGAGTCGGGGTTACCGATGGATTTTCAGAATCATCCGATGTTGTGCCCGGAGTTCTCAAAACATAATAGGTATACTTACTCATCCAGTTTTGTTCCAGACTTTCCGGAACCGGGTTATAGCCTACACCTCCTTTTGCGGTGTTATAAGTAATATAACATACGGTATCAAAATTATAAATTCTTCCTATAATAACAGCATATGCATCATTTGGGTACGGATGTTGCACAAGATATTCATTCGCAAACTTTTTTGCTTCTGACAAGGTAAAGAAAGGCAGGTCAGCACTTTCCAGTTCTTTTATGGTCGTTGCTTTCACCCAGTCTTTACTTCCTTCAGGCCATTTTTTGCACCAGTGCGCATTAATTTCCGTTCTTCCATTATATACGCTTCTTAATGATATGTCCTCCTTATTACTTTGGGGGTCTTCACTCTGAGGATCTTCATACCACCCAGTAAATATATAGCCCTCTTTCGTAGGTATCGGAAGATCTGTAAATACTCCTGCTACCGTTGTTATAGTATCTGTCTTCCACTCACCGCCGTCAAGATTTAATTTAACTTCCTGTGAAGGGAAAAAGTAATGATTAGCTACAGAAATATCTATAGTATCAAGAGTCTTAGAACGAACTTCAATGTCCGCACCATAAAGGCATATATATTTTCCACCCTTTTTTCCTAATATGTAATACTCGTTTTTACTTGACTTAATATAACTATGAGCCCATTCAGCATTAAAAATAAAATTATCATATGTAGTCTGGCTCAAATTGTCCAAAACGGCTACCTTTGTGTCCAAGTCGTCTTTATTGTCCTCCGTCACCTGTATCCAGCCCGAGTTTTCACCCTCTGCTGCTTTCGTGCGCATCTCCGGCACCATACCTGCTATCAATGTAACAACAAGCGCCAGGCTAAGCACCTTTCCTAAAAATTTTGTTTTTCTCATTCTCTTTCCCCTTTCTTCTGTACTTCCGATTTCTATAAATCTGAGTTGTGTTTATTATAACAGCATTTCCAGAAAATAAGCGGCAGATTGCACCAATCGACCCAAAAACGACATCAATCGACCGGGACGGAAATATCGCGCTTTAATTCAGACGAAATAGTAACAAAAAAGAACCTCATTACTGATATTTCTATCAGTAATGAGGTTCTCATCTTATTCTCATATACCCCAATTTATTGCTTGCGCAATACCCTCTCAGATCTGCGTGTTTACCGCCAAATTACTTATCGGCGATAGCAGCCTGTGCTGCAGCCAGTCTTGCGATAGGTACGCGGAAAGGTGAGCAGGACACATAATCCAGACCGATCGTGTGGCAGAACTCTACGGATGAAGGATCTCCACCGTGCTCACCACAGATACCAACGTGCAGCTTAGGATTTACAGGCTTACCAAGCTTGATAGCCATCTCCATCAGCTTGCCGACACCTGTCTGATCCAGCTTAGCGAACGGATCGTTCTCGAAGATCTTGGTGTCATAGTAAGCGTTCAGGAACTTACCTGCATCATCACGGGAGAAACCGAAGGTCATCTGAGTCAGGTCGTTGGTACCGAAGCAGAAGAAATCAGCTTCCTTAGCGATCTCATCAGCAGTCAGAGCTGCTCTGGGGATCTCGATCATGGTACCTACTTCGTACTTCATGTCGATGCCTGCTGCTGCGATCTCAGCGTCAGCGGTCTCTACTACGATCTTCTTAACGTACTTAAGCTCCTTCACTTCACATACCAGAGGAATCATGATCTCGGGCTCTACATTCCAGTCGGGATGTGCCTTCTTAACCTCGATTGCCGCACGGATAACAGCCTTGGTCTGCATCTTGGCAATTTCAGGATAAGTAACAGCAAGACGGCATCCTCTGTGACCCATCATAGGGTTGAACTCATGCAGGGAAGCGATGATGGTCTTGATCGTCTCAACGCTCTTGCCCTGTGCCTTAGCCAGCTTCTCAATGTCAGCTTCCTCGGTAGGAACGAACTCATGCAGAGGCGGATCCAGGAAACGGATGGTAACAGGATTGCCCTCCAGAGCCTCATACAGCTGCTTGAAGTCGTTCTGCTGATAAGGCAGAATCTTCTCCAGTGCTGCTTCTCTCTCCTCTACAGTGTCGGAACAGATCATCTCACGGAATGCTGCGATTCTGTCCTCTTCGAAGAACATATGCTCAGTACGGCACAGACCGATTCCTTCAGCGCCCAGCTCACGAGCCTTCTTAGCGTCTGCAGGAGTATCTGCATTGGTACGAACTTTTAACTTACGATATTTGTCAGCCCAAGCCATTACACGGCCGAACTCACCGGCGATGGTAGCATCAACAGTCTTGATCTCGCCATCATAGATGTTACCGGTAGTACCATCGATGGACAGCCAGTCACCTTCATGGAAGGTCTTGCCAGCCAGAGTGAACTGCTTGTTCTCCTCATCCATAGCGATATCGCCACAACCGGATACACAGCAGGTACCCATACCACGAGCAACTACTGCTGCGTGAGAGGTCATACCACCACGAACGGTCAGGATACCCTGGGAAGCCTTCATACCGGTGATATCTTCAGGAGAGGTCTCCAGACGAACCAGAACAACTCTCTCTCCTCTTGCATGCCATTCTTCTGCATCTTCTGCGGTGAATACGATCTTACCACATGCAGCTCCGGGAGAAGCACCAAGACCCTTGCCGATAGGAGTTGCAGCCTTCAGAGCAGCGGTATCGAACTGAGGATGTAACAGAGTATCCAGGTTACGAGGATCGATCATTGCAACTGCCTCTTCCTCGGTTCTCATGCCCTCATCTACCAGATCACAAGCGATCTTCAGAGCTGCCTGAGCGGTTCTCTTACCATTTCTGGTCTGTAACATGTACAGCTTACCATGCTCAACAGTGAACTCCATATCCTGCATATCTCTGTAATGATCTTCCAGAGTCTTACATACTTCCTGGAACTGAGCAAATGCCTCAGGGAATTTGTCAGCCATCTCAGCGATCTTCATAGGTGTACGAACACCTGCTACTACGTCCTCACCCTGTGCGTTGGTCAGGAACTCACCGAACAGGCCCTTAGCACCGGTAGCCGGATCTCTGGTAAATGCAACACCGGTACCACAGTCATCACCCATGTTACCGAATGCCATAGACTGAACGTTAACAGCAGTACCCCAGGAATAAGGGATATCGTTGTCACGACGATAAACGTTTGCACGCGGGTTGTCCCAGGAACGGAATACAGCTTTGATAGCGCCCATCAGCTGTTCCTTGGGATCATCAGGGAAGTCTACACCGATCTTAGCCTTATACTCAGCCTTGAACTGGCCAGCCAGCTCCTTCAGATCATCAGCAGTAAGCTCAACGTCCTGCTTAACACCCTTCTTCTCTTTCATTGCATCGATCAGCTGCTCGAAGTACTTCTTACCTACTTCCATAACAACGTCGGAATACATCTGGATAAATCTTCTGTAGCAGTCCCAAGCCCAACGAGGGTTGCCGGACTTCTCAGCGATTACGTTAACAACGGTCTCATTCAGACCAAGGTTCAGAATGGTATCCATCATACCGGGCATGGATGCTCTCGCGCCGGAACGAACGGATACTAACAAAGGATTCTCGTGGTCGCCGAACTTTTTGCCGGTGATCTCTTCCATCTTAGTAATGTACTCGTTGATCTGACCCTGGATCTCTTCATTGATCTCGCGTCCATCTTCATAATACTGTGTACATGCCTCTGTTGTAATGGTGAAGCCCTGAGGAACCGGCAGACCAATGTTGGTCATCTCAGCCAGATTCGCGCCCTTACCACCAAGCAGTTCGCGCATGTTTGCATTACCTTCGGTAAACAAATATACCCATTTCTTCATACTTCTTTGTCTCCCTTTTTATAATATTTTTGACAAAACTTTGTAACCCAAACCATTACCGGAGCATTTCGGCCTCGGTTTTTAGTACTTTGATATTGTAACAATCTACCAATAGAATATCAAGCCGAAATTGATAATTTTTTGACAGACTACCGATTTTCGTGCATAATGTCGAAAATAGCTATTGTGTTTTTGTTTGTTTTGTCTAGTACTTTGGTATTATGTAACCGCTTACATTTGTTCAACTTTCTTTAATTGGTTTTTACGCAGGCAAAAAAGAGCAGGCTCCCTTGTTGAGTCTGCTCCTTTCCGTTATTTCCTTATTTTTATGAAATTCTTATGAAGGAATTTATTCCATCATGCCGTCCTTGATCACATTGTGGTCACGCAGCAGTTTTTCCACTACAGTGCCCTTCACTACGCGAAGAAGCGGCTTCTTCAGTGCATTTAAAGGTCCGGGCAGTTCAATCTCCAGAGGAGACATGCCATCCATCAGCTTCACGCTGCTGTCCAATAACTCTCTGACATCATATACACTTCCCCATACCTCAGGCACACCTCTGTCTACACCTAACAGTCCGTAGACAGCCTCCATAGCGGTTCTCACGGAATACTCTGTGGTGAACACGGTGTCTCTCGGGGTCTCTGCAAACTGGCCTAAGAAAGCAAAGTTCACACAGCCGTCGGGAATGACATCGGGACGGTCACCCTTGGTTCTGGGCATGAAGAATGCGGTAATATAAGGCATCATGGTAGGTACGCAGACTGCGCTGTGCTCTGCCAGATCCTCGATATCTTCTACGGGCACACCTAAGTGATACAGCCACTCTTCGGTGATCTCTTTACCGGTACAATCCTTCATGGGCTTCTTAATATAATCGCCGGGTACGTCGGTAAACAGACCGTATACCCATACACATACCTGATTTTTGTCCTGTTCCTTGAACTGTCCCTGACGGTTGATTGTCCAGCTCATGAGCCACTTGGAATCCTGGCAGCTTACGATACCGCCGGTTACGACCTTACCGCTTCTGGGGTCACGCTTGCAGATATTGGTGATATAAGGAATGATCTTGTCATCCAGTGTGGTCACGGTAGCGGATTCCCAGTTAGTCTTGGAGACATCAGAACAGAACTTCTCGGGATGTCCGAAGGAAGGATCCTGTTTTGCGATATTTTTCCACAGGCTCCATACGCCGCTGGTGCGAACCTCCGCGTCACCGTTGGGTGCATGGTTCTGGTCACCGTAGATAGTACCCTCGGTACAGCTTCCGTTGGTAACGAATACCAGGTCGTTCTCGGTGAGGACAATGCCCTTCTCTACACCTTTTACCTTGCACTCGATAGCCTTTGCCACCTTTTTGCCGTCATTGATATCAAAAATAACATTTGTCACTTCGGTGTTGAACTGGAAGTCCACACCTGCTGCCTCCAGATACTTCTTCATGGGAAGGATCAGAGACTCGTACTGGTTGTACTTGGTGAACTTCAGGGCACTGAAGTCAGGCAGTCCGGAAATATGATGGATAAATCTTTGGAAGTAAAGCTTCATTTCCAGTGCGCTGTGCCAGTTCTCGAAAGCGAACATGGTTCTCCAATATAACCAGAAGGTGGAGTTAAATACTTCATCATCGAAAACATCTTCAATGGTCTTGTCATACAGATCCTCGTCCTTTGTCATGAACAGCTTCATAATCTCCATGCAGCCCTTCTGGCTTAGATTGAATTTGCCATCGGTATGGGCATCCTGTCCACAATCCTTCGTTGCACGGCACAGAGAATAGTTGGGATCTTCCTTGTTCAGCCAGTAATACTCATCCAGCACGCTGGCTCCGGGTACTTCCAGAGAGGGAATGCTGCGGAATAGATCCCACAGACATTCAAAATGGTTCTCCATCTCACGTCCGCCACGCATGACGTAGCCTCTGGCAGGATCAAAAATACCGTCACAGGCACCGCCTGCGATATCCATTGCCTCTAAGATGTGGATATGGGAACCGGGCATCTGTCCGTCACGTACCAGGAAGCACGCTGCTGCTAAAGATGCCAGACCGCTGCCTACGATGTAAGCGTTCTTCTCGTCCACTCCTGCGGGCTTCTTAGGTCTTGCGAAGGCTTCGTAGTTACCGTTTGAATAATAGATGCCCTTACTGTTCTTGTCGTATCTTCCAAGCTCGGTATTGCGGTAGTCTTTCTTGGCTGCCTTGACAGCTGCCTTTCTCTCCTCTTTCTTCACCTCTGCCTTATGTCCCTTGGTTACTGCTGCCACTGCGCCTGCACCTACTGCCAGCGCTGCCAGTCCCAGTCCGATATTATTCTTTTTTGCCATAATGATTACCACCTTTCTTTGATGACTCTCAAATGTTTTTCTGTTTACAAGTAGTATCCTACTTCTTTTTTATAAGAAAACCAATTTACAAAAGAGGGCAAATGATAAAGTTTTTATCATCCTGCCCTTTTTGTAAAGTACTTATACTATTTCAGACTTTCTTTTCTGTCTGCTCAAAATTTTCGATGGAGCGACTGATGTTTCCGTAAAGAGTGATTGCCAGTTCTTCAACGATCTTATGATAATCGTCCTTCATTCCCCGGTCGATCCAGTCTAACATCACACCCACAAAACCGTATTTGTAAAATCCGGCAATGAATTCCTTGTGTTCCTCCGCTACCTGCATGCCGGCACATTTTTCCTCCACCACGTCCGCAATGAGCTGATAGGTCAGCTTGTTTAAGTAGCTTTCGATCTTCTGGCGATCCACGCAGCGGTAGATATTCATAATGAAAGGTTTGTTCTCCAGCACTGCCTCGAAAATCTGGCAGAAGCCTTCTTGCCAGTTCTCGTAGGTCTTCTTCCCCTGCAGTGCCTTCGTGCCGTCCTCCACACAGACCCACTCTACCAGATCATAGATGTCCTTGAAATGATAGTAAAAAGCCATGCGGCTGATGCCGCAGTCCTCTGCAAGTTCGTTAATGGTGATCTTATCCAGAGACTTCATGAGAAGTTCTTTTTTCAAAGCTGCTTCCAACGCCAGTTTCGTTGTATTGGCCATAACCTGTCCTCCACTGTTTTATGTATTATTTTCTGTTCTTCCTCGATATAGCTTATGTAATTCTATTATAAGCTCACGCATTCGTACCATCGTACTCTACATCTTACTTCACAGGATATTCATTCGCTAAGGTTGTCGTTCGTCAATCATGTAAACATGTTGACTTCCTTATACTCACTATATTGTACGACAATAGACTCAAAATGGGCAAATTAACTTTTTATAAAAAAACTCTTGCTTTTTGTAAAATTCCATGGTATTATCTTACTTGCGTTTCGGGGTGTGGCTCAGCTTGGTTAGAGCGCCGTCTTAGGGAGGCGGAGGTCGCGAGTTCGAATCCCGCCACTCCGATTCATTGTAAAGTCCTTGATTTTCAAGGACTTTTTTTGTTACATTTCATGTTGTATCATGGTACTTTTCTGATTTCCTCTATGTTTCCTTTTGGTGTTTCCCTATAGCCACATATGCGTATTGAATCTTTCTGCTTGGAAGTCATCGGGGTATACTGTAGAATTTTGGTAGATTACGCCCCACTATCGAAACACTAGCGGGGCTTATCTGAAACATTTTAAAGATTTACGCCCCGCTTTCAGAACGCCAACGGGGCTTATCTGAAACATTTTAAAGTTTTACGCCCCACTTTCTAAGTTTCAACGGGGCTTAGCACAAAGAAATTATAAATTAAGCCCTAGTACTCAAGATTTAGCGGGGCTTAACAAACACAATTTCAGCATGCTTATGAGCTCCACTTAATCATCCAGACACGCCTTTCCCATCTACCTCGCTGAAAAATTTTTCTATCAGTCTGTTTACTTCATCCGGCTGGTCAGTATTGGAATTATGACCGGCATTTTTTATCCATTTAAGCGGTAAACCGTCTCTCTGATGCCATTTCTTATTATAGCTTTTTGCTGAACCTGCTTTATCCTTTTCTCCACAGATAAGAAGTGCCGGACAACTGATACGATATGGCAGATCTGCTTTGATTGCCTCAGCAAGCATTCTGTAACCAAAACCGGCAAGCCTTGCAT
>ERZ824480.1010-NODE-1010-length-27987-cov-5.372011_pt1 | contig 27987 bp, 24 predicted proteins | sample MGYA00519861_ERZ824480 | MGnify/ENA primary metagenome ERZ824480 (study PRJEB31778, sample SAMEA3449152) | human gut metagenome | biome: human gut; feature: human-associated habitat; material: faeces | place: United Kingdom | collected 2010/2012 ... | reverse complement strand
CGTCACGGCGGACGCCGTGACCGCCGTCAGCCCCACCTACGCGCAGGAGCTCAAGTACGCCTACTTCGCCCACGGCCTTGAGAGCGTGATGCAGATGGTGGAGGGCAAGCTCCACGGCGTGCTCAACGGCATCGACATGGAGCGCTACGATCCCGCGAGCGACCCCAACCTGACGGCGAACTACTCGCTCCGGCGCATGGCCGGCAAGGCGAAGGACAAGGCGGCGCTGCAGCGCATGATGGGCCTTGCCGAAAGAAAGGACACGTCCGTGGTCGCGATGGTCTCGCGGCTCGTGAGCCACAAGGGACTCGACCTCGTGTGCGAGACGCTCGATTACTTCATGGAAAAGGATATGCAGCTCGTCGTGCTCGGCAAGGGCGACGGGAAGTACGAGTCCTTCTTCTCCTGGGCGCAGGCGAAGTACCCGGGCCGCGTGGCGGTGCATCTCGGCTACTCCGAGAGTCTTGCCATGCAGATCTACGCGGGCGCGGACCTGTTCCTCATGCCGTCCAAGAGCGAGCCGTGCGGCCTGAGCCAGATGATCGCCATGCGCTACGGCGCGGTGCCCATCGTGCGCGAGACCGGCGGGCTGAAGGACACCGTTCACGCCTACGAGGCGTGGAACGGCGCGGGCAACGGCTTTTCCTTTACAAATTATAACGCGGGCGATATGTGCTACGTCATCGGCGAGGCGGTGGACCTTTACCATCAGAAGCCGGAGGCCTACAAGGCTCTGCGCAAGCGCGGCATGGCCGAGGATTTCAGCTGGGCGCGCAGCGCGAAAAAATACCGCGAAATTTACGATTCCATCTGCAAATAAGGTAGGTACAAAGAAATATGGATATCACAACGACACAGGGAATGAAGCAGGCGCTTACGGATAAGCTGCGCCTGGGCTTCGGCGTGACGCCCGAGGAGGCCGACGACGCGCAGGTGATGCGCGCCGCGGCGCTGGTGCTGCGCGACGTGATGACCGAGCGCGGTGTGGAGAGCCGAATGGCCACGCGCCGCGAGGAAAAGCGGAAGGTGCATTACCTTTCCATGGAATTCCTGCTGGGCCGCAGCCTGGAAAAGAACGCCTACAACCTCGGCGTGAGCGGCGTGCTGCGCGAGGCGATCGGCGAGCTGGGCTTCCGCGCGGCGGATATTTTCGAGGTCGAGCCCGACGCGGGCCTCGGCAACGGCGGCCTCGGCCGCCTCGCCGCCTGCTATCTGGATTCCATGACCACGCTCGACATCCCCGCCGCGGGCTACTCCATCTGCTATGAGCTGGGCATCTTCCGCCAGCGCATCGTGGATGGGCAGCAGGTCGAGCTGCCGGACAACTGGAAGGACATCGGCGGCGCGTGGCTGATGCCCAAGCCGCAGGAGACGGAGGAGGTGCTCTTCGGCGGCACGATCCGCAAGTTCTGGGACAACGGACGGCTGCACGTCGTGCCCGAGGGCGCGACGAAGGTGCTCGCCGTGCCCTGCGACATGGAGATCACGGGCTACGGCACCGAGCACGTCAACCCCCTGCGCCTGTGGGACGCGAAGTCCCCGACGCCGGTGGATATGAGCCTGTTCTCGCAGGGCGAATACCTGCGCGCGAGCGAGCAGGAGGCGATGGCGGAGACCATCGCCAAGATCCTCTATCCCGAGGACAACCACTATGAGGGCAAGTCGCTGCGCCTCAAGCAGCAGTATTTCTTCGTCTCCGCCACGATGCAGTCCATCATGCGCAAGCACATCGAGGTCTACGGCACGGCGGCGAACTTCCACGAGAAGAACGTCATCCAGATCAACGACACGCACCCCGCGCTGGTCATTCCCGAGCTGATGCGTATTCTGATGGACGATGCGGGCTTCGACTGGGATACCGCGTGGAATATCACAAAAAATTCTGTCGCCTACACGAACCACACCGTGCTCGCTGAGGCGCTCGAGCGCTGGCCGCAGCAGCTCATGGAGACGCTGCTCCCGCGCGTGTGGGAGATCATCACCGAGATCGCGCACCGCTATCAGAAGCAGATCGAGAACTTCTACCACGACCCCGCCAAGACCGCGGAGCTGGCCATCGTCTGGGACGGGCAGGTGCGTATGGCGAACCTGTGCATCGCGGGCGGCATGGCGGTCAACGGCGTTTCCGCGCTGCACTCCGACATCCTGCGCCACGACGTATTCCGCTGGCAGTACCAGATGGAGCCGGAGAAGTTCAAGAACGTCACCAACGGCATCGACCACCGCCGCTGGCTCGCGCAGATCAACCCGCGGCTCGACGGCCTGATCGCCGACCTCTGCGGCGGGCGCGGCTATCTGCTCCATCCCGAGGAGCTCAAGAAGTTCGAGGCCTTCGCCGGCGATGGCGCGGTGCTCGCGCGGCTCGACGAGATCAAGCGCGCCAACAAGCTCGACTTTGCCGCTTACGTCAAAAAGACGCAGGGCGTGGCACTCAACACCGACGCCATCTTTGACGTGCAGGTCAAGCGCCTGCATGAGTACAAGCGTCAGCTGCTCAACGCCATGCACATCATTTATCTGTACCAGAAATTGCAGGACGATCCGAGCATGGAGCTGCAGCCGCGGACCTTCCTCTTCGGCGCGAAGGCCGCGCCGGGCTACGCGGTCGCCAAGCGCATCATCCACCTCATCAATTCGCTGGCGAACCAGATCAACAGCGATCCGCTGTGCAGGGGACGCCTGCAGGTCGTCTTTCTGGAGAATTACCGCGTGTCCCTCGCCGAGCATCTGATGCCCGCGAGCGAGGTCAGCCAGCAGATCTCCACCGCCGGCAAGGAGGCCAGCGGCACGGGCAACATGAAGTTCATGATGAACGGTGCGCTGACCGTCGGCACGCTCGACGGCGCGAACGTCGAGATGCACGAGGTGCTCGGCGACGAGAATATGTTCCTCTTCGGCCTGCACGCGGACGAGGTCGCGCGCCTGAAGGCGCAGGGCTACGCGCCCCAGCGGCTCTGCGAGCGCGACGACGCGCTCAAGCGCGTGGTCGATCAGCTCCGCACGGGCTTCTCCGACGGTGTGAGCTACGACGATCTCGCCCAGCGCCTGCTCCAGCGCGACGAATATATGCTCCTGCAGGACTTCGCCTCCTACTGCGCCGCCGAGCAGCGCATGGCGAAGACCTACGCCGACCGCGCGGCGTGGGACCGTATGTCGCTTCTCAACATCGCGCGCAGCGGTATCTTCGCCGCCGACCGCGCGGTCGCGCAGTACGCGGACAACATCTGGCACGTCCCGCACAAGTAAGCAAAGCGGAGGAAAGAGACGGCGGCGCCGTCTCTTTTCCGCGCTATTGACAGGCATGATATAATTTCTCTGACTGAAAATCACGAGAACAGAGGAAAACGCTATGGAATTCACACAGGGCGTGCGCTTCGACAGCCTTGGCCTGCTGCCGGAAATGACGCGCGCATTGGAAAAGAAAAACATCGAATGGTCCACCCCCGTGCAGGCGGGCTGCATCCCGCCGATGCGCGAGTGGAAGGACGTGATCGCCAAGGCCCCCACCGGAACGGGTAAGACCTTTGCCTTCGGCATTCCCATCATCGAGCACATTGACCCCGAAAGCGAGGAGGTGCAGGCGGTCATCATGGCGCCTACGCGCGAGCTTGCCATGCAGATCACGGCGGAGCTGCGCGACCTGGCCGTTTTTATGAGCGGCATCCGCGTGGTGTGCCTCTACGGCGGCGCGCCCATTGGCAAGCAGATCGACGCGCTGAAGAAAAAGCCGCAGATCGTTGTGGCGACCCCGGGCCGCCTGTCCGACCACATGAAGCGCCGCACCGTGCGGCTCGACCGGGTGCAGACCGTTGTGCTCGACGAGGCCGACCGAATGCTCGACATGGGCTTCATCCACGACGTGACCCGTATTTTGGACAAGATCCCATCCCGCCGCAACCTCGGTATGTTCTCCGCGACCATCTCGCGCGAGGTCATGGACATCAGCTGGGTCTACCAGCGCGACCCCGAGGAGATCACCGTCCGCGCGGACGAGCAGAATAAGCCCGACATCCTTCAGTACGCCGTCACGGTCGAGCAGACCGACAAGGTCGCGGCGATGGCGCGCATCATCCGGCAGGAGAAGCTGGAGCGCGTGATGGTGTTCTGCAACACCAAGGGCATGGTCGAGCGCCTGACGAAGTACCTTGAGATGGAGGGACTGGATGCCGCCTGCATCCACGGCGACATTCCGCAGAAAAAGCGTGAGCAGGTCATGGCGCGCTTCCGCCGCGGTGAGCTGCCTGTGTTCGTCGCCACCGACGTCGCCGCCCGCGGCATCGACGTGGACGACGTGGACGCGGTGTTCAACTACGACGTGCCGCAGGAGAACGAATATTACGTCCACCGCATCGGACGCACGGGCCGCGCGAAGCGTCACGGCGTCGCCTACACGCTTGTCGCCGACTACCCGAGCAAGATGCGGCTCGACGCCATCGCCAAGTTCACCGGAAACGACGTCAAGCCCGCCCACTTCGAGGGTGATACGCTGGTCGTGGACGCCAAATAATAACAATTTGTAACTTTTTGCCCCGCTCGTCTTTACAAGCGGGGCAAATTTTTATATAATCATTTAGATGTTTGCCTGTGCGGCGCGCTTCGCGCCGCGTTTTACGATAGAGAAAGAGGAGACGCTCCCGATGAAAATGCTGCGAAGATCCGTCTGTCTGCTGCTCTGTGCGGCGCTGTTTTTGACCCTGCTCGCCGGCTGCGGCAAGCAGGAGGAGCCCGCGGAGGACTTTGTGGTGAGCGCCGCGGTCTGCGGTCCGCTGGAGACGCTTGACCCGACCATGAACACCGACGTGGGGGCGGAGAGCCTGCTCTCCACGCTCTTTGAGGGTCTGATGCGGATGCGCGACGACGGCGCCGGCAAGGCGGTCGCCGTGGCGGGCATCGCCAAGGAATACATCGAGGAAAAGAATTACGACGACACCGTGACCTATACGTTCACGCTGCGCTCCGCGGCCCGCTGGTCGGACGGCGAGCGCGTGACGGCGGAGGACTTCGTTTATGCCTGGCAGCGCCTGGTCGATCCCGCGACGGCATCGCCCAACGCCTCGCTTCTGAGCATGGTCGCTGGCTATGACGAGGTGCGCGAGAGCGGCGACGTGTCGCTGCTCGGCGTGAAGGCCAAGGGAGAGAGCACCTTCCTCGTGACGCTCAGCAGGCCCTGCGCCTACTTCATCACCAGCGTCTGCACGTCGCCGGCGACGGCCCCGCTGCGCCGCGATCTGGTGGAGGGGAATGCGAGTTGGGCGGCGACCGCCGACATCGTGACGAACGGCCCCTATACCGTGGGCACATGGGTAAAGGCCGCGCAGCTTCAGACGAAGCGCAACGGCGAATACTACGAGAGCAAGCTCGTCGTGCCGGACAGCATTTGCTTCCGCTTCGAGACGGACGCGCAGACGAACTACGATCAGCTTCTTGCCGGCGAGCTGGACTACACCGCGAAGCTGCCCTACGCGGCCATCGAGCAGCTGGCGGAGGATGAGACGTGGCAGCCTGCTCCGCTGGCGGAGACGGTCTGTGTGCTCTACAACCATCTGACCGACACTTTCTCCGACGCGCAGCTGCGCTGTGCCTTTGACCTTGCCATCGACCGCGCGGCGCTCGCCGAACAGCTCGGCGTGACGGCGACGGCGGCGACCGGCTGTGTGCCCGACGGCATCAGCGACGCGCCCGAGGGCGGGGAGGACTTCCGCACGGCGGGCGGTGAGCTCTGTGCGGCGGACGCCGAGGGCTATGCCGAGCGCAGCGCCGAGGCGGTGCGGTTGATGACCTCTGCCGGACACTATCAGGGCGCGGGCCTGCCGACGCTCCGCTTCCTCTTTGTGGAGGGGGAGCAGACGCGCGCGGCGGCGCTGAGTCTGTTCAATATGTGGAGGACCGCCACGGGCGTGGCGGTCGAGCCGGTGGGCGTGAGCGCCGAGGAGCTTGACGCGGCGCTCGCCGCCGGTGATTTTGACCTCGCGCTCACCACGCTCACGGCTCGCTGCGACGATCCGATGGAGTACCTGCTGCCGTTCCGCGGCACGTCGGAGAGCAACGTCTGCGGCTACCGCAACGACACCTTTGACCTGCTCGTCGGCGTGGCGGAATCGACCGGCGACCTGACTGCCCGCGCGGCCTTCCTGCACGACGCAGAAGCGATGCTGCTTGAGGACAGCGCTGTTTCGCCGCTTTGCTTCTCCGGCACGGCGTACCTTCTGCGCGAGGGCCTCACCGGTGTGAGCCACGACTGCTTCGGTCACAGCTACTTCACCGCAGTCTCCCGCGCGGAGACGGGACCGGCTGCGTAATAGACACAACAAAAAACCGGCGTCCGCTTGAAACGGACGCCGGTTTTCTGCACTGTTTAGAGGCCCTGCAGCAGGATGATGACGATCAGGATCGGCAGCACCCACTGGAAGTAGGGCTTGAGCCAGCGGGCGAACCTGAGACCCGAGCCCTTGTTGGCCTCGGCAAGATACTTGTCGAAGCCCCAGCCCCACTTTGTCACGCAGAAGAGGAGGTAGACGAGAGAGCCGATGGGCAGCAGGAGGTTGCTCACGAGGAAGTCCTCGCTGTCGAGCACATCCTTGCCGAGGATGGGACGGAAGTCGCTCCAGATGTTGTAGCCGAACACGCAGGGCAGACTGAGAACGGCGATCAGGATGCCGTTGATGAGCACGGCCTTCCTGCGGCTGATCCCGAAGGTGTCCATGCAGATGGCGAGGATGTTTTCAAACACCGCCAGCACGGTGGAGAAGCTCGCGAAGATCATGAACAGGAAGAACAGCGCGCCCCAGAAGCGCCCACCCGCCATGTTGATGAAGACCGGCGGCAGCGTCTGGAAAATCAGGGAGGGGCCGTTGTCCGGCGTCACGCCGAAGGTGAAGCAGGCGGGGAAGATGATGGTGCCCGCCATCAGCGCCACGAAGGTGTCGAGCGCGCAGATGCGCACGGCTTCGCCGGGCAGGGTGTGCTCGTCGCTCATGTAGCTGCCGAAGATCTCCATGGCGGCGATGCCGAGCGAGAGCGTGAAGAACGCCTGATTCATCGCGTCGGTGACGAGACTGCCGAAGCCGTTTTCGCGGATGGAATCCATCGAGGGGACCAGATAGAACTTCATGCCCTCCGCCGCGCCGGAGAGCGTCAGGCTGTGAACGGCGAGCACGAGAATGAGCACCAGCAGGCAGAGCATCATGACCTTCGTCACGCGCTCAAGGCCCTTTTGCAGGCCGAAGGAGCAGACCAGAAAGCCCGCGACGACCACGACCTCGGCCCAGAGCGCCATTTCGCCGGGGGAGGAGAGCATCGCGCCGAAGGCGCTCGCGACCTCATCCGTGCTCATGCCGGAATGGAACGCGCCGGTGAGGAACTTGCCAAAGTAGCTGACCATCCAGCCGGAGACGGTGGTGTAGTACATCATCAGCAGGTAGCAGCCGAGCAGGCAGAACCAGCCGTGGATGTGCCATTTCTGACCGGGCTTTTCCAGCGTCTTATAGGAGAGCACGGCGCTCCTGCGGCTCGCGCGGCCGACCGCCAGTTCCATCGTCAGCACGGGCACGCCCATCACGAGCAGGCAGAGCAGGTAGAAGAGAACGAAGTAGCCGCCGCCGTTCTTGCCGGCGATGTAGGGGAAGCGCCACACGTTGCCGATGCCGATGGCGCAGCCCGCGCTCACCAGCAGGAAGCCCAGACGGGAGCGGAAGGATTCGCGTTTCATGCTTTCTGAACACCTCATTTGTTGATAAACTTGACCGCCGCCAAGGCGGCAGTTCGACTATTCTACCGCAAAGAGCCGCCCTTTGCAAGGGCGGCTCTCGAAAAAAATGCACAAAATTGCCGTTTGGTCGTTCATCCGAATTTCGCGCGGAAGCGCCCCTGTGCGGCACGGCCCGCGTCGGTCAGGCCGTCACGGTCGCCGAGCAGATAGGTGACGATGCGGGAGAACATATCGAGGTCGTAGCTGTCGGTGAGCGAGGCGCGGTAGGCGCTCAGCCTTTCGAGCGCGCGGTCCTGCTCGGCAGCGTCGTATTGACCCAGCCAGTTGAGGAAGCTGCCGCCGCTGCTCATCTCCTCTTTCAGCCTGCCGCCGTCCAGAGCGTCGGGGCGGAGGACATTGTTTTTCGCCAGCAGCGCGGTCAGATCGGAATAATAAGCGGGGCTGCCCGTGCTGCAATCGCCGCTCATGCTGCCCTCTAACATGCGTCGCGTGCCGCCGTCCATGAGGCAGACGATATAGGGACCGTCCAGGACCATGTCGCCGTCCAGAATGGCCCAGCCGTCCTCGTCCACCTCAGTGCCGCCCGCGAGCAGGATTTTTTCCGGCTTTTGCGCGTGGTAATGCTGGCTGAAGCTGTAAACCTCCAGCGTCAGACCCGCGTAGCGGGTCTCCGCACCGAGGAAGGAGACGTCTGTGTACCAGTCGTCATACTGCGCGGCGCTGCCCGCGAGGGTGTCGTACCGCTGCCGAACAAGCTGCTTTGCCCGCGCAGCGACCTCAGCGGGAACGCTCGGATCGGCAAGCGTCGCGTCGGCGATGTGGTCGGTGTGGCTGCGGTCGGGCTTGTAGAGCAGCAGGCTTTCACCGTCGAAATAGAGATAGCGCGTGAAGTTGACCCCATCGCCGGGAGCGTCGCCCGCAGACAAGCCGCAGAAGAGGAGCGAACGGCTGGCGGGAGCGGCGGATGTGTAGTCCCACCAGTTCAGCTCCGGCCACGCGGCGGTGATGACGCTCTTGAGGTCGACGCCGTAGAGCTCGCCGCCGCGCTTGTAGTAGATCGCGGGGAAATCGGAGCTGTTGACGATCTCACACACGCCGTCGCCGTCCATGTCCATCTGCGTGAGCCAGTCAAGGGCATCGGAGGGGATGCGGCGGTCGGCAATGCGCTGTGCCTTCCCGGCAAGGGGAATGGTCAGCCACGGCTCCCGCGCGGGCAGGATGTCCGCGAGCGGCGTCGGCGCGGCGGTCTCAAAGTCCGGCAAAGGCGCGGGCGAGGCTTCCAGACTGTCGATGCACGCCATCAGCGCGGGACTGTCGATCCAGAGCGTCGGGCGGTCGCTGGGATAGCTTGAGGAGAGCCCCGGCTCAAAGGTGGGATGCAGGAGCCGCACGCGGTCGAAGCCGCAGAAGAAGGTGTACCGTTCGCCGTCCTGCGTGATGACGGAGAGCGTGTAGTACGCGCTGTCGCCGTAGCCCTGCTGCGTGTAGAGGTCCGCCTCGGTGAGGGCGTTGAGGGCTGGCACGAGCTGCGCCGAGAGCGCGGTCAGCTCCGCATCGACGAGGAAGCGCGAGCTGCTGCCGCTCTGAAATCGCAGGTTGAGAATGTCCTCTGCGCGCAGAGCTTGCGCCCAGTGCAGGAAGCTGTCGACGGCGTCACGCTGTGCCGCCGTCAGACCGTCAAGAAGTGCGGGGCGGAGCAATCGGTACAGAGCTTGTGTCAGTTCCGCGTTGTCCACGACGGCGACGGCCTTCATGTAGGAAAATGGTTCTCCCTCGGTTTCGTACTCCGCGGGTGCGTCCAGCGCAACTTGCCCATTCTCGCTCAGCGAAAAGCCATAATAGCCGGTATAATCATCGTTGAAGGCGAGCGTATAACGGACTTCTCCATCGCGGGCTGCGAATGGAGTAAGCTCCTCCGCACGGACGCTGCGGAGAATGCCCTCGAGTGCTTCGATCTGCGCGGATGTATCATCGGAGGGCTCCTCCAGAAGGAAGTGGGCTGCGCCGGTCTCGGCGTCCCATGCGCCGCAGCCTGTTATTTTGCTGCCGTCAAGCTCCGCCGCCCAGTCGAGAAATTCGAGACAGGCCTGCGCGTCCTCGGTCGTGAAGCCCGCGTCGTACCATTCCTGCGTGACCTCGGGCGGCGTATCCGGCGCGCCGGTGAAGCTCACCGCGCACACGAGCGCCGCGAGCGCGACGACGGCGAACACCGCCGCGGCCTTGGCCTGCCGGTTCTCCGCGATGCGTGTGATGCGCTCCTTGAGGCTCCTTTTGCCGCTGGTCATGGTCGTCGCGCCGAGCAGCGGGTTCTGCGGCTTATCGCACACGGGCACGAGCGTGAGCAGCGTTTTGCCGTAGGCGGCGCGCTCGTCCGCGCCGAGCGCGCGGAGCGTCCCCTCGTCGCAGGCCAGCTCGCAGTCCTCGCGCGAGAGCACCGCCGCGAGCCACACGAGCGGGTCGAACCAGTAGACGGTCAGGCACACGCCGCGCAGCAGCGACCACAGCGGGTCAAGGTGCCGCGCGTGCGTCTGCTCGTGCGCGAGCACGAAGCGCAGGGCGTCGGGGCTTTGCAGCGCCTTTTCGTTCAGGTAAACGGCGGGGCGCAGCACACCAAACAGGCACGGCGAGGGCAGCGCGGACACGAGATAGACCGGATAGCGGCAGCCCTCGACGCGGTAAGGCGTGCGCGCCTTGCGCAGCGCGCGGGCGAAGCGCAGGTTGGTAAAAAGGAACCACGCGCCCACGATCAGCATACCGGCGTACCAGACGTAGGTGAGCGCTTCGGAAAGCGTGACGGTTCGGTAGGTCGGCGTCACAGTGTAGTATTCGTCGGCAGGGGCGCTCTGCGCTGCGTCGGACGGCGGAGACTGCGGCTCACCCTGCGACTCCTTGCCGGGCAAAAGCTGTGCGGGGCGCCGCTCCGTGCCGTCCTGAACGTACAGCACGGGGGTATCCAGCCGCTCCTCCACAACGGTCTGCACCGGCTCGGCAGCCGAGAGAACATTGTGCGCCAGTGTGCCGACGTTCACCGGCACGAGCAGCCGCACGAGCACCAAAAGCCAGAGCGCGTACTGCATCCGGCGCGAGACGGTGCGGCGGAACAGCTGCCGCAGCGCCAGCAGCGCAAGGATCAAAGCCGAGGAAGTCAAAAGAATTTCTTTCATTTCGTGTTCCCTCCCGCTTGCTCCAAAATGGCGGTCAGCTCGTCGATGTCTTCCTGTGTGAGCGCGCGGCCCTCGACCATGGCGCTCATCATCAGGCCCAGGCTGCCGCCGTAGACCTTACCGAGAAAGCTCTCGGTCTCGGTGCGGGCGGCGTCGCTCTGCGCGACGGCGGGATAGAACTGCTTGGCGCGCCCGCCGGCCTCGTGGCGCACCGCGCCCTTGGCCTCCAGCCGTGTGAGCATGGTGATGACGGTGTGCTTCTCCCAGCCGGTCTCGGCGGAAAGCGCGGCGGTGAGCTGCGTGATGGTCTGCGGGGACTGCTCCCAGAGACGGTGCATCAGCTTCCACTCCGCGTCGGTCAGATTGCAGGACACGGGACATTCCTCCTTTCGGTATATAGCTGTATACCTGTCTGAACCCAGCATAGCAGAAAGGTAAACACTTGTCAACCAAAATTTGCGGAGAAAAGCCGCTCCCTCGGGAGCGGCTTTGGGTGCGGGCTTATTTTTTCCGCCACACGGACGGCAGGAACAGCACGAGCAGGGGCATGATCTCCAGTCGCCCGAGGAGCATCGTAAACGAGAGCACGAGCTTTGAGAGCGGTGAGAGAAAGCCGAAGTTGCACGTCGGGCCGACAAGGCCGAGGCCGGGGCCGACATTGCTGATGCAGGTCAGGGATGCCGTGAAGGCGGAGGTGAAATCCAGCTCGTCGAGCGAGACGATCAGCGCGGAGAAAAAGAGGATGATCATATAGGCAAAGAAGAAGAGGGAAACGGAGGAGATGGTATCCTCCTCCACGCGCTGCCCGTCGAGCGTGATGGGGCGCACCTCGCGCGTGTGCAGGATGCGGCGCAGGTCGCGCTTGAGTCCCTTGAAGAGCAACACGATGCGCGAGACCTTGATGCCGCCGGCGGTCGAGCCGGCGCAGCCGCCGGCGAACATCACAACGAGCAGCACAAGACGGCTGAACTGCGGCCAGAGGTCGAAATCCTCTGTGCAGTAGCCGGTGGTGGAAATGAGCGTTGTGACCTGAAAGGCCGCGTGCTCGATGGCGGAGCCGACGGACCGGCCCGTTTTGAGAACAAGATCGAGCGCGATGAGCGCGGACGAGCCGAACACGATGCCGGAGTAGACGCGCAGCTCGTCGCTGCGCAGGACCTCCCGCCAGCGCCGTGTACCGGCCAGAAACAGAAGCGTGAAATTGACCGACGAGACGAACATGAAGACCACGATGATCCAGTTGACCGCCGAGGACTGGTAGTAGGCGATGCTTTCGTTGCGGACGGAGAAGCCGCCGGTCGAGATGGTCGTGAGCGCGGTGGTCACCGCGTCGAACCACGGTATCCGCGCCGCGCGGAGCGCGAGCGTTTCCGCCGCCGTGAGGAGAATGTAGATGCTGTAAAGCATTTTGGCCGTGTCGTTCGTGCGCGGCAGCAGCTTGGAGGAGATGGGGCCGGGGCTTTCGGCCTTCATCAGGTTGACGCTGCCCTCGCCGAGCTTCGGCATCAGCGCGAGCAGCAGGACGAGAACGCCCATGCCGCCGAGCCATTGCGTCAGCGCGCGCCAGAGCTGGATGCCGCGCGGCAGCGAGGCCGGCGCGCCGAAGATGGAGGCGCCCGTCGTCGTGAAGCCGGAAACGGTCTCAAACAGCGCGTCCACATAGCCGCAGCAGCCGCTGAGCGCATAGGGCAGCGCGCCGAAGGCGGACAGCACGATCCAGCCGAGCGCCACGGCGACATAGCCGTCGCGGTTCTGCAGGCGTGATTTGGCCGTATGCAGCCGGCTCAGCGGCAGACCGACCGCGAGGCAGAGCAGCGCCGTGATGCCGAAGACGGCGGTATTTTCCCGGCAGACGAGCGCGATGACGAAGGGAATGAGCAGGGACACGCCCTCGATGCCCAGGATGATGCCGAGAATTTTGAAAATGAGCTTTTTGTTCATGTCGCGCCTTCCTCCGTGCAGCGGCTCAACGGACCAGAATGTCGTTGAGGTCCTTGAGGAACAGAGATTTTGCCACCACGATCACGCGGTCGCCCTCCGAGATGATGGAGTGGCCGCCGGGAATGAGGAGCTTGCCGCCGTGGACGATGGCGGCGACCAGCAGCCCCGGCTTGAAGTTCAGGTCCTTGAGGGGCGTATTGAGGAAGTGCGTCGCGCCGGTCGCGGTGAATTCCACCGCCTCCATCGCGCCGCCGAGGATCTTATGCAGGCTCTCCACGGCGCTGCCCTGCGAGTTGGCGAGGCCGCGGACGTAGCTGGAGATCTGGCTGGCCGTCACGTCCTTGGGGGAGATGACGGTGTCGATGCCGAGGTCGTGCACCAGCGCGGTGTAGTTCGGGCGCGACATCTTCGGCAGGACCTTGGCAACGCCGGAGTCCTTCGCGGTGAGCGCCATGAGCAGATTCTCCTCGTCGCGCCCTGTGAGGGAGACGAAGGCATCCGCGTCGAAGATGCCCTCGGATTCGAGCAGGTCATGGTCCGTGCCGTCGCCGTGGAGGATGGTCGCCTTCGGCAGCTTCTCGGCGATCGCCATGCACTTTTCCTCGTTCTGCTCAACGATGGTGATGTGCATCCCCATGCCGTCGAGCGCCCAGGCGAGGTAGAGCGCGATGCGCCCGCCGCCGATCACGCTCAGCTGGCGGATGGGCGAGGTGTCGCGGCCCATGCTGCGCAGCACGCGGGCGGTCTCGGTCGGTGTGCCGATGGCGTAAACGCGGTCGCCGGCCTGCGGGACAAAGTGGCCGTTCGGCACCAGCACCTCGCCGCCGCGCTTGGCCGCGCACAGCAGCAGCGCGTTGGGATGGAGCTTGTTGTATTCGATCAGACTCTTGCCGGCCATGCCGTCCTGCTCGGTGATCTGGAAGCCGATGAGCTCCACGGTGCCGCGGGCGAAGCTCTCCACGCTGAACGCGGCGGGCACGCGCAGGATGCGCGCGATCTCCTGCGCGGCGGCGTATTCGGGGTTGATGATCATGTCCAGACCGATCTCGCGGCGCAGGATCGGCGCGTCGCGGAAGTATTCGGGGTTGCGCACGCGGGCGACCGTGTGCTTGGCGCCCAGCTTTTTCGCCATCAACGAGCAGACGAGGTTCACCTCGTCGTCCGCCGTGGCGGCGATGACCAGGTCGGCGTCGCGCACACCGGCGCGCAGCAGCACGCTCGCGCACGCACCGTTGCCCTCGACGCACATGGCGTCGAGCGTGGCGTCGGCGTGCTCGATCACGGCGGCGCTCTCGTCCACCAAAATCAGGTCGTGCTCCTCGCCGACCATCTGCTGGGCAATGGCGTAGCCGACCTTGCCCAGACCGACAATGATGATCTTCATGCTTTGTTCTCCGTTCTGCCGCGCACCGCGCGGCGCGTAATAGCCTTGGTATCCGCGCGCCTCAGCTGCGCGCGGTCTTCATTTCCATCAGAACGCTGTTGAATTCCGCGCCCATGATCATCATGGTCGCCGAGAGATACAGCCACAGCAGCAGCACGATGATGGCGCCGATGGAGCCGTAGATGACGGAATAGTTCGCTGCGTTTTCCACATAAAGCGAGAAAAGCAGCGAGAGGACCATCCAGGCCGTGAGCGAAAAGAGCACGCCGGGCCAGACGTAGTGAACGCTCCGCGTCTCCTGCGCGAGACCGTAGAGCACGGCGAGCGCGAGAAAGACGATGCAGCCGAGGAACACGAAGCGCAGCGTCGACCACAGCTCGATGAAGCCGTCGGTCAGGATGGCGCTGAAATGGAAGTAGTCCGCGCAGAGGTTCAGCACGCTGCGGCCCACCGTCACGAGCACCAGCGAGAGCAGGATCGTGAGGATCAGGCAGATGGTGTAAAGGAACACCTTGGCCTGATGGCGGAGGAACTGCGTGGGACGCCCCATGCCGTAGGCCTTGCGCACGCTCAGCAGCAGCGCGTTGGCCGCGCGCATCGGGAACCAGATGGAAAAGATCAGGCTGAAGGTCATCAGCGTTCGGCTCGATACGCGCGAAACGTAGCGCAGGTACTGGATCAGCAGGTCCAGCACCTCGGCGGGGATGATGGTGCCGAGCTGGCGCAGGAAGCCCTCAATGTCCACGGCGAAGAAGCCGACAAGGTTGCTCAGGAAGATGAGCAGCGGGAACATCGCAAAGAGCAGGTAATACGTCAGCGCCGCGCTGTCGCGGGCCACGCGGTGGTCGAAGTAGCGGCGCACGAACAGCGCCGTGCCGCGAAAAAACCGGTTGTGCATCACGCGCTCGAGCAAATCCCGCTCACCTCCGCCCTGTTTATTCTTCACGAAGCCCTATAAAAACAACAATACTATAGCACAGCAAGACCGAAAAGGAAAGAGAAAGATTTCCGCGCCGCCGCGGCGGGGAAAACGGGCCGAAAAAATCGGGAAAATGCTTGACAAAGAAAGAAAATGCGCATACTATGATAAGGTAAATAAATATTCGTCCGGTAGGTAAGGCTACCATCAGGATATGGACTGCTGCCGCAGAGTCGTGGAGACACGATGCGAGGGTTTGAACAGTTGGCATCGAAACCAAGGTGCCATCTAATGCAGTTTCACCGCCTGGTGATGCTAAAGCTTGAACGGTAGGGAAGATCGCGAAGCGCGATTTTTATCATTGTCGCTCCCGCAGCCTTGGTACCGGAGGAAGGCCTGCGGGCTTTTTTTATCCCTTGGCCCGCGCCGGTCAGTTTTGGAGAAAGGAGGAACAGCGCATGATCGATTTTGAAGAACGCCGCGACGAGCTGCTGGAGAAAATAGAGGAGATGACCCGCCGAAAGCAGTATAAGGCGCTGCGCGACATTTTAGTCGAGCTGGAGCCCGCCGACATCGCAGACCTGTTCGACGATCTGCCCGAGGAGATGCTGCCGCTGCTGTTCCGCCTGCTGCCCAAGGAGCCGGCGGCGGAGCTGTTCGTCGAGCTGGAGCCGGATGTGCAGGAAATGCTCATCCGCGGCTTTTCCAACACCGAGCTGAAAGAGGTGCTCGACGAGCTGTATCTCGACGACGCCGTCGATATCGTCGAGGAGATGCCCGCGGGCGTGGTCAAGCGCATTTTGAAGCACGCCGACCCCGACACCCGCAAGAGCATCAATGAGATCCTGAAATATCCCGAGGATTCCGCCGGCGCGCTGATGACGACGGAGTTCGTCGACCTCAAGCGAGACATGACGGTGGAGGACGCCCTCAAGCGCATCCGCCGCACCGGCACGGACAAGGAGACCATCAACGTCTGCTATGTGGTGGATCCCGCGCGCAAGCTGCTCGGCATCGTTTCCCTGCGCACGATCCTCCTCTCCGACGAGGACGATATCATCGAGGATATCATGGAGACGCATGTCATCTCCGTCGGCACCCTCGAGGATAAGGAGGACGTCGCCCAAACCTTCTCGAAGTACGACTTCATCGCTCTGCCGGTCGTCGATAAGGAAGACCGTCTCGTCGGCATCATCACCGTTGACGACGCCATGGACGTCATGGAGGCGGAGGCCACCGAGGATATCGAAAAGATGGCGGCCATGCTGCCGACCGACAAACCCTATCTCAAAACGAGCGTGTTCGAGACCTTCAAGTCCCGTATCCCGTGGCTCCTCCTGCTGATGGTCTCGGCGACCTTCACCGGCCAGATCATCGCGAAATTCGAGGACGCCCTCGGCGCCTGCGCTATCCTGACCGCCTATATCCCCATGCTGATGGATACCGGCGGAAACTGCGGCTCGCAGGCGAGCGTCACGGTCATCCGCGGCATTTCGCTCGATGAGATCGAGTTTTCCGACCTCCTCCGCGTCATCTGGAAGGAGATCCGCGTGGCGGTGCTCTGCGCCGCGGTGCTTAGCGCGGCGAACTTTGTCAAGCTGCTGCTGGTGGATAAGATGATTTTCGGCAATCCCATCACGATGACGGTGGCGGCGGTCATCTGCCTGACGCTGATCGTCACGGTGTTTGCCGCCAAGCTCGTCGGCTGCACGCTGCCGCTGCTGGCCAAGAAGATCGGCTTTGACCCCGCGGTCATGGCCTCGCCGTTCATCACCACGGTGGTGGACGCGATCTCGCTGGCCATCTACTTCCGCTTCGCCGCGCTCCTGCTGGGCATCTGAGTTTTCCGGCCTTGCCGCCGAATTTCCCCTTTCCAAGCGCGGCGGGGCGTGGTATTCTGTTCCTATGAAAAGCACCGTAGGGTAAGCATACCCGATTTTCAAGGAGGTATTTTTGTGGAAGAAAAGCTGCGCGAATATGCGCATCTGATCGTTTCCGTCGGCTTGAACCTGCAAAAGGGGCAGACGCTCATTCTCTCATCCCCCGTGGAGTGCGCGCCGTTCGCGCGGCTGTGCGCGTCGGCGGCCTATGACCTCGGCGCGGGCGAGGTCGTGCTGAACTGGACGGACGACTATATCACCCGCGAGCGCTTCCTGCGTGCGCAGGACGCCGCCTTTGAAATGCCGCGCCCGTGGCGCAGGGCGTTCTTTACCGACTACGCCAACGAGGGCGCGGCCTATCTGCGCATCGACGCGGAGGACCCCGAAACGCTGCTGGGCGTATCGCCCGCGCGGCTCGTCGCCGCGCAGCGCACCTCGTCCGCCGAGCGCGAGACCTTTGACCGGCTCCAGATGGCGAACGGCTTTCCGTGGTGCGTCGCGGGCGCGCCCATCGCCGCGTGGGCGAGGAAGGTCTTCCCCGATCGGAGCGAGGGCGACGCGGTCGCCGCGCTCTGGGACGCGATCCTGAAAACCGTGCGCGTCACCGGCGACGGAAACGCCGAGGCGCGCTGGCGCGAGCACATCGCGCTGCTGACCGCGCGCAAGGAAAAGCTCAACGCGCTGCGCTTCAAGAGCCTGCACTACACCAATTCCCTCGGCACCGACCTCACCATCGAGCTGCCGGACGATCATCTCTGGGCGGCGGGAAACTCCGAAACGCCCGCGGGCGTCGGCTTCGTCGCCAATCTGCCCACCGAGGAGATCTTCACCGCACCCCTTAAAACGGGCGTCAACGGCACGGTCTGCGCGGCGCTGCCGCTGGTGAACAACGGCAGCATCATCGAAGACATCCGCTTCACCGTGAGGGAGGGCCGCATCGTCGAGGCTAAGGCCTCGCGCGGCGAGGACGTGCTCAATGCCGCCATCGCGGTGGACGACGGCGCACGCTATTTCGGCGAGGTCGCGCTGGTGCCCTACGACAGTCCCATCCGCAGCAGCGGTCTGCTGTTCTACAACACGCTCTACGACGAGAATGCCTCCTGCCACCTCGCCTTCGGCGAGGCGTACCCCGAGTGTATCGCCGGCGGCGAGCGGATGACGCGCGAGGAGCTGAATGCCCACGGGCTGAACCACTCGCTCACGCACGTCGATTTCATGGTCGGCACCGCCGACCTCTCCATCACCGGCACGACGCACGACGGCCGCGAGCTGCCGGTGTTCCGCAGCGGAAATTTTGCCCTGTAAGGGCGCAGATACAGAGAAAAACGGAGGAGAACACGATGAATTTCAAGCCCATTGAAACGGACGAGAACGTCCTTGTCATGCCCGGCGCGGTGGTCTGCGGCGATGTGACCGTCGGCGAGGGCACTGCCTTCTGGTTCAACAGCGTCTGCCGCGCGGAGCTGCAGCCCATCAAGATCGGCAAGCGCTGCAACATTCAGGACTGCGCGGTGATCCACAATCTCTGCACTCTCGGCGACGATGTATCCGTCGGCCACGGCGCCATCGTCCACGGCGCGACGGTCGGCGACCGCGTGATCGTCGGCATGGGCGCCATCGTGCTCGACGGCGCAAAGATCGGCGACGACTGCATCATTGCCGCCGGCGCGGTCGTGACCGGCAAGATGGACGCGCCCGCGGGCAGCCTGCTCGTCGGCTCTCCCGCCGTGGTCGCAAAGCCCCTGAACGACCAGCAGAAGGCGTCCTGCCTGGAAAACAGCGAGCTTTACTACCGCAAGAGCGTGGAGTACCGCGCGTTCCTTGCTCAGCAGGGCAAATAAGCGCGGACGGAGAGGAGAAAACGCCATGAAAATTCTGGTCATCAACGGCGCGAACATGAACCTGCTCGGCAAGCGCGAGCCGGATATCTACGGCCGCGAGGACTACGCCGCCCTCTGCGCCCGCATCTACGCCCACGCCCAAAGCCGCGGCATCGCGGTCGAGTGCTTCCAGTCCAACCACGAGGGCGCGATCATCGACGCCATTCAGGAGGCGGACGGGATGTTCGACGGTATCGTCATCAACCCCGGCGCTTACGCGCACTACAGCTACGCCATCCGCGACGCCATCAAGGCCATCACCGTTCCGGTGGTGGAGGTCCACATCTCCGACATTGAAAAGCGCGAGGAGTTCCGCCATCTCTCCGTCACCGCGCCGGTCTGCATCGCGCAGATCCGCGGTCACGGCTTCGAGAGCTACACCATGGGCATCGACCTGCTCGCGGGCGCAAAGCAGTAAAAGCAAGATCAGAGGAGCCGTTCTCCGCCGGGGGACGGCTCCCTTTCTGCAAAGCGGTATTTAGAAAAATTTCTAAATACCGCTTGACATTCCGGCGAGATGGTGCTACTCTCTATTTAGAAATTTTTCTAAATACCATGAAAGGGGTGAGCGGCGTGGGCCTGAGTGAAACCATGAAGGCGCTGGGCGATCCCGTGCGGCGCGAGATACTGAATCTGCTCAAGGGCGGACGCATGACCGCGGGCGACATCGCGAGCCGCTTTGACATGACGGCGGCGACGGTCTCATACCACCTCGCCCAGCTCAAGAAGGCGGGACTCATTTTTGAGAGCCGCGAGAAGAACTTTATCTACTACAGCCTCAACGCCTCCGTTTTGGAGGAGGTGCTGCTGTGGTTACAGGATTTGAGGGGGGAGAAGGAATCATGAAGATAAACAAAAAAGAACTGCTGCTGACCTCGCTGGTCTGCCTGCTGCCGCTGCTTGCGGGCGTGGCGCTCTATCCGCGCCTGCCCGAAACGATGGCGACGCATTGGGGCTTTGACGGAACGGCAAACGGCTGGTCGTCGCGTGCCGCCACGGTGTTCGGCCTGCCACTGCTGATCCTGGCGCTGCATCTCGTCTGCTCCTACGCCGAGAGCCGCGACACAAAGCGAAAGAATGTAAATCCGGTGCTGCGGACGGTGATGCTGTGGTTCTGTCCGGCGGTCTCGCTGCTCGGCGGAGCGCTCACGCTCGGCACGGGACTGGGCTATGAGATGCACGTCGGCACCGTGGCGCCGGTGTTCGTGGGACTGCTGTTTCTCATCCTCGGCAACTATCTGCCGAAGATACGGCGGAACCGCATCATGGGCATCAAGCTGCCGTGGACACTTGCGAGCGAGGAGAACTGGACCCGCACGCACCGCGCCGCGGGCTTTACCTGGGTCGCCGCGGGACTGCTGATGCTGCTGTCTGCGCTGCTGCGCCTGCACGGGCCGACGGTGACCGTTGTTCTCCTTGCGCTGGCGGTGGGCATTCCGGTGCTGTATTCCTATCTCTACTACCGCCGCCATGAGAAGGGGGGAGCGCAATGACTGTTCCGACCTCGTCGCTCATCACCATGGGCGCGGCCGCGGCATTCTGTGCTCTGCTGCCCATCGGCATCCTGATTTGGTGGCGCAGGACCGAGCGTGTCCGCCTGCTGCCCGCGCTCTGGGGCGCGCTGGCCTTTCTCCTCTTTGCGCGGGGTCTGGAGATGGGACTGCACTACCTCTGCATCCTCTCCGACAATGCCGTTTCCTGCGCGATCCTGAGCAGCCCGTGGCTCTATATGCTCTACGGCGCGCTGACAGCGGGCATTTTCGAGGAGTGCGGCCGCTTTTGTATGTATAAGACCGTCATGCGCCGTTATGACGGGCGTGCTGCCGCCGTCACGGCGGGCATCGGCCACGGCGGCATCGAGGCGATGACCGTTTCCGCTGCGTCGATGGCGCTCTATCTTGTCTTCGCCCTCTGTTGGAACGCGGGCGATACGGACGCGCTTTTGAGGCTCGCCGGCAGTATGGAGGAGGTGCAGACCGTCGCCGCTTCCCTCGGCAAATACACAGCCGGCTACTGCCTGCTCGCCTGTCTCGAGCGCGTGAGCGCGATGCTGCTGCACATCTCGCTCTCCGTTTTTGTGTTTGCCGCAGCGCGGAGCCGCGCAAAGCGCGGCTATCTCGCCTTCGCCATCGGCCTGCACGCGATTTTCGATATGCCCGCCGCGCTCTACCAGTTCGGCTATGTCAAGCAGCTTTTCCCGGTCGAGCTGTGGCTTGCCGTCTGTGCGCTCTATGCGCTGCGCAGCGCCCGCAAATGCTATCTTGAGGAATGTGACGCATAAACCTAAAGGAGGAAATCTGTATGGAACCCATCAAATTAGGCCGCTACCGCCACTTCAAGGGCAACGAATACGAGGTCGTCGGCCTTGCGAAGCACAGCGAAACCTTGGAGGATATGGTCGTCTATCGCGCGCTCTACGGGGAGTTCGGCTTGTGGGTGCGCCCCGCCGCCATGTGGAACGAAACCGTCGAGCGCGACGGCAAGACCTACCGCCGATTCACCTATCTCGGGGAATGACGGACTATACGCTCGTCCGTTCACGGCGGCGAACGCTCTCGATGGAGCTGAAGCGCGACGGCACGGTGGTCGTCCACGCGCCGCTGAGGCTCGGCGTGGAGAAGATCGACGCGTTTGTCGCCGCGCACGAAGCATGGCTCGCCCGCGCCCGCACCCGTCAGGCAGAACGCCTTGCCGCGCATCCCGAGCCGACAGAGGCCGAGCGCGAAGCGCTCCTTGCGCGCGCGAGGTCCGAGCTGCCGCAGCGCGTGGCGCATTGGAGCCGCGTGACCGGCCTTGTGCCGACCGGCGTGAAGATCACCGGCGCGAAAACGCGCTTCGGGAGCTGTAACAGCCGGAACAGCCTTTGCTTTTCCTGGCGGCTCATGCAGTACCCCGACGAGGCCATTGACCTCGTGGTGGTGCATGAGCTCTGCCATATCGCGCATCACGACCACGGCGCGGGCTTCTACGCCCTGCTCGGCAGCATCCTGCCGGACCACCGCGAGCGCATGAAGCTGCTGCGCGGGTGAGCGCTTTTTGTGCATATTACCCCATGCGCTTGGGTGCGGCTTTGGATGGGGATGATTCGGTAGTCTTGACTTTGAGCGGTGAGTACGGTATAATAAATGAGACGGAATATATAGCTTGAAGGAGCGTGAGTGCATGAAAAAATTGATAGCAGTGCTTTTAGCATTGGTTTGTGTGCTTGGGTCGGCAGGCTGTAATGCCACACCGAGCAGCGTTGATAAATTATCCGAAGCGGAAAATACAATCGGTGAAGCAAACCCTAAAATTGTTACTGCTGACGCGGTAACTCCGATAGCTCTTGAGGATAACTGGCTTATGCCACTTGATTTGTTTATTGATAGTGGCAATATCGAAAATAATACCGGACTGAGTGTGTCCAAAAAGCTGAATAAGGACAACGGAAAATATGTTGGTTTGTATGTAGAAAACAAGGGAAGCGGTCCCGTTGTGGCAACCATCAATGGCCGGAGTGAGGAAACCTTCGAGAAGGGTGAAAGCGGACATATTTATGTTGAAGTGACTCAAGGCCGGTTTGGTGCGGACAAAGAATATGAATTTAAAGTAGTGCCCGGCACCAATGGCGGAATGATCAATATTCACTACGAGATTGCTCAGCGAGAGTCTCGGTGATATTTTGAAGGCGGCAGGGACAGCGCCGCTCTATGGGTAAGGACCACCGCGAACGCATGAAACTGCTGAAAGAATAAAGAGGTTGGAAAGCCATTCGGCTTTCCAACCTCTTTTCCTCTCTTGTATGTGGTGTGTCAGTCGTCCTCAAGGAGACGAAGACCCGCCGTGGCGGAGACGGGCAGGGTGAAGCAGATGGACTTCGCCTTGCTCGCCATGCCCGCGTCGCGCATGATGGCGGACATGATCTCGTTGCGCTTGTCGCGGTGGACGACGATGTAGATCATTTCCTTTTCGGCGGCAAGGGAAATGCCGAGGAACTTTTCCGCGCCCTCCATGCCGGTGCCCTTGGCGTGGATGACCGTGCCGCCCGCCGCGCCCGCGCCGCGGGCCGCGTCCATGATCAGATCGCTGTAGCCGTGGTTGGCGATGACGACTAGAAGCTCGTATTTCGTGTCCTTCATGGTGGATTCCTCCCCCTTTTGGTAGTTTTGGTGCTCGGTCAGGAATTGCAGCTCGCGCCGCCCGCCGATGGAGCTGAGCGGGACCGTAAAGGCGATGCCCATGCCGGGCACGTCGATCTGCAGCTCGCGGCGCAGGCCGCGGCGCAGCTCCTCCCATTTCTCGTCGGTGACGAAGCTCGCGAACACGCATTTGTCGCTGCGCTCGAGACCGAGGTAATTGAGCGTTTCGTTGCTCGCCGTGCCGAGAGCCAGCGAGATGAACTGCACCGGCACCTGCCGCTCGCGGTAAAACGAGAGGAAGGTCGTGAGCTTGCTGCGCTCGGTGATGGTGACCATCATGGATAATTCACTCATGCTGCGCCCTCCTTACAGGTCGATGATGGCAAGGTCATCCAAGGCGAACGCGTCGCCGGAGACCGCGGGGGCGGGAGCCACCGCACCGTGCTTTGTGCGCAGACGGTAAATGAGACCCAAGCCCTGAATGGTGAGGAGCGGCGTCATGGCGACCATGGCGACCACGCCGAAGGCGTCGGTCACGATATTGCCGCCGACCGCCGAGCACGCGCCCATCGCAAAGGGCAGCAGGAAGGTCGTCGCCATGGGGCCCGAGGCCACGCCGCCGGAGTCGAACGCGATGGCGGTGAAGAGCTTCGGCACGAAGAACGAGAGCGCGATGGCAACGGCGTAGCCCGGCACGAGCAGGTAAAAGATGGAAATGCCGGTCAGCACGCGGATCATCGCAAGACCGACCGAGACGGCTACGCCGATGGAGAGCGAATGCTTCATCGCGCTGCCCGGGATCGCGCCGTCGGTCAGCTCCTCGACCTGCCGCATGAGAACGTAGACCGCCGGCTCGGCCATGACGATGAAGTAGCCGATGAGCATACCGATGGGAATGATGATCCAGTTGCAGGAAAGTCCCGCGATGACGCTGCCGAGGTAGTTGCCCGCGGGCATGAAGCCGACGTTCACGCCGGTGAGGAAAATGACGAGCCCGAGGTATGTATACGCAAGGCCCACGCCGATGCGGATGAGCTGCTTGCGCTCGAGATGCAGGGAGACAAGATCGAACACCGCGAAGAACGCCGCGATGGGGAGAAGCGAGACGGCGATCTCCTTGAAATACGTCGGGAAGGCGACGAAGAAGAGCTGCCAGAGCGCGGCGCTGTCGCCGATCTCGGGGATGACGACGGGGGTGTAGCTGCCGCCGTCCGGCCGGAAGATGAGACTCAGAATGAGCACCGCGAGAATGGGACCGATGGAGCAGAGCGCGACGAGGCCGAAGCTGTCGTTCGCGCTGTGCTTATCGCTTCGGATGGCGGAAACGCCGACGCCCATCGCCATGATGAACGGCACGGTCATCGGGCCGGTCGTCACGCCGCCGGAGTCGAACGCTACGGCAAGGAAATCCTTGGGCACGAACATGGCGAGAACAAAGACCACGATGTAGAAGCCCACCAGCATCGTGTTGAGCGGGACGGAGAGCAGCATACGCAGCATGGCGAAGCAGAGAAACAATCCCACGCCGACCGCCACGGTGACGATGAGCACCATATTCGGCACGGCCTGTACCTGATTGGCGAGCACCTGCAGGTCCGGCTCGGAAATGGTGATGAGAAAGCCCAGCAGAAAGCCGAGCGTCAGCATGATGCCGACCCTGCGCGTCTTGGTGATGCACGCGCCCACACGCTCGCCCATCGGCGACATGGCCAGCTCCGCGCCGAGGGAGAAGAACATCATGCCCACCACCAGCAGCACCGCGCCGAAGAGAAACGCCATCAGCACGCTCGTCGGGAGCGGGGCGATGGTGAAGCTCAGGATCAGCACGATGGCGAGGATGGGCAGCACCGCGGCAAGCGATTCCTGTAATTTTTCGTTGAGTTTGCTGCGATACAAGGCAAAAGCTCCTTTCCGGATATAGTCCTATCATACCGTAGTATAGCATGGAAAAGTGTTACAATTGTGTTAAGATTGGCCGCTTTGGGCATTTCACCGCGGCTGCATAAAACGCCCGCCTTCGCGCGCGGAGCGCGGGGACGTAAATTTCTCTTGTTATTCTCCCCGGTATCGTATATAATACCATTGATTACGCAATGACGGAAACGATTTTCCAAACGCAGCTTTGCAGAAAGGATGCGCGAATATGATAGAACTGAAAAACGAAAAGGGCAGCGTCTTCGTGAGCGACACCGCGCTCTCGAGCATCACCGGCGCGGCGGCGACGAGCTGCTTCGGCGTGAAGGGCATGGCCTACCGCTCCATGACGGACGGCATCGTCCACCTGCTGCGCCGCGAGGCGATGAGCAAGGGCGTCCACATCACGCAGCACGACGACCATGAGATCTCCATCGAGCTGCACATCGTCGTCGAGCACGGCGTGAACATTTCGGCGGTCTGCCAGGCCATCATCGGTCAGGTGCGTTACCTTGTCACCGAGAATACCGGCGCGGTCGTGCGCGGCGTGAATGTCTGCGTCGACAGCATGACCATGTAAACAAGAGGAGGAACCTTTCCTATGCACGATACCATTACCGGGCCTGTTTTCCAGGAGATGCTGATCTTCGGCGCGGCCTCGATCGCCAAGGAAAAACAGAGCATCAATGATCTCAACGTTTTCCCCGTGCCGGACGGCGACACGGGCACCAATATGAGCCTGACCATGCACGCCGCAGCGCAGGAGCTGCAAAAGCGCAGCCCCGCGACCGTGGACCTCGCCTCATCCATTACCGCCAGCGCTCTGCTGCGCGGCGCGCGCGGCAACTCCGGCGTCATTCTCTCGCTGCTCTTCCGCGGAATGTCCAAGAGCCTCAAGGGCTGCGTCACTGCGGACGGCTGCACCTTTGCCGCCGCCATGCAGGAGGGCGTGAGCGCTGCCTACAACGCGGTGATGAAGCCTGCCGAGGGCACGATCCTCACCGTCTCCCGCCTCGCCGCGGATCGCGCGATGGCGGCCAGCGCCGAGAAAAACAGCGTGGAGTACGTCATTGAGCAGGCCATCTCGCAGGGCGAGGAGACGCTGCGCCAGACCGTAGATATGAACCCCGTGCTCAAGAAGGCCGGCGTCGACGGCTCCCAGATCAAGACTTGGGACGATTATTACGAGGCAGCCAAGAAGGTCAAGGCCATCGGCGCCTACATGACCAACAATTCCGGCTCCTCCATGGAATACCAGCCCTTCACCGCCCAGGCATGGCAGGCCGGTGCGCAGCCGTGGAAGGTTGATGGCGAGAACATCACCATTGACATGACCAAGGATTCCGGCATGAAGAAGTACATCGAATTCCAGCAGAAGCTCATCGACGAAGACCTCGTCGACACCAAGATCGCCAACTAGTCCGACGACTGGAACCGTGCGCTCAACGAAGGCGACATCGCCACTCTCACCATCGGCGCATGGATGCCGGTTAACCTCATGAACGGCGCTCCTGACCAGGCCGGCAACTGGCGCGTGGCCCAGCTCCCGCAGTGGAACGAAGGTGACGAGGTCTCCGCTGAAGACGGCGGCTCCGCACTCGCGGTCGTCTCCCAGTCCAAGCAGCAGGCCGCGGCCTACAAGTTCGTCGAATACTTGACCCACGGCGACGGCGCCCAGACCATGGCCGACACCGGCACCTTCCCGAGCCTGAAGAAGATCCTCTCCTCCGACTCCTTCACCGATCCGAACACTGAAGCCAACAAGAAGGTCAACGACTACTTCGGCGGCCAGAACGTGAACGAGATTCTCTCCGAAGCCGCCCAGCGCAAGGTCTCCGCCTTCCAGTACCTGCCGTACAACCCGTACGCGCAGTCCACCTTCGGCGATCAGATCTCCAAGGCCTACAGCGAGGACATCACTCTGGAGGAAGCCTTCGTCAACTACAGCAAGGCGCTCACCGATCACGGCAACCAGCAGGGCTACACCGTCACCAGCAAGGACTGACGGCGCCCAGCCGCTGCCGTGCGGCACAACGAAAAACGCGATAATGCGATCCGACATACGCAACGCACCATCGCAACCATGAAGATCGACGGCAGGTGGGAATCGTCTGACGTGACCCGCCTGCCTCACTTCGCAAAAATAATTTTAAAAACGAAATCTTACAATAGAAAAAGATTTCAAAAAAATAGCAATCCTGTAATTCAAACAATAAAAGATTTTGCGGATTAACAATTGCACATGGTTGTGCGATCAATAGAGCAAAAAGCATACAGAAAGAAGAAAGCATGTCTCAGCAAGCAGCAGTCGCGGCGGATGCGCTGCATACGCCTGCGGACCAGGTTCGCGTCAACCGTCATCGTGCGGATTGGCGTGGTTGGAAGTTCATGTGGCCGTTCGCGTTGGTGTTCGTGTTCGTGTTCGTGATCCCGATCCTGTACGCGGTCTACATCAGCTTCTTCCAGAAGCAGATGATCGGCGGCACGAAGTTCGTGGGAATCAGCAACTACATTCGTCTGTTCCGCGACCAGCAGTTCTGGAGCTCGGTCGGCAGGGTCGCGCTGTTCACGTGCGTGCAGGTGCCGATCATGCTGTGCCTGTCGGCTTTGATGGCGTTGGCGCTGGATTCGATGAAGTTGCATGGCACGAAGTTCTTCCGCATCTCCACCTTCCTGCCCTACGCGGTGCCGGCTGTGGTGTCGACTTTGATCTGGGGTTTCGTGTACGGTGCGAAGTACGGCCTGGTGGGTTCGTTGAACGATTTCCTGGGCACGGACATCGACGTGCTCGCCCCTTCCGTGTTGTTGGCCAGCATCGGGAACATCGTGACGTGGGAGTTCACGGGCTACAACATGCTCATCTTCTACAGCTCGCTGTCGACCATCCCGCATTCCCTGTATGAGGCGGCGAGCATCGACGGCGCGTCGGAGTGGCAGATCGTGAAGAGCATCAAGCTTCCCGAATTGCGCGGCAGCCTGGCTATCACGGTGATCTTCAGCATCATCGGCTCGTTCCAGTTGTTCAACGAGCCGAGCATTTTGCAGAACATGGTTCCTGGTAATGCGATCACGACGTATT
>ERZ824480.996-NODE-996-length-28386-cov-3.234761_pt1 | contig 28386 bp, 39 predicted proteins | sample MGYA00519861_ERZ824480 | MGnify/ENA primary metagenome ERZ824480 (study PRJEB31778, sample SAMEA3449152) | human gut metagenome | biome: human gut; feature: human-associated habitat; material: faeces | place: United Kingdom | collected 2010/2012 ... | reverse complement strand
GCGAATGTAAAGCCGAGCTTCTCGCTACACCCTGTCTCCCGCTTCTTCGCGGTGAACAGGGTGAATTTTTTTCGTGCCGAATCCACGTTTATCCCGCGAACGGTATTTGCGCTCACCTGAACAGCTCCGGCCGCGATGGTCGAAAAGGTGTTCGCATCAATAAGCATAGTGCTCTCTCCGCTCGGGCCGTATGCCGTCATAAAAAGAGCCACGCTGCCGTCGTCCGATATTCCACACGCGGCAATATAAGCATCCGCGTCGAAGTAGGCAAGCGGCTTGAGCTCGCCGTCTGTAATATAGCACCGCTTTTCATCAAAGCAAGCCACGCGGCCCGCCTTGCTCGGTGCAAAGTTCAGTTCGGAGCTCGGTTTCTTGTCTCTACGGTCGCGCAATTCACTCTGGATTTCTGCTGCGCCGTCGATTGTTACCCCCCCCCGAACAGTTGTTCGTGGGTGAGGGACGCAGTTGTGTTACCCATAACTGTTGTCCTCCTGTCCTGTGTTGGTGGTCGTGCTTTTATGATAGCACCTAACAGGGACAATGGCAACGGCTTTCGCGTCAGCGATTGCAAAATCGCTGAGTATAATATATTCTCTACTCTACTCTTCTTTACTCTACTCTTCTTTGTCGATTGTTTCGCCTGAAATACCCGGAAATGCTGCTTTCAGTGCATATCCGCGCGGATATGCGTTCAAAACGGTGTTTCCGCTCCGGTTATATTGTTTTTCGTGGTATTTTGGGACAACTGCGCGCGCCGTCTCGTATGACCCTTTTATCAACTTTTTCCACCTAGTTTTCCACTTTTCGGGTCATTCTGGTATTTCCGCGCCGTTTTTCTGCGGTTATCCACGGAAATGATAGAAAATGTATCAAAAAGTGCATTTCTGTCCCGAAAATGTCTTTTTACGAGAATAACCGCGCCGGAAATGCTGTTTTAAGTGCGTTTCCGGGGAAGATATTGCAAAAAGCGGCAATAAAAAAAGAGCCTCCCGGCCCTCTTGTGCGAGGAATACCGGGAGGCTCGTGCTGTTATGTGGTAGCTGCTGGGGCGTCCTTAGTGAATCTGGTTCTTGACGTTCTCGTAGGTCTTATCGCCCTCGATAGCGGCCTGCGTGAAGGAGTTGTTGTACCACCAGTTAATCAGGGCCGTAACGGTGGTGATGCCCGTGGTGACGAGCTGTTCCACCGTGCTGCTCTCGATGGGCAGCGGAGACTTGCCGAACGCGCTCAAAATCTGGTTTGCCAGAGCCAGCAGCAGAGCAGCGGTACGGGCGATGGTGGCGGCGGAAACTTTGTTATTGTACTTCATAATAGCGTTCTCCTCTCATTCGACAATGGATTTGATTCCGCAGCGGGAAACGACTTCCCGCTGCGCGTGTTTGACCTTAGAGGCGTAGTCCAAGGCTGCGTGCATATCACCATTGCAGTGCGCGTCAGGGATGCGCTGAACTGCCTTTGCGGTGGCCTCGCCGAGGGCGATGGCGGCGAGAGAAGTTTCATAGATGCAGATTTGCAGCTCCTCTCTGCTCTTTTCGCGCTGGGCTTCAATGTTCTCGCGCTTCTTGGCTTCTTCGGTCCGCTTTCTCTCGTGCTGCTCGATTTTGCGCTCAATCAGCCAGACAGCAAATCCAAAGATTCCAGACGGCACTCCAACGGTGACGAGAATTTGCCATGTTTCCACTGGTATCACCTCCTCCCTCACAGATATTTGTCTGCGCCTGACAGGGCAGTCCAGCTCTTGGGGCCGCAAATGCCATCAGGGACGAGGCCGTGCTTACGCTGGGCCGTCATCAGTGCCTTTGTGGTAGCCGGGCCAAAACTGCCGTCGTGCGGGATGCCGAGGAGCCGCTGCAGCATAACCGTAGCTGCGCGGTTAGCGGCTCCCTCGCAACCCTGCTCGATGGTCGGCAGGACAAACTTGTTGTAGGTGGTGCTGGGATACACGCCGGGCTGGACGCAAAGCCATGTAGCCTTGCCTCCGCGCGTGTCGGTGTGGACAATGGCGGCCTTGTCGTGCCAGTAGATGCCGACCGCGCCAAAGCCCTGTGCGGCCGCGATGATACCGAGGGCAACGGGGTTTACGCTCCGGTCCCTCGTGCGCCAGTCGGCCGCAATGCCGTAGAGGTGGCGGCTTGTCCGGCTGCCGCCGACTTTCGGGTCTGCGTTGTGCTTCACGCACCGGTAGCCAGACGTAACCTTGATGGCCTTGCCGAGCTTGGTGCGGATGGTCTGCATCTTCTGGACGAGCTCCGGGTCAATCATCTGCGCAGTGCATCCGCACGGGCAGGCAAACTCGTACCGCTCGAAGTCTGTGGTGATTTTCGTGTGGTCGTTCGGCTTAAAGGTAATTACGCTCATTCTCGACGTCTCCTTTATCGGTCTGTTTGAGTACGGAAAATTCTGCGTGTACCACCGCGCGGGCTGCTCCGTAGCCCTCCGGCTCCCCGCAGTTCGTTTCGAGGGAGTATTCCTCCCACCGGTCGAGCAGCTTGACGGTGGCCGTCAAAAGCTGTTCGAGCCTCTCCTCGCGGTTCATTGGCGGCTCCTTTCAGCGGCTCTCGCCGCGCCGGAACAGTGTGTAGTGCGGATGCTCCTCCCCAAACAGCCAGTATCGCAGCCAGTCATCGAGGACAACGGCCGCGATAGACACGAAAATCCACAAAATGCTGAACGGGAGGCAAATCTGCCCTTTGTAGTTGAACGGCATACCGGAGTAGTCCCAAACGCCGAGGCCGAGCCAGACGTTGAGAATCATACCGGTAACGAGCTCCGCTCCTGTCACGATGGCCGAGCCGAGGACGCCCTGCCAAATGAGCGGGGTATCCCACTCAAGCAGGCCCTCATTCAGCTCACCGAGAATCAGGAAAAGGAATCCGCCGAGGACGAACATCGTCCAATGGCTATGTCCTCTGAAAAGCACCTCGAGTCCGAAGTATACAAGCCCTCCGAACACAAAGAGGATGGCAGTTTTACATACAGAGTTCCTTGCCATTTCGGTCCTCCTTAGGCGGAGAGCTTGTTGATGATGGCCGTAATCTGCGCCTGCGCTGCGCTGAGAATGTCCCCGACTTTCTTTTCGAGGTCCTCGGGAAGGGCGCATCCGTAATAGATGGAGCCGATAACATTCGGGTCGGTCTCGCGCTTCGCCCACTGGCGCAGCGCATTGCAGTAGGTCGTCTGTTTGGTGACGAAGCTCTTGTATTCGCTGTACAGAGTAATAATGTCTGCCGCGCTGTACATAACGCACTCGCCGCCATCCGGGTGGTAAGGGTATTCGGACGCGCCCAACGTAATGGCTGCAAACATCGAGTCGATGTTCGTCTGGTCGTTGGGCATCAGCGAAAAGTGCTGCGTACCGTCGGACAACTCCACGTCAATGCCAGCATAAATAAAGTTCTGGCAGGTTTCAGAAGCGTCGTCCGCCACCTTCTGTGCCAGAGTGGGAAGGTCGTTTTTCTTCCATTCAATAGCCATACTGTCCTCCTTACTGGAATGCGCCGGAGACGGCTTCGATGTAGCCGCCCTCGCCGGATTCGCCGCGCTCCACGCTGACGCGGAAGTTAAACGCCGCGCCGTTGGTGGCGGTCTTATTCTCAAAGACGATGTTCACGCCTTTTTTTACCTCGGTCGTGGCATCCTGCCAGACCGGGGAGCTGTCGAGTGCGTTGTTGGTCACTTCGGCTTTGAACTTCGCATCATCGGGGATGGAACCGGTCACCTGAAGCACGGCAACGGTAATGTCGCCCTCAACGGCCAACGGTTCAGCCAGCGTCACGCTTGCGGCGTGGACGGCCTTGGTAAAGGTCGCGGACGTGCTGACGGTTTCCTTGCCGTCGCTCACCTCAACGGTGATGGTGTGGTTGCCGTTCAGGATTTTCTGGAATCCGGCAGCGCTGGCCGTCTGCTCAAAGGTCAGGGCCGTGCCGCTGGCAACGCCGGTGCGGGCCTTGGCGGTCTTTCCGTCCAGCTTTTCGGTGACGGTCAAGGTGTCGCCGTCGGCATCCCTGACGGTGTACTTCCACGCAAAGGCCGCGTTCTTCCGCCCCAGAGCTGCGCCGTCCGTGCTGACGGTAGGTGCAGTGTTGACACTGACCGTGCCATCGTCAGAGACCACGAGTGTAGAGGGAAGAATGAAAGCGGGGCGAACACCATAGGAGCCGTTGCACCAGTTGCCGTAGCCGGAGCCATCGGTGCCGACGCTCCAGACGCCGCTGCTACTGTTGGCGCCCGGAGAGCGCAGCCACCAAATGGCAGCGGAGCTGCCATTGTATGCAATACGCTTGCTGTTACCGCTGGAGCTGTTGCCAAAGTATGCCAGCCTCACACCGTCCTTCGGGAAATAGCCGTTGTCGCTGGTCGTCCAACCAACCTCGTAACCAGACAGCAGGAACACTTTGGTGCTCAGGCCGTTGGAGCCGGTGGCAAGGCTGCCGCCGGAACCAGTGCCGTTCTGGTACGGGATTTTCACCTGCTTAATAGCCGCCCGGATGTTGCTGTCGATGAGGTTGTAGAATGTTCCGTTCAGGTATGTGTGGATGCTGGAATCCTTGTAGGAGTTATTGTTGCCGAACGTGGACGTGGTGTAGATGTCCTTCATCAGCAGCCACGTTCCATTGCAACTCGAATCATAGGTGCTGGTGTTCGGGTTGCCCTGCTGCACAACAATAAAATCTTTGGACGCGCCGTTGACTTTGATTTTGACAATGCTGCCAACGGCTTTCGTGCCCAGTTTTACGTTTGCCATTGTTACCTCCTTGTTTTCGTTCAGGCCCACGGCATGATCTCCGCGGGCCGCGTGTTCTGCGATACAGAGAGGGACAGGGCTTTGTGCTGCTTCTTGTAGATGCAGCGGCATTGCCTCGCCCGCCGTCTGTCACGCGCGAGTTTGTTCGAGTTGATTTTTCGATGGATAAGGATTTTACAGTCAAGCAATTTTTCGAGCCGGTCAGCATACTTGCGGCGTAAAGAGTAAGTATCACCATGGGCGGCATGGGCATCCCACGCATCAAAGCTCCGCAGGATTTCCTGCTTGGTCACTTCGCCTGCGGGGTATGCCGTCTCCCAATATCTGATCTTGTTCTTCATCCGCTTGGAGCTATCCCGGCGCAGCTTTTGGATGACCGCGCCGGTGTCGGTTAGGTAGCTATGGAATCCCAGAAAATCAATACCGTTCCGCAGCGGGAAAATGGCGGTTTTCTGGTTCAGCTCAAGGCCGTAACTGTCCATGAGCGCCCGAACATCCCGGAGAATGCACTGCAATTTCTTCTTGTCCGAACAGATGATGTAGAAATCATCCATGTATCGGCCATAGTATTTGATGCGGTACTTTTCTTTGATGATGTGGTCGAACTCGTCCAAAAACATGAGGGCGAAAAGCTGGCTCGTCTGGTAGCCCAGCGGCAAGCCGTCCTCCATCACGTCGATGTAGATGCAAAGCAGCTCATAGACACGCGGGTCAACGCCGCGCTTGTCCAGCACGGCTTTGAGCTTGCGTTTTAGCTTCCGGTGGTCGATGCTGGCGAAGAAATGCCGCACGTCGCCTTTCAGCACCCAGCCGTCCGCGCCGTGGCCCTCACGGCGGTAATAGTCCACCATGTGGGTTTTCAGGCGCATCAGGCCGTCGTCTGTGCCTTTTCCGGTCTGGCTGGCGTGGCTGTCCCGGATAAAGCTCTTTGTCAGGGCATCATACAGGATGTTATCGACCAGAGCGTGCAGCACCACCTTGTCCACAAATGCGGGGGCGTGTACCATGCGGCGCTTCGGCTCGTAGACGGCAAAGACCTCAAACTTACTTGGCACATAGCGTATCTGCTGCCGAATGCTCCCGTCTGGCTGCCGCACATTGCAGACAGCCAGCTTACGGGAGAGCTTTTCCGTGCAGGCCAGCGCCTGCGCCTCGTACTCGATTGTTTTGCTTTTACTGCGCTTTCCCTTCCGGGCTTCAAGGTAGGCTTTGTAAAGTACCTCAAAGCTGCACAGTTCTTCGTATGTCAAAATGACCCTCCGCTGGTTCGCGTTACGGTAGTGGGCTGCATCCGGCAGGGATGGCCCACCTCAGCGGGATGTATTTATCACTTGCCTGCATCGGCAAGCGACAGGATGCGGTTTCCTTTGATGGGCGCACTGCTTTCAGCTTATGCCTACTCGTCACACGGTTCCATCAGAGCGGGGCGAACACCATAGGAGTTGTTGTACCAGTTGTTGTTGTTGGAGCCATCGGTGTTGACGTTCCAGACGTTGTTGTTATTGTTGGTGTTCGGAGAGCGCAGCCACCAAATGGCAGCGTCAGACAAACAAACCGCACCCTTTATGCAAAGCGGTTGCCCGCTGTGCGTTTACGGTTCCGGGTAAAGGACGGCTTTCAGGGCGGCAGCCTGTTCGGTCAGCCGTTTCCGTTCCGCTTCTGCCCGGAGTTTTTCGGCACGTCCGCGTTCCGACGTGAGCCACTTCATCGCCGGGTATTTTACGTCCGTGACCTTCTTTGTCCAGATACCGGCTTTCTTCGCACTGATGATACCTTCCTCCGTGCAGATGGTCAGGTATTCCAGCAGTAGAGAGCAACCGTCCACGACCGCGCCGATCTTCTCAACGCGCCTGTCGTAGTCGGTCTGGAAATTCACGTTGTTCGCCGCGTGTGCATCCAGCAGGATTTGCCGGGCGGTCAGCCGGATGCCCTCGCCATACAGCCGGAAAGTGCTTTTGGAAAAGCCCTTCCTGTCCCGCGTGTCGAGTGCATGGACGGCAGTGCTACACACCTTCTGGATGTCGCGCACATCTTCGAGCGCTGCGACTTTCTGGATGATCTTCCGGGCATCGCTCCGGCTGATGTCATCGGTGACGATGCGGGTTGCCCTCTGAGTGTAGCGCAACAGCTCCCGCGCATTCGCGCCGACCTTGAATGTTTCAGCCATCAGAACTCCACCCTCGCCTGTTCTGCGTTCCACACGCCGGTGACGGTCAGACCGTCAAGGCTGCCGAACGTGGCAGAAAACGGGTTTTTCGTGACGTTCGTGCCGAACTTCAGCTCAATGGCCTTGATGCTGGCGTTCATAGCTGCCACACTGGCACGGATGTCGCTGTGGGCATTCTCCGCACCGTTGTGAGCGTCCACCGCTGCGCTGATGCGCTGGTCGGTCTCAGCCTTGGTGTATGCGTCCACCGCCGGACGCTGCGATTCAGACAGCTTACCATCCGCATCCAGCGTTGCCACGCCGCCCGGTACGCCGATCTGGTTAGTGCGGACAACATCTTCATCCGGCGCCTTGCCGGGGCCTGCGTTAAAAGAACCGTATGCCATTTAGGTTCCCCCTTCCTGTGCAGCCGTGTATTTCACGGTGCTTGTAATGTGATACTGTGCAGAAATTTTCTCGGTCGGAGCTTTGGCGGCCCTCAGCCGCAGCTTTCCTTCGAGGCTTTCGGTCGCAATAAAGCCCACCGCACCCGCCACATCGTAAAATTCCGGCAGTACCGTAACATCCACAATGTCGGTAGCCAACAGGCCCGCAATGGGGATGTCACAATAAAAATAGCCGGGGGAGGAATCATCCTCGCCCCAGCCATCGACCGGAATCGTAAAAGACACCGCAGCCGTGACATCCTGCTTTTCGTGCAGGATGTCATCGGTTTCCTCGAATCCGTTTGCCGTTGCTTCGGAAAGGTCTCCGAGTGCGGTGTTGCACTGCTTGATGTGGCTGCAAAGCGCGGCAAGCCCTGTGCCCAAAAGCGTTTTGATCTTCGCTTTTGCCATAGAGCTTACCTCCTCATGTCTTAGTCAGCCAGCAGAGCGGCGATCTCCTCTGCGGAGAAGTCCTCCACATCCTCGTCGTGCAGAACATTCTCCGGCTCGGTGTACACGACGACTTCCTTGCCGTCGATGTTCACATTGCCGTTGGTGGAGCTGGCGGCAGTCTTGGTTGCACCCTCAGAGACACCGGCCAGCTTTTCGCCCTCGGCATCGCTCATCAGGCGCTTGCCAGCCTCGGCGCCCACGAAGTCTGCGGGCTTCTTGCCGCTGTCGGTCAGATTGCCCTCGCCATCCAGCGCAGCAAAGTTGCCGGTGGTGGCACCGGTGACCTTATCGGCCTTGCCGGAGATGTCCACTTCCTCAGGGGCGGGAACATACAGACCATCGTCCTTCAGGGTCAGGATGTTGCCAGCGGCAGCGGAAACATTGACCTTGACATCCACCTCATAACCGGCGATGGTAACGGTGGTGGATGCATCCTTGCCGGTAGCCTTGGCGGCGTAGGTATCGACCAGAGCGGCCATGTTCAGGAAGCTGTAGGTGCAGTTGTCAGGGTTCTGGCCCTTAACAGCCAGCACCATGACAGGCTTGCCGTCCAGCTTGGGGTCGGTAGCGCCGGGGTAGGTCGCAGCATCGAACTTGAACTTGGCCACGAAGGTGGTCTTGGTCTGGTCGAGGAACAGCTCAGAGGGGAAGTCAACGGAGAAAGCAGCAGTGCCGCTCTTGTCGGTAGAGGTGTAGAAGTTCACGGTGTTGCCGTCAACGCCAAGAGACTTGATAGCAGCGTTAGCTGCGGCCTGCACAGGGGTAAAGGCGCCCTTCTTAACGAAGGTCTTCTTGATCTCGGCGGTCAGGTTGCGGATGGTGGTCTTGGTAGAAATCTGCTTAGACATAGTAGTGTCCTCCTAAAATTATTTCAGCATATCAACGATTTCCTGCTGCGTTTCTTCCTCGTTCAGCAGGTCTTCACTCGTCATAACGGTTTCTTTGCGGACAGTCAGCGCGTTTGCGCTGTCGAAGTCAAGGCCTTCGCCGATGCGGACGGCAATAGCGCCGCTTGCGTCGCGCTTCAAGCCCTGACCGATGCTTACGCTACCGGTTTCACCCGAACCACCTCCTTTCCCGAACAGGGTTACGGTCGCCTGAATATCTGCTTCCGGGATGCGCTGAGCGAAAAATCTGATGAAACCATCATGCGTTTCGCACCCGTTCAGGACGCCCGCTTTGGTCGTAGTATAGAAGCTGCCAGGAGATACAACGCCAACGGGTACAAGCTCGCTGGTGCTGTCCGACAGTTCTGCGTCATAAATGCACTGGTAGTAATCCATACCGCCAGCGTTTTCGTAATCATCCTCGCTGCGGGCGGGCTTCCACCCGTCAGCTGCAAGGGTGAGTTTGTAGGAGCCATAGTAGCCGCCGCCTGTGCCGCCGTCCACCTGCTCCTTGATAAGAGCCTTTACCTGTTCTTCGTTCAGGATTTCCCCGGATTCAGACAGGTTCTTCACGGCTGCGCTGACCGCTGCCGTGATGGTCGCTGCATGGGCATCAGCGGCGGCGTTGTGCTTCTCAATTTCGGCCTTGACCAGCTTCATCAAAGCCTGCATCTGCGGGCTGAGGGCAATTTCGATTTTTGCTTTGTTCGAGATTGCAATAAGGGCAGCAATCTCAATTTCAAAATCAGCGTTCACGCTGGATGCAGGGACTTCGATTCCACGTTCATCCTGCATGATGAACAGCAGCACTTCGGCATCATCATTCAGGCGGCCATATACGCCGATCTGGTGCATGATGTAAGTGCTTTCTGCTCCGGTAATCTGGATGCTGACTTTCCGGGCCGTTTCCTCTCCGTCCTTTACGGTGTCAATCGCAAGGATGGTCAGTTCGTGCGTTTCGCCGCTGACGGTCGTTTCTGCCGACAAGTCGGTTTCAACGATGCCGGTGCCGCTCACGGCGCGGGTGATGGTGAGCGCGCCGCCGGAGAGGGATTCCGACAGGAGCGCGGCACCGGCAGTTGTATAACTGGATTTTTCCCAGCTCATGTTGTCTGTCCTCCAATCTTGATGGTTACGGTTTCGTGCGTGTGCGCAAGCCCGCCGGTGGCGTATGCCTGCGCGGTGATGTTTTTCGGGTGGATGGCTCCGGGCAGTTCAACGGTCGTCTGCATCCGCGCTGCGCTCATAGCACCGGCAACATAGCCACGAGCCGTGACGGCGCGGGGTTTGATGCTTCCGGGCAGCCGAACGGTGCAAAAGGCAGCCATTCCGCAGGGTGCGGCGGCGACGTAGGCTGGCTGTAAATCCGGAATATATGCAAGAACAAGCGAAAGCGAAAGATGAGCCGGAATCTTGCGCTTCAAGCATTCCATGACGTCGCTCGATAAGAATGTGGAGTTATCATTTGGGAAGAGCTTCACATAAATTCTGCTATTTTTGAATTCAACAGAGGACGAGGCTCCGGTATATCCAAAAACAATATCTTTTATCTCCTGAGAGCCGATGTGGTTGCCGCCGATGAAGTACAAGGCGACGAGCTTGCGCCGCGCCTCGAGGGTGCGCTTCTGGTTCAGAGGGATACCGAGGAAGGTTTCCATCTGCGCCAGCGTATCCGTGTCCATCAGGGATACGAAGTTGTTGTTGACAACAGCGTCCACGCCGTCCTCGATTTCGTCCAGCCCGCCTCCGGCGGCGCGCCAGATAGCGTCCATTTCGAAAACATCCCGGTAGAACACCGGGTAGAATGTTTTCAGCTCCTCGTATGCGCTGGGGAATCCGTTAGGATACAGGGTTGGTTTCACTTACTGTCACCTCCCCCAAAACAAATACCTCCTCTTTTCCGGCCTCGACGTTTGCCGTCTGGCCGTTGAAACGGAGGTTTGCGTAGTCCAGCACTCCCAAGAGGCTGTAAATCGTGTTGCCGACCGTGCTGATGCGCAGGGTGGGCGTTTCGCTGTCGTCCGTGGTGAGGTTGATGCTCTTGATTTGAGCTTTGAGGGCCGTCTGCGCTGCGCTCCTGACGCTGGAGAGGTCTCCTCCCTTTGCAAGTGTCACGGAGAAAGAGATGTTGACCCTTTTCGCCGTGGCGGATGTCGCGGTGAAGTGCGCGCCGATGTTGGCCTGTCCCTCACCAAGGCCGGTCCCGCCCGGGTCGATGTACTCCTGTACGCGCTGCACAACAGCCTCAGACGCCGGGCCGCCCTCCGTGTCAATGAGAATGCCTTTGACCGTGTTCTCTCCCGCCCAAAGGGGAACTATGCGCGCACGGCCGACGCCGGAGATGCTCTCGCACCACGTTTTGTAATGCTGCTGGTTTCCATTTTCTGCCGGTCCAGCGATTTTCTCCTGTACACGCTTTCGGAGGCTCTCGTCGTCCTCGTCGTCTGCGCCCGGTTCGAGCTCCTCGACGATGGAGCAGGCCGTGAGGCTCCGCTGCGTGTCGGTCGGCACAACAGAGGTTCCGGCCGGAATGTCGTTCGCCTCCGTTCCGGCTTTCTCCGCCTCGATGTAGATGCCGAGGGCGTCATCCTGCGCCAGCACAAAATACTGGCCGCTGCAGAAGAAGCGCGTCCCGAGCTCCGGGAGTTCCCCGTCGTACTTGATGCGGTACTTTGCCGTCGCGGCTGCCTGCCGGTAAACGGCGTATTCCTCCGCCTTGAGCGTCAGGTAATCGCCGGTCGCCGTCACCAGAAACACCATCTCGAACACCTGTTCGAGGTCTGCATAGTATTTGGCGATTTTGAAAGCGATGCCTGCGACAGCATCGTAGAAGATGCTGCCCTGCCGGAGGTCGATTCCGTCCGGCGCGCGGCTCAAAATCTCCTCCAAAACCTTGTCGTAGGTCTGGGCTTCAAACACTCTATATCACCTCCTCGACCTCTGTGGTCCCGTAAATAGTGTCCGCCGTGAAGTGGACGTTGCAGGAATCCTCGTTGAACTCAAACTCAAAGTCATAGACTTTAAGAATCCGGCCGTCGCAGAGGAGTGCATCCTCCACAAGTCTCGGGATTTCCGCCCTGATAAGCTCCTCTGTCGCGCTCTCGTCCGTGACAGTGTCCTTGATTTCGCTGCCGTACTGGTTGTCGTAGACGAGGCAGTGGAAACGCGGAGTGAGGAGTGCTTTCAAAATAAACTGGTTGACGGCTTCGAGGCCGTCAACCTTTCCGACGATGCGCCCTGTATCGAGGTCGAGCTTGTAGGTGAGCGACGGCTGCTCTTTCTCCTCCTCGATGCCGGAAATGGGAATAGGAACAAATACTCTGCTCATACGATAGCCCTCTCAAGAGCATAGTAGCTCTTACCGTCGTTGAAGCGGAGAAGGTAGACGGATTCGCCCGTCTTGAGCGCATTGTAAACGGTCAGCAGACCGCTCTCAATGGAAAAGGTTTTCAGCGAGTGGATGTGCGCGCTCTCCTTGCTGCTCTCGACCTTGTGATAGTCTCCCACGGGCTTGTCCTTATCGCCCTCAAGCGGGCAGCCGACGAGGCCGGTCACTCCTCCGCCTCTGGAATCGAACAACTGGAACTTGTGGCCGTGCGCGCCTCCCACATGGGTGTTGCTGTCGATTTTGCCGTCCGCGAGGGCGATGTCTACTTTCACTTGATAGTCGGTCAGGTTCCGGGGGACGAGGAGCGCGCTGCCAGAGATTTCGAGCTTTTCGTCGTTCTCTATCTGGATGGTGAGCGGGCTCTCTTTCGTGACCGTGCCGACAACGATGCCGCCGTCTTTCGGCAGAATGGAGAGAAAGAGTTGCTTTAGGCTCGTCGCTTCATCCGGGTTCATGTGCAGCTCCTCCTATCCGATTTGACTGGCGTCCACCCATCCATAGACGGTGCTCTGTTTGTCCGTGTGGATGATGTGGTACGGGTGTTTTGCGTTCTTGCTCTTGGCGATGGCGGTGATTTTCGCCGGTCCCGCTTTCGGGCTGTTGGTCGGAGACGTCGCGGTGGACGCAACGTACTGGGGACCGCCCGAAAATTGGACCTTATCGCCGACGGAGTGCGAGGTCGAGCTCTTTTCATCGCTCGCCTTTGCGCTCCGCTCGGTGTCTGTTGCCATGTTCAAGGTAAGGCGCATCGAATGGTAGTTGCCCTTGAATGTGTGGGTATCCTCGTCTACATAGTAGCTGTTCGAGATGCCGAGCGGCCTGATGATGATGCACAGGCCGACGCCAGAAATGACGTTTGCCTGCCCGAGGCCCTCGATTGTCAGCGTTTTGCTGGGGAGCTTCTGCTCTGCGAGCATGGATTCAGCCATGTCCGTGAGGTTCGCCTCCTCGGTGTTGCTGTCGGGCGTGGAAATGTCCTGCATGATACCGATGGTCTTTTCGAGCTCCGTGTCCGCCTTTTCGGCGAGCACTTTGTCCTCCTTAGACAGCAGCTTTATGCGGGTTTTCACCTTCTCGATGCTGCAAGTGTAGTCGTAGCTTATAAGGTTCCGGCCGGTTTCCACCACCCATTGCAGGATGCTGTCTTTCCGCTTTATCAAGCTCAGTTTCCCGTCGGCTGACGTCACATAATGCCTGATGCCGGTGGCCTTAAACGTGAGGCTCAAGGCGTCCAGAATAACATCGCAGGCTGTCGTTTTGGCCTTTGGTAGCTCCGAGATGACGTAGCCAGTGTCGGCCACGTCCTTGTACGGAATCTGGAATCGGTCGCAGCAGTCCTTGAAGATTTCGGACGCCTTTTTCCGCTTGTAGCAAAAGCTGTCTTTGTTGTTCGACAGGTAGATACCCACGTCGTAGGCCTTGATGGTCATGGTCTTTTTCGTGCTCTGCCTCTGCTGCATGATGATGCCGCGAAACAGCTCTGCGCCCTCCCAATAAAAAACACAGTGGTTTCCCTTGGTGACATCAATGCCGGAACGGGCGTGTTTCCAGCCGTCATCGTCGATAAGCGATACGGAAAGAGTGCGCGCCGGGGAGCCCTTTCGGCCGCTCCATGTCGCGCTCTCCACCAGCTCGCTCATGTCGTAGGTGGTCTCGCCTTTTGTGACGAGGAATGTAATCTTGCTCATTGCCTCACCTCACGGGAGCTGCAACACCTGTCCGGGATAAATCAAATTCGGGTTTTTGAGCTTATCCTTGTTCAGGGAATAGATTTCTTTGTACCGGCCTCCGTCGCCGAGGGTCGATTTCGAGATGTTGTAGAGGCAGTCTCCGGGCTTGACCGTGTAGGTTTTCGCCTGCACTCGGTTGTCTGTCCGGGTGGAGCCGCCGGAGACGGTCGCAGTTCCGGTCGAGCTGACTTTGACCTGCCGGATTCTGACCTCTCTGTACTCCTTGAGCTTGATTTTGTAGTAGATGCTCCCGGGGTCGCCGCCTTTTCTGTAAGGCTGCAAGCTCTGGATAGCCGCGTAGAAGTTTACGCGCGTTCCGGTCAGGATGAGGTGCACCGGCTTCGCGCTGATTTTCCACTCGAAAAGCCGCTGCATCATCGCATCCGGTGACGACAGCATAAATGGCGTCTGGATGCCCGGAAAATACGCGGCTGGAAAAAAGCCGTCCCACGATACCTCCACGGCCGCCCGGTCCTGCAAAACGAGGATTTCGCCGAGGCCACTGATGGTGACGCTCGTGTTCTTCGTCCCGTGAGTGACGTCGAACTTCGTCGGCAGAACAGGAAAGCGCAGTTTCTCGCGCTCACCGTTGTGCGTAATCCAGAGCTGCATACTGCTCTCAAAAATCATAGGCAAGGTCTCCTTCCTCGAAGATTTCACCCTTGATGATGCTCATAAGGACTGGCTTTGCATGGCGCGTCAGAATGTCGAGGACGGATTCCTCATTCATGCCGCCGACGTCGATGGAGCCGCTGCCGTTGATTTCGAGGATAATGCGTTTGACGGTCTCGCCAATGCTGGGCGCGTCCGAGGAGGAGGCCGGGGCCTCCTGCTGCGCGTCGCTGGCGGCCGGGGCAGTCGTGTTGACCGGGGCCTCCTCTGCGGGTGCAGCCTCCTCCGTAGTCTGCGCCTGCACCTCCGGTTCGACGTACTCAATACCGGTGGGCTGTGCATCAGAGCCCTGCCCGTCAGCCGTGAGATAGGAATACTCCTTGACGGCCTCCATACCCTCCGGCAGGTCATTCTCCGGGAGCGGGCTTGCCGTGGGCTCCGGGGCGTTCGTGGCGTTTTCCGCGCTGTTCACGGCTGCGAGGATTCTTTCGGTCTCCTGCGTGGGGAACACCTCGGACCCGCGCGCGCCGATGATAAGCTCGGGGCCTTTCTCACCGGCGATGTAGACGTCCTCCTGTGCGGACAGAGTGCCGTTCGCGTGACCGGCGACTGTCGTTGCGGTGGGCGTCGTTGTCGGCGTGGTTTTCAGGTGGGAGGCGGCTGCGTTCGCAACGGCCTCCGCTGCGCTCCCGGCCTCGCCGGTCATGGAACGGATGGCATCGCAGTAGGCCTTGATGGTCGCCTGTGCTGCTTCTTTGGCCTCGTCGGCCATCTCCATTTTTTCGACGGTTCCGGTCATCGTCTGCTCGATGTCCGACATCGTCTTATCGAAGTCGGTCTCCATCTTGGCGATGTTGTCCGCAAAGGCGTCTTTTGCCTTTTCGGTCTCCTCGAACTTGGAGTTAAACTCGTCCACGAATTTGGAGGCTGCTGCGGGCATACCCTCGGTGCTACCGCCCAGCTTCTCGATGTTCTGGATGATGGCGTTGATGTAGCCCGCGCTTTCCTCGCTGCCATCACTCAACGACTTAATCAGGCCGTCATCGAGGCCGTATTCTGCGGCCTTTTTGAGGTTTTCAGAGTAGAGGTTGAGGTAGTCCGTCTGGCTCTGCATGGCCTTTTCCATATCGCTGATGGAAAGTTCCGACGAGGTTTTCATCGTGTCGAACAGACCGATTTGTCCCTCGATGCTCGTCCGGGCCGATTCGTATGCCTTGTCATAGGCTGCGGTCAGCTCGTCGAGAGCAGACTGCGCGGAGCTCGTAGCCATGCTGACGGCTTCGTCATAGGTGACGGTCTGGTTCTGGGCATCCTCGACTGCCTGCGCGACGCCGCGCCACTCGCCTTCGATGTCGGAGAGGATCTGCTGGTTCTCGTCGTAGGCAGCTTGCAGCTCCTCGAGGGATTTCTTGTAATCGTCGATGTCGGAAGTCCACGCCACCCACGGACTGTCCTCCATCCAAAAGCCGCTGCCGCTGACCCAGTCGCCGGTGACGTCGTCCTGCCTCATGCCGCGCCGCTGACGCTCCGCGTCGAGGTTTGCCTCCGCCTCCGCGATTTGCTGCTCGAGGCTGCTCTGCTCTTTCAGCAGGTCAACATAGGTCTGCTGCTGCTCGGCCTTGTACTCCGAATCAGCCTGCGCCTTTGCGGCTTTCTTGATGGCCTCGACGGTCGCGTCTACGCTCTCGGTCACGCCGTCGTAGGTCAAGCCGAGACCCGGGACGTCGGCGTTGAGCTGGTCGATGATGGCTTTCATCTCCGTGTAGCTCGCGGTGGTCTGCGTGTTCTGCGAGGCCAGCTCCCCGAGCCGCTGGGTCAGAGCCAGTGTGCCGAGCTCTTGGTCCTTGATGCTCGAGGTGGAGCTGTTGTAGGCGTCCATGACCTTGTTGTGGCTCTCGACGAGGCCGTCGCACTCCGCCACAAACTCCTTGACGGTCTGCCGGTTGGCTTCAAACTCGTCGTTGAGCTGGTCGAGCTGGTAACGCAGGCTGTTGGCCGCGTCGGAGTTCTCGCCGTACTGCTCACAGGCCGCATTGTACTGGTCGTTCAGCCTCTGCAGCTCGTCGTACTGGTCACGGCAGGTGGCCGTCATACCCTCGTACTCGTCGCTCTGCGTAATCAGCACTCCGGTCAGGGTAACGGCCGCTGCTGTAACAGCAACGATGCCTGCTGCCGCGAGGACGTAAGGGTTAGCCGCCAGCGTCGCGGTGAATGCCTCCGTCACGAACTTCGCAGCCGTGGTTGCGAGGTTGTAGGCAGCCAGCGCGCCCGTGAATCCGCCCACGCCGACCGCAATGGCCGAAATGGCCGCCACGACGGCCGGGTGCTCGTCCACAAAATCACTCATGCCCGCAAATACGTTGGTGAATCCCTCGTATACCTGCGTGAGCGCGGGGTTGAGCACATCGCCGACAGAGATTTTCAGGTTGTTGAACGCATTCTCCATCCGCTGCTTGCTCTTGTCGGTCGTGTCCGCCATCGTGGAGTATGCCTTTTCGGTTGCTCCTGCGCTGGTACGCATGGATTCGAGCACACTGTTGTACTTGTCTGCTCCTGCGTTGAACAGGGACAGTGCGCCGATACCGGCCTCCGTGGAGTTCCACAGGGCGTTGAACGCTGTGCTGTCTCCATCTACCGCGTTACCCAGCATAGCCATCACATCGCCGAGCGAGTAGCCCTGCTCCATGAGCTGCGCAAAGGTCTTGCCGGTGGAGTTCAGTAGGACCTCAGAAACGCCGCTGCCGGTGTCGCCGAGCTCATTCAGCATCGACTTGAGGTAGGTGCCGGATTCTGCGGTAGCGATACCGTTGGCGGTTAGGACAGCGTAAGCCGAGCTAAGATTGTCCATCTGGACGTTGTACGCAGACGCCAGAGGAATGACCTTGCCGACGCTCTGCGCCAGTTGGTCTACGCTCGTTTTGCCGAGGTTCTGGGTGGTGATAAGGTAGTCGGAAAGCTGCGTTGCATCCGACGCCGCGAGGCCGTAGGCATTGATGGCCGTTGTCAGAACGTCAACAGCCGTGGTCGCCGACGTAAAGCCGCCGACGGCCAGCTTGGTCGCGGTTCCTGCAAAGGCCGCAGCGTCCGCCGTGTTGATGCTGGCTGAAATGGCCTGATAGGTCGCCTCCGCCATGTCGCTGGCCGCCTCGCCGGTCTCGTTGGAGTAACCGCGCACCTCTTTCGAGATGCTGCTCAAGGATTTCTGGCTTGTATCCGCGATGGTAGCAACCATTGCGGTGGAGGTCTCGAACTGTGCGGCCGCTTCGGAGCAGTCAAAAAAGCCGTTCTTAATCTCGTTCAGAGTGGCGGCTATTCCGGCAGACGCAAGGACGCCTTGCAGCTCCTTGATGCCGTCGCGGCCCTTTTTGCTCGATTCCTCGCTCTGCTTGCCAGTTTCCTCGGACTTATCACCGAACTTCTCGACCTCCTCCGAGGCTTTACGGGCTGCCTCCGCTGCCTCGTCGAGGTTCTTCTCGGTCTCGGTCGTTTTCTCGGACAGGATGCCGGTAGAATTTGCCGCCTGCCCGGTGGCCTTTTCATAGTCCCCGATGGCCGAGGACAGGTCATCGACGGAATCAGCAGCAGCGTCGGTACTCTTTGCGGTCTGCGCGGCCGTGCGGGAGACTTTGCTCAACGCTCCGTCTGCCGCCGTGCCAGTGTTCTCAAACGCCTCAAGAGCCCGTTCGCCGCTCTGCGTCATCTCGTTGAACTTGGAGGAGATTTCGTCGATGGCCTTGAATACAACTTTCAGTGTTGCCATGTCGGTCCTCCTATCGCCTTATAGGGACGAGCTTCATGGTATCCCTTCTGCACGGGCGCGCGCTTTCCTCCTCCTCGGAGGCGATGTAAAAGAGCTTCTGTCTCCGGCTCATTCGGTCGAACTCCTCCGGTCGGAGACCGTGCCGCTGCCAAAGTACATGGGCCCAGTACGTCTCGCTGCCCGCGCTGCGAATCAGTTTTTTGCGTCGTCGATTTCCTTTTCATCGGCCTGCTTCTGCTCCTCCTCGGAGAGCTGACCGCCGATGCCAAGCAGAGCCATGACGACGCGGGTGACATGAGCAAACTCGTCGGCGCGGGAGAAAACCTTTTCCGGCATCTGGGTGATGTCCACGCAGTTGTAGTACTTCATCAGCTCCGGGTCGTCCAGCTTGGGGTACTGCAGGGCCTCAACGAGGATGTGACGGGTGGCCTTTGCATTGTCGCGCTCGTCGCGGAAAACCACGTTGCCGCCGTTGATGTAGGGATTGCCCTTCTTGTCCAGCGCGACAGTGTGGGTGTGGTACCCCTCATTGATGGCGCGGATACGCTCAGAGGAAAGCACCTTGACCTCGAGCTGGATGACCTTGCCGTTCTCGTCCTTAAAGCTCTCCGGGGCCGGTACGGTGACGACCTTCTCCACCTCTGCTGCCTCGCGCATAAAATATTTCAGGTTCTTGCTCATAGCTGTCTCCTCCAAAATAAAAATCGGAGCCCCTCCACCTAGGAGAGGCTTCGCCTGTATGCTCCCGACCAAAATGTCGGGAGGTTAGATGATGTTCTTGATGTTGAAGTTGATGACGTCATCGACCACGCTGCCGCTCTCTGCATCCAGTGCGGTCAGGGGCAGGTCACCAGTCAGGACGCAACCGACGCAGGTCACGACATCGGAGCCGTGGGCTGCATAGTAGTCAGAATTAGCGTCGTCCATGATGCCCTGAATCACGAACTCGGGCGTCGCCTTGGTTGCCTGATACTCCTTGATTTTGGTCTTGAGCCAGTTGTTGGTCCGGCGACGGGTCATGCTGCCGGTGATGGTCGCGCCAACCCAGCGGGTAGACGGAGTGGTTTCGTTCAACTGGCGGCCGGTCCACGTCTCCGGGGTGAAGTTGATAGTCATCTTCACGCCGTCCATGACCTCGACGCCGTCGATAAGCGCATGGCCCTCGCGGAGGCTAATAGGGTTTTTGTTGTACTGCATAACTTACCTCCTGCTGCTTTAGCGGGTCTTGACGGTGAAGAACAGCTTCTCGGCAGAATCCACAGGCTGGATTGCGACGATGAAATAAACCTCGTCGCCGCTGCTCAAAGATTCGTCGATTTTGAAGTCCGCGTCATAGTCCACGTTCTTGATGGCCCCCATATCCTCGTACTGCTTGAGGATGGACTGGCCGATGCCCTTCATAGCGGCGTAGCCGGTCGGGCTGTTGTCGTACTTGTTGGGCGGGAAGTTATTCTGGATGGCCTCCTGAATAGCGTCCAGAGTGCGGATAACGCGGTTCTTGCTGTACGTCTTGTCCTTGGGCTTCTTGAAAGAGACCAGAGAATTGATGTCGTACTCGATGATGACGTTGCCCGCCTCGGAGTAGGAGAAGAACATCTCGCCGTTCTTGATGGCCGCAATGGCTGCTTCGTTGTCCTTGGGGTCCACGATGCCGGTCGCGCCGTTGTAGACCTCGTAGGTGTTAGACTTGATGCAGCTTGCGGATGCGGTGATGCCCGCAACGAATGCGCAGGCCTCCGCGTGGGTCAGCTCAACGCCGTCAACAACAACAGAGTTTGTGACATTGATGACGCCCTCGTGGTCGGGGCTCTTTGCGTCCGGCAGAACCACATTCACGCCCTTGCCCATGCTCTCGCGCATATACTTGATTTTGGTGATGGCTGCGGTCTGCAACGTAGCATCGGTAACGGGGAAGCACAGAGTATTGAACTTGATGCCCTCCATCTTGTCCACAAACGCGGTGACGTCACCGTTTGCGCTGGTGACGTTCGTGCCGCCTGCCAGCTTCACGCCGGATGCCGCTTTCAGGTCGCCCGTACCGGTGAACTTCACCAGCTTGTCGTCTGCTGCGGCTGCAATAAGCTCCTCGACGGTCTTGACGCCCTCGTACACAGCGGTGGCGTCAGCATCCAAATACACGGTGACGTCAAAGCCGCCGACAGGGTTTGTGACGACAGAGACGTGAATATCGTTGCCGCGAGTGCCGCCGTACTTGGCCGTTACGGTCAGCGGAGCAGCGGTTCCGGTTGCGGCTGTGCCGCTCTCCGTGATGTAGACGATGACCTTGGAAGCCTTTTTGAATGCCTCACGAATCAGGCGCATCTTATCGTTGGTCGCGTCGTAGACGCTGCGGCCGAGCTCCACACTGTAAGCATCCGGGGCCGCTGCCGTCAGGGTGATGGGCGTCTTGGCGGGGCCAAAGTCGTAGCCAATCAGGGGCAGCAGCACGATGCCGCGCTCAGAGTTGCCGACGGTGTCGTTGCGGTCGCTCTCGAAGTTGATGTAAGTGCCCGGGCGGGTCTTTCCCGCCAGCTTATCGTATTTACCGCCTGCCATTAAACAACGGCCTCCTTTCCGAGCCACTCGTCGATGTGCTTCCGCATCTCCTCGACGGTGTATTCACCAGTCATGCCCGCCGTGGCACCGGCGAACGTGCTGGCCGAAACATGAAAAAGCGTCCGGCAAGCCTTTGCCAGACGCTCAATAGGGAACTTCTGCGCGGTCTGTGCCGCGCTCGCGTTCTTCTCTGCCATGCAGATACCTCCTATTCAGTTTTTTCCTCGGCCGCTTTGAGGTCGAGGTTGTAGTGCATCACCTTCTGGCAATCCACCCTGTTGTACGGACGGCGGCTGTCCCAGTGGAGTGTGAGCTGTGCCTGTGTCCAGCCGTTTCACGCCTCCGGGGTCTTTGAGCCGTACTCCGCCTCCTACCGCTGCTCCCGCCTCGTCAATGAGCGGGACAAGCAGGCGGGCTGCGCAAATGGCGTTCAAGGCCGCTGCCGCGCTTGCGTAGGCGTCCTCGTCCGTGCTGGCGAAAAACTTGATGTACCAGTCATATTCCACCGCATAGGACGCGAACGTGTCGCCGAGAGGTGTGAGCTCCGGCTGCGGAAAGAAAACAGAGGGTACGACGAATCCCTCCGGGATGTCCCAGTAATAGGGCGTAATCCCGGGCACGGAATCGAGGATAAAGCGGATAGCGCTTGCGATTTCCTGCTCTAAGGCAGCCATAGGTTTCACCTCACAAAAAATCCTTGAAATACTCGTCCAGCCAGCTCTGCAGCTTCTTTTCGAGCAGCTCCGGGTAGAGCTTTTCTAGGATTCTGATGGAGCTTTCCCAGTAGTGGGAGCCCTCCACCCATTTCATTTTTAGGACCATCCCGGTCTTCTCTCCCGGGGTGTAGATGAAGCGGTCCTTTCCGTTCGCCTTTTCCCAGTGTCCGGGAACGAATCGCCTCTCTATCCCTTTCGGGTTGGTCCAGTGGCCGTCATTTACGAACTTGGCGTACTCGACGTTCGTGCCGACCTCAAGGGTCAGGCCGTTCTCGTCGAGTGTCCAGACGTTCTCCCCGTCGCCTTTTTGGAAACTGTGGAGCAGCAGCCGATAGTCCAGCACGTTCCGGCGAACGATTTCATCTTGCAGAATGCGTAGGAACTCAATGCCGAGCCCTTCAAGAAACTTGTTCAGTGCCCGCTTAAAATCGCCCTGCGCGGCCGTTCCGAGCCGCTTCACGAAGTTTTCGAGCTCTACTGTGTCGAATGTCACCTGCGCCATTACAATGGCCTCTGTTGGGCTGTGCGGTATATCTTTACCGTCATGTGATGCCCTCGGATGTTTCGCGGTTGACCTGCGGTGTATTCGAGCCCTGTTTCGCTGCTGACGATTTTGTCGTTGAGCCTGATGTCCGTTCCTGCCGGGAGCGTGAGCTTTATGTCGCTGTCCATATCGTTCTGCGGTTGCTGCTGGGCGATTTGGATGGACGCGCTACGCACTCCGAAATGGCACGGGACTTCCTCGAGGTCCGGCTGTTTGGGGTATTTGAACTTGGGGGAGCCGGGGAGCCCGTAGCCGGGGCTCGTGCTCTCCTGCTGGGTGTGGTAGATACTGCAACGATGGTCAAAGAAGTCCTCAATAGCCATTGGTTCAGAGGCTCCTTAACCGCATCGTGACGCCGTTGAGCGGCTGCACGACGACGTAATCGTCCAGCAGGCTCTCCACGCCCAGTTTCCCGACGTCTATGATGCTGCTCTCTGCCGTGTAGGAGTAGTCGTCAAAGGTCTCGCTTTTGAGGCGGACCTTGGTCTGCTCAACGGCATTGTGGGCGTATGCCTCCGCGATAAGGAGGACCGCCGTCTTGACATTCTCCGGGATTTCGGGGTATTTCTCCGGGTCGTCGAATCTGTTGTTGCAGTAGTCGATGACCCAGCTCTCCGCCCGGGAGATGTCAATTTTGAGCTTGCTGTCGGCGCGGTTCTTTACTTCCTCAAATTCTGTGTACTCTTTGAGTTCCTCCGGCGTGACCCATGGCCGTTCGGCCATCAGCCCTCCGGGGAGATGATGGCGGCCGCTGCGGCTGCATCCGCCTCATACTCACGAATCTTCTGCAAAATGCTGGCCTTAGTGGTGCAGCCGGTCAGGTCGATGCCGTTGTCCTCGGCAAATTCCTTGAGCTCTTCGAGCTTCATCTTGGAAATGTCAGGGACTTCCACGGGCTCCTCGGCGACGGCCGCGACGACCTCCGCCTTGTCCTTGCCGGTGGTATCGACGCCCATGATAAACTTCAATTCCTTGTCCTTCACCCACTTGGCATGACCGCGCAGGCTCTCTGGCTCGATGGTGGGAGCCTCATCCACGCTGTTCAGGGCGTCCTTATAGCAGCATTCTTCAATAGTGAACGGGTTACTGGCATGGAGATTCATTTCGATGCGCTTGTGCAAAGCGTTCGCGTCAATCAATCTTACTTCTTCCATTTTTGATAGCCTCCTTTAGATACTCAAAAATCCCAATCCGGCTTCTTGTCTCTCGGAATTTAACTTCCACCGGAATAATTTTTGCAGAGCCCGAATCTTGCATTTCGGGAAAACGCCGTTCCTCTTTCCGAATCAGCGTCTCAAGTTCCATTTCGACCGTCTGCTTGTGGCTTGCGTCGTAGTCCGCGATTATTCTGCGAAAAAACTCCTCGACCTCGTAGAATGTCCCTATGTTGTACGGCATCTCGGCCAGTCTGTTCATCTCCCACTCTATGTATTCTATTTGGGGTGCAAACACCTTTTTCGCAAGAATCATCGTCAGCTTCCGCTCAACATCTTCTGTAAGCTGCCGACCATCCGCCTCAACTCGCATTCTGTCAACAAAAGAGATGCTAGGCCGGAGGTTCAGTCCGGGGCATACGGTCACTTTGATGTAGTTACTGCTCACCATGCTCCTCCCGGATTTTTTTCAACTCTCGTTGGCACTTGTCGGCCCGGTCCATAGCTTTTACACAGTCCATCGCTATTTCGGCGTATTCCTTGCTTACATTGCGCAACATATTTTCCGCCCGGTCCCGCTGCTCCGTTGCCTTGTTAAGCTGCTCATTTCTGATGGACGCTCCGAGAGCGAATCCAATCAAAAATGCTGCTACGAGTTCTTCGCTTAGCATCGTCTTTCCTCCTTATGCCAACGACCTCGATTTCGTCGCACTCTTGGTGCTTCACTCGCCCGGCCTCGTGCCCGAGGAACTCTGCCTCTTTTTGGTCGTCCGCCATTACCGTGACGCCGAAGTAGCAGGTGGAGTTCTCTGTCCTACCCTCAAGGAACACATCATACCTCGGCATCCGGTTCCTCCTCGTATTGGTGGACATCGACGAAGATGGCTTTCTTCCACGGGAGCGCGTTGTACGCCGCCCGCGTCTCCTCCTCCGTCATGTTGTCCACGAGCTCCGGGTCATAGTGTTCACAGAGGACGTCGTTCATTTCTGAAATATCGTCCTCCCGGTAGTAGGTTCTCTCTCTGCCGATAACGAACTCCTGAACCGCGCTCTCTCCCCATGAGCCAAGCCAGCAGTAATACTCGTCGCCGCTGACCACATCCCCATCTACACAGGGGATGACCGGGAGCTCCGGGTTTGCCTGCATAAGCTCGAGGAGCTGCGTGAGCTTTTCGCTCTGTTTCATGTCGTTCCATCCTTTCTTTTCCGGGGCTCCGCCCGGGTTGCTTTCTGCTCGGCGGCCTTGTGCCATACATAGGCCGCAACAACTATTACTGACAAGGCGACGGCCGCAAAGGAAAGCCAGCAAGTTAAGGTTTCCAGCAGGTCGTCAAGCTCTAAAAGAACCTCGTACATAGTCACCACTCCTTTACCTGAATTTCTTCTTGAAACTGCGCACGATGGCCCGGTGCGTCCACCTACGGCAGTAGGGGTTTCGGACGCTCCCGTCGTACTCCTGTTTCATCTTCTGGTATGCCTCCTTGTTCTCCGCATACCGTTCGCAATGGTCGTGGCATCCCGGGTGTCTGTCCGGGCACTCTTTCGGGCAGATAGTCATAAGCCGAGCATAACGCTGGCCCGTTTCCGGGCGGCCGTCATGGTTTCGTCGTACTTTGCTGCGCTGTATACGGCGAACGGAGCCACCGCCCGTCCTGCTCTGGCCCTCCTGAATATCTCCGAGTAGACAGCGGCCGTCTCGTATACGCTGGGCCCTCTGCCCGGGGTCGAAAGCATCCCCTTGCGGTCGTCGGTGTCAGTGACGCGGAGGTCCTCTTTGAGGGCGTCCTGTACGCATCTGCGCAGACGGTCGAGGGCGAGGTCCTTGTCCTCTTTTTCCCACTCGAGGTACTGCTTGTAGTTGTTCATGGAGTTCTGCTTGAGGCGCGCCAGCCGGTCTTTCCCGTAGCCGAACGTCTCGTGACAGGTGGCCGCCATAACAAGCCACGCGATTTCTGCGCCCTGATTGCTTGCCATGCGGAGCTGCTCCTCCCGGCGTCCTCTCGGAGCTCGGTCAACCGGCAGCCGGACCTCAAAATCACAGATGCCTTTGAGGTTCTCCCTCATGGCGTCCGTTGCGTTCTTGCTGCTGCCGTATAGGATGGCCGTCTGGTATTTTTTCTCAAAAGCGTCCATCTCGTTACACGCCCGCAGGAGGCGTGATGCGCCAATACCGTCGTCTTGGTGCATGGAGACGACGATGCACCACATAAAGAGCTGGGCGGAGCGGTCGCGCTGGTCCTCGCGCTCCTGCTGGATGTTGTGGGTCAGTGCTTTCATCATCCAGCCCTCCTTACGCCGTATAGCAACGCTTGGCCGGGTTCCACGTGAGCTTCGGTATGCTCCGGCCGCAGACGCAGGAGAATTTCTGGTTTGTGATTTCTGCATCCTCGATGTTCGTCCGGCCGTAGCTCACTTTCTTGCAGGCCGGGCAGGTGAACTCGAACCGTGCCAGCGCGTCCAGCGGGATTTTCGCGCCGCACTTCCGGCACTCGTTGGTCGTTTGCGGTTCGCGCAAGAACTGTACAAACTCGCTCTTGCATTTCGGGCAGCGCAGGAGCATGAGCCCCTTTGCGCCGACGGGCGTAAGCCAGCTTACCGGCTTCTCGGGGGGGGGGGCTTTCTTATCAGCCGAGGAAACTACCGGGGCTGCCTGCTGCGGCTCGTTGGGGACGTTCTTTTCCGCCTCCGGTGCGCTGTCGCCGTCGTACAGCGTCGTGGCCTTGGCGATGGTCTCGAGCGTTTTGAACGCGGTGTCGAGCTCTGCGGGGCTCTTACCGGTCAGCGTAACGCTCACATCCGGTTCTCCCTGAAACTTGAAAATTTCCATCGAGACCTCAAACTTCGTACTTGCCATGTTGGTTATGCCTCCTGTTTCTTTTCTTTCAGCTTGTTTGATGGGTCGAACTTCCTGCCATCCTCGACGCCGCGCCATGCTGCGTCGAGCTCTCCAACCGTCTTTGGCTGGGGCGTCTTTTTGAACTCTTTCGGCGGTCCCATCTTTTCGAGCTCGTCTTTGGCCTCTTTCGGAACTTTCAGCACAAGGCCGTATTCTTGGTTTTCCTCATTCTGTCTTGTGAACGCCTCGTATACGCCTCTGGCGAACCCATAGCCGTAGGAATCACAGATTTTTGCAATCTCCTGCGGTGTGTAATAGTCCCGGTGCTGTTTGCGGAGCTTCTTCTGCTCCGATTTAACGCACCGGACCGCATACCGGAATATCTTTACGCAGATTTCAAAATCATCCTTGAGCCCAATGAATCCAACGTGCCAGACGGTCGTTTTGGCTCCTCTCTTGCACCGGTATGCCGCACAGCAGTAGTTTTCTCCAATGATAGAGGACAGCGGAGCCATCCACGAATTTGCTTTCTTGGAAAACGTCTCGTCAATTTCCTGCTGGATGACCGTCGTGTCGTGCTCGTCGAGGTCTCGTTCGGTGAGCTTGTGCTCCGCCATGAGCTTGCGGGCCTTGAGCAGGGCGAGCTTCGCCTCCTCCGGCTCCGGGCTCTTTGCGAGGGCGAGGAGCTTTCGGATTTTGTCCTTGTAGTCCATCAGGCTTCAACCTCCTGCGCTACAACTCCCAGTAGCTTACAGCGTGTAAGCATCATCTTCTCTAGCGAGGACTGGTACTTCTGAACTGGCTCCGCATAGCCTTCAAAACACCGTCCTGCGTACCGCCATGTGTCGCCATGCCTCTTGAATGTCAGGTAGGTCGGCAGCCAGCGTCCGTTGCCGTCCTTTGCGGTGCTGATTTCTCCGCCCACCTGCAACAGGCCTGCGCGGTTTGTGCGTGGCGGCAAGACGTCAAGAAAGTAGCCAATCAGGTCCGCGTCTACTTCGTCGCCCGGTTCGAGATAGTCCTCTGCGGTCGGCAGGCCGCTCTCAAACCATTTTCCAAGCGTCTTGAGGCCGGTTCCTGCGAGCTCTGCGCGCCGCCTCTCGACTTCATTGGCGATTAGCACCATTTGTGTGTCACTCAAAAAAATGTCGCTGCCGTCGTCGAGCCGGAGATAAACGACGCCCGCCTCAAGGAGCGTTACGGGCAGGTCGAGGTACGTCGTTACCGCTCCGCTCCCGTCCACTACCGGGATGCAGATGCGCTCGCGGGCAGCTCGTCCTCCCCTGCGGTAAAGCATCCGGTCGAATGCGTACCTGCGGCAGTCACATTTCTCGGTGCAATAATTGACCGCGTCGTCCGGCCACAGGCCGATAATCATAAGTCGCTTCATGACGTCCTCCTCAAACGTAATCGGCGTACCGGGTGCTGATGTTCTGCACCCACTCTTTGTCCAGCTTGTCGAGGTAGGTACTCCATGCCTCCTCGTAACTGTTCCACCACCATTTCCGGCTCTTGAGGGCAACAATAAGCTGCTGCCGAGGCTTCATAACGAACTTGATGTATGCCCGGTCGCCCATCGTGTAGGCGACGAGGTTCTCGTCCTCGAAAAACTTCTGCCGGTTCAGGTTTGCGAGCTTGCCCTCTTTCCCGGCCGCGTAGAGCTTTGCGATGACGCTGTTCTTGCGCCAGCGGTACTTTTCATGGAGCTTCTCGTAATACTCCATGAAGAGCTCCGGGTCCTTGTTGGCGAGCTCGCACAGGCTCGCGGTAGGATTAAGCGTCGGCCGCTCGACGCAGAATTTGATGTCATCGACCAGCCGGGCAATCTCCTTGGAGTCCTTGTCCTCGATGCGGCCCTGCCAGACTTGCTCCTGCAGACCCTTGAACCACTCCACGAACTCAGAGGAAAGGCGGAGAATGGTGTCGCTGTGGTCCAGCTTCTTCGCGTTGTACCGCGCCGGTCCTGCGACGGCGACGCTCACATGGGCTGCCTCGTGCCGGAGCTGCTCGCTCCACCGGATATAAATCTGGTCCACGATTTTCTGCTTGCGGCTGTCCGGGATGTTCCAGCTCATAACTTTCTGGCAGTATACCTCGTACTCGTGGGCCGAAATGTCGCCGCGCTGGCCGCCCATACTGTTGCTGTTCGCCTGATGAATGAGGCTCTTGTCCAGCTCCTTGATTTTCACGTCACTCATGGCCGTCCTCCTCCGGTGCCAGCACCAGCTCGTAGTCCGAGACCTGCTGCGGGTCGAGCGGTGCGGTGTACTCGATGTAGCCCCACGCAGGCCGGTCAATGTCCTTGCAATACGTCCGCCCCTCCTCGAAGTTGACGATTGTGGTAATGCTCTCTCCGGGCTGTTTCGGGAACGGGATGCCGCCCACCATCAGCGGGCGGAGGGTGCTGTAATACC
>ERZ824480.991-NODE-991-length-28648-cov-3.131746_pt1 | contig 28648 bp, 27 predicted proteins | sample MGYA00519861_ERZ824480 | MGnify/ENA primary metagenome ERZ824480 (study PRJEB31778, sample SAMEA3449152) | human gut metagenome | biome: human gut; feature: human-associated habitat; material: faeces | place: United Kingdom | collected 2010/2012 ... | reverse complement strand
CCCCTGTCTTATCTTTATGGCGGAGTATATTACCTGTAATTTCTATCAGATAACTCCGTAGTTTACCTTCATTCCAACGGGTGAACACAGATGCCATCTCCTCGTTAGTCATATCCAGCAGCTCCTTCATCACCCAATAAGCTTCAGCAATCAACTGCATATCACCATACTCTATCCCGTTGTGTATCATTTTCACAAAATGTCCCGATCCGGCAGGTCCCACCCACTGGCAGCACGGAGTACCATCCGGCGCTTGGGCCGCAATACTCTGCAAAATCGGTTTCACCTCTTCCCATGCTTTCTCCGAACCGCCCGGCATGATAGAAGCTCCGTTCAAAGCTCCCTCTTCTCCTCCCGAGACACCGGCACCGACGAACAGAAAACCTTTCGACTCTGCCAGTTTCACTCTTCGGTTCGTATCTTCATAATTCGAGTTACCACCGTCAATCAATATATCACCCGGAGAAAGATACGGGAAAAGTTGCTCCATCAGCTCATCCACCGGACTACCGGCACGTACCATCATCATTATCTTACGAGGCAAAGCGATCGATTCTACAAAAGCCTCTATATCCGTGAAGCCCTCTATATGCTTGCCTTTAGCCCTTCCGTTGATGAAACGTTCCACCACGCCTTCTTCCACACCCGGTACCGTACGATTATACACCGATACGCTCCAACCTCTGCTTTCCATGTTCAGAGCTAAATTTTCTCCCATCACAGCTAAACCAATCAGGCCTATATCTGTTTTATTCTGAGTTGCCATAATTGTAATATGTATCTAAATTGGTTGATTTTTTGTTCTTTTTCTTATTATCTATAACACATATCGAAAATATTTGTTCGGATAGTTTCAGAAAAAAGTATTACTTTTGTAACAAACTGCTAAAACCTCGTAATGAAGAAAATACACATAGGACTTTTGCCACGTATCATCATAGCTATTATACTTGGTATCGCTATCGGAAATTTCCTGCCGACACCTTTGGTACGGCTGTTCGTGACCTTCAACTCCATCTTTGGAGAATTCCTCAATTTCTCCATACCTCTTATCATTCTCGGACTGGTTACCATTGCCATAGCCGATATTGGTAAAGGAGCCGGACGAATGCTGCTTGTCACGGCACTCATTGCATATGGTGCCACTCTTTTCTCCGGATTTCTGTCCTACTTCACCGGAGCCGCCATTTTCCCTTCGCTCATTACTCCGGGAGCACCTCTCGACGAAGTGAGTGAGGCGCAAGGAATCCTACCCTATTTCTCTGTTGCCATTCCACCCTTGATGAATGTCATGACGGCACTGGTCCTTGCCTTTACCCTCGGCCTGGGGTTGGCAAGCCTGCATAGTGACGCCCTGAAAAACGTAGCACGAGACTTTCAAGAGATCATCGTACGTATGATAAGCGCAGTCATCCTCCCGTTGCTGCCCATTTACATCTTTGGTATTTTCCTCAATATGACACACTCCGGACAAGTATTCTCCATCCTTATGGTGTTTATTAAAATTATCGGCGTCATTTTCATACTACATATTTTCTTGCTGGTTTTTCAATATTGCATTGCGGCATTGTTTGTCCGTAAAAACCCGTTCCGCTTGTTGGGACGGATGCTGCCGGCTTATTTCACCGCTTTAGGCACTCAGTCATCAGCCGCCACCATCCCTGTCACACTCGAACAGACCAAGAAGAACGGTGTATCAGCCGATATAGCCGGATTTGTCATCCCGCTTTGCGCCACCATTCATTTATCCGGAAGCACCCTGAAGATTGTGGCCTGTGCTTTAGCCTTAATGATGATGCAGGGCATGCCTTTCGATTTTTCCCTGTTTGCAGGTTTCATTTTCATGCTCGGCATCACGATGATTGCCGCTCCCGGCGTTCCTGGAGGCGCTATTATGGCTTCTTTAGGCATCCTCCAGTCCATGCTCGGTTTCGATGAATCGGCCCAGGCATTGATGATCGCCCTCTACATTGCCATGGACAGTTTCGGTACAGCTTGTAACGTAACCGGTGATGGAGCCATCGCTCTGATTATAGACAAGATCATGGGGAAAAGAAAAACTCCCGAAAGCCTCTAATGGCTATCGGGAGTTCACCCTGTTTGGTTATTAATTCCGTTTTATAATGTCATAGCCTGCCCGCCTATTACACCGGCTACAGCACTTGCCACAGCAATAATCAACTTCAATATAATATTCCATCCCGTTTTCTTCATACTCTTTATCCTCCTTCCGTTGTCAATAATTATTATATCAGCAATAAATTTTATCAGGCTGTCGGATCATCCACAATATCTCCACTACCCGATCCGCCATTAATTGCTCCCCCTATCGCACTGACTTTCTGGAATTCCACTCCCTGAAGCAAAGCACGGGTAGTGCCGATAGCTGCGGGACGAGTATATTCCGGAGTAAACAGACAACGAAGAGCCGCCACCTGATTCGGACTCACCTCTTCCTCTTGATCCACTCCATGCCCTTGTGTACAAGCTTTCATCGTGAAAGTGCCTAATCCCTCCAGACGTACCGAACGGCTATTCAACAATTCTTTACGCATGGCAGTCATCAAGTTACGAATCACATTATGAACATCACCCGGTGTCAACGATGATTTTTCAGCTATTACTTCAGCCAACTGTTGTGAAGTTACCATTTTTCCAACTTTCACCAGAGTCAGGTGCCACTGTTTCTTTCCCTCTTTAGTTTTCAACTGCGATTGTCTCGCTCTATAAAATAAAGGCATAATTTTTCTCCTTCTTTACTAATGTTACTACTACGTTTCATTCATGTTTCGTTGATCAACACTGCAAAGATGAAGATTTACAAATTATCGGCAAAGGAAAAAACGGTCCGGAAAGCAGTTTTCTCAGAAAAACTTATAACACGCTTATTATCTGTATCATAATTCTAAGCTCTTCGTTCAATTGAATTTGCAAACTCACTTTTTAATATGATGGCAGTCGGGTAAATGTTACGGATATAAACGATGCTATGTAATCATGATGCAAAAAATGTAAACCTGAAAAGCGGAAATTAGAAGTTGAGCGTAATTCACACTAATACAATTATTTGTGTCATTTCTAGTGGCTTTAACTATCTAACTCTTCAAATGCAATAAAAAGCAGATTTAGGAAAACGTTCAGTTACTTATCCGTTCCCTGTTTTTCAAATAGAAAAATGAGGTAAAATACTGAATTTTAGACGGATTTGGCTATATGTGCTGCTTTTCTTTGGTGAGTGTCGTTAGTTAGCCGATGAAGGCACTGTTAGTCTGCTGTTTTCATTTCACACGGGAGTATCTCTCCGCACATCCTATATCTCCATTCGAATAAAACGTCACGACAACGGGTTTTGTCATTTTTTCCCATCTCTCTTCACCATAATACGTAATATTGGGCCACAGATCTTTGAGATTTCAGCCGAAACCCGGCAGGGCTTGAGCTTGAATAATCACTCGTCCGGAACTTCCTTTGCCCCTGTAACGAAAATGACTGCCCCGATTAACCAATTGGAATAAAAATCGATTAATTATCTCTATTGATAAGATTAACAATCACTTTAACCATTGTATCCATTTCTTCGGTGCGACTTTCGGCAATCATTAGTGTCAAAGCCACAAGCGCATTGTTGCCAATCCGTTTACTTCTGTCGGAATTATACAAAATGCCGTTACGTTCCATAAACCAGAGAAATAAAAATGCAGCGATACGCTTGTTACCATCGCTGAACGAATGGTTTTTAGTGACTAAATACAATAACATCGCTGCCTTTTCTTCTACGCTCGGATAAAGTTCTTGACCGCCAAATGTCTGGTAAATAGTACCTATCGAACCTTTGAACGATTGGTCTTTCTCATTGCCGAAAAGAGAACTACCTCCAAATTTCTTCCGTAACTCTTCAATGGCAGCTATCGCATTTTCGTAGGTAGCTGTAAATTGCTCTTTATTAGTAGTTTTGTCTATCTTAAGTTGTTGATAATCGTATCTGTCCAGCGTATCAAGAGCGTAAGCATAATCAGTAACCACTCGTAACAATCCGGTTGCCTCAGAGTATTCCAACGTCTTGTGGTCGAGAACATTTGCCAATACCTTGATGGTCTGCTTCAAATCCTCGTACTGCTCCAGCTTGATATTCTCCTTAACGGCATATCCTTTAATCAGATACTCTTTCAGCACTTTGTTCGCCCAGATACGGAATCGGGTTGCATTTTTAGAATTTACTCTATATCCTACGGATAGAATGGCATCAAGATTATAATATTTCACCTCTGTTGTTTGCGTTTTATCTGCCATAGCACCATGTGGAGTGGTATGTTCCAAAATGGAACATACCCTATTTTCTTCCAATTCTCCCGATAGAAATATATTTTTCAGATGCTTGGTAATGGCTGGTCGCTTCGTCCCGAACAATTCGGCTATCTGCTTTTGGTTTAGCCAGATAGTTTCCTGTTCCAACTTAACATCAAGCGAGGTGCTGCCATCGGCTGTTTGGTATATAATTATTTCTCCTTTGCTCATGCCTTCTAAATTTCCTGTAAAGTTAATGATTAATTCTGTTCACTCAAGTATGCTGCCTGATAATTGTATTGTAATATAATTGGTTGACATTCTGCTATGGTCATTTTACACATAATCCATTTGCGAAATATTTTCGTTTTATATGATTGAATCCGAAAAGCACGAGCCGTAATCACATCCAGCCCGTAACAATCAGACAAAAAGTTACAACAAATCAACATTGCTCTATGGGTATAATCACCTGTTGCGATACCTGTTTTTAGAATCGCACGTACATGGGAACGTATTGTCGGGATCATCACCCCGAACAGTTCCGCTATCTCAAAATCTTACATCTGAATATTGCCCGATATAGATACCACACCGCTTTCGCTGATTGTAATTATATTCTTTTTCATATTCACCTTGAGTTAAAAAACAGGCTTTTCTATTTGAAGAACCTCGCAAAGAACAAGATGTTTAAGAGTATCGGGTTGTTTGCCGAAGTGAGTGTAAGTTACCATAATAATTCAGTATTAGAGATGGATAATCACATACAAAATCATTTTCAAAACTGTAATCAACAATCCATTCGTTCTCGTTTGTATCTATGCGAGTAAGTCGAAATATGCCTGAAGTAACACTCGCATCGAATTTATCCATGTTAAATGCTATATAATTGCAAAGATACGAGAATGATAGCTATGTTGGATAATAATCAAGATAAAATGATTTCCTTTGTGGAAGAGTGATTTGAAGCAATGGAAAAACACAGCAGACTAAAATAGTTTGCTCGTTTCTTATCCGTTCCCTATTTTGATTTTCTGTTTTGCAAAGCACTACAAATCAATAATATACTTCAATATATTATAGTAGTGGCAAAAACCGTGTCGGGCAATCCAAAACAATTCTCTTAAATATCACTTCGCTTGATGCAAGCAAAAGAAACGCTTCATAAATAGAATATAGACCAAACTCAGCGCAATAATGGTACCCGACAAATACCCATATTCATTCCCCGGAAATAGAAAATACCCGACTATAACTACTGCCTGCACCAACATATACACCAACGAAACCACCATGTGAGGAATTTTCAGCTCATTTGCCATAATCTGGTACAAATGTTTCCGATGTGGCAAACCAATATTTTCATGTAGCATAAGCCGATGGATAATAGTCAGCACACTATCTACTCCATAAACCACAAGCAAAACAATCCAACTGAAATTCTCTGTTCGAATTATTAGTTTACCTATCAGGAAAAGAATCACAAAGGCAATACTGACCGATCCCACATCCCCGGCAAAGCATTTGGCCTTCTTGCGAAAATTGAAAAAATTAAAAACCAACACAGCACAAAGCATAGTGTATATCAGATCCTCCTCCACAAAACGGACAATTTGCACATTGATAAAAGCTAAAGCAAGTAATACAACCCAAGAATACCCTCCCGTAATGCCATTAATCCCATCCATAAAGTTATAAGCATTGATAATGCCTGTACATACAATCAAGGCAACAAGGATAGTCCACCAAGGCAGACTGAATAATCCCCATTGATAAAACATCAAGGCCATTGCAGTAAAATGAAAAACTAAACGCAATCCCTGAGAGGTAGAGCGAATGTCGTCCACAAAACTAATAAAGGTTATCAAAGTCAGAGCCAGCATGAACCAAGGATACTCAAACTGATTCGTCAGAAAGTAAGCTAATGCGCCAAAGAAGAAAATGATTCCTCCCCCTCTCAAAGTGATCCGGGTGTGCGAACTCCGCTCGTTCGGTTTATCGATGATATTGCATTTATCAGCAATACGGAAATAAAAAAGTTCTGCCAGGAATAGCAGAACTAAGATTAGCAGATAATACATAAGTTATTTAGTTTCTTCAAATGAACGAATGGTCTTCATCAATCCTTCTTTAGCCGTTACAGGTAATTTATCAATGCCCAAAGCGGCCTTGATCTTAGCGTTGCTTACCACATAATTTTCCGTCAGTTTACGAAGTCTTTCCGTATTCAAAGGTAAATGCATCAAAGTACCCAGGCCGGCACATCCTTCCATAACCCTTTTGTTCATCTTCCAGATATGCGGCTTTTTTCCCATTGCTTCACACATGATGCCAATCAGTTCATTCGTTGAAAGAGCTTCATCATCTCCCATATGGTAGATACCCGTAGGCACATCCTGATTCAAAAGCCCCTCAATCACATAACAAAGGTTATCGATTGAAGTAAACGAACGACGATTATCAAAATCGCCAAGAGGCCAAGGGATTCCTTTTTTCACTACATTATATAATAAATTCAGATTCCCTTTATTTCCCGGTCCGTGAATCATGCAGGGACGAAGAATATACACCTGTTTCTCTATTGTTGAGTATTCTAAATGCTCCTTTATATATTCTTCAGCCTTGATCTTACTCTCTCCATAAGACCCAACAGGAGCCGGAATAACATCCTCAGTAAGCATATCTCCCACTACACTATCAGCCGCAGCTTTTACTGAACTAAAAAATATGAATTTCTTCGCAGAAGACTCCAAAAAGAAATCAAATATCTTTTGAGTCAGGCCGGTATTAATATCAAAATAAGACTGAGCAGCTGATTGGTTTTTCGTATCATGAGCCTTTCCGGCAAGATGAATGATTGCATCAAACTGGGGAAGAGTTTGAAAAGGAAAAGATGTGGGTTCGATATCTCGCCAAGAAAATGTTTGGCTCACTCCATCTCTACAAGGAAAGATAATATCAAGTCCATATAATGTATGTTTATCTCTCAAGGCCCTGATAAAATTAGAACCTATAAATCCATGGATTCCTGTAATCAGTATATTCATTCTTTTATCAATAACAGTTCAAAAACCTTCACAGCATATTTTAAACATAAAAGTGGCAAACAAGTCCAAATTCCATTCTCCCTACACGCCCTGACAATCTCCTTATTCAGTAAAATATTACTTTTTACAGATGCTGTACTGGTGCCTCCCGTACGCATTTTCATAAAATCAAATGGTAAATATTTACTTTTCAATTGACGTACATACAAGAAGCGGATAAGGAGCTCATAATCAGCAGCTATCTTATAATCTGTTTTATAATAGCCAAACTCCTCAAAATACTTTCGATAAGTAAAGAAAGTCGGATGCGCAGGCATAAAACCATACCGGAACAAATGTGGGGCAAAGTTCTTAGAAGAATAATAACGCACTGTTTTATCCAAATTTTTAGGGTTCACAAAACGCACATCCCCATAAACGACTTGTGTATCTGTATTATCAAAAACCTCTACCACTTTAGTTATGACATCATTCCTGTGATAAAAATCATCTGAATTAATTATACCGACAATATCCCCAGTAGCCATACGAATTCCTTTATTCATGGCATCATAAAGTCCATTATCCTTTTCACTGATCCACTTTAGCCGACCTTGAAATAGAGGCTCATACTTTTTTATAATTTCAATAGTATTATCTTGAGATAAACCATCTACTATTATATACTCAATGTTAGTAAAATGCTGTGAAATAACAGACTGAATAGTATCACAAAGAGTCCTGTCACTATTGAAAGTAACAGTTATAAGAGAAATTTTCATTAACTACAAAAGCTCCTGATAAAGAGCAGCATATTCTTTATATTTATCTTCTTTTCTAAAATTTTCCAAGATATATGAACGGCAATTATTTCCATAATACTGTTTTCCCACCAATTTTAACTGCTGTATAGCTTTTAAAGCTCTATCAATATTATGAGGGGCAATTACAAATCCCGTTTTTTCTGTTACTATTTCAGGACAGGCTGTCGAATCATAAACCAATGCAGGTGTTCCGCAAGCCATACTTTCAGCCGTAGTCAACCCAAAGGTCTCTTCCATTGAAAAATTCACAAATAAATCAGCAGATGAGTACAGTTCTACCAACTCGCTTATATTTTCTGTTCTCTTAAGTCCGATTATATTAGAAGGTAATTTAGAAATTTGTTTCTGATCTAAGCCTACCAGTATTATTCTATCATCAGATGAAAGATATTTTGCAAGTTTAATAAAATCAGATAAACCTTTACGAGCATTCCAAACTGTTGCTACTCCCAATATCAGGAATTTATTTTCTATATTATATTTTAATTTTGCTCCAACACCTACAGGACGAAATACATCCGTATCAACTCCATTATAAATAACTCTTACAGGATATTTAGCAAGGAAAGAATGCTCTACTTCATTTGCCAGCCACCGTGAAACAGTGACAATAGTTAAATTTTCGAGAGAAGTAAATCTTTGTTTTTTGAGCTGATAGTTTTTTCTAGAGTGGTCATAAAATAATGAAGCGGGATAGTCTTGAAGATTAGGGCAAGCATAACACCCTTGTTTCCATTTGTTACAGTCAACATTAGAATAATAAGCACAATGTCCAGTATATGCCCAGCAGTCGTGTAATGTCCAAACAACTGGAATATCAGATCTTGACAAAAAGTCAAATAATAATGGATAATTTAAATAATAACCATGAATATTATGCAAGTGTATCAAATCTGGCTTTATCTCCTTTATTTTTAATATCAACCGTTTAGTTGCACATTTAGATCCTAATCCATGCATGTCAAACAACTTAGATCTTAAATAATGAAAATAAACTCCCCACTTGCTCCCAATCTTATACAAGTATGTTTTACTTGGATTTCCCCAACGCCCATATGCTGTATAACAAATCCATTCATCATTTATTACAGCTTCTGCAATACCTTCAGCAATACGTCCAGTAGAGCCGGAATTGGCAACAACATTAATTTGAAAAAGGGTTGACATTATTAAAGCTCTATATTCAAAATTATTTCTTGCACCATTTATTATTAGAATCCCAAAAACAAATCGTATTTACAACTTTAAGAGAAATCAACTTTGTCATATCTAAAAGTTAAGAGCAATACTAAATTCTAATTGATTCATCAATTATTAACATAATATCAATCCTATATTAGTTAGCGTTCAGAAAGTCTCAATATTTACAAATATTTAGTCAAAGGGATATTAATAATAGATTTCAATTACAAACATATCCAAGTAGTATCCTTTCAGATATTAAATCACAGGGATACCCAGCATCTAGCAGGTAGATATGATGGTTATCTACTACATTGATCACCTCAATAGATATACACGTTGTATCCATCCGACTGCAATACTTTTATACGGCTTTCTGGGATGTTAACTTCCGTTTTATATATGACCATACTTTTTGCTTAGTCAACACATCAACTCCAATCCAATATATTGATAATAAAATTATTATAACAGTTACAATTCCTATGAAAAAGAAATGCATAATATTAGTAACATCCATTACATTATATAAAAAAATAGGTATAGGTAAAGCGACAGCTGTGACTAATAAGCACGGTTTGAAAACGCCCCAAATATCCTTCCAATAATACCCTGCTATTTTTACTACCAATATAGGCTTTATTACTAAACCCAATGTAGCATAGGTCAGCAAACTAACCCATGAAAGAGCTACCGGAGAATACCCCGCTTTAAATAAAAAATAGACTATGGGAAAACTTATTAAACCCAAAGTAGGGGATATTAAAGCATTTTCTTTTAACTGTCCTTTAGCATATAATGCTGTATAAAAAGAAGTGTCAAAAACCTGAAATAAGCTCTGAATGACTATAAGTTGAAGAAAGATAACAGTATAATCTGGCACAATCCCCAACCATATTTTTAATAAAGGATAGGCTAAGAGACAAACTGGAAAACAGATAATAAACATCAAATAATAGGAATACTTAGTAGATACCAGTAGCAATTGCTTAGATCCCATTAAATCACCTGTGGCCAATCTCTTAACTATCTGCGGATTAGCAGCTGTACGAAAATTATCTACAAGTTGACCGGCTGCCATGTTCACTTGGATGGAAATAGCCCGTGCGGCGACAACAGCGGGTTCAAAGAACATATTCAGCAAAATTAAAATCCCTTGACTATTGAGGGCGATCGAACCACTGGCAAACAAACTCCACCCTGAAAAGCCAGCAATTTCTTTGAATATAGCTTTATCAAATACAAAATGATATATCGTTTCTTTAAAATGCCGACTACAATAAAAACGATAGATACAAATAATCCCTACCTGGACAATAAATAACAAAGAGGCATACAATTTCAATTTATCATAATCACCAATAGATAACAGATAAACTATTCCCAATTTGGCAGAAACTTCCAGAACACTCATATAGGCAAAAACTGACATCTTTTCATGCGCAATAATACTTGCATTATAAGGTACCTGTGTTAATGTAAACACAGCTGTTAGTATGGATATATGGAAAACATAGACTGCCGCCTCCATTCGGTCCATTGGTATTACTAACTTATTATAAAGAAACCATATACCCAACGTTTCTCCAATTATAACGACCCCAAAAGCAATCACTACATGAATCGTCATTGTTGTGGAAAATGTTCTCTTTAATTTTTCAAGATCACCCGTTCCAAGTTCATAAGTTAAGAAACGGGATGAACCGGTACTTAACGCACTATTAATAAAAGATAAAAAGCCAACAATGCCACCTACGGACTGATAAATACCATAATTGCCAATCCCTAAAGTTTGCAGTATTACACGTGAAGTATATAATGATACTATCATTGTAAACATCATACGAAAATACAGGAATACAGTATTCTTTGCGATGGTTTTGTTTGAAGATGGTCCAGGCATTAATTTTATAATTTATTTTCCGATTACCTAATAAAACTGAGAAGCATTTATAAACAATATAAGAACGGCTATTGAAGTGACAATTTCAGAAGAAGATACAATAAGTGTTAATCAAAATATTCCGAGGAGCAGCATCTGTTTGATAACGGAATAAAAATTCACTTATATTCATTTTCTGTCATTTTTAGATGCGACGCAAAGGCAATAGAGAGGCAAATCGAACAAATGTCATACAATGAGTGCTCTTTTTTGGACACTTACCCTTATAGAATGGAAAAATCACAATTGTCAGGGTCATACCTCAGCCGACTATTGATGTTAATACCGTCTATCAACTTCATATCCTCGCCAGACAACTCAAAATCGAAGATTTGGAAATTGCTCAACTGATGAGATGGCGTGAGTGAACGAACCAAAGGTATACAGCCGTTTTGTATATGCCAACGCAAAATGATTTGAATGAAGTTCTTGTTATACTTCTTTTCCAATTTTTTCAGTAGAGGCAAACGAACAAGTCTGTCATCATAACGCGCTATAGGCGTATATGCTTCAACTAATATATTGTTTTTCTTATAGTATTCTATAAGCGTTTTTTGAGTAAACAAAGGATGAATCTCAAACTGTCCTATTTCCGGCTTGTACTTGCATATCTTGAATATTTCCTCAAGGTGATGCTGATGACAGTTTGCCACACCAAGGTGGCGTACATAGCCTTCATCCTTCAACCTTTCCATCTCTCGCCATGTATCAAGATATAGTTCGGTGACTGGCCAATGAAACTGTAAAAGGTCAACATAGTCAATCCCCATCTCTTTTATATTTCTGAGGAACTCCTCTCTTACAGTATGATTTAGTTGTGCTCCATTACTAACTCTTGTAGTAATAAACAAGTCTTTTCTATCAACGCCACTTCTGCGTATGGCTTCTCCAATAAGATCCATATTGCCATAGGAGGCAGAAAAGTCAAGCAATTTATAGCCTATTTTAAAAGCATTGGCTACGCTATTGACATATCTTCTGCTACTCTCTTTTCTAAAATACAATTTGTTTATTACCCTAATAAAGAGAAGCGATAGACCTGTTCTTTGTTTTTTCATTTTTGGATTGTACCCCATTCCTCCAGGACCAAAACCTATCGATTGGATTTCATCTCCATTCTGTAGTTTGAATGTTGTTACCATAATTTCCCAAAAATCATATATTAAAATTGTAATATCGTCCCTCCCCAGCTAAGACCAACTCCAAATCCAGCAACCATAACTTGCATTCCTTCCTTGATTGTTCCACTATCCAGACAATCCTTCAAACCAATCAACACAGTAGACGAAACTGTATTGCCAATCTCTTCAAGATTCACATAGAACTTATCTTTTGGTAGCACACATACCTTTCGGATGGTGTTGAGCATAAATTTATTGGCCTGATGAAAGATGTAGTAATCCACTTTATCAGCAATTGTATCATTTTTTTCCAGAACATCTTTCATCATGGACGGGACCGCTTCAAGAGTAAAATTGAAAATACCGCTTCCGTCCATATAGAGATAATCGCCATAACGGGTATGTCCCTCGTCATCCACTTCGCTTTTCTCTGCACTGTCCTTGCATCTTGCAGCTCCGGTTCTCACAATAAGTTTTTCCGCACCACTGCCATCCGTGCCGAGAGAGAACTCACCGATTTTGGCAAATCCCTCAGTAGATATGAGGCAAGCAGCCGCACCATCGCCAAAGATGGCACGATTGCTTTTATCAGATGGATGAAGATACTTGGTATATGTCTCTGCCGTCAATAATAAAACGTTCTTTGCAACACCCGCAGTAATAATGCCTTTGGCTAAAGCCATTCCATAAATACAACCGGAGCACCCTAAATTAAAATCAAATGCTCCTGCTGACGTGGGGATACCGAGCCTATGCTGAAGAATACAAGCCGTTGATGGCAGGAAATGGTCAGGACTCTGTGTACAGAGCATTACGAAGTCGATATTCTCCGGCCTGACGCTATATTCCTCAAACAATTTGCGGGCTGCTTTCCCGGCCATGTCACCTGCCGTTTCGTTTTCAGCGGCAAGGTGACGGGAGTAGACTCCCACCTTCCTTGCTATCTTGTCAACACTCCATTCGGGGAACTCTTTTACCAATTCCTCATTAGTCATCACCCTTTCGGGCAAATAATATGATATGCCTTTAATATAAACCATTATTTTATTTAAAATTTCAAAACAGTGACAGCCCACGATAATCCGACGCTAAATCCAGCAATCATTACTTGCTATCCCTTTTGTATATTATTCTTATCAAGACAATGTTTTAACGCAATCGGGATTGTTGAAGACGTGGTGCTGCCTGTGTTCTCTATATTAATATAGAATTTATCTTTTGTTATGCTACATACTTTACGTATGGTGTTGAGCATGAATCTATTTGCTTGATGAAACACATAATAATCTATATGCTCTCTCTTTACATTATTTTTACTAAGCGTACCATCAATTAGTTGTGGAACACGATCAATCGTAAAATTGAAAACTTGCTCACCATTCATATAGAAATAATCGTCACACCTGACATTGTCCGCCCCGTCTTTTTCCTCATGTCCTGTCCGCGCAAGATGCCTTGAACCGCAGTTTTTTACAATAATAGCCTCCGCACCGCTTCCATCAGTACCGTATACGGTTTCCCCTATTTCTGCAAGGCCCTCATTGGATATCAGCGTTGCCGTGGCACTGTCACCGAAAAGTATCCAGTTCTTGTCCTCAGGATGGAGATATTTCGAAATGGTATCACCTGTGAGCAACAATACATTGCGTGCCAAACCTAAATCTATGAAACTTTTAGCCATTGCTAATCTGTATGTATAACCGGAACAGCCAAGACCATTCTTCAAACAACTTGTTAGCAGCTTCACAAGCCATGTCCGCAACTGTCTGATTCTCTATAGCCACATATCTTTGATTTACTCCTACACCCTTTGCTATCTTAGATCCCTCCGGTCAGTTTTATACTGGATCCTGTCATCCATGCGGAAGCATCTGACAATAGATAAACGGACAGATTGGCAACATCTTCCGGTTTTCCATAGCGCTTGAGAGGATATTTCTTTTCGTCCTCTTTCAACTCTTCCTCCGTGATGCCTCCCTTGTAAATGAGATCTGTCCAAATCATAGCAGGAAGAATACAGTTCACTCTTATCAATCTTGGAGCAAGCTCTAAAGCCAGACAGTTGGCGTACGAAATGACAGCACCTTTGGATGCACAATACATTGCATTGCCAATAGTAGGAGAATCGTAGGCAATAGATGCTATGAACACTATAGATGCCCCTTTGTTAATTTTCTTTTGCCTTAACAACTCTGTTTGAAACATAACAGGGGCTTTAAAATTTACATCCATCATATTATCAAGGTCGCTTTCTTGAAGCTGCTTACACAAAATCCGCTGTCCAATTCCGGCACAATGTACGACACCATCCAATTTAGGCAGTTGTCTGACCATGATTGCAACAGCATCTATTTGGCTGAGATCGGCAATCAATGAGAAATTTTCTTCCCCTCGCATTTCCCGCAATGTTTCTGCAAGTCTTTGCTCATTTCTGCCATTGATTATCACAGACGCTCCCATCTTGGAACAGGCTATGGCTATGCCACGGCCTATCCCAGATGATGCTCCAGTCACGAGAATTGTCTTTCCCTTAAGTGTGAAAGGATTGAATATATCCATTTTTACTTTTCAGCTACAAGATTAAACAAATCCTCTACAGTAATACACTCACGGATTTCCTTACCAGTAATAGTTTTACCATAAATGGTCTTTACCATGGCGATCACGCCCATACCTGTAAGACTTCCCCACTCGTCGAGTTCATGAAATTCGGTGTAAGCCTGGATTTCTGACGCATCTGTGTCATCAAACTGTTCTGCGAAATTCACAATAAATTCTTTTAAATTCATATACTTATTTTTCTAATTAATATTTCCATAGGATATCCTCATCGACTATTTGAGCCGGATGCCCTGAAACCATGGCATGTGCCGGAACATTACTTATAACAAAAGATTTTGCACCAATAATCGCCCCATCTCCAATCCTGACTCCATTCATAATAGTGCAAGATTCACATAACCATGCCTTATCACCAATAATTACAGGTTTTGTATTCTTATATCCCTGACGATTGATATAATGTGATCCATTATTGTCTCTGACAGTAACATTGCGTCCTATCATCACCCTATCGCCAAATTCAATATGCTCACCACAAACAACTGTCAATCCGATATTGGAACCACCATGCCCTTTAAAAGTAAGTGTGGCACCACTGAATATCTCTATGTCTGAACCGTAACCGATGATGGTTCCAGGGCCGAGATTGAGCGTAGCTCCTGCATCTACCGACAAGCGTGTTTCAAGCTTTGATTTACGGAATTTTACCTTTTGTCCAAGAAATGTGATGCCTTGCTTGCGGATAGTGGCAGTTTTGTTTATGTGAATAATGCAATAAGGAGCAGGCAACAATATATTGCCGCGAAAGATTTCACCGATAGTATTGTATTTCAGTAGCTGCCAGAGTGGACGTGGACGCATTTGCGTGGTTTTCATAATGTTGCAAACATAGCCGAGCCTATCCTTAACAAACTGTTTTTTACCCTGTTTACATGGCAAGATATATTTATTGGCAAGTTCTGTGAAAGTCATCCGGTCCAAGTCTTTAAAAAATTGATTGCGGTTTACCAAGGGGTTACCCAAAGGCTGATTAAGGGCAGGGTTACTTTTCTCTGCCAGAGAAAATGGTACTTCAAGATAATTGATGCGCTGCTTGGTCCTCTCAAAATAGGCTTTACCTTTCTTCGAGTTAAGCATCACAAGTGACGTACCAAGGTTTTTATCCATAGAAGTATTGATTTTCTCTATCCCCCAAAAATCGGCAAGAGTAATGTCGGCTATACGTGGATATCCTTTGAACTTACATTCATAGCATGAAGGGCGACAGTAAACATTGGTTTGCAGATATCCTTTGGTATAGTTTGACTGGTCCTTAGTCTCATAAACATGCTTGCCGTTGGCTAAAATCACTTTCTGCGTAAGGTTGCGCCAACCGTATTCTTTCGACTTAGCCTTACAATAAATAACCTTAGAGCCATAGCGCTCCTCAAACGAATCAAGGTACTTATGCCATACTTTAGGAGAATTGATACCACGACAGATGTAATCAACAATAATTAGATTATCATAATCTTTGCGAAGGAAAGCACGCAAAGCAGTCATCTGGCAGGGACTTCCACAAATGAGAATCTTTTCCCCTGCACACAATAATTTTCTAACCTGTATAAAGAACCCCTCAAAAGAACTCTGCAAATACTTGGAACTCCTGATACGGGGAAGATCAGTCTTGTCATTGGAAATGTATTGGCGAACAGAAAAATCTTCATTAAATACTGCGCCACCCACATACCCCTTGTCTTTGTACATAATATCAGCCAAAGCCGAGAATAAGCCTCCAGAAGTGGAATCAAATACAACCTCCATATTTTTATGTTCGGCCGCATAGTACACCGGTTGCGAAAGGTCATTCTTCTTTAATTCCTTTATATTGATTATGGGACACACTTTCTCGCATAATTCACAATTTACACATTTATCCTTATTCACTGTCGGATACCAAAAACCTTCAATATCAGTCTTGAATGTTATTGCGCCATCAGCACATGCATCTCCACAAGCATTGCAGCCGCAACATTTGGTCTTATCTATAATATTTATCATAAATGAAATTTATCACCTTATAAACCTATTAGTTTTTGTAAATGTCCAAAACATTATATGCCTTTCAAATGAATGCCAATAGGCACTCGTCTCTCATTACGAACAATCACTACCGTATATAAATATTTATATTTAAATTGCGGCAAAGATAAAAGCCCAATGAGAACATTTCAAGACATCATTTGGGAACGCTTACACAATAACATATACAATGACATCAAAGCTACACAAATTACCAAACAGATCATTTCCCTAATATCCAAGATAATTTTCTATTAAAAAACTCTGTTATAAGAAATAATATTATCCACATGGAAACATGGCGTATTACCGAAGACAGAACCGGAGAAATATCCATAGAATTCATTCCTTGAATTAAGCATAGCTGTATACATTGAGAAAATGCTAACACAAAAAATGTATTCTTGCCCCAATATGAAAAGATATAAAACAAAGGCTTTAATACAGGATATTCCATGTATTTAGTCAATAACATTGATAATTGAATAATAAACAAAATACCTAATATTGCGCCTATATATACTGGTATTAAAGAAGTTATAATGTTATAGCACATATCTAAATGATAGAATTGAGCAATTAGTCCACCGATACAAAATGATATAAGTAAAAAACTAAAAGTCTTCTTGACAGACTTATCTCTCCATACATTTAAAATAAAATCAGTCAATCTATTACCTAAACCCAGAAAACTTGCGGCTAAGAAAACTGAAGAAATAGCCCATGGCAATAAAAGGTGCACCTCTGACAACCAATAACTAAGATAAGCAAATACAATCAAAATTACTACAAAGCACTTTTTATTACGGCTCAGTAAATGATAAAAAATATAATATAAAAGCTCAGCCAAAAATAATATAGGTACAAACCACAACGCAATGCCCCCCCATCCATGAACAAGCACTTCTAAAAACCTATCCTTAAATGTATTTACTTCATAAGATTCAGATATTCCTATGACTAGAATAGAAAACACAAAAAAAGGAACTAATAAAGTACGCAACTTGCGATATAAAAAAAAGTTCATAGATTTATAGTTTCCTACTTTAAAAGTCATTCCAGATATAAAAAAGAAGAAAGGCATATGGAATGACCAAATCCAATTCGAAATAATCAATGGTAACCGAGTATGCCCAACTACCATTAAAACAATACAAATACCTTTTGCAACATCAATCCACTCTATCCGTTTTGAAACACGAGCCCCCATATTTACTCCATATAAAAAAATGAAGCGACGTACTTTTGAGATCTTTCCTCAAAATTATAACATGAAATATTTTTAGCTAACACATTATAATAGATAGGATCGCAAATTTTCAGTACGGCATTTTTTAAAGAATTTCTATCATCCAAATCAAATATAATCCCATTTACATCTTCTGCCACAAGGTCTATAGAACACCCTACTTTATTGCTTACAATTACTGGCAACCCATTATTCATAGCCTCCTCAATAACTAATCCCCATGGCTCTGATTTAGAAGGCAAAACAAAAACATCATTACACTGGTAATAATGAGATATCTTATCATTAGAGATTGCTCCTAAAAAAGAGACATTGGATGACGCCATTTTTTTCAATTCCTCCTCTTTAGGACCAAAACCTATAACAGTCAATTTTAAATCTGGTAAAGAATTGAACACATCAATCAGAAGTTTAAGATTTTTTTCTTCCGACAAACGACCAACATATAAAAAATTCCGAATTTGTGTCTTATAAATAAAGGAAGGTTGATTCACATAATTAAAAACTCCAACTCCTTTTGTTTTGATTATTTTTCCTGAAAAAGACAAAAGTTTCAATAATTCAATATGTGGTTCTCCGGAAGCGTAAGCCAAGTATATTCGTTTTAAAAAAAATCTTTTTAACAGTCCTCGCAAGCCTCTAATAGACGACTCATAATAAGTTGATTCCACCACCACTGCATTTTTACTCTTCGGAGAGAGAAAAGCTAAAAACCAGAGATAAAAAGAATCCCACCCCGATAGAATTAAACTGCGATATGAATAATCACGCTTTAACAACCGCCATAGATAAATCAAACGAGAGCCTTGTAACTTCGATAAAATAACATAGTCAAATTTAATCCCTTGAGAAACAAAATCTTTATTTCTCCGACTATTCATTTCATAAAGAAAAATCACAAAAACACGTTTTTTTTCGCACAGTCTATTCAAGAGATTCACTTTATAAAAGGCCGGCAATGGCGTTACAAATATAACATCAATTTGTTTCATAATCCTTTGTTTGTAGATTCAACTCTATTAAAAGCATTACTCCATGCCATCGGAGAAAAATAGTGCAGTAAAGCGTCTCTGTGGTTTGAATATTTCTCAAACCAAGCATCATTCATCTGAGATAACTGAAGAATACACATTTTAAGTTGTTCTTTATCAAAATTAGAGTAAACATAATTAATATCTTTCAACTCAGGATAGATTATTGTAGAAACAACTAGCTTATTACACGCCAAGTATTCTATAATTTTTGATGGAAAATTATTTTTATTTTCAGCCAGATTAGGATCTCTAAAACTTAAACAGACTGTAAATCTTTTCAAATAAGAAAGATAATCTGTGTAATTTAGATATCCCAAATAATGTATATTCTCATATTTAGAAGCATATTTCATCACCAACGATTCATCCTCTCCTCTACCAGATACGTAAAGTTCACACTCTGGCAATTCGGAAAAAACATCTAATGCCATCTTTATACCTGTCACCTTTTTTAATGCACCAGAAAAAAAAAATGCATTTTTTACAATTTCCCCATTAGTTTCTTTTATAGAGTTGATGGCATTCATTGGAACAATTCCGGGCATGTAAACTATATTTTTGTTTTGTATTGTTAAACGTTCCGATAAAGCCAAAATTCCATCAACAAATCTAGATAAACATATTTCCGCAACTTTGGTTATAGAAAAAAGCCTATTAGATGGAGTATGGTCTGCTAGTAAAACATAAATTTTCTTACGATAGATTACTTTCAAAAGCATAAAAGCAAATAAGTTATGTCTTTCAAGATTATAAAACCAAATAGAATTATCATTGCGTAATAGCCTGACTATTAAAAAATTTTCCACCAAATAATTTAAGTGCCTTAGTATTGGAAAACTTCCAAATACACGAACCTGAATAAATTTGACTTTCTGAATTGAAGGTAATTCCGCCAATATATTTTTTTTCACATTCAGAGGAACTTCTGAATACACTTTACTAAAACAGTTACCTTCAATAAGATTACCGCAAAAATTTGTCACACATTGAGAGCCATATAAAGAGACCAATTCTTGTGGTATATAATTGCAATATAATGAACGATTAACAAGAAGCATATTTATTTTCTAATTCAAATTTTTCCCTATGAATATAAATACTGAGAACTAAAAACATTATATATTGTGTTGATAGAGTTGCACCGTTTGGAGAAATAAGTGCTACAAAAAGATAATTAAATAGCAGTACTAATATCAAATAATCAAAAATGCTTTTCTTTTTATACTTACGTAATAATGAGAAGATTTTTATAACCGGAAATAACACCAGCACAATGCCAAATAAACCTACGTCAACCATTTTAGCTAGAAAGGTATTTTCATAATTACTCCCAATAAATTCGCCCTCTCTAACCCCCTTTATAGGAACACTACCAACTCCATGACCTATTAATAGGACTAATTTATTTTCCTGCAGGTAATCAATGCCATTCTTCCATTGCCGTATCCTAGTATCATCAGCTTTACCAGTAGATTTGTCATCCCCAAGATACCTTTCCAAAAGAAATTTATTAGAAGATAATAATGAAGTTATTACTGAACCTGACGCAATAAGTATTATAGAAAAAATCACCAATAAAATAACCCGATTCCCTTTTGCACAAATCACATAATAGACAAAACCAGCAAAAAACATGAATAATACAATCACAAATATTTGTCGGGATCCCGTAAACCAAGATCCTATTAAAGGAAGAAAAGAACATAACAAATAAAAAAATTGGCTCTTCGTTTTTGAGGAATGATATAGTAAATAAAATGATGAGAGTACGCAGAAAGAGAAATAAACCCCAAATGTGCTAACAGACTCAGCTAAGAAGCTACAACGATTCATAGCTAGATCTTCCTCTGCCAAATAAGATATATCTTCATGAGCGCTTAATACCAAAAATTTAAAAAGCAATGTTTGGCTATCAATAATAAGCCCTATTGATAAAAACAGTCCAAGCAACGAAAAAAACTTAAATATAGAACGTGGATTATATTTTGAAGAATTTAATAAATACGATGAAAACAAAACCACATGAAATCCTGCGGTATACATCCATAAAGCAAATCCAACTCTAATTAAGCTATATCCTTGAAAAAAAAAAGCATATATACAATACGGTATACATAAAAATGTTAGTAACAATAAATCTTTTTCTATCTTTATCAACGAACGATTTTTATACCTTCCAAAAGAGCACATCAAAAGGGAAAAACCTATAAATGTCGAAATTTGCCTCCAGATCGTGAATGGAGTACCTTTAGTCAAAAAAGAAAATAAACCACCATTTATAACTAAGAAAAAAGAAATACAATAAAATAAGGTTATATAATTAGAGTATTTAGAGGCATTAAATTTCATCAACATTCACTCACAGATATTAGCACACATAAAACAATTTAAATCCCCCTATCTTCCCACTAAGTTCAAAACAGTATACCTATTTCTTATCATTTTAGCTAAAGGTATCATTTTCATAAAATCAATCTCGGAAAATTGGATATACTGTTTTATCATGCTATTTAAACCGATTCGAGAGAAATAACTGTTTATCATATTATACTCACTTTCAGTTCTCAGCAGTTTCTCTATCAACAAATGCGCCCACGCCACTTGAATACCATGTATAGTAGATTTGTCAGAAAAATATTCATCAATGGCGTGACTCATTAAATGCTCAGAACCACTCGTCCCCCGTGTATTGCCAGAATGTATCATGGATAATCCGGAAGTTATTAACCCCCTTGCAAGATCAGCTAAAAATACATCTGTATATAAATCTTTCTCAGAATATCTTAAAATAGAAACAGCAGCTTCTTTTGCCAACATAAAAGATAATTCATCAATCTTTTCTCCTATAGAAAGTCTAGATAACTCCCAGTCCTTTATAGCACTCAAATTTGATAAAAGATCACCTACACCTGCTAGAATCAACTGCTTGGGAGACTTATTCACAATCGATAAATCCACTACAATTCCGATAGGAGGTTTAACTCCAAAACTTTTTTTCTTCCCATTACACGTTAGGCGTGCAACTGGAGAATAAATAGCATCGTTAGAAAGTGTTGATGGCATGGCTATGTAAGGGATATTCATATCTGTTGCCGCGTACTTGACAATATCTAAAATACTACCTCCACCAAACGCAATAAAAAGTGTATCTAAATTATCACATTGTTTTTTCAATAAAGAGTATTCTTCTACCTTTCCTCCTTGGATAAGAATTAAACTATCAAATTTATTACTATCTATAAAGTGACTGTAAAGAGTATATAATTCAGGAGAAGTCACTAAAGTTTTATGAGAGAAAAACAGATGACTGGATGTGAGCATTTTATCAACTCTACCAAGTACTCTATTATCAATCTCCACAAAAACAGGTATTTCTAAATGCTTATAAAACATTATTCAACTCTTGAATAGATTTAATTATTTTAGATGTACTTATACCTTTAGTATACGGAAGATAAACTAATTCAATCTGATGCTTTTGCAAAAACTCTGGAGTCATACATATCTGATTTAAGTACCTTTCACCTGTCCAATCATCACCATGCACTATAATATCTACATTATACTTAATTACATAAAGTTTATTATCCAAATCTGGAATAATAAAAGCTTCATCTACATAGGAGCAAGCTTTAACTACTGCCAATCGATCATTCTCGTTAATAACAGGCTTTCTTTTATAATTAGCAACCATTTCATCACTATTAATAGCAACAATCAGCCTATCTCCAAGACCTTTCGCTTTTTTTAAGAGCTCAACATGTCCACGATGAAACAAGTCAAATACCCCTATTACATATACAGTTATCATATATCTAAAAAATCAAATCGTTTTTATTAAGTTTATCTATTACATGCATCAACCGATAGCAAGCTTCATCATCTTTATATAAATTAAATTTCTTTTGAGTTTCCTTTTTATAAGTTTCAGGAGTTTTTAAAAAAGACTTGAGGGACTCTAAATCAGATAAAATAGGACCAGGAAGCACCTCACTAATGTTATCAAAAGTCAAGCCTCTTGACTTTTGATATTCATCTATGTCATTCATTACAAATCCCATTGGCCTATCTAAAATATCATAATCAATCCAAACCGAAGAATAATCCGTTAGTAAGAAATCTGTTGCCCCCAGTAATGGATAAAGCTGAAAAGAAAAATCATTTTGTTTCATTATCATAATATTTGTAAACAATGGAAAATCAACCGTTTGCAATATATCCATTGGATGCAACTTTACAATCAACAAAATTTTAATTTCCGATAAAAAAATATTCAGATCTTGCAAGTCTGCTATATTCAAAAAAGAAATAGTATCGTTCGTTGAAATACCATCAGTTCTTGTTTCTCCAATAATCGAAGTACGGAAAGTTGGTAACCAAATGCCAACAGAGCAATAGTCGGTTCTCTGGATATTTCTTTTAGAAAAGAAGTCTGTCTTTTGAAAAAGTAAATCATTGCGCGGTTGTCCAACAAGTAACACTCTACTCAGATCCAGGTTATTAAAACTTTTAGACATCAATTCCCTAAAAATTTCTGATGTAGCAATTAAATAATGAGCTTTAGTCTTATTAACTCCATGTTTGGCAGGATCCATTGAACCTATCCGCTTTAATGGCATGCCATGCCACAAATTTATCAACTTATCTCTTTGACTGATATCCCAGAAACTATATAATCCATGAGTACAAAAAACAAACTTAGCCCTAAAAAAATACCAAAAAGCTAATAATGAAAATCTAAATACAACTTTTGTATTCGAATTTTTCGACAAAATATCCTTTTTACATGCTTTATAACCTGTCTTATCAGAAAGTACCCATACTTTCAAATAATGATCATATTGCTTTGATCCAGAAATATATTGAAATAGAGCATAAGCATTATCGGTATAATCCGGAAAACTAGAAAACAACATAACAGAATCTCTCTTTATTATCCTAGAGAATAAAATTCCTGTTGAAGCTATAAAAGAAGAAAAAGACAATTTCATTAAAGCATTATTAATCATTTATATACATTCACATACCGTATTTTTTATGGAGGAGCGAATAAGTAGCATAAGGATAAATAATAAACAGAACTAAAGATAATTTATATTTTAAGGATATAGAAGTAGAAAACAATACATATGATAGTCTACTTTTAATATAGAAAATTATTTCGCGTCTATAGGTATCATCTGGAATATCAGTTCTCACATAAGCCATGAAGCATTGAAATATCATAAATGAATAAACATTTGCTATATCTGTTTCTTGAATAGCCGGAGAAGTATTCTTTAAAATCCAAGGTATTTTCATACAAGACATAACTTTCTGACTAATTCCAGAGTGATTAGCACTTCCTTGCCTCTGCCTATAATGATAAAAACATTGGTTTGTCCTCAGCACTACTTCAGAGTCTGCGACCACTTGATATTGAAATAAAAAATCCTCCCAATGATGTACTTCTTTAGAAAAACATTTTCCAATAAATAAGGATGTCCTATATAATCCTAAACACATAGAAGCCGGAAACGAAAATGCAAGAAGTAAATCGATAGCTTGCTTCTTACTATATTTATCTATCTTCAACTGTCTTTGAACATCTTCAAAATAATGAGAAGAGATACAAATATCAGCTTGATTAGATAATAATAAATTCAAGAAGCATTCAATCATATTGCTATCTATCCAATCATCCGAATCGACAAAACAAATAAATTCTCCGCTCGCTACGCTGATCCCTGTATTCCTAGACTCACTTACACCACTATTCTTCTTATGGACAACATGTATCCTGTCATCTGCCAAAGCATATTGATCACATATATATCCAGACTTATCAACACTCCCATCATCAACCAGTATCAGTTCTATATTAGGATAAGTCTGATTCAATATACTATCAATGCACTCTTCTAGATACTCTTCAACATTATAAACAGGAACTACTACAGAAACCTTATTCATAAAACACTAGCATTCATTGACTTGTATTTAAATCCTTTATTTTCAAGTCGTGATAAAAACAATGGTAATAGCTGTAGTGTATTTAAACTATGTTCTTCAGAAAAATGAAACAACACAATGTCTCCACCATTTATCTGTTTCGTGATCTTATCAACATGTGTTTGTACATCCTCTAACTTTACATAATCTTGCATGTCAACAGACCATTTTATTATATCATAATGTTTTTTCAAGAGAAATAGCTCCATAATTTTCAAAGATCCGAAAGGCGGCCTAAACAACTTCGCATGCAATATATCATTACACTTAGACACATCCTTCACATAATCTTGACTCCTGACATCAACACCCTTTAAATGAGAATAAGTATGATTACCAATTGCATGTCCTCTTTCCTTTATTTTTCTATACAACAAAGGATATTCATGCACCTTTTCTCCAATACAGAAAAATGTAGCTTTTGCATCATACTTATCCAGTATATCCAAAATAAATTCCGTGATTAGAGGATCAGGTCCATCATCAAAAGTTAAATAAATATCTGCCTCTAATGTTTTTACCTTTTCTATTACCCAAAATTTAAGAATGATTAACTTAATCCTAAATTTAATTCTTTCCAGTAAAAAAGATATCATTTTGATAAGCTTTGTAACAAATCCCCCTTAGATTTTTTTCTATTAACATCAAGAATCCGATTAACTTTTTCCCAATTAATTTTTTTATTTATTTTTTGTTCATCTAATTCAGTTACCGAACTAATTAAACGATCTTCTAAATCGAACATCCTCAATAAAGAATGAAACCGAGTAAGCCCTCTTCCTTTATTAGCATAAGCGACAAAAGGCTTATTGAACATAATAGAAAAGACACATGCGTGAAAGGAATCTGTAATTACATATTTTGCATCAGAAAAACCTTTCAACCACTCTTCAACGGGAGAAGCTATTCGCTCTATCGCTGATAAACTTATATCATTTGTGTTAGGATTATTATTATAAAATATATCATATCCAAGAACTGTTTGGAGTTTTATCACAGCATCTTGCTTGTCAATAGTCTTATCCAAAATATAAACCATCACCCCCTTTTCAGATAGATCATTTTTTGCAATATCTCCCATTAATGCAACATATCTATTAACATCTAATAACATCGTCGGGTCTAATACATGGGTAGCATTTACATCAAAATATTTCCGGCATAACATAACCCCAGAATCTTCACGAACACCAACAAACGAAAACGATTTCAATAAACGTTGACAATTAAGAGTTTGTTTTTTAGAAAACATCCACCTATCAACACCAAATGAAGCAGCATACGCAATCCTTCTCACATTCCAATCTTTAGCAAACTCCAAAAATGCGTCCTCCACATGAAAAAAATAATCCGGACGCCATATTTGATCACTCCCTACAACCCATATATCCACAGATTCCTTTTTTATTGATCTAAAATTCTCAATATTCACAATAGGATAGATATATTTATCGACAAATAATTTTGTATGAGATTGAATAAGAGAATTTATCTTTTTAATATCTTTTTCCGCAAAGACAGATAAATTCTTCTGTCTCCAAATGTATTTCATAAAGAATCTCTTCATATAAATTAATGACCAAACAAATGGTGAAATTTCACGTACATGAATCTTATTATACAATGTAACATCATACCCATTTTCTTTCAAAAAGCTCATTAATGCATATGCTTGTAATATTCCACCATAATTTGCATCTAGTGGCAATGTTATTATACCTATTTTCTTCAAAATTTATACATTTACAAAAAGTAACTAAAAACGAACCAATAAATCATATATAGCACTATTACACCTAAAATATAAATATATAATTTAGTAATAGATTATTATTCTATATCCGTATTCGGATACGGATTTTCCTCCAAACTCTTTAAATGCTCCACAATCTCAAACTCTTCCCTCGTCAATTCCCGATCCTTCCAACCGTCTATTATTGCATGTGCCTCCGCCGCCAGCTCTTCGTCAAAGACCTCGGCGTAACAAGCTACCAACAAACGACATTTCAGCAGAGAGACGGGAAGTGTATCCAAGAGATCCCAACTACGATTGAGGACCGACTGGATTTTATCTTCCTTATCACCGTGATTATAAATGGTAGCATTATAGCCGGTCAACAAAGCGATACAAAGAGAAGCTTCCTCTTCGAGGGTACGTCCATGTGAACCGAAAAGATGCTCACAACGATGATACACATCCGTATTCAACTGACGGAAACGGTCGGAATAGATGGGTTCGCCATCCAGACCTAAATGGAGAAGTTCGTGCGAAACGGCGCACAAAGAATCGATTTCTGATTGCAAAGACAACATGGTGATTTATTTACGTATTGGAATATGCACCACAGAGGGCACAGAGTTCACAGAGTTTTTAATTCTTTATTAATTCGATTAAAGAGGGATGAATGAAGGCCGTGGCAACTGCCATAACCCCCTGGATGGAAACCACCACACGGCGGTCACCTTTGATACGGACAAACTCACCCTCAACTCCCTCGAAGATGCCACCGGTGACACGGACACGGTCTCCCCTTTTCATGGAAACGACTGAAGGATCCAGATAAACAACCTGTTCATCGTAATTACCGGCAACGGCGATAAAACTACGCATTTGGACTTCAGGAATGGTAATAGGCTGACGGGTCTCACGGTCCATGATATAACGAATAGGAAGAGAAGCCCCGACAGTGGATTTCATTTCGTCAACCTCACTGCGAGTGGCATAAACAAAAACCAAGTTGTGAACAACAGGAACCAATTTACGGATCTTACGCTCACCACGGAATACGTATTCATAGCGCATGGGAAGAAAATTCCTCACTCCGCGGGAGTCCAGGTATTCCTTAAAGGCAAGCTCACGGCTATAGGTGATACGAAGGGCGTACCAGGATTTATTAATGCTATTGTTCACAAAAGGATATAATTGGGGGACACCGGGGTAGTGAAACACCTTCCGGTCAAGTTTGCTAATTCTGTTGTTTGCCTTGCAGCGTATATCATTTTATCAGGTACTCCCCTATCGCAGGAGAGACAGTTTGAAAAAGAAGAACAGAAAACGAAGTTTTGAAAAAACAGGGCGAAGCCCACCTCTGTCCCGTCCTCCAGGGCAAAGAGGACCTCGGCTCGGCGCTTTTCAAACAGCTGGTCCCGGAGGGTGGCCTCATCGGCCACCACCTGGTCCAGCAGGTGCTCGTAGTCGGCCAGCTCCCGGATGAATTGCAGGATCAGGAGCGTGTCGGTCTCCTGTGCAAATCGAAAGGTCAGTGCCATGTCAACCCCCTCATTTCAGTGTTGCCGGGCTCGCCGCCCCCATGGGGAGCACCCCACAGGAATCCCGCATTTAATTGGGGCGGTCAGGCAGAGCCCTCACAC
>ERZ824480.988-NODE-988-length-28701-cov-14.313342_pt1 | contig 28701 bp, 24 predicted proteins | sample MGYA00519861_ERZ824480 | MGnify/ENA primary metagenome ERZ824480 (study PRJEB31778, sample SAMEA3449152) | human gut metagenome | biome: human gut; feature: human-associated habitat; material: faeces | place: United Kingdom | collected 2010/2012 ... | reverse complement strand
ATGTAAGCGGACTTAGTTATCCATATTACTTGAATAGTGGAAATTTATATTGGACAATGAGCCCCGCCGGCTTCAATGATTTTTATGCTTATGCTTGGCTTGTTGACAGCGATGGTCATACCGGCCGCAATGGTGTCAACAGTACTTACGGCGTCCGCCCAGTTTTGAACCTAAGTGCTGATACGCTTGTGTCTGGAAGTGGAACAAAATCTGACCCTTATATCGTAAAATAAATGTAAACAACATGTTAAAATGGTATAAATAATATACCATTTTTAGTTTTATAAAACTTATTAATTTATTTAAAATATTTGTTTGTTTAATGAAAATATAGTATAATATCTTTGTAGGTGGTTTTATGAAAAACTTATATATAGACTTTGATGGCGTAATTGTAGATACAATAAGAGTTACCTATGATATGCTAGATAGATTAGAAGTAGATAAAAAAAACTTTGAAAAAATGAGTGAATTTTATTATAACTTAAATTGGAAACAATTACTTAAAATGACGCCAGTTATAAATGATAGTTTTGAATGTATAAAAAAACTATATGCCTCTGGTAAATTTAATATAGCAATACTCACTCATGTTAATTCATTAGATGAAGCAGTAGCAAAAATAAACTTTATTAGAAAATACTTAAAAGACACAACAATTATACCTGTACCAAGAGAAATTTCAAAAACTAAAATGTGTTATACTAAAGATTCTATTTTAGTTGATGACTATTCTGGTAATTTACAAGAATGGGTAAAAGAAAATGGAATTGGTATTCAATTTTCAACTGATTTAAATAAAGATAAAGGATTTAAAGTAATAGATAGATTAGACAAATTAATTGATATGTTCTAGGAGGTAAATTATGAGTTACACCTTAAAATTAAGTATATTAAATGAACTAATTAAAATGGGAAAGTTAAATAGTGTTTTTGGATTTGATGGAAATTTTACTCAAGAACAACTAGATAGTATCACAAGTTTGCAATTAACAGACTGTGATAGTATAGATGGTATTAGTTTACTAAGAAATTTACAAACACTAAAAATAATAAGTTCAAAATTAGAAAGTTTCGGAAGTATTGGACCAATTAATAAAATAGCCAATTTTAGTGAAATAAATAAATTAATTAATCTAAAAAGACTATATATTGCTAATGATTATAATATTAGATTTTTAGATATAAGTAATTTAAGTAACCTAGAAACATTAAAAATATTTAATGCACCTAATTTAAGTTGGATAAAAGGTTTATCACAATTAAATTTAAGTGAAGTTGTTATATGTGACTGTTCACTTAGTTCAATTGGAAATGCTAAAGATTATATTATAAATACCTCTCTAGCGGCAAATAATATAATAGATATCAATTTAGCAAGTAGTCTATTACAAGACAAGAAAACCCTAATAAAAAAATATGATGCTGGATTAACTAATATAAGATTTGGTGAACATGTATATGCGAATGATGAAATATATACAATCAATGTTTATCAAATGCTCGAGATGCACAAAATTGCAACGGACATTATAAGAAGATTAAAATTAGATGGTTTATCGGATTTAGAAAAATCTTTTAGAGTTTATATATATGCAATTGGAACATTAAAATATGACACAGAAGGATTAAATTATCGTAATAACAATGACCTAGATAATATATCTAAAGATAAAAGAGAATATTTTAGTAGAAGAATGATGATTATTAATTCGGCTTTTGGAGCATTCACCCAAAGAAAAGTTGTGTGTGATGGGTATGTAAATATGATAAAATATTTACTTGGTTTATGTGGTATTAGTAGCAAAACAGTAATTTGTCAAAAAGAAAATGGACAACTTCATTCAGCTTTAAAAATACAAATTGATGGTAAATGGTGCTATTGTGACCCTGAACAAGATTCATATAAAAAAGTTAGGTACTTTAATTTAAGTAAAGATGAAATGGAAAAATTATATACATTGTCAATGAAAGAACAATTTGATAATGGAGAAATGAAAGAGGGAACATATGGACAATATTATAAACGACTTCATAGATAATGGTTTCTTAGACTTTTATTTAGATGAAAAACAAAAGAATTTTTTTAGAGAAATTGTTAAAAATATTAATAAAGGTAAGTTATATAATTCTATGTTTCACGGCTTACACCATTCGCAAAAAGTACTATTATTTGCATATCTAATAGGGTTACAAGAAAATTTAGATGAAGTAGATATGCAAATTATAGTTGATGCAGCAGTCTATCACGATATTGGAAGAACAGATGATAGCAATGACTCATTTCACGGCTTATATGGCGCAAATAAAATAGACAAAGTTGTAACAAGAGATATATATAAAGAACAAGAAAATTTAAACATTTTAAAAGGTATTATTGATGCCCATAGTCAAGATAACAAATTAGAGGTAATTGCTATAAATCATGATGTAGAAAATATAGAAAGATTTATGAAATTAGCAACTATATTAAAAGATGCTGATGCACTTGATAGAACAAGATTTATGAAGACAAGTAAAGCTACACTTAAAGAAAATTTTATAATATCGGATTATTCTAAAACATTAATCCCACTTGCTTGTGAGATTAACTCATATTACAGATTAAGAATATGCGAAATTAATTACCAAAGATTACAAAATACAGTTGGTGAAGAAGAAATAGAATGTTCTCATGGAATAGGATTTGATTTTTTTAGGTTAGATAGTATTTTAAAAAATGGTATTTTATCTAATTTTGCTAAAATAAACCGAGATATTAAAAGTAGCAGAAGATTTTTTGGAAACAATGGAGAACTATGGATTTCGCTTGTAAGTGGACATGGTGAAGCATATAATGAATTTGTTAATAATGGAATATCTTTTGATGTAAAAGCAAAAATAAGAAACGGAATTAAAGATAGAAAACAATCTATTGAAACTTGCCTACCTTGTGATAGTAGTAAATATAGTGATGAGGTATTTGCATTTTATGAAATTCCAAGAGAAAATATTTTAAGAATTAATTGTTCAAATTTAGATGATAGTATAGATAAATTAAAATATTTAACTGGTTCAGGTAACCCTGATGCTATAGCAACTATAGTAGATGATTATATACAAAATTTAAGAATTCATTGTAATTATTTTCCAGATGTTAGTAGAGTATATGAATTACTTAAAACTTATAATAAAGTAATATCTTCTTTTGAGCAACACGATAGATATTTTCAAAAACAAAATCTTGAAAATCATTTAAGACAATGTGATATGTTAATCGAAGGAATAAATAAAGAAATTCAAAAATGGATGATGGAAGCATTTAAAATAAAATTTTTGAAACAAAAAGTAACAGTAAGAGATGTATTTGAATATATTTTAAATTTACAAGAAATAGATTATAATTTAGATGGAAACACAGTTACATTTAAACAAAAAGATAGATAGGAGAATAAAATGAAATATTTTTTAATAAGTATAATTCCTTTGTTTTTGTATATTATTTTAGATACAATCAAAGGATTACATATGTTACAACAAAACTGGTATAACTTAGGTGGTAGATATGTAAAATGGCTCAACAATAATAGTAAAAAAATATTCTTATCTTATGACTATTTATATATATTTATATTTTTATTAAGTTTAGTATTAAAAAATAATATTTTAATGTATATAGTTTTCTTTTACTACTTAATAATAACGCTTATTTTGAATAATGAACAAAAAAAAGAAATAGTTAAAAAACCCCTAGATTTTACTAGTAGAATTAAAAGATTGGTATTTACTATATTTATTTTATATTTTATAACAATACTATTTATTTGTATTAATTATAACGAAGAATTATTAAGTATTTATTATTTGATTTTAGGAACACTAGTATATTTAAATTATTATGTTATATTACTTGCTAATATAATAAATATACCAATTGAAAAGTTAGTTTATTTATATTATAAAACAAAAGCTTTAAATAAACTAAGAAAAATGGAACAAATGGAAGTAATTGGAATAACTGGAAGTTATGGTAAAACAAGTACTAAAAATGCTTTAAATGAAATATTAAATGAAAAATATATTTCTTTTAAGACTCCTAAAAACTTTAATACAAATTATGGATTAATAAGAACAATTAATGAATATATTGATAAATATAACAATTATTTTGTCGCTGAGTTAGGTGCTTTTAAAAAAGGAGATATCAAATCAAGATGTAAGTTAGTCAAACCAAAATATGGTATTTTAACTAAAATAGGTGAGGCTCACTTAGAAAGTTTTAAAAGTAAGGAAAACATTATAAAAGGAAAATTTGAATTAATCGAATCACTACCTAGTAATGGTGTTGCTGTTTTAAATAAGGATGACATCAATCAAGTTAATTATAAATTAAATAATAAATGCAAAGTACTTTGGTATGCTATTAAAAATAAAGATGCTGATGTTTATGCTGATAATATTAAATATAGTAGCAAGGGTATGGAATTTGATGTTCACATAAATAATAGAAAAGAAACATTTAAAACCAAATTATTAGGAGAAGCTAATATATACAATATTTTAGCAAGTATTACTTTAGCAAACTATTTAGGATTAAACATGGAAGAACTAAAACGAGGTGTATTTAAAATAAGACCAGTTGAACATAGATTAGAACTCAAAAGTTATGGTAGAATCAATTATATCGATGATGCTTATAATTCTAATCCAGAAGGTTCTAAAATGGCTGTTGAAGTTTTAGGATTAATGCCAGGTAAAAAAATAGTTATAACTCCAGGAATGATAGAATTAGGACCAAAACAATATGAATATAATTATAATTTTGGTACATATATATCTAAGGTAGCAGATTTAACCATATTAGTTGGTAGTGAACAAACAAAACCAATTCAAGATGGACTATTAGATTCAAAATATGACAAAAACAAATTAATCGTTTTAAATGATGTTAAAGAAGCAATTAATATTGCTCAAAACTATTTTAGGGAAGAAGTTTACATCTTACTTGAAAATGATTTGCCTGATATGTTTAATGAATAAACAAAAAATGAGATGAATTAAAAAACTACACTTTAAAATGTAGTTTTTTTAATTCTCAAATAATTTATTACTTCATCAACATCACAAAATTCGATAACTTTATCTTTAATTATTTGGTAATTCTCACTACCTTTACCGATAATTAAAACAATATCATTTTTTTCTGCCATATCAATAGCTTTTTTAATAGCTTCTTTTCTATCAATTATAATTTCATAGTTATCATAATCTTTAACTAAAGTAGTTAAATCACAAGCTATATCATAAGGATCTTCACTTCTTGGGTCTTGACTAGTTATGATTGCATAATCACAATTAGTAATTACATTAAAACCTTTATCTGGTCTTTTACTTCTATCACGTTCTCCTGGTTCGGAAAAAACGACAATTGTTTTATTATGTTCGATTGAATTAACGAACTTAAGTAATTCACTTATTCCATTTGGTGTATGAGCATAATCAACAAAGACTTTAAAAGGTTGTCCTTCTTTTATTTCTTGTAATCTACCACTAACTTTTAATTCTTTAATTCTACTTAAAATAGTATTTATATCATATCCAAGACTAAATAGAGCAAGCAAAGCTGCTGATAAGTTATAAACATTAAACATAGCAAGTAGAGGACTTTCAATATTATAAAAAGTATTATTGTATTTAATTTTAAATAATGTTTTATCACTCAATAGTTTAACATCACTAATTTGTAAATCGTTATCTTCATTTATACCATAAGTTAGAACCTTACCATTGCACTTACTTAAAACGTCATTATAATGAGCATCATCTTTATTTAAAACACATATTCCTTCTTTTTTAGTGTTTTCAAATAACTCACATTTACAAGCAATATAATTTTCTAAAGTTTTATGAGTATTTAAGTGTTCTTTTGTAATATTAGTTAAAATTGAACAGTCAAATTTAATTCCTCTTGTTCGTTCATACTTGATTGCTTCACTAGAAACTTCCATAGCTAAACTTTTTATATTATTTAAAACACAATAATTAAAAATTGAATATAATTTTTCTAAGGATGGGGTAGTATTACTAGTTTTTTCATAATACTCACCACATTTAATTCCGTTTGTTCCTATATAACCTGAATTGATTAAAGTAGATATAATGGTTGATACTGTTGTTTTGCCATCTGTTCCCGTAACGCCGATCAGTTTTAGTTTATCTAAAGGATAATCATAAAATTTAGGTACAATTTCACTGAATGTTTTATTAACATCATCTACTTTTATTACAGGAACACTCTTTTTAAGTTCTTTATTTGCTATAATCGCACTAGCGCCATTTTTAATCGCATCATCAATAAATAAATGTCTATCCATAGTTCCGGTGTTGATGCATACAAATAAATCGTTTTTTTTGACATTTAAGGAATTAGTTTTAATGTCATTAATTAAAATATCATATGGACAATCAATAATTTCATTTAGTTTTTTCATGTTTCACAACCTTTATTAATATTATAAATAAAAATGCAATAACTATTATAGGAATTACAACTATTTTAATAGTTTTATTTTTTTCTTCTTTTATTTTTTTGTTTTCCAAAATAACATTAGGTACATTTTCATATTTAAGAATTAATTCGTTTATTTTTTCTTCTTTATTAGAAATATCATTATAATTGTTTATAAAATCTTTAATTTCATTTTTTACTTCAATATATTCTTTATTACTATTATTATCTTCATAGTAATAAAGTAGTACATTCATTTTTTCACTTACTTCATAAAGACTAGGAGAAATGTCTGGCAATTTATAAAAATTATTTATTTTTTCTAAATTATAAGCAATATTATAAATTATATTTTCACTTCCATCTTTGCTTAAAATTTCCATACCATATGGCATATTATTATAAAACCCCATTGGTATTGACATTGCAGGAAAACCTACTAATGGAGCAATTGCATAAGAAAATGTTTTAATTTTAGTTGAATACACTTCACTTAATAACATTACTTCACTTTGTAGTGTTGGATAAATTATTGCATCTAACTCTAAACTATCAAATTTATTATTAACATATTTTATATTATTGTTTCTAACATTAACATAATTTTTATAACTAGATGTTAATCTATAATCGTTATTACAATAATAACCATTATATGAATCTATATATTGTGTATAACCGCCATTTTTAATTAAGTCATCTAACGATTTTATTTTACTGTTGGTATTTTTAATATATTCATTAAAATCATAACAAAATGTTGTGGCGTCAAATTTATAAGTAGGGGAAAATGTATCAATAAATTTAACTTCTGCTCCTAGTTTTTTTAAATTTTCAATTTGTTTATCCATTAAAACCCTTATAAATTTATTTGAGTTATTATATACACTTCTAAATACACCGATTTTAATTCCATTTAAATCTTTAAATTCAGTATACTTTTTATCTGTTTCATCGATTATTTCTAATATAATTGCATTATCGGATACATACTTAGTAATAGGACCAACAACATCTCTTAGAGCTTCAAATTTTATAACCCCATCAGTATTTATTATACTTTTACTAGGCCTTAATCCAACTAAATTGTTAGCTGAAGAGGGAACTCTAATTGATACTCCTGTATCACTCCCTAATCCAGCAACAGCCAAATTACTAGCAACACCTACTGCTGTACCTCCTGAAGAGCCATAAGATGAATATTTGGTATTATAAGCATTATATACGTATCCAAAACTACTATGTGAAAAATTAGCATTAAAAGCAAATTCATCCATGTTAGCTTTAGCTATTATAATAGCACCACTATCTCTTAGTTTTTTTATTACAGGAGCATCATCATAAGGAATTGAATCTAATAATCCTTTAGCACCCGCTGTTGTTGGAAGACCTTTGACATCAATATTATCTTTAACTAAAATAGGAATACCATGAACTAAACTTCTTCTTCCATTGTTTTTGTATTCTAAATCTAACTTTTTTGCTTCTTCTATAGCATTTTCATTAATTGTAATAACAGCATTATAAAGCGTGTTATATTGATTAATTCTATCTAAATACATTCTAGTTATTTGTTCATAGGTAAGATAACCTTTATCTACATATTCTTGAATTTCTTTTATACTTAAACTATCGATATTAACAACTGCTTCTGTTAATCCAAACACATTAATAGGAATTAATAATATTAAAAGTAATAATTTTTTCATACGCACCTCTATTTCATTTTAACACATATTACCAAATAAATAAACAAATTCATATAATTTCATATACTATTTAAGAGGTGGATTATGAATATTAAAGATGATTCAAGAAAAATTAATAAAGGTGATATATTTGTTGCCTTAAAGAAAGAACACGATGGGCATGATTATGTATTAGATGCCATTAAGGCTGGAGCTAGTGAGGTTGTTGTTGAACACGGTTTATATAGCGTTAAAACAACAGTTGTAAATAATACTCATGAATACTTGGTTAATTATTTAAAAGAAAACTATTATGATGAAATAAAAGATTTAAAATTAATTGGTATGACAGGAACAAATGGAAAAACGACAACTTGTTTTTTAATATATCAAGCATTAAATAATTTAAATATAAAAACCGCTTACATTGGTACAATTGGCTTTTATATAGACTCAAAAGTATGTGATTTGCCTAATACAACACCTGATATATGTGATATATATGAAATGTTATTAGAATGTAAAAAACAAAATTGTAAATATGTTGTTATGGAAACTAGTAGTCATGCACTAGATATGGATAGATTGAAAGGATTATCTTTTGATATTGGTATTTTTTCTAATTTAACTAAAGATCACATGGATTACCATAAAACGTTTGAAAACTATGCTTTAGCTAAACAAAAACTATTTAAAATGGTTAAATATTTATCGATTGTTAATAGTGACAGTGAATATAAAGATTATTTTATATCCTCTAACACAACTACTTATGGAATTAATAGTGGTGATTATAAAGTTAGTGATTATAAAATAACTATGGGTGGCAATGAATTTGTTGTTAATGATGTTTTATATAAAAGTAAATTAATTGGTAAACATAATATATATAATACTTTAATTGTAATTGTTTTACTAGAATATTTAGGTTTTAATAGTGATGTGATTAAAGAAGTTATATCCAATTTATCAGCTCCAAGAGGAAGAATGGAAATGATTAAAAAAGATAATAATTTAATCATTATTGATTATGCACACACACCAGATGCGGTATTTAATATAATAAATAGTTGTATAGAATTAAAACCTAATAACATAATAACAATAGTAGGTTGTGGGGGAAATAGAGATAAAGCCAAAAGACCTATAATGGCAAATATTGCTTGTAGTCTATCTAATCATGTTATTATGACAAGTGATAATCCTAGAGATGAAGATGCAATGCAAATAATTGACGATATGATACAAGGACTTGACAAAACAAATTACGAAATTGAAGTAAATCGTGAAAAAGCGATTATAAAGGGTATACAAAAACTCAAAAATAATGATATACTATTAGTATTGGGAAAAGGACATGAAACTTATCAAATTATTAATGGTAAGAAAAATGACTTTGATGATAAATTAATTGTATTAAATAATATTTAGGAGATGAGAACTTGTTAATTTTAGCAAAAGCTGTACTAGCATTCATGATAGGGTTTATATTATCAATTATATTTGGATATTTACTAATTCCATTATTAAAGAAACTGAAAATAAAGCAAACGGTAAGTGTATTTTTAAGAGGCGGTCATAAAGAAAAAGAAGGAACACCTACAATGGGGGGATTAATTTTTATAATTCCAACCATAATTTCAGTATTTATATTGTTATTACTTAATAAATTAGAACTAACATATAATCTACTCATTGTTTTATTTGTATTTTTAGCTTATGGATTATTAGGATTTATTGATGATTTTTTAATTATTAAAAGACATAACAATATTGGCTTAACAGAAATGCAAAAACTAATTGGGCAATTAATAATAGCAGTTATATTTTTCTTCCTTTTTATGCAAGGTGGAAGAGAGCCAGTGTTAGATATTTATACATTAGGTATTAAAATAAATATGGGATGGTTTTATGGTCTGTTTATACTGTTTATGTTGGTTGCAAGCAGTAATGCTGTTAATTTAACTGATGGATTAGATGGTCTTGCTGGAGGACTTTCAGCTATAGCATTTCTTGCTTTTGGCCTAATCGCATGGGGATCACTTGGAATTGCTGGTAATGAGGATATTGGTGTGTTCTGTTTTATTCTAGTAGGTTCATTAGTAGCTTTCTTATTTTATAATACATATCCTGCTAAAGTATTTATGGGAGATACCGGTTCACTTGCTTTGGGTGGTGCGTTAGCAGCAGTATCAATTGTAAGTAGTCACGAATTAACTTTAGTTATTGTAGCAGGCGTATTTGTAATTGAAACTCTAACTTGTATTATTCAAAGAGTTTCGGTTAGATTTACGGGGAAAAGAATATTTTTAATGACACCACTCCATCACCATTTTGAAAAATTAGGATGGGATGAAAGAGATATTGTTAAATTATTTTGGGCAGTAGGAATAGTATTAAGTGCGGTTGCAATAATATTTGGTGTTTGGATATAGAAATATATCCTTTTTCTTTTTAAACTTGTTAAAATAAAGCAAATGGTTTATAATTAATTGTAAGGAGGTTAATATGGATTATATAAATCAAGGATTAAGTAATGAAGAAGTAGAAATCAGAATAAATAATAATCAAGTTAACTACGATACTTCGATTAAAACAAAATCAATACCTAAAATTATATTTTATAATATATTTACTTTGTTTAACATGTTAAATTTAATATTAGCCTTACTTATTTTTTTAGTGGGTTCATACAAGAATTTATTATTTTTAGGAGTAGTTATTTGTAATACATTAATAAGTACATTTCAAGAAATTAGAACTAAATTAATAATAGATAAATTATCAGTTGTAACAAGAAATAAAGTAAAAGTAATAAGGAATGGTATTAATAAATTAATTGATTTAAATGAAATAGTAATAGATGATTTGCTCGTTTTAAAAGCAGGAAATCAAGTCGTAGTAGATTCTATTATTTTAGATAATGAAGTATATGTAGATGAGTCATTTATAACTGGTGAAAGTGATGCTGTATTATTAAAAAAGGGTGACTTGTTAAAATCAGGTAGTTTCCTAGTGGTAGGAAGTTGTAAAGCAAAAGTTGTTCATATTGGAGAAGATAACTATACAGCAATAATATCGAAAGATGCTAAATACATAAAAAAAACAAATTCTATTTTAATGAATACATTGAACAAAATAATAAAAATTATATCAATTATAATTATACCGACAGGAATTTTGTTATTTTTAAACCAGTATGGAATTGATAATAACATAGAAAATGCGGTCGTTAGTACAGTAGCTGGGTTAATATCAATGATACCGGAAGGTTTGATTTTGTTAACAAGTACAGTTTTAGCAGTAAGTGTTATAAGATTATCAAAATATAATGTTTTGGTTCAAGAGTTATATTGTATAGAAATGCTTGCTCATGTTGATACATTATGTATTGACAAAACTGGAACTATAACAGAAGGAACTATGAAAGTAAAAGATGTTGTCTTATTAAAGAAAGTTGATATTGATGATATAATGGGGAATTTGGTTAGCAACTTAAATGATGATAATGCTACATTGTTAGCAATTAAAGATAAATACAAAAAGAAAGACAATTATAAATGTGTTGGCACAATTCCATTTTCTTCATATTATAAATATTCAGGAGCAAATTTTGAAAAAGAGGGAACATATATAATAGGAGCACATGATTTTATTTGTAAAAAAGAAATAAAAGAATTAAAACAATATTTAGATTACAGAGTTTTGTTGCTTATGCATTCCAATACATTTATGGATGATAAAGATATTAATAAATTAGAACCAATTGCAATTATAGTTTTAGAAGATAATATTAGATTGTCTGCTGCAAGAACGTTTGAATATTTCAAAAAACAAAATGTCAAAGTTAAAATTATATCTGGCGATAATGTAAAAACAGTAGTTAATATTGCTAAAAAAATTGGGTTGGATGATATTAATTCAGTTGATGCTAGTAATCTAAGTGATGAAGAGTTAAAAAAGGTTGTATTGAAAGCAAATATTTTTGGAAGAGTAAGTCCACTTCAAAAAAGAAAAATAATAGAATATTTAAAAGAGAATAATAAAACAGTTGCATTTGTCGGCGATGGTGTAAACGATGTATTAGCCTTAAAGGAAGCAGATTGCAGTGTGGCACTTGCAAGTGGTAGTGATGCTGCTAGGAATGTTAGTCAGTTAGTTCTACTAGATTCTAATTTTGATTCACTACCATATGTCTTAAGAGAGGGAAGAAGAACAATTAATAATGTTGAAAGGTCAGCATCATTATTTATAACAAAAACAGTTTATGCGTTTATACTTTCTATTTTATTTATATTTGTTAATTGGACATATCCTTTTATGCCAATTCAAGCATCATTATCTAGTATGTTTACTATAGGAATTCCATCATTCATCTTAGCTTTGGAGCCCAATAATGAAAAAATTGATAACAACTTTTTAGCAAGAATCATAAGCAAAGCAATTCCATCTGGTTTAACTGTTGTATTTAATATTGTATTTATATCACTGCTTTCAAATTTATCAAAACAGGAAGTATCAACATTAGCAATATCTATGATTGCTCTAACTGGTTTTATTTTGATTTTTAAAATAAGTAAACCATTTAATAAATTAAGAAAAGCTTTATTTGTAACAATAATTTTAGGATTTAGTTTAGGGGTTATTATATTCAAAGATTTTTTTGGATTTGCTAGTTTAAGCATTAAATTGTTAACTTATATTGTTGTATTATTATTAATTTCAATTATAGTATTTAATTTAGTTGGATTATTAGTGAATAATTTTATAGAGAAACACCCTAAATTATTTAAGGAGGTATAAGATGAATTTATTGATTGTATTATTATTTGGATTAACAATTTTTATAGGAACTATTTTAGTTTTAATAACGAATAAAAAAGAGATTAAAGAGTTATCGTTAGGGATAGCTTTTAGTGTTATAGTTTTATTAATTACATTTGAATTAATACCGGAAGCGTTAGAACATATAAATTATTTGTTAGTAGTTTTATTTAGTTTAGTTGGAATTGTCATAATTAAGTTATTAGATTTGTTTGTCCCACAACACGAACATACAAATGATGCAAGTCATGTTTATCACATTGGAATAATAACTTCTATTGCTTTAGTTATTCATAATTTAATTGAAGGAATGGCATTATTTACAACACTAAATAGTTCGTTTAGTATTGGAATATTAACGGGAATTGGAATCGGGTTACATAATATTCCAATGGGAATGGTAATAGGTTCTACACTATACGATAAAAACAAAAACATAAAAAAGACATTATTAATTAGTTTATTAATTAGTTTATCAACTTTTTTAGGGGGATTATTTATTGCCTTGTTTGATATTGTTAATTCTTATGTAACAGGTATTTTATTATCGCTTACTATTGGTGTTTTAATATATATGGCATTTTTTGAATTGTTAGAACATCTTAAACATCAAAATAAAAAAGTAACTATAATTGGTTTATTTATAGGTATTTTAATATTTTTAATTAGTTTATTAATTCATTAAGAACAGATTAAATTCTGTTTTTTTGTAACAAAATTATTAATATTTCATAAAATATATTAAAAGTTTCAAAAAATATCTTGTCATTTTATATAATATTTGTTATAATTTAAGTATCACGGGCCTATAGCCAAGTTGGTAAGGCATGGGACTGCAACTCCCCGATCATCGGTTCGAGTCCGGTTAGGCCCTCCATTTATGATTTTAAAGTAACCGTGGGTTACTTTTTTTAGGAGGATTTTATGAAAGAATATGCAGATTTATTACTACCAGGAATTGATAAAACGATTGAATATTATGAAAATTTATATCCAAAAAGAGATTTGCCTTTGGGTGCAATTGTAACAAGATATGCTCCAAGTCCAACCGGATATGTTCATATGGGAGCTTTATTCGCTGCTTTTATAGCACGTAAAATGGCTAAACAAACCGATGGGGTATTCTTTTTGAGAATCGAGGATACAGATAAAAAAAGGGAAATTGAGGCTGGCGTTACTGGAATAATTAATGATTTAGCTAATTATGGAATAACAATTGATGAAGGAAGAACTGGTGAAGATAGTGAAATTGGTTCTTATGGACCTTATATTCAAAGTCATCGTAAGGAAATTTATCAAACATTTGCTAAACATTTAATTATGAATGACCTAGCTTATCCTTGCTTTTGTACAGAAGAAGAATTAGAAGCAATAAGGAAAGAACAAGAAGAATGTAAGGATAGAATAGGCTACTATGGAAGGTGGGCAAGGGACCGTTATTTATCACATGAAGAAGTAATCAAAAGAATTAATAATGGCGAGAAATATATAATCAGATTGAAATCACCGGGGGATTTTAATAAAAAAATTATAGTAAATGATTTGGTAAAAGGTAAAATGGAAATGCCTGAAAATGATATTGATATCGTAATAATTAAAAGTGATGGTCTTCCAACATACCATTTTGCGCATTTAGTTGATGATTATTTAATGAGAACTACACATGTTATTAGAGGTGATGAATGGTTAGCAAGTCTTCCGGTTCATTTACAGTTATTTCAAGTGTTTGGCTTTAAAGCACCAAAATATTGTCATATAGCGCCTTTATTAAAGGAAGATAATGGTACAAGACGAAAACTTAGCAAAAGAAAAGATCCGGAAGCCGCTATTTCTTTCTATCATCAAAAGGGAATTCCCACTTACGCTGTTATGTTATACTTATGTACAGTAGCCAATTCTAATTTTGAAATGTGGTTTGACCAAAATAAAGACAAAACAATTGATGATTTCAAATTGGAATTTAGTAAAATTAGTTCAAGTGGTTCGCTATTCGATGTTGATAAGTTATTAAATATTTCTAAAAACTATATTAGTAGATTAAAAGCCGTAGATGTATATGAAAAAGCGGTTGAATATTGTAAAGTGTATGATAACGAAATGTATGAGTTATTAAATAAATATAAAGAATATAGTATTAATGTTTTCAACATTGAAAGAGAACAAAAGAAGCCAAGAAAAGATTTATCTATGTTTAGTGAAGTTAGAAATCAAGTATGGTATATGTTTGATGAATTGTTTACAAATGTTAGTTATGAGTGGGACAATGTAAATAATTTAGGTGAAATTAAAAGTATTCTAAATTTATATATTGATGAATATTATAATCAAGAAGATGATAAAGATACTTGGTTTAATAAGATGAAGGATTTATCTGAAAGATTAGGTTATGCAAGAGAGGTAAAACAATATAAAGAAAATCCTGAAATTTACAAAGGGCATGTTGGAGATGTTAGCATGGTTTTAAGAGTTTCCTTAACTTCACTCAAAATGACTCCAGATTTATATGAAATAATGAAACTATTAGGTAAAGATAGAATAAAAGAAAGATTTGAAAAAGTTGTATAAAACTATTTACATTTGAATAAATATTTTGTATAATTTAATAGGTTGATAAAAAAACCTATTACGCAGGTGTAGTACAATGGTTAGTACATGGCCTTGCCAAGGCTAGGATGCCAGTTCGATTCTGGTCACTTGCTCCAATATAAAAATACCCCCCTAAAATAGGGGCTTTTTTTCATATTGGAGCAAAAAATATTCTAAAAAATCTTCAAATTATTAAGAGATTAACTCTATAAAAAAGAACTGGCATCCATCATTGGCAATGATAAAGAAAAAAAAGTTATTTATTGTTATTTTTGAATTTAATTATATCTTCTTTAATAAAATTCCACCTTACGCAAACTAAATATCTATCCTTAAAATTTTTTGAATCATTATTAAGATTTCTTTTTTTGGGACCAATTGTCATACAAGCAATATGTGGGGAAGTAAAATCTAGACATCTTTTTGATAAAATAAGATCGTACAAATCATATTTGCTAATCCACACATAATCATTTATTGTTCCACAAACTAAGGCATCAATATCATAATCAGAATTTCTACCTCTTATAACGAATCTATCAATCATATCTATTATTATTCTTGTTTTATTAATGGTTTTATTAAAAATATTTAATTCATTTTGGTATAAAATTTTATATTCATCTGAGCTTAATCGTTTTGAAAAATCTATTTTTCCATCATCATTTCTTTTATAACCATAATGATAGTTCACATATTTATCAATGATTTTAAAAGGAATACCTATTTTTTCTAAATATCTTTTAAATTCTTGTATCTGTTCATGGTGCATAGAATTACTATTTCCACATTTTAGACTTATGCCTTTAATGTGATTTTTGTATTTAATAAATATGTCTGCTTTTTGCATCATTTTATTTTTCCAAGATTTTATTTTTTCATCATTTTTAATTTCATTGTCAAATAATTCATTTAAAAAGTTTTGAGAATTTAAATCTAATTCATCAATATATTTTTCGTTAAATAACTCAACAAAGTCGTATTCATTTTGATATCCATAATTCATTTTAACCCTCCTTATACAATAAAAAAGTATACCTAATTATAAAAGGTATACACGAATAGATATATTTTTAAATAAAATATAAATTATCGACATAAATTTTAAACTACACAGATTATTATTAATTAGTGTTATTTAATTATAATAGATTTTAGGAAAATAAACAATATTTATAAATAACTTTTTTAAAATAATATGATTTAGTCATCATAATTAATAATAAATTTAAAAATATTTAAAAAATGGTTGATATGTGTGTAACACACGAGGTATGGTAATTACTGTTCCTTCTAATGTTAAACATTGACATGGCACTAAAAAAGATAATTGGTTTAGTCACATAGCAATTGAGGTGACAGGAGAAAATACCTCTACAGAATGGTTAGAGCCAATTACTGATGAAGAATATAATAAATTATAAATGATGGTCAATTAATGGCCATCATTTTTATTAAATTTTATATATAATTAATTTTTATTGTTTTCATCTATGTTTAAATAATCATCTAAATTAAATGTAAATTCGATTATTCCTGAATAATTGTCGCAATTACCACATGTATAAAATGTTAGTAATATAATAAACTTATTTTTTAAATATCTAGTAATTTTTATATCAAGTTCAGGTTCAAATGAAGTGTCAACAACACTCAAGTATGTTTCACCCTTAAAAATATAATCTTTAAAATCTAATGTTTTGCTCATCGGTATTTCTAGTAGTTTATCTAATTTACAATTAAGTTCAAATCCAAAAGAATAATCATCTCCCAAAATATCAAAAGATAAAGTATTTATTTTGTTTAAATCACTTTTTTTACCATTTTTAAATTCATATTGTTCATATGTTACTAAATTAATATTAACTTTTTCATTTTTAACATTTTCTAGTTTTGATATTTTAAACATGAAACCACCTCATATCTTACATATAAATTATAACATAACTTTTGATTTTTAAAACATATCTAAATTATAAAACTATACCATATTTGAGCTAAAACATAAAATGTAATGAGATAACTGAAGCGGTTTTAATGAATGAAAGTTGTAAAATAAAAAAATTGAAAGAAAATATACAAGCTAGAAAAAAACTTAATGAACTTGGAATTTATGAAATTATAGATTCAAGAGGACCTAGAGGTGAAATCGGTCCAATGGGTCCGAAAGGGATGGAGAGAATTGCTGGTCCAAGAGGTGAGCAAGGTATACCAGGTGGAATAACAGCATATGCCGAAAGATATTTCAATACTAAAGAAACTCAATCAATTCAATCCAATACGGAAACAACTGTTAAATTAGATAAAACAGGTCTTATGTTTAATACTTTGTATTTAACTGAGAATGCAATTAATATACATGACCTTGGTGTATACAAGATAGATTATTTTTTAACTTGTGAGCCATCGGTTGATAGTATTTTAACAATCGCAATTAAAAAGAATCAAGAGATAATCGAAGGTAGTAATATAAGAGGTGATGGGATAGCAGCTTATTTTACTGAGTTAAGTGGTACTGTAATAACTCAATTATTACCAGATGATGTAATAACACTTATAGTGAAAACTGACAAAGTTGTTGATTTATCTTTCAATGGAAGCACTAATGCTAAATTAAGTCTTATAAAATTAAACTGAAAACACTCAAAAGAGTGTTTTTATAAATTCCATTTTTTTGGATATATGTAATCTATTTTTTCTTTCTTTGGTTCATATTTTTTCTTTATTTTAGTTCGATTAGACTTTAAGTCTGGTCTTTTTTGTCTACAATATTTATCAAGTTCACAAAAAATATTTTGACAATCTATTAGTTGCAATTTACGATTACCAATTCTTTTAAAATCAAGGTTTAGTCTTTTAAATTCCTCATCTTGATGAATGTACATATATCTAATTAGATTTTCATATGTCATATTACCTTTATCAATAAAGCATTTATCAATTCCTCTTATTGAACCAGGACCAGCAATAGTAAATTCACTTTCTTCAAAGTTAACTGCATCACTATAATTTATATCAGTTATTAATTGATAAGCCATAAAATTTCCGATTAAAGGATAACTTTTAATTATATTAAATGCTTCTTCCATCGTCTTTGAATTTAGTATTTTATTTTGCATTTTATCAACATTAAACATTTTATTTAATAAAGCTAGATGATTATCATGTTTTCTATTGTAACCAAAGGCTTTATTAGCACAACTAATGTAAGCATCGTTATAAATTTTTATACCAGATGAAATAGCATTTTCTAAGACAATAGAATACTTTTTAAAATCAAATGTTTCTAATGTTATATCATCAAAGTTTTTCATTAAAAGTTCCCAAGTTGTTTCTTTGTTAAATAATTTAAATAAAACAATTCTAAAAATCATATCTTCTTTAGAATAGGTTTTTCCATTATAAATAACATTTTTAAGCAAATATTGACTAACTCTATCATTAACTCTATAACTATTGCAAAATTTATATTCTTGTAAAATCTTATCATCAGTCCATGGTGGGTTTGAGCCACTTATTTTCTTTAAAAAAATGTTTTGCCTCTCATAAGCAAAATACCAATATAAATCGTAAATTTCTTGTCTTTTTTTCATTTTTAACTCCATTATTTCAAAATAAAAAGGCAACAATTACCTTTATTACATGTATATAATAGCACGTTTTGATGATTTTTTCAAGTCTTGAATTTGTAATATATTAGGTGTATTAAATATAATGGAGGTATTTTTATGAATAATATGACAGCGCTAGTTAGTTGTTTTGTAAGAGCATATCACACAGAAAACAGTAACATAAAAGTTTATAATGATGCTTTTGCAAGTAAAATTTTAACAAAAGAAGAATATTTTAATATTGCTTCAAATATGACATCAGGTATTAAATTTTTTAACCCAAATTATGAAAGGGATGAGCCATTAAAATGGATTGTTAATAATAATATAGGTCCATCAGTTTTAGCAAGAGCAGCTTTTAACGAAAAGCATTTATTCAATGATATTAAACTAGGTTTAGAACAATATGTTATTATCGCATCAGGATATGATACTATAGGTTATAAAGTGAATAAAAAAATAAGAGTATTTGAACTTGATAAAAAAGAAATAATTGAAGATAAAATCAAAAGAACTAAAAATTTTGACAATGAAAATATTAGTTATATTAGTTGTGATTTTAATGAAAATTGGATTTTAGATTTATTGAATTCAGGTTATGATAAAAATAAAAAGACATTTTGTTCATTATTAGGAATTAGTTATTATTTACCAAAATCTACATTTTCAAAAACGATAAAATTATTATCAGATAATATGCCAAAAGGAAGTAGTATTATATTTGATTATCCAAATGAATATAAAGAAACAAAAACAGAAGAATTAGCAAAACTTGCAAATGAAGAGATGAAAAGTAATTATAGTTATGATGAAATATTAAAAATAGCAGAATTATCTAATATGCAAATATATGAACATTTAGAAAGTGTTCAAATAGATAATACATATTTTTATGATTATAATACACTTAACACAATTAAATTGAAAGCCCCTAAAGGTGTAAGTTATTGTTTATTAGTTAAATAAATTAATTGACTAAAGAATAAATATCTACTATAATTATATATAGAATAAAGTAGGTGTTTATATGAATAAAACAAAAGTTATAGCAACAGTAAGTAAAGTTACTGCTACTTATGAAGTGTTGGAAAATTTAATTAACAATGGAGTTTCAGTAATAAGAATTAATATGCGTTACTCTGATTTGGAATTCTGTTGTGAAGTTGTTCAAAAAATAGGTGAAATAAACACTAAACTTAATAAACATACCGCTATAATGGTCGATCTTAAAGGCCCAGTAATTCAAATCGAAAGAGTAGCAAATGAAAAAGCTTGGTTAAAAGCAAAAGACAAAATAAGAATATTTACGGATAATGTACTTGGTGATAGTACAAAATTTAGTGTTGATTATAAAAATATAGTTAAAGATGCAAGTATTGGTATGATTATAAAAATAGGAACTGGGGAAGTTATTTTAAAGGTTTTAGAAAAAGGTATTAATTATCTTATTTGTGAAGTTATAAAACCAGGATATATAAGTAGTGGAAAGATTGTAAATGTAGTTGGCTTAAAACAAAACAGACCATTTATAAGTATAAAAGATTTAGAAACAATCAAAATGGCTAATAAGCTAGATATTGATTATTTAGTTGTATCTTTTGTAAATTCAAGCGAAGATGTTCTTGAAGTAAATGATTTATTAATCAATTTAGGAAACGACCATTTACAAATTATTTCTAAAATTGAAAACCAAAGTGCTTATGATGATATTGATAATATAATTAAAATAAGTGATGGAATTATTATTGCAAGAGATAATTTAGGTACTAATGTACCAATCGAAAAAATTCCTGGAATTCAAAAGAAAATAATTGATAAATGTCACAAAGCAGGAGTTGTGAGTGTTGTTACAACAGATTTGTTGTTGAATAAAGAAGAAGAACAAACACCAACAAGAGCAGAAGTAAGCGATATAGCAAATGCTATATTAGATGGTTGTGATGCTGTTTTGTTAAGTGGTGGAGTAAATGCATTAAATGGACAACTAGAAACTATTAAAACGATGAATAAAGTTATTATGGCAGCTGAAGGAGATGCTAATTATAATGCACTTATGGAAACTGCAATTAAGAGTCAAAAAAAAGATATAACTGGTGCGATTGCCTACAATGTATCAGGTTGTGCTAACTTACTTAATTGTAAAGCAATATTTGCGCCAACAATTACTGGTTACACAGCTAAAAAAATAAGCAGATTTAGACCAGTATGCCCAATTATAGCTTTAAGTCCCAATACTGATACTGTAAAATCATTAGCCTTAAATTTTGGAATTCATTCTTTTTTGGTAGATGAGCTTAATAGTTTAGATGCTATCATTGAAAAATGTAAAATAATGTCAAGAGAAATTATGGGTTTACAACCTAACGATATTATTATAATAACAGGTGGTTCACCTTTTAGAGAAGTTAAGCATACTAACTTTATGAAAATAGAAGAATTATAGGAGGAAAATTATGTACAATTTAGGAGATAATTTCAAATTAGAAAAAAATAATGGAATAGCTAATAAAGACTGTGTTTTTAAAGGTAGTAAATATCGAATAACTATTCTAACTGAACGATTATTTAGATTTGAATATAGTGAAAATGGTGTATTTACAGATGAATTAACCGAATTAGTTTGGAATCGTAAATTTCCAAAACCTAATTTTCAAATTAGAGAAGATGATTCTTATATCGAAATAACAACTAGATATTTTAAACTTTCTTATACTAAAAATAAAAAACCAAAAAATAATATCAATGTCAAATTATTAAATACTGAAAATGCTTGGTATTATGGCCATGTAGAAGCAAAAAATTATCCTGCCAGTGTATTTATTTCTCCTGAAAATAAAGTTAAGGATGTTAAAACATTATATTCAATGGATGGATTTACAACTATTGATGATTCTAACACAAATATTTTTAACGAAGATGGAACTGTTAAAGAAAGAGAAAATAAAGAAATCGATATTTATGTATTTATGTATTTAAAAGATTTTGATTTATGCTTAAAGGATTATTTTACTCTAACAAGTTACCCAGCTTTAATTCCAAGATATGCTTTAGGAAATTGGTGGAGTCGTAATGAAGCTTATAATGATTCTTCACTTAAAGAGTTAATTGATAATTTTGAAAAACATGAAATCCCACTATCTGTTATTTTGTTAGATAAAGATTGGCATATAAGAAAATACGAAGGTAAAAAACATTTAAAAACTGGTTTTACCTTTAATAAAGAACTTTTTAAAGCACCTTTTGATATGATTGCTTATTTACATTCAAAAGGAATTAGAATTGGTCTTAATATTAATCCAACAGAAGGATTTCATGATATTGATGAATATTACGATAAAGCTAAAATGTATTTAGAAACTGACAATAATGGAGTAATCCCATTTAATGTATTAAATCCAAAATGGGTTGATGTTTACTTAAAATTATACATACATCCACTAGATGCTTTAGGAGTCGACTTTTATTGGTTAGATTGTGAAGATAATCCAAGTTTATTTTTACTTAAACATTATCATTTTTATGATATGATGAGAAATTATAAGAGAAGACCACTTATATTAGGATTAAATTCTACTTATGCCTTGCACAGATACCCAATTTTGTATTCTGGAAAAACAAAAGTGAGTTGGGATACATTAAAACTTCTTCCAAAATTCAATTTAAATGCTTCTAATATGGGAGTTAGTTGGTGGAGTCACGATATTGGAGGATATTTTAAAGGTATTGAAGATAATGAATTATATATTAGGTACGTTCAATTAGGTTGTTTCTCACCAATTTTAAGATTTGGTGTTGATAAAGGAAAATATTATAAAAGAGAACCATGGCGTTGGAATATAAAAACTTTAAATATTGCAACTGAATATTTACAACTTCGTCATAAAATGTTGCCATATTTATATAGTGAAGCTTATAAATACAGTATTGATGGCACACCATTTATAAAACCTTTATATTATAACAATCCAGAAATGTATGATGACCCAATATTTGTAAATGAATATTATTTTGGTAGTCAATTTTTTGTCGCTCCAATTATAAACAAAAAAGACCCTGTTATGGATAGAGTAGTTCAAAGAATGTATTTACCTGCTGGAATGTGGTATGATTTCTTTACTGGTAAGAAGTTCCCTGGCGATAAAAACTATACTTCATTTTTCAAAGATGAAAATTATCCTGTTTTTGCTAAGGCCGGAAGTATTATTCCTCTTGGTATAAATGAAAGTATTAATGATACTAATCCACCAAAAACCTTAGAAATTCACTTTTTTCCAGGTGTTAGTAATGAGTATTTATTGTATGAAGATGATGGTATAAGTGATTTATATAAAAAGGATTTTTATTTACTTACAAAAATAGAATATAATTACCTACCAAACAACTATACAGTTATTATAAGACCAATTGCTGGTAAAAGCGGAATAGTACCAAAATATCGTAATTATAGACTTATTTTTAGAAATACAAAGCGTTCAAAAGATGTTACTGTATACAGTAAAGACCAAATTGTTAGTCCAAAAACTTATGTTGAAGGAGCAAATTTTGTTGTCGAAGTAAATGATGTTAATTCGGTTAGTCAATTAACTGTTAATTGTAAAGGAAAAGATATTGAAATTGATGCTGTTAGGTTAATTAATAATGATATTGAAGAAATCATTAGTGATTTACAAATCGAAACAGAATTAAAAGAAAAAATCGATGCTATTTTATTTAGCGATTTAGATGTTAAGAAAAAAAGAATTGAAATAAGAAAATTAGGTAATAAAGGTTTAGAAAAGAAATTCGTTAAATTATTCTTGAATTTATTAGAATATGTAAGTAGGGTGTAATATGCAGAATTTTAATTATCATACTCACACATATCGTTGTGGACATGCAGAGGCAAATATTACTGATGAAGACTTTGTAAAATTATTCATTAAAAAAGGATTTAAGGAAATAGCTTTTACTGACCATTGTCCACAAAAAAACAAAATTGATTTAAGACGTGGTATGCGAATGGAATATGAACAAAAGGATGAATATATTTCTAGTATTTTAAAATTAAAAGAAAAGTACAAAGATAAAATAACTATTAAAGTAGGTTTTGAAGTAGAATATGCTCCTAGCCAAGAAGAAAATTTATTAGAACTAAAGAGAGAAACTGATTTGTTAGTTTTAGGTCAACATTTTATTGGCGATGATGGAAAGTTAAAAATATTTTTTAGAAATGATGATTTTTCCGATACTGATTTATTAAGCTATGCTGATACTATAGTAAAAGCAATAGAAAAGGGTATTCCTAATCTAATTGTTCATCCTGATTCTTATATGTATGTAAGAAATAGTTTTGGTGAAATTGAAAGTAGAGTTGCGCATACTATTTGTTCTTATGCATCAAAATATAATATACCATTAGAAATTAATTTAACCGAAGCAAATCGTTATTTAATAGGTATTTTAAATAAAATATCTTATCCATCAAAAGAATTTTGGGAAATTGCTTCTTTATATGATGTAAAAGTTTTATATGGAATAGATGCTCATTTTAAAAATCAAATTGAAAATTATGAAAAAAGTATTGAATTGGTTAATAAAATAATAGGTGAAGATATTATTTCTAAATTAAACTTTATTAATAAATTGTAAAAATTATGTAATTATGATATAATCTATTCAGGTTTTAAGGAGGTTAATAATGACATTTTCAAATATAATTGAATTTATTCAAAAACTTGCCGATGTTTTAATCGTTTGGTTGGTTTTGTATTATATATTAAAGAGTTTACGAAAAAATGTTAAAATGGTTCTTTTATTTAAAGGAATAATAATCATTTTGATTCTAAACTTTGTAAGTGATAAACTAGGACTAGCTACAATTGGATATATGTTAGACTACGTAATTGAATGGGGACCACTTGCTTTAATAGTTATATTCCAACCAGAAATTAGAAATGTTTTAGAACAATTAGGTCGAAGTCAATTATTAGGACGACATAAAACACTTACCGTAGATGAAAGAGAGAAAGTTGTTTATGAAATAGTTAATGCTTGTGACTATTTAAGAAAAAATTTAATTGGAGCATTAATAGTTATTGAAAGAGATAATAGTTTAAATGATTATATCCAAAAATCTAAAAAACTTTATGCTGATATATCATCTGATTTGCTTATTTCAATATTTTTTCCTAATAACCCCCTACACGATGGTGGGGTAATTATTCAAGGAGATAAAATTACTAGTGCGGGGGCTGTTTTTCCAACCAGTGATAGTCTAAAAATAAGCAAAAGACTAGGTACTAGACATAGAGCTGCTTTAGGTATATCAGAAATTACTGATTGTCTATCAATTATTGTTTCCGAAGAAACTGGAAGGTTATCAATAGCTGTTGATGGTGAACTTTACTATAACTTAACTTTAGATGAATTAAAACTTCGTATTTTAGAGGAGTTAAGACCAAAAAGAGCTCCATATGTTTTGGAAGAAGGTGAAACTCTCGATGAAGAAAAATAAAAACATTTTAACTTTAATTTCTGATTTTTTTAGTAAATATGTTGTAATGCCAATTTCAAAATTTGTTTTATTCATTTATGAAAAAATCAAAAATCCAAGCAAAAAATTTGAGAATATGTTATCTAAAAGTAATACTCTTTTATTTATATCTTTGATTATTGCTGTAATTATATTTGTTACGGTTGATCAAAAAATTGAAAGTTTTAAAGATAGTTCAGCTGAATTAATTGAAGGACTTAATGTAAAAGTTTTATATGATGAAGATAACTATGTAGTCGAAGGAATACCTGATAGCGTTGATTTGACTATGATTGGTAGTAAGGCTAATTTATATTTGGCTAAACAATCACCAACTCAAGAAGTTACAATTGATTTGTGGGGACTAAAAGCTGGTACCCATAAAGTTGATATAAAATATAATCAAGTTTCAAATTCGATTAAATACAATGTTAATCCAAGTGTTGCAACTGTTATAATAAGAGAAAAAATATCAGCTACTAAAACGTTAACTGTTGACTTGTTAAATCAAGATGTTTTAAATGAAACTTATGTTGTTGGTGATTTAAAATTAAGCAGTGATACTGCTGTTATTAAAGGTGCTAATTACAAAGTTAATCAAGTTGCAACAGTTAAAGCGTTAGTTGACATTAATAACTTACCTAAATTTACATTAGGGCAAGCTATTACCGTTTCTTCAACATTGAAAGCTTATGATGAAAAAGGTAATGTTGTGGATGTTGAAATTAGTCCAGCTAAAGTAGATGTTGATTTAACTATAACCTCACCAAGTAAACAAGTTCCAATTCAAGTAATTCCAGATGGAAAAGTTGTTTATAATATGGGTATAAGTAATTTAACGATTAATGACAATAGTAATATGATGGTTACTATTTATGGTAGCAGTGAAGCTTTATCAGCAGTTGATTATATTCCAGTTCGAATTAATGTCGAAGGTTTATCTGAATCAAGTGAATTTAAAGTTGAATTAACTAAACCAGTTGATATTAAATCGATGAGTGTTAATAGTGTTACTGTAAGAGTTGAACTAAGTAATGATATTAGCAATTCAGAAATAAATAATGTCGGTATTTCTGCTGAAAATTTAGGTAGTGGTTACGGAGTTACGCCAATTGATATTGATACAATAACTGTTAAGGTTAAAGGTGTTACTTCGGTAATTGAAGGAATTGATGAAACTGATATTAACGCCTACGTTGATTTAAAAGGACTAGGTGAAGGAGTACATGATGTTGATATTTATGTAACAGGAAATGATAACAGAGTAGAATATACTCCATCAGTTTTAAAAATGAAAGTTAGAATATATAAAAAATAAATTTTTAAACCCTGTATTTAAAATATGGGGTTTTTAAAATTTTTATATTAAAAACAACACATAAAAAAATTGTAACAAACTATAAGTTACAATTTTTCTTTTTAATCAAAATGCTCAAATAGTAAACCAATGTTTATCAAGCCAGTTATTCCAACTAAAGAATAAATAATACGAGGAATAATACTATCAGCACCAAAAATAAAAGTAACTAAGTTAAAATCAAATAATCCGATTAATCCCCAGTTAACAGCTCCAATGATAGTTATTACTAAACATATTTTTTGTAATGTTTCCATTTTATCATCCTTTCTGTGTGTTCAGTAGTTATTTTTACCAAAAATAAAAAAAATATTCATTTTTTAATTTTTATATCCATATAATTTATTGAATATGAAGGAGTGAGAAATTGAAAAAGATTTTCGCAAGTATTTTATTTGTTTTTATGGTAATTATGTTATCTGGTTGTGGTTCTAAAGGAGAAAAAGATATTTTAAAAAATTTAAGTAAAAAAGTTGATGTTGAAGCTTATTATTTAGATGGTAAGTTAGAAATAGTAAACAATGAAGATAGTTATCAATACGATGTTGAAGCAGCATATAAAAGCAAAAATAATTTTCGAGTTAGTTTAAAAAATAAAGTTAATAATCATGAACAAATAATTTTAAAAAACGAAGAAGGAGTTTATGTTCTAACGCCAAGTTTGAACAAAAGTTTTAAATTTCAAAGTGAATGGCCATATAATAATTCTCAAAGTTATTTATTGCAAACAGTTATTCAAGATTTAAAAAATGATGAAAATTTAGGTTTTGAAGAAAATAATGATGGTTATATATTTACATCAACAGTAAATTATGCTAATAACCCTAATTTAGTTAAACAAAAAGTTTATTTGGATAAAGATTTAAATATCAAAGAAGTTATAGTTTTAAATAATGAAGATGTTATGCAAATGAAAATGACTTATAATAGTATAGATTATAAAGCTACATTTGATGATTCTTATTTTACATTAAAAGGTAATATGAGTAATGTAGATACTAACACAACTTCAAAAAGTCTAGATTCAATTATTTATCCAATGTATGTGCCAGCTAATACATATTTATCAGGTCAAGAAAAAGTAATGGTAGAAGATGGAGAGAGAGTAATATTAACGTTCAATGGTGATAGTCCATTCATGGTTATTCAAGAAACTATTAAACCAACAGAAGAATTACTTACTATTCCTATGTATGGAGAACCATATATTGTAACAGGAACAGTGGGTGCTCTATCAGATAGTTCAGTAACTTGGGTAAATAATGGAGTTGAATTCTATGTTGTGTCTGATGTTTTAAATACTAATGATTTATTACAAGTTGCTAACTCGATTGGAACATTACCAGTCGGTAAATAACTATTGATTAATTCAATAGTTTTTGTTTATAAAATGTATTAGTTAAAACAAATTATTTGATGTAAATATATAGTAAATTATGAAAAAAACTATAATTAATTTATCTAGTTTTATGTGATAATCATTTTAACAGAACAAAGATATATTATACTATATTGATGGTATCATTTAAAAAAAAGATTAACAAAATATACAAATAAATTGTTAAAAATCGTAGAAAAGTACGAAAATGTAAAATATCATTATGTTGTAAATTATACTGTCGATACAATATTTGCTC
>ERZ824480.971-NODE-971-length-29080-cov-4.142222_pt1 | contig 29080 bp, 29 predicted proteins | sample MGYA00519861_ERZ824480 | MGnify/ENA primary metagenome ERZ824480 (study PRJEB31778, sample SAMEA3449152) | human gut metagenome | biome: human gut; feature: human-associated habitat; material: faeces | place: United Kingdom | collected 2010/2012 ... | reverse complement strand
GACGACAAATCCGGCTGAAGCAGTATAAATGCAAGCGGTATTACGGTTATTGCGCCTGCGGCAAGAAACGGATAAAATGTTTTCAGCTTATTCTGAAGGCGGTTTATTGCAACCGCAACAGCAAATATTATCATTAATTTGCATAATTCGGAAGGCTGAAGCTGAAAACCCGGAAAATCAAGCCATCTGTAAGCATCTTTGCCATTATCGGTTCCTAGTGGTGAAAAACGTGTTGCTGCAACAAGGGCAGTTATAATTATATAGTATATTATAACAAATCTGCAAATTGAATGGTAGTCAATAATGGACATAAAAACCATAATAAAAAGTCCTAATAAAATGCCTAAAAGCTGTTTTTTCCAATCGGCAGAAGTATTATAGCCGGACCCGATTATATAGAGTGTAAATACACTTATAAGACAAATAAGCAAAACAACTCCGATAAGCGGGAAATTATATTTTTTCCATTCATAATTTTTTGATAATAAAGCCTCTTTTAATTTCTGCCAGATTCTAAGCATGTTCACCATCCTATCTGTTAAGTGTCTTCATCTTATTAATAGGTATTTTAGTAATAAGAAATGTCTGTGTTATTCTTATATCAAAATCATTTTTATCAACGTCTGCGTATCTTGAGATAACACTTATAATGTCATCCTTCATTACTTCTATAATTTCAAAAGAACATCCTGCACGGTCTGCCGCAAGCACAAGCCTTAGTCTGTCAGCGCAAATGTTTCCGGAGGATTTCTTTTTTAAAACATTAAAAAACATAATAACCCTCCTAAACGCAGGTTTTTTCCTTCTTCCAAAGCTTTGACATAAACCTGATAACTTTATTCTCTTTATGTGAAAAATCAGGAATCGGAACATCCTTTCCACATATTCTGCGACATATATTCATATATGCCTCTCCTGCCGCTGTATCTGTATCAACAAGCGGTTCTCCTTTGTTAGTTGCTATGACTATATTTTCATCATCAGGTACAATTCCCAAAAGCGAAAGACCAAGTACGTCCACAACGTCTGATGCAGACATCATATCATGACGTTTTACCATATCAGGACGTATTCTGTTAATTATAAGCTGCTTGTCCTTCATACCGGCGTTATCAAGCAGTCCGCTTATTCTGTCGGCGTCTCTTAAAGCAGATATTTCCGGCGTTGTAACTATTAACGCTCTTGTTGCTCCTGCTATTGCATTTTGAAATCCCTGTTCTATTCCTGCAGGGCAGTCTATAAGTATGTAATCATAATCATCTGTAAGCTCGCTTGTCAGCTTTTTCATCTGAAGCGGTGAAACTGCCGTCTTATCTTTAGCCTGTGCTGAAGGCAGCAGGTAAAGATTTGGATTACGTTTATCTTTAATAAGAGCCTGATTAATTCTGCATATTCCTGTAACAACATCTACAAGGTTATATACTATTCTGTTCTCAAGCCCCATAACAACATCAAGGTTTCTGAGACCTATATCAGTATCTATAAGCACTACCGATTTGCCAAGCTTTGCAAGGCCTGTACCTATATTTGCTGTTGTTGTTGTTTTACCTACACCACCTTTTCCGGATGTTATAACTATTACTTCTCCCATTAAAGAACCTCCATATTAATCTAATTTAATGTCGGCTATCAGGTCCTGTGTTATGGACTTTCTGTATATTACCCCGTTTTCACAAACGGCTATCTGGGTTCCGTATTTTTTTCTGAATCTTTTCTTTTTATCCGGTGCTTTATAAATCGTATCGCATATTCGTATCTGTGTCGGATTCATTGACAAAGCTGCAACAAAGGATGAAGGATTACCGCCTGCTCCTGCAAATGCACTGCCGGAAAGCTCACCCAGAACTATTATATTGCCTTTTGATACTATCTGGGCTCCTTCATACACATTGCCGATAATAATTATACTTGTCTCAAAATCCATTACCTGACCGTTTCTTAAGTTCCCTTTGTAAAATTGTCCTGTTTTGTGATTAAGTTCATTAAGCTTATTAATTAATGATTGGTTCATCCGTTCTTCAAGTTTAGGGTCATCTTCTGCTATGCATATAATGTTCAGATTGGTAGTTTCTGATATTATATCAATAATTTCATATTTTTCAAGGTCTGTCAGTTCTTTTCCTTCAAATCCGATGGCTACCATAGCATCTCCGAAAAATGACGACGATGATTCAAATTTTGCCCTTACTGCCTCTTTTATTTCATCAAACGGCAGCTTGTTATTCATGACAACAATTATTCCTGATTTTGTACCTTTTATATTTACTGGACTTTTCATGGTAAGTCTCCTTTTCTACTTAATCGGAAAAAGCATTGCTCTGATTCTCCGGAGTTGAAACTTTTTGGTCAAGCAATTCTTTACGCTTGTCCTTGTCATAATAATAAATATATATATCGCGCGCAAGTTCCGCTGCATTTCCTGATGTGTAACCATTAGGTATAACTGCGGTTACGGATATTTCAGGCGCATTATATGGCGCATATGAAACAAATAAAGCGTGGTTAGGTTTATAATCACTCTCCTGTGCCGTACCGGTTTTTCCGGCAACGTCAACATTAAGTTTTTTATACAGAGACCTTATTGTTCCATCTGTAATAACCTTACGCATTCCCTGATGTATATAATCCCATGAGGTAGAAGCTATATCAACTTTATTATGAACCTTTACCTTATTCTTTGTAACGCTTCCGTCTGATGAAGAAACAATTTTATTAATCAGTGTAAGGTCATAGCATGTCCCTGAATTAGCAATTGTCGTTACATAACGAGAAAGCTGTGCAGGAGTATAACCGTTGTGCCCCTGTCCTATCGCAGAACGCACACAGTCATAATCTGATACCTGTGGTTCTGCCTCAGGAAGCTCTAATCCTGATGTGTCGGTAAGACCATACATTCCTGCGTATTTTTTCAGCGTATTAAGGCCTTTATCATGGTTAAGCGTCTTATTGGCCGTGAGCCCGAGTCTGTAGCCTATTTCGTAAAAGAAATAATTACATGAATCCCTAAGAGCCCCTATAACATTAATATTACCGTGCGAAGATGTACTCCAGCATTTCGGCGGCGGGTCAACCTCTGTAAATTCATGCTTATCATATATCTTTTCCAAAGGCGACGAAAGAATACCGGATTCTTCAAGCGCAGCCGTAGACGTTACCATTTTAAACGTAGAACCGGGAGCCGTCTTTTGTGTTGACGGGCGGTTCATAAGCGGAAAAGCCGAATCGTCAAGTATTTTTGAATAATAATCAGAATCAATCTGATTGGTAAGCTTATTGTTATCATATGTAGGATAAGATACATATGCAAGCACATCACCTGTATTTACGTCTGTAATAACAATTGAACCGGAACAAGGCTCAAGTGCAAGCATTGCAGGAGTAAGCTCAAGGCTTTTTATTTTTGAAAGCAAAAATGAGTAAGGTGATACCGAGCCTCCTAAAAGACCGTTAATCGTATCCTCCGAAGCCTTGACAATATTCTGATTAATCAGAAGCATACATATTTCAGTACCTGATATTTCATATCCATATATCATATATTTGTAAATTAATTTGTCAAACGAACGGTTGTTTTCAAGCTTTTTAAAAATATAATCCTTTAAAATATCAAAAAGTTCTGACGTGGTATATATGTTATCTCCTATTCCAAGAGAATTAAAATCAATATAGTTGCTTATTATTGCATGTTCAAGAAATTCGCTTAGACTTATGCTGCCTGAAGTATATTTTTGGTATACCTCGTCAGTGGAATCAATTGAATTCTTTAAAAGAATATTGTTATCTGAAAGCATCTTATACACATACGAAATGTATGAAGCATATTCCTCGCTTAATTCATCCGATGTTTTCTTAAAGCCCATATTAATATAGTTTCCAAGCTTTTTATCAACGCTCTTTTTCTTTTTCTTATATCTTGCATATATGTTTTTCTCAACTGTAGATGCTTTTTTAGAAGAAAAATGCTTTGTATTAACTATATTGTTAGAAATAATTGAGTTGTATACATCATAAATCGGAATACGTATATCTGACGCTGATTCGCCTTTTGTCCCTGCGTCATTGCTGTTGTTGATTTTTGAAATAAGTATTCCGGCAAGTTTCTTTTCAAGTATATCGTAACATGCCTTCTGAAGGTCTGAATCTATAGTAAGATATATATCATTTCCTGCAATAGGGTTAACGACATTTTTTATGTCGGATATTCTTGAGTATTCGTCCAAAACAAGCGTTTCAGAGCCCTTCGTGCCTCTGAGCGTTTCTTCCATGCTGAGTTCTATACCTGATTTTCCAATCTGGTCAGAAGCAGTATAGTTATAATCCGGATATTTTTCTTTGATTTCGGAAAGTCCGTCGCTCGTCACCGGACCTGTATAACCGATAATATTGGAAAAATATTTGCTGTCATAGTAAAGCCTTGTTGTAGCTTCGCTTATTTTGACGCCCGGAAGTTCATCGCTGTTCTCTTTTATGGCAACAACCGTTGTATCCTTGACATTAGAAGCAATAGTTATAGGAATATATTTGGTGCTGCTGTTAATCTTCATTGTATAACGTACTTTAATTATATCAAGCGCGTCTTTTGTGCTGTATGTGTCGGCAACGTCAAACCTTGGTCCTTTGGATGTGACGTCTGTACGAAGGTATTCAAAAACAGTATACGCATCAGCGTTCTTTTGTTCCTCCGAAAGCTCATCGACGGAGCGCAAAAAATAGGCGTCTCTTTTAAACCTTAATTCTGCCGCCTTATCAACAGTAAAATAAAGATTTCCGTCCTCATCAATATCTATACAGAAGTCAATATCAAGGTCATCATCATTTCGGTAAATAATCTGAACCATTTTATGAATCATTTCATTCTTTTCTTCATTAGTAGTCAGCTGGCCTGTATCCTCAATAGTGACAGAATAAGATATCTGATTAGACGCTAAAAGAACCCCGTTGCGGTCATGTATGTTACCCCGGGTTGATAATATATCACGCTGCTTTTCTTCAGATACGGTATTGTTGCTGTTAATCTCATCACTTCTTACAATCTGCAGATTAAACATTCTGACAATAAGAATAAAAAAAAGCAGGAAAAATATAATTGATATAGGAATCAGTCTTGAACTGAATATCTCTTTTAAGTAATCCTTAATTCTGTCAAGCAATTATATAGCCTCCTTGGTGCCGCTTGGAACAACAAGTCTGTCAATCCATGTAAATAATTTAAAAAATACAATTGCTGCAAGCATGGTATATACTGTTTCGGGAAGAATTATGTGTATAAAATAATATATAAAATTTAATTTTCCCCGAAGCAGAAATTCAAAAATATAGTAAAATACTCCGTAAAATATATCGCCGACGCCAATGAATAACAATGGCATAATCAGTTCGTTTTTCTCAAATGTACTGTGCGTATATCCTGCAATATATCCGATAAACATATATATAAGAGCATGAAGTCCTATTACGCTTCCGAATACAAAATCAGATAATAAACCGCATAACAGGCCGGTCATAAGCCCGTCCTTTGAATCACGCATATATCCGCATGAAACCGTTATTATTATAAGCAGATTAGGCACTACGCCGGCAAGCTTAATATGCTTAAACAGAGTCGTCTGAAGCAGATAATATAATACAATCATTAAAATGGTTGATATCCATTTTCTAATCATACTGCGTCATCTCCTCTAATTCTTCCGAATGCTTAATCTGTGTAATGACAAGAACCGTATTAAGTCTGTTAAAATCAACAACAGGCGTAACCTTTGCAGTCATAGTCATATTATTAGGGTCAGGAGTTATATCACTTACATAACCTATAAGTATACCTTCAAGATATCTGTCGCTGACATATGAAGTAACTATTTCGTAACCTTCTTCTATCTCTGCATCTATGCTTATTCTTTCAGCTTCTATATATCCGTCGCCAATAGTTGCAAGATTACCTTTAATATCACAGGTATCGGATGTACGTGCAAACATTCCATTGACATAACTATTGTCATCAATAATTGAACGAACCTTTGAATATGATTTGCCGACTTCAGTTACAATTCCGACAAGACCGTTTCCGGCAATGACATTCATATTCTTCTGTATACCGTCGTCTGAACCTTTGTCAATTGTAAACATGTTATACCAGTTATTATCATCACGGCTTACTACTCTTGCGGCAACCTTGTTATACTGCCTGTAACCCTGGTCAAGCTTATATAATTCCCTAAGGCTTGAAAGCTCGTTCCTGTCTTCTATAAGCGAAAGATTTTCATTCTTAACATCAGAAAGCTCTTTTTTTAATTCAGCATTTTCATCAAGAAGGTCTTTCTTTGACTTAAACATATCAAATACCGAATATATAGAAGACCCGATGGAATTAATACCGCTCTGCATAGGCTTTATAATATTGCCTACGGACGTCTTTACAGGATTCATCTGCTCCTGATATTTAAATGATACAATTATTAATGCAAGACAGATTATCGTACAGATAATAAGCATTATTCTGGCCGGAATATTAAATCTGCGTCTGCGTTTCATAATAACTCCTTTTTATTAAATCAAATCCGATACAATTTTGCTGTAATGTGAATTTTCCATAATAGTATTAAGTCCGGCAATAACAGTATTCTCCGGGTCATCGCTGAAATTAACCTTAAGATTGGTTGCTTTTGTAACAAAATCAGCAAGGTTTCTAAGCTTTGACGAACCTCCTGTAATATAAATGCCGTTCTTATATATATCAGCGGAAACCTCAGGCGGAGTCCGCTCAAGTATAACTTTAACGTTATCCACTATAGACTGAAGATGCTCTGTTATAGCCTCGTTAACCTCTGACGCATCAATTATAAGCTCGCTTGGAAGTCCTGAAAGAGCATTTCTTCCGTATACAGTCATAGTTCCCTCGTATTCCGTTGCGGAACCTATCTCCTTTTTAACAGCTTCGGCAGTCTTTTCTCCGATAACGAAATTATATTTTCTTCTTGCAAGATTGATTATATCCTGGTCAAGCTCTTTTCCGCCGAGAGGAACAAGCTTGCTGAATATAATACCGCCGAGCGATAATACCGAAATCTCGGTTGTGTTGGCGCCAAAATCCATTATAAGTACGCCTGTGGAATCAAGTATGTCAAGTCCCATTCCAAGCGCGTCGGCAACAGGTTTTTCAACCATCTTAATATGTCCCGGACGAAGCTTCGGCGATACTATTACATCAGAGTAGGACCTTTTTTCCACTTCTGTAATATCCGTAGGTATTGCAAGATAATAGTCAAATCCCTTAAGCTTGTGCTTCGGATTCTTTATTACCATCTCAAGAAGCTTGAGCATAAGCTCATGCATGTTGCTTAAATCGGCAATGACTCCGTTACGGACAGGATATGAAACATCTATATTAGACGGCGCTTTTTCATACATTTCATAAGCCTCATTACCAACGGCAATAACCTCGGTTTTCTTTAAAATAGCAATAACATTTTTTTCTGAAAGAACGATACCTGCACCATTCTGGGATATCTTAATAGTGCTTGTACCAAAATCAATTCCAATAACTTTTCGATTCATAAAACGGCCTCCGTTATAATCAGATGTAGCTTTGTTGTTTCATACTGAAATAACAATTATCACCAATAATAATATGATCAAGCAGCCCAATACCTATAAGTTCTCCGGCGTCGCGGACTTTTTTCGTAACCGCAATATCTTCCCTGCTTGGAGAAGGGTCGCCGCTTGGATGGTTATGAAGTAAAATAATATTAACCGCACCATACTTCAGTGACTGGTAAAATATATCCCTTGTTGAGACTATTGAAGAATTAACCGAACCTGAAGAAATAACCATATCATGTATCTTTCTTGATTTGGAATCAAGCATAAGAATCATAAGCTGTTCACGTTCAAGATTACGCATATCTTCCATATAATAAGCCGCAACATAATCAGGAGTCTGAAAACTTTCACCTGTATCCCTGCATGATTTTGCCATTCGTTTTGTAAGCTCGGCAATACATTTCAGCTGGATTGCTTTTACTTTACCTATACCACTGAACTTTGTGAGTTCTTTTTCCGTCAGATAATGGAGATTCATAAGTCCTCCGTTATTATGACAGAGTATGTTTTCTGCAAGCTGCACGCTTCTTACATTGACAGTCCCGCAGCGAATGATTACTGCAAGCAGTTCAGCGTCAGTAAGCGCCGCAGGCCCCAAAACCTCGAACTTTTCATAAGGCCTCATTGTCTTAGGCAGCTCTTTTACAGTATAATACTTTGAATTATCCATAATACTTCCTTTCCCTTAAATGGATAATCATAAGCATATATTACCAGAAAACGAACATTAGAATTATAACATATGAAGATAGATTTGTATACATGGATTTGCGATAAAAAGACATATATTGATTGTCATAAGTTGACAAATTCGTCAGCATATGACTTTTGCATAACAGATAAAATGTCGAGATTATTGCATATTGAAAGCCATAATTTACAATACTGCGATATACTGCTGCACTCAGGAAGCGCAGTTATTCCGTATTTCAAATATTTTTCTACAGATGCATATACATCCTCTGTATCAGAAAGACCTGTAAGATATACAGGTATATTTTTTTCAAGCGCTGATTCTGCAAATGAAATAAACTCATCATTTACTGCTATAGTACCTGAATGATAGCTTTCGTGAAGCACGGCTTTAGTATCCGAGGTAAGTATAGGATAAGACATACCCGGATAAGGGATAATACGTATAAGTTCTTTTTTCGGCTGATAAAGCCTGATGCTTTTTGTATCGTCAAACAGATTTTCCGATACGCTTTTTGCAATAAATAAATCTCCTGAAACATATGAATCATCAATATATTTGCCATACCAGATATCCTTAATACTCATAAGGTCGTCTGAAAGCTCTGCATGGCGCAAAAGGCGTGTTCCTCTGTGAATGACAGGATTGTCGCAGGTATTCTTATAGCTTACAAATACTCCTTTGCCGTGCTGCTCTTTTATAAATCTTACGGCACATCTGAAATTAATAATGCCGTTTGCACGTGAATCTGATATAACATAATTGCTTGACACAAAGACAATCGGTATGTTACATGCCGCAAACACGTAGCTTAGTATTGCCGCGCTGTACTGGAGGGTATCCGTTCCATGATTGATTATTATTCCTGCGGCGTCGCCGTTATCAAGAATCCTGTTTACTTCAGATATTAATGCAAGAAAGTTGTCTGCATTAATATTTTCACTTAAAATCATATATGGGAATGATACGGCAAATTCGGTATTGTCACTATATCTGTTTCTGTATTCTGCTAAAAATGTATCTGAAACTTCTTCTTTGGCATTAATTATATTGTTGTCGTCTTTTTTACTTCCGATAGTTCCGCCTGTAAATACCACATATATTTTCATGGATTATCACCTTAAATATTGATTAAATTCTTATTATAAAGACTCTGTACGGACATCATTATTCCGTATTTTACATGCTGCCATGTAAGACCGCCCTGGAAATAAACGGCATAAGGAGGTTTTATAGGAGCGTCGGCGCTGATACAAACGCCCCCGCCGCCATTATCACATCACAGTTATAACCCGGCATTGCATACGGTACAGGAAGAACATGGCTGTCAACCGGAGCTGCGGCCTGTATTCCCTCGCAAAACGCTATTACTGCGTCTGCGTTACCAAGAGTAACCGACTGTATAATATCGTATCTTTCTTCATCTCTTTTAGGAACGCATTTAAATCCGAGCTTTTCATATACAGCCGACGCAAATAACGCTCCTTTCAATGCTCCTGCCGCAACCTGCGGCGCCATAAATATTCCCTGGTACAGGTTCCTGTTTATATCAAGTGATGCACCGACTTCTTTGCCGAGAGAAGGCGTTGTAAGCCTGTATGAAGCATTTTCCACACATTTTTTTGTTCCTGCTATATAGCCTCCCATAGGAGCTAGCCCGCCTCCCGGATTTTTAATGAGTGAACCGACGCACATATCTGCTCCGAAATCAGTAGGCTCATATTTTTCAACAAATTCGCCGTAACAGTTATCCACCATGCATATTATATCGCTGCGGATAGATTTGACGTATTTTATGCACTCTCCGATTTTTTCTGCTGAAAGAGATGGTCTTACCGCATATCCTTTTGAACGTTGTATTGCAACAATTTTCGTGTTAGGTTTAATTGCTTCTCTGATTTTTTCATAATCAAATTCTCCGGCGTCCGTAAGTTCTACCTGATTATACGATATGTTATACTCTCTCAATGAAGCGGGGCATAATTTATCTTTGTCAATTCCTATTATATCTTCAAGCGTATCATAAGGCTTTCCGGTAACATATAAAAGCTCGTCACCCGGTCTTAAATTACCGAATAATGCAACGGTCAGCGCATGTGTTCCGCATGTAATCTGTGCTCTTACAAGAGCGTCTTCTGTATTAAATATATCGGCATAGACGGATTCAAGCAAGTCACGTCCTATATCGGTATAGCCGTATCCTGTAGAACCAGTAAGATGAGTATCGCTTACTCTGTTTTTCTGAAATGCCGAAAGAACCTTAAGCTGGTTATATTCCGATATATCGTCAATTTTTTTGAATCTGAGTGAAAGCTTTTCCCATTCTGATTCGCATAAATCATATACTTTTTTATCTATTCCGAGAGCCTTGTATTTATCATATATATTATCTGTCATTTTTATTCCATTATTCCTTTTCTTTTTAATGTTTGTATTATTTCGTCTGTTAAGGCATCTTCATCCTTACTGGATTTATCAAGCCAGATTACGTCTTTTTCACGTCTGAACCATGTAAGCTGTCTTTTTGCAAAATGCCTTGTTTCTTTTTTGATAAGCTCTATTGATTCATCAAGCGTAAGAGCACCTTCAAAATATTCTATTATTTCTTTATATCCAAGCCCTTTCATTGAAACCATGTCTTTTGTAAGACCTTTTTTTGTAAGCTCTTTAACTTCATCAACAAGACCGTTGTTAATCATAATGTCAACCCGTCTGTCAATTCGGTCATAGAGTTCTTTTCTATCCATATTTATTACAAAATATGCAAAGTTGTACGGTGATGATTTCATACTTTCACGAGTATTATGCTCAGAGATACATTCGCCTGTAAGCGTATGATATTCAATTGCGCGGACAACTCTTTTTACATTGTTTGCATGAATTGCCTCTGCGGAAACAGGGTCTACTTCTAAAAGCTTTGCATGAAGCGCATCATTTCCGTTTTCCTTTGCATAATCAAACAGATTCTGTCTCAGCTCATAATCTGTATCGCATGAAGTAAATTCAGTGTCATAGAGTACAGACCGGATATAAAATCCTGTTCCGCCGACAATAATCGGAATATGTCCGCGTGCTGTAATTTCATTAATATATGACACGGCATACTTCTTAAACAGCGCAACATTAAATTCTTCCGCAGGCTCCATTATATCAATCATATGGTGCGGAATGCCACACATTTCTTCTTTGCTGATTTTTGCGGTTCCTATATCCATTCCGGTATATACCTGCATTGAATCAGCAGAAATAATTTCACCGTTAATCTTTTTTGCAAGTTTAACCGACAGACCGGTTTTTCCTGCGGCAGTCGGACCGGTAATAATAACAAGAGGTTTAGCCATAACAATTTCCTTTAATCTATACTATTCTTCCGAATTGTTTTTCAAGTTCCGATTTTTTGGTCTTTATAATCGTCGGACGTCCATGTGGGCAGCAGAACGGATTATCAAGCGTAAACAAATCGCATACAAGCTTATATGCTTCTGTTTCAGTTATTCTTCTGCCGCCTTTTACGGCTGATTTACATGCCATTGACGCAACCTTTTCATAAAATATTCCTGGAGCATCTTCTATGTCCTTTTCTTTAGAAAGCGAAATAAGTACGTCGATAAGGACATTTTCTGATGAAATACCCGGCAGTTCGGCAGGTATACAGCTTATGGCATACTCATTTCCTCCAAAATCCGATATTTCAAATCCAAGCCTGTAAAATTCATCATAATGCGAATTGACAATCTGGCTTTCTTCTGCTGACAGAGTAATAATAAGCGGCGGGCTTAACTGCTGCCTTGCAACGCTTCCGAGGTTAATTGATTTCATATATTTTTCATACATGACTTTTTCGTGAGCCGCATGCTGGTCCATTATATACATTTCATCATTATATTCTATAATCCAGTATGTTGAAAATACACATCCGCATACTATAAAGTTCTTCTGCTCTTCTTTTTTCATTTCATCCATAGAAAATAATGTATCCTGAACGGCAGAAACCTTATAAGGTACAGTTTCCTTTGCCTGCATGATTTTTTTTGGCGTCTGGTTTTCGTATACCGGTTCCTGCTTTATTCTGTTTCTTTCAAAAGGCTCAGGTATAATTTCTTTTTGCTTTGGAAGATTTTCCTTTTCTTTTTTATCGGCAGGCATAATCTGCGGAATAATATCAGTTTCTCTAAGGGTATTCCTTATAGTATTGCAAATAAGCGAATAAATTCTGTCAGGTTCGTCAAATCTTATTTCCATTTTTGACGGATGGACGTTGACGTCCATTTTAGAACTGTCAATATTAATGCTTATTACTGCAAACGGAAAACGGTGCTTCATTTTATAACCGCCGTATGCTTCCTCTATTGCTCTGTATAAAATATTGCTTTTAATATATCTTCCGTTGATAAAACATGTCATATATGCCCTGCTGCCTCTTGAAACTACAGGTTTGCCTATAAATCCATGTGCTGTAATAATATCCGTATCTATTGATAATTCTGTTACATTACCTGTAATATCACGTCCGTATACGTTGTATATAACGTCCAGAAGATTACCGTTCCCTTTTGTTGCAAGCCTTGACTGTCCATTAACAATATAGTTAAACGCTATATCCGGATGTGAAAGCGCAAGCTTTTCAACAAGGTCTGTAATATAGCTTGCTTCAGTAGCTGCGGTTTTTAAAAATTTTTTTCTGGCAGGAACATTATAGAACAGATTTCTTATAACAAATGTCGTTCCGTTAGGACAGCCAATCTCTTTAATTGTTCCTCCTTTACCTCCGGTTACGCTGTAATGGATTCCGGTAAATGAAGCTTCTGATTTGGTAATGCATTCAAGCTCAGATACTGCTGATATGCTGGCAAGCGCTTCGCCTCTGAATCCAAGCGTACTTAGCGTATTAAGATCATTTATATCAGAAATCTTACTTGTTGCATGTCTCTCAAATGCATTGTTTATGTCGTCGGAATTAATTCCACAGCCGTTGTCAGTTACACGGATAAAGCTTATTCCGCCTTCCTTTATCTCAATTGTAATATGGTCTGAACCGGCGTCAATTGAATTTTCCACAAGTTCCTTTACAACAGCCATCGGTTTTTCAACAACCTCACCGGCAGCAATTTTATTTATTGTATTTTCGTCAAGTATATTAATATGAGGCATCAGAATTTCTCCTTCATTCTGGTCTGATATCTGTATAAAAGATTCAGCGCGTCAATAGGGCTTATGCTGTTAAGGTCCATATCATGGATTTCAAGTATAATATCGTCAAATCCTTCGGTTTTATTAATAATGTCAAATATTGATATCTGGTCCATTGCGCCTGATATATATTCTTCTTTTTGTGGTTCCTTTTGGCGGATTCTTTTTCCGGTCTCTTTTTCAACAAGCGATACTACAAGCTCCTCAGCGCGTAAAAGTACGTCTTTTGGCACTCCTGCAAGCTTTGCAACCTGTATTCCGTAGCTTTTATCGGCGCCGCCCCGTATTATTTTTCTAAGAAATACTATGTCTTCGCCCTGTTCTTTTACGGCAATGCAATAGTTTTTGATGCCCTGAATCTTTCCTTCAAGTTCGGTAAGCTCATGGTAGTGTGTTGCAAATAATGTCTTGGCTCCGATAAGCTTCGGATTGCATATATGTTCAATTACCGCCCATGCAATTGCAAGGCCGTCGTATGTACTTGTTCCCCGTCCTATCTCATCAAGAATTACAAGGCTTTTTTTAGTCGCGTTTCTTAAAATATTGGCAACTTCAGTCATCTCAACCATAAATGTACTCTGCCCGGAAGCTAAATCATCAGACGCGCCTACTCTTGTAAATATCCTGTCGCATATTCCAATATCAGCATAGTCAGCCGGTACAAATGAACCAATCTGGGCAAGAAGAACTATCAGGGCTGTCTGGCGCATATATGTTGATTTGCCGGCCATATTAGGACCTGTAATAATTGCAACGCGGTTATCTTTGCAGTCAAGATGCGTGTCATTGGCTACGAAAAGATAATTGGACGTTATTTTTTCGATTACAGGATGCCTTCCTTCTTTTATGTCGATTTTACCACGCTCATTTATTTTCGGCCTTACATAGTGGTTCTGTTCCGAAACAACGGCAAGCGACGCAAATACGTCTATAAGGGCTATGATTTTCGCAGTATTCTGAATACGGTGCATCTGTTCGTAAATCCGGTCTCTGAGCTCCTGATAAAGGTCGTATTCAAGACTGTAAAGCCTGTCCTCAGCACCGAGAATTGTATCCTCAAGCTCTTTTAGTTCATTAGTCATATATCTTTCTGCATTTGTAAGAGTCTGCTTTCTTATCCATGTGTCAGGAACAAGCTCTTTATATGAATTGGTAACTTCAAAATAATATCCGAATACACGGTTATATTTGATTTTTAGGTTCTTAATGCCTGTATTTTGCCTTTCATCCTCTTCAAGCTTTGCAAGCCATTTTTTACCGTCAAGCTTTGCATGCCGCAGACGGTCTACTTCTTCGCTGAAGCCGTCCTTTATAATATTGCCTTCTCTCATTGATAACGACGGTTCTTCAATAATAGCATTGTCAATAAGAGTAAATATATCGTCAAGTGTGTCAAGCTCTGAGTAATATTTTTTAAATAAAGTACAGTTCATTGTGCCTATTACATATTTAATATGCGGAAGCATTGAAAGAGATGTTTTTAATGCAATCATATCGCGTGGATTTATGCTTTTATAGCTTACTTTTGTAATAAGCCTTTCAAGGTCGTATACAGGTGAAAGATATTCACGCATTTCTTCTCTTGAAATCATGTTATTAACAAATTCTTCTACAGCGTCAAGCCGTTTATTAATTTCCTTTGAATTAATTAACGGCTGCTCAACAAAGCTTCTTAACGTTCTTGCACCCATTGCGGTCTTTGTTTTGTCAAGAACCCATAAAAGAGAGCCGCGCTTGTTTTTTTCACGAAGTGTTTCAGTAAGCTCAAGATTGCGTCTTGTTGCACGGTCAAGAAACATATAATCATTGGTTTCATAAGGCTTTATCGTATTAATATGTGCAAGGGAATTTTTCTGCGTCTCAAGAAGATACAAAAGAAGTCCTCCTGCCGCGCTTATTCCGGTCGAATATGAATCGAGGCTCAAAGCAGAAAGAGAGTCAACTTCAAAATGTTCAAGAATTGTTCTTTTGCACACATCATCATCAAAATATTGTCCTGACATACTTGAAACAGTTATTCCGAGTCTTTCTTTAAAATCATTGATATCTGCACCTGAAACATAAAATGCGTCATTACATATTATCTCTGATGGCATGAATTTGTTAATCTCATCAAGCACTCTGTTCATTTCATCAAGCTCTGTAACATAATAGTCTCCGGTTGATACATCCGCTATGGAGATTCCGAACGAATCAGACAGATAAACAATGCACATAATATAATTATTTTTTGATTCATCAAGCTGAGAGCTGTTAATGTTCGTTCCCGGTGTTACAATTCTTATAACTTCTCTTTTAACAATACCTTTTGCAAGCTTTGGGTCTTCTACCTGTTCACATATAGCAACTTTATATCCTTTATTAACAAGTCTGTTAAGATATGTATCGACAGAATGAAACGGGACACCACACATGGGTGCCCTTTCTTCTAAACCACAGCTTTTACCTGTGAGCGTAAGCTCTAATTCTTTTGAACACACCTTAGCGTCTTCAAAAAACATTTCATAGAAATCTCCAAGCCTGTAAAAAAGTATGCAGTCTTCGTATTGTTTTTTTGTGTCAAGGTACTGACTCATCATTGGTGTAATTGAAGCCAAGTATGTCGTCTCCTTTGTATGTTATTTAAGGTTACTATTTGCGGCTTAGCCGATTTAGACAAAGTCTCGTCATGCCTGCATGAATGAGGCTTTATCTAAATCGGTTAAAAGCCTGTGAAACAGGAACCGCCCCCATATGAGCAGTCTTAGTGCGCAGCACGAAACCGGAGCCTGTCAAGGCGACGAATGCGAATGGGGTATAGCGGTTCTGTGAATAGTAACTATTCACGGGGTTGCGGTATGTTCTGCCGCTGTATTGGTCTTAGGCGGTTCTGTATCTGTGTGCGGCGCCTCGGTTTTTTCAGGAACGGAAGTGATATGCGGAGCTGCTGTTTTTTCAGGCTCCGGAGTAGCTGTTATTACTACAGGCGCTTCATTGTCTTCAGACGGCTCTTTATTACTTTTTTTAGGAGTAGCCGTTGGCTTCTTTGATGCCGGTTTTTTTGACGCCGGCTTCTTTGTTGCCTTAGCGCTGCTTGTTGCCGAAGGAGCCTTTGTAGGGCTTTTGGCGGCAGTATCAGGTTTTGTTATACTCAGATAGTCCGATTTAACATAAGCAGTTTTATTATTATAAGTTACTTCTGACCATCCGTTGCTCATTTTCTCTATTCTCTTTACAGAATCTCCTGCTGAAAGCTTTCCGTATGATGCGGCTGAAGTATTCGGCTTACTTCTTACATTAACAGTAGTAACCGCATATACCGTTACCGCTGAAGCGTCAGAATCAGAATCCTCATTATCTTCATCTTCTGCACCTTCTTCGTCTTCCGTATCGTCTATATTTTCATAAGGAGGACGTTCGGTTGGCTCAACTGTAGGAGCCGGTGAAAATGAAGCTTGCGGCTGTTCTGTAGGAGCTTCTGTGGACTTCACATTGTCTGCCTTCGGAATACTTTCTCCCTTTATAACGAAAAAATAAATACAAACACCTATGACTGCCACAATGGCAAGTATTATTATTGCGCTCCATATTCCTATGAATAAATCAAACCTTAAGTCCTTCTCATTTTTAAGTCTATTAAAAAAGTTTTTCATAACCAACCTCCAATGTAAAGATAACTCAAACATTATACTAGGTTTACGCCGAAATGTCTACAGAACATTCGTTTGACACATGTGTTCGTTTGTGCTATAATTAAGCAAATTTAACAAGCTGACGATAATATTTTTAAAATTCGGGAGGAATAATTATGGGCAATGGAAGAATCAGTACAAAGCAACAGGAGATTTTAGAGTATATAAAGGAGCAGATTTTAAGTCACGGATATCCGCCGACTGTACGCGATATATGTCAGGCGGTTAATTTAAGGTCTACATCATCCGTGCATGCTCATCTGGAGACTCTTGAAAAGAATGGATATATCAGGCGCGACCCTACAAAACCACGTGCGATAGAGATTATTGATGATGAGTTTAACATGTCACGACGTGATATGGTTAATATTCCGATTATAGGTACGGTTACTGCCGGTGAACCTATTCTTGCAACCGAGAACATAGAAGGATACTTTCCTGTGCTTGCCGACTGTCTTCCGCAGGGTACTGTGTTTATGCTTCATGTAAAAGGTGAAAGTATGATTAACGCAGGTATTCTTGATGGTGACAGCGTTATTATAAGGCAGCAGTCTACAGCTGATAATGGCGATATGGTAGCTGCGCTTATTGATGATTCCGCTACTATTAAAACCTTTTATAAAGAGGATGGATATATAAGGCTTCAGCCTGAAAATGATACAATGGAGCCGATTATTGTTGATGATTGCGCTATACTCGGAAAAGTTGTAGCGCTGTACAGACAGTTTAATTGATTAAAAGCGGTGTTTATATTTAAACCGTCAGAACAAAAATAAAAAAGCAAGAACAGGTTTTCCGAAATATCAGGAAAACCTGTTCTTTAGATTTTCAAGACTCGCTCGCGAGTCTTGGCGCGGGATTCGGGTCAGCTTTGCTGACATAATTCATTTCCGAATCCCTGCGCATCCTCGCGGAGCTTATATCAGATGGGAGTAATCTCCCATCTGATATAAGTTATGTCCGTTAGATTTGGATATTAGAGATGACAAACCAAGCTTCTAAATATATCGTATCGCCCACAACAGTTTTGGGTTTAGCCAGATACGTGCTGTCCATACCACACGCAACAGCATCGCCTATCCTATATTCATCATAAGACTTATTGATTGAATCTACTGTAACGCAAGCATATTTAATTTCATTATTAGTGTTCCTATAACGCGCTGACAACTCTATCGTAAACATATATCTTCCGTCATCTGTATGCCGTAATTCAACCAATGTGCCGTCATAGTCCACAACAATGCCTCCAATAGGACCTGGTTCACGATATTGTGGTTCAGGACTTGGTTCAGGACTTTGTGGTTCCTCAATTGCACTATCTTTGACTTTTATTTTGTATACAAAATATTTTTTTCTGTTCTTTTTACTTATCGCCTTTATTTTTGTATTCCCAATCTTTTTTGCCTTTACAATTCCTTTTCTGGTTACCGCTGCGATTTTTTTATTGTATGATTTGTACTTATATTTGTTTCTCATACTTAGAGGTATCTTATACCTGTCTCCCTTTTCCAGCGTAATATTCTTTTTTACACCGGAAGCTGAAGCAATCGGACTGTATGTCTGCAATAATGCGCTAAACGCTATCAAAACACAAAAAAGTACTAATTCTTTTTTTATAATTTTCATAAAATACTCCATTCCGCCGCCTTTCATTTAGCGGCGCAAATATGTTTCTGCTTGATAAATTATTAAAAAATGTTCCTGCAACAAATACATCATTTTCAGACATTAAGGAGCTATAATTAATATAACGCAAATTAACACTAGCTCGTGTTTTACAACGAATCTACATCAACTTCCTTACAATCCGCCCATATTCTTTCGAGATTATAGAATTCACGGTCATTTTTTGAAAAAATATGAATGATAATATCGCCATAATCCATAAGAACCCATGACGCATTCTGTATACCTTCAATATTTACGGGTTTTACATTTAATTCTGCAAGTTTTTCTTCAACGCTGTCTACAAGCGCGTTTATCTGGGAAGGGCTTCCTCCGCTTGCAATTATAAAATAATCTGCAATAACAGATACTTCACCGATATTTAATATAACAATATTATCTGCTTTCTTATCGTCAAGAGCCTCCCAGGCTGTTTTTGTTATCTTATTGATATCCATGTGCATAACTCCTTACATATAATCTTTATAATAATCATAAGCATACTTCGAATTGCTGTCTATATGCTTGTCAGGATTTTTGTCTAAATAATCTATAGTATAATATAATATTAAGGCGCATGTTTTATCCAGGCTGCAAAATGCTTCTTTTCTTATCTTTGGAAGTATTTCAAGCGGTTTACGGTTAGGCTCAATAAAATCCGCTATGTATATTATTTTGCCAAGCGTTGTCATCGCAGGCTTTCCGGTTGTATGAAACCTTATGGCGTCAAGAATGTCATTATCATTTACTTTATATTTTGTCTGTGCAATGTGTGCGCCTGCTTTACCGTGAAGCAAAAACGGTGAACGCTCTTCTTCGCTGCTTATGTTAATATTATGCTTTTTACAATATTTCAGAAGCTCATCATCTTTCATTTCTTTAGCGCAGTCATGAAGTATTCCTGCAAAAGCGGCTTTTTCAAGAGAAACATCATACCTCATTGCCAATGCTTCGGCTGTATACATAACTCCGAGTGAATGTATATATCTTTTTTTCTTTAGTTTTTCAGACAACTCATTTTGTATATCATAAATATCATACTTCATTCTTGTAAAGTCCTTTCTGTATAATATATTTGTATACTTCATCATCTAAGAATTCGTTTACCATATCCTGATTTCTATATATATTATTTCTTATTTCATGTGATGATATATCAACACATGGAAAGTTAATTAAATGTATGCATGCATCATATTTTTTGCTAAGCCTCATACACTCGGCATTAAGACTTTGGCGTGAAACATTATCACGCGCACATACGGCAATATCTGCCTTTTGGCATATAATATCAGGTCTGTGCCATTCATCCAGATGATACAACGAATCAGAACCAATTATAAATGTAAATTCATCATTAGGATTATTGTCACATAAAAGTGTTAAAGTGTCCGAAGTGTATATTATGCCTTCACGTTCAAACTCAAAATCAGACGCCTGAAAACATGAATAATTTTTTATTGCAAGTTTTATCATGTCCATACGCACCTGATTATCTGATATATGATTTTTATGGGGTGGATTTCCTGACGGCATAAATATGATTTTATCCAGTTCAAGACTGGTTTTACTAAGCTTTGCCATCTCAATATGACCTTTGTGTATCGGGTCAAATGTTCCGCCTAATATACCTATTTTCATAAAAAACACTCCGGCTTATTTGTAATAATCAAACTCAAGACCATACATTTTAACTGTATCTCCATCTTTTATACCCAGGTCGCATAACATATCAAGAATTCCGTTATCCTTAAGGAATTTCTGGAAAAATTCAAAACCTTTTTCAGATTCCAGATTAGTATAACCAAGCATTCTTTCAATTCTCGGCCCCTCGACAACATATTTATCTTCTTCCTCATCATATTCAACTGTAAACGGTTCGTTTGAGAAAACAAATTCTTCCTCAGGGAAATATTCCTGCTCAAATATATAAGGCTCTTTTCCGATGCTGTCAAGTTCTCTTTTGATATAATAAAGCAGTTCTTTGATTCCTTTTCCGCTTACAGCCGATATAGAAAAGACTTTTATACCTTCAAGTTCAAATTCATCTTTAAGCAGACTTATGACCATCTCTTCATCATCAGCGCTCATTGCATCTGTTTTATTGGCGGCAATTATCTGAGGCTTTTTAGAAAGAGACGCATTATAATCCGAAAGTTCCCTGTTAATAATTTTAATATCGTTTATCGGGTCTCTGCCTTCAGTTGATGCAGCGTCTACAAAATGTACAAGCAGCCTTGTACGCTCTATATGTTTTAAAAATTCATGTCCAAGCCCAATTCCTTCTGACGCGCCTTCAATAAGTCCCGGTATATCGGCAATAACAAAACCATCACTTCCGGGAAGGTCAACCACTCCGAGATTAGGGTTAAGTGTTGTAAAATGGTAGTTGGCTATCTTAGGTCTGGCATTGGTTACTCTTGATAAAAATGTAGATTTTCCTACGTTCGGAAATCCTATAAGTCCTACATCGGCAATTGTTTTAAGCTCAAGAATTACTTCCATCTCTTTTGACGGCTGACCCGGCTGCGCATATTTCGGGGCCTGCATTGTAGGAGTAGCATAATGCTGGTTGCCCTTACCTCCTCTTCCGCCGCGAAGTACAGTAACCTGTCTGTTATCATGTGACATGTCAGCAATAACTTTGCCTGAATCTGCTTCACGAATAACAGTTCCGTTAGGCACTTTTAATATACAGTCGGCGCCGTCGGCGCCGTGACATCGTCTGCCGCTTCCCTGCTCGCCGTTTCCGGCCTGATATTTTTTCCTGTGCTTATAATCGTTAAGGGTGTTAAGACCGTCGTCAACTACGAAAATCAAATCTCCGCCTTTGCCGCCGTCTCCTCCGTCAGGGCCGCCTGCAGGGACATAAAGCTCCCTTCTGAAGCTCACACAACCGTCTCCGCCTTTGCCTGATTTAATTGTTATTTTAGCAAAATCAGCAAACATATATACCTCCGATTAAGACTTAGAATATTAGAACAGGGGTTGTTATATTAACAACCCCTGTTAATGGTATTCGTCATAGTTAAAACTTTACTTTGCTTCTTCTACAGGATATACAGAAGCCTGCTTCTTATCTCTTCCTTTTCTTTCAAAACGAAGGATTCCGTCAGCTTTTGCATAAAGTGTATCGTCTCCGCCAATACCAACATTGAGACCAGGGTGAATCTTGGTTCCACGCTGTCTGTATAAGATATTGCCAGCTAATACGAACTGTCCGTCAGCTCTCTTAGCGCCAAGTCTTTTTGATTCTGAATCTCTACCGTTCTTAGTAGAGCCAACTCCCTTTTTATGGGCAAATAACTGAAGATTCATATTCAACATGGTACTTTGCACCTCCTTGAAATCATTATATAATACTTACATACTCGCTGCCATATTCATCTATTATTCCTTTTATCCCTATGTACAGGGACTTAAGCAGCAGCTCTGAAGAATCGCTTAACGTAACTACATTAAGTTTTAAAGCTCCTGATTCATCTTCTTCTGCTAAAAAACGGTCATCTGTAAGTTCTTCAATAGAATTAACAGTATTAATCGCAAGCGCTGATACTGCTGAACATATTATATCATATCCGGAATCAGCAAGACCTGCATGACCTGATATATCAAAACCCGTAATTCTGTCTGATGAATCATAATTAAATCTTACGCTAATCATAATTAAGCATTAATCTTGTCAATCTTAACTTCTGTATAAGACTGTCTGTGACCATTCTTCTTATGGTAACCGGTTTTTCTCTTATAACGATAAACTATAACCTTTTTACCTCTGCCTTCTGATACTACAGAAGCTTCAACTGTTGCACCTGAAACAGTAGGATTACCAATCTTCATTTCACCATCGTTTACAATAAGAACCTGGTCAAATGTAAATGATTCTCCGGCTTTAGCATCAAGCTTTTCAACTCTGATTACATCGCCCTCGGATACCTTGTACTGCTTACCACCTGTTGCAATAATTGCGTACATACAAGCACCTCCTATAATCATTACTCGCCAGCTGCGGTGTCCTTACGGAACTTGTACCTCGCTGAGCGGCACTATGAGCATTCCAAAACACTCACCAAAAAATAATATCACATAATTTAAACCCTTGTCAACAGAAATTTTACCATTCCATGCAGGAATATTCCATTTTTCTGTCTCTTTCAAAAAGCTCGTCAAGAGCCTGCTTTGCTGTTTTATTCTTAAAAAGAACATCATTTATCTGTTCTACAATAGGCATATCCACATTATATTTTTCTGCCAGACTGGCAACAGCCTTTGCTGAATACACACCTTCAACAACCTGTTTCACTTCTTCCATAGCTTCTTTGGCAGTAAGTCCTTTGCCCATGAGATATCCCGCTGAGTGGTTACGGCTGTGTGAACTTGTACATGTTACAATAAGGTCTCCTATTCCTGACAAACCTGAGAATGTCTCCGGCTTTCCGCCCATAGCAACTCCGAGTCTGCTTATTTCAGCAAGTCCCCTTGTCATAAGAGCTGCTCTTGTATTATCACCAAGTCCGAGACCATCAACTATGCCTGCAGCTAACGCAATAACATTTTTGATTGCTCCTCCAAGCTCTATACCTATTATGTCAGGGTTAATATATACACGGAATTTATCGTTCATAAAAATATCCTGAACATATAATGCCGTTTCTTTTGACGCTGCGCCTACAACAACAGTTGTAGGTACTCCCTTTACTACTTCTTCAGCATGACTTGGACCCGAAAGCACTGCAATATCACATTCAGGCAGTACTTCTTTTAAAACATGTGATAACGTATATAGGGTATTCTCTTCAATTCCTTTTCCGACATTAACAATTTTCTGACCGTCTTTTATATATTCCGCAGCCATATCAGCAACGCTTCGTACATAAGGCGATGCAACAGAAAATACAATAAGGTCCATATCAGTACATGCCTTTTTCAAATCTCTTTCGATATATATATTATCCGGGAGTTTTACACCGGGAAGTCTTTCCGTGTGTTCTCTCTTTGTGCTCAATAATGTAAGCTCTGCTTCAACAGCGGACCATAAAAAAACATCATGTCCGTTATTTGCAACGAGTACCGACAAAGCGGTTCCCCAGCTTCCTGCTCCTAAAAAACCAATTCTCATTTCCATGCGCCTCCATTAGTGTTTTTTTGAAAATAGTTTGTTCTCTGTCCCTGCAATAAGCCGTTTTATATTCTCTCTGTGCATAACAAATGCAAGAATTGTAAATATAAAACTTATTATCAGAATCAAAGTAAAATATCTGTTGTCTCTTTCAAAAATCAATGCATATACAGGTAATGCCCATGCAGGAACACACAGTGAACCTACAGAAACATACTTTGTTATTATTACAATAATTACAAATAATAATAATGCAATAACAAGATAAATCCAGTGTGTATATGCTATAGCCACCGTAACTCCGGCAGTAACTGCAATTCCCTTGCCGCCTTTAAAATGCATCCATACAGGGAAATTATGACCGAGTGTAACAAAAAGACCCGTAATAAGGCTTATTATATACGCCATATCACTATCAACATCAAGAAGATGAGTTGAGATAATTCCTGATAAAAGTACAGGAATTACTGCTTTAAGCAAGTCGCCTAAAAATGTTAATGCCCCTGCTTTCACACCAAGAGTTCTTATTGCATTAGTTGTTCCGATATTACCGCTTCCGCTGTCTCTTATGTCAACGCCCTTATCTTTGCCTATAATATAACCGAAAGATACGCTGCCAAGGAGATAACCAATGATAATCCAGAATATAATGTCTAAGATAATCTTGTAACTCATGAATCTTTTCCCTTTCTTTCCCTAAAAAATATTTTAATAGGCGTTCCGGAAAAACCGAAAGTGTCCCGGATTTTATTTTCAATATACCGTTCATATGAAAAATGAAGCAGTTTTTTATCATTAATAAATATTACAAATGTAGGAGGCTTTACAGCGACCTGTGTAATATAATAAAGTCTTAGTCTTCTTCCCTTATCCGAAGGCGGCTGCTTCATTGCAACGGCTTCGGCAAGAATTTCATTAAGTACGCCTGTTCCGACACGAAGGCTGTGGTTCTGTATAACAGATTCCAGAAGCAAAAACAGCCTGTTGAGCCTCTGCGCGGTTTTAGCTGATATATACACAATCTCGGCATATGGTACAAATGAAAGCACCTGTCTGATTCTCTCGGTATATTCATTAGCGGTATGTGTGTCTTTTTCAATTGCATCCCATTTGTTAACCGCTATAATCATACCTTTGCCTCTTTCATGTGCAACTCCGGCAATCTTTGCATCCTGCTCGGTAACGCCTTCGGTAGCGTCAATCATAAGAACTACTACATCTGAACGTTCTATTGCGGCGACAGTTCTTATTATACTGTATTTCTCCAAATCTTCATTAATCTTATTCTTACGTCTGAGACCTGCAGTATCTATAAATATATATTCTTTTTTGTTCCATACAACGTCTGTATCAATAGCGTCTCTTGTTGTACCTGCTATATCTGAAACAATTACACGTTCTTCTCCGATAATACGGTTAATAAGGGATGATTTACCGACATTAGGCTTTCCTATTATGGCTACCTTAGGACGTTCATCTTCCGTATCATCAGTATGCACAGTATCAAGGTTCATCAGAATGACGTCAAGCATATCGCCTATTCCAAGCTTTGAGGCTGCTGAAACAGGAACAGGATCACCCATTCCCAGATTATAAAATTCATATACGTCATTGCTGAATTTTTCAAAATTATCTACTTTATTAACAACAAGAACAACCGGCTTTCCTGATTTGCGGAGCATATCGGCAACGCTGTAATCTGCATCCGTAACTCCTGTTCTGACGTCTGTTATAAATATAATGACATCCGCAGTATCTATTGCAATCTCTGCCTGTTCTCTCATATGCGAAAGCATTACATCGCTTGTATTAGGTTCAATACCACCTGTATCTATAAGCGCAAACTGCCTGTCAAGCCATGTAATCTCTCCGTATATTCTGTCTCTTGTTACCCCTGGGGTATCTTCTACAATTGCTATCTTCTCGCCGATAAGTGTATTAAACAATGTAGATTTACCGACATTAGGCCTTCCTACGATAGCAACAATTGGTTTACTCATATATTATACCTCATTCTGTATGTTAAAGACTATATTCTTTACAAGTCTTACCAAAGATTCTCCATTAGATTTTACAATATGAATATCTTTTTGTAAAGCTTTCTCTATATCTCGTAAATGTATATCGTCAAGCAGTACATCCTCACCCAAACGAAGAAGTGAATCAGGGAGAACTACATAATCCATTAGCTGTCTGTCTTTAAGCTGTGCAATTATGTCACGTCCGGTAAGAAGCCCCGCTACTGTAATCTTATGTCCGAAAAAATCATTTACTATAGGAATAACTTCATAATCAAAATACGGAAAAACTTCTTTAAAATCATTCAAACAGCCACATAAATAATCCGAAAAAAGTATTCCTGTAACAAATGTAAATGAAGGCTTTTTTTCCGACAAACCACATATAGCTTTTCTGTTATCAGGTTTATTCAATTCAGCATAAAAATCATCTGAAAACGAGCGTATCATTCCGACGCCGTTCTCAAGCTGCCCGAACCCCTCATAGCTTTCCGAATCCGGCAGTGGAAGTCCTGCAAGTATATACCATTCATCAGAAGCATATACGAAACGTGTTCCGAAATGCTCAAGGCATATATTCTGCCATTTATGAATGGATGAAAGAACATTTTTCGCATCCTCTTTTTCAAACGGAATAAGCTCCTTAAGACCTTTTCTGTAATCAGTAAGGCCGACGGGAACAACCGAAAGACTTTCCATATGCGGAATATATTTTGTAAGGTCATGGATTGTATTCTCAAGCTCTTCGCCATCATTATAGCCTTTGCACAAAACAATCTGGCTATTCATCGTAACGCCTGCATTATATAATCTGTCAAGACGTTCAAGTATATTACCGGCGAAACGGTTATTTAACATATGGCACCGCAGCTTTGTATTGGTAGTATGAACGGAAATGTTAATCGGCGAAAGATGATAATTGATTATTCTTTCAAAATCAACATCCTTCATATTAGTAAGCGTTATATAATTCCCCTGCAAAAAGGAAAGACGTGCATCATCATCTTTAAAATAAAGTGTATCTCTCATTCCCGGAGGCATCTGGTCTATGAAGCAGAAAATACATTTGTTGCAGCATGAAGAATATGCGTCCATAAGCGGTTCTTCAAATATAATTCCCAAATCTTCATTGTATTCTTTTTCAATTGAAAACTCCCATTCTTCGCCGTCCGGCTTTTTTATAAGCAGCTCAACATATTCATCATTAATCATAAAACGGAAGTCAAAAACATCCTGAACATATTTACCGTTGACCTTAACAAGTGTATCGCCGGCTTCTATTCCAAGCTCCGCAGCGATACTGTCATCAGCTATGCCTGTTATTTTATGAGTATGTTTTTTCACAAAACCAGCTCCTAGTAACTAACAAATAATAACTAACGTAGTATAGCATAAATGTGTCTAAAATGAAATACAAAGTTTTGACGGAAGTAATTAACTATGATATACTTTTATAAGAAATATCCATATGGAGGCTTAATATTATGCTAAAAGAACAGTATTTGGAAGCTTTACCGGTCGCGCCGCTTAAAATAATTGCAATGGATAACTGTACTGAACTCGGAAACCAGATTGATTCCGGTATTGTCGGTTTCAGAAAGCAGTTTGCCAAAGAACATGAACTTTTATCAGGAATATCCGGATATGTATGCGACAGTTACAAGGCCGGCTACCATATGGACGCTATTTTTACCGGAGAACGTCAGGCAGTTATAGAAGAATCCATACGAGGTACGGATTTATTTATAATTACAGATGTTGTCAACCGCTATATATCATATGAATCTAACGGTTGTAAAGTATTTAAAACTCCTGACGAACATTTTCAGGACCTTAAAAGGATTATCAGTGCATGTCACGGCAGCGCCAAACGCATTAACCTTATTATGCCGTATTTATATCAGGGAAGATTTACTACCCGCAGAAATTTAGAATCGCTTGACTGTGCTATTGCGTTAAAAGATATGATAAGAATGGGAATCAGCAATATAATCACGTTTGACGCCCATGAACCGCGTATTCAGAATGCCATTCCTATTCAGGGCATAGATAATTTCCCTACTTCTTTTCAATTCCTTGAAGCAATTATTAACGGTAATGAAGGACTTTCTTTTGATAAGAACAGTCTTCTTATCGTAAGCCCGGATATAGGCGGTATGGGAAGGGTCGTATTCTACTCTTCTATTCTCGGAGTTGATATGGGAATGTTTTATATCAGAAAAGATTATTCTACTAATGTTAATGGGGAGCATCCGGTAGTTGCGGTTGAATTTCTCGGTGATGATATAGCAGGCAAAGACGTTATTATAGTAGATGATATTATTGAATCCGGCACAAGTATTATTAATACGGCGCGCGAGCTTAAAAAGAGGGGTGCAGGCCGTGTTATCGTTGCCGCAACTTTCGGATTGTTTACGGACGGACTCGAAAACTTTGATAAAGCATACGAAGAAGGTCTGTTTCAGAGAATTTATATAACTAATCTCACATATTGTTCGGATGAATTAAAGAAGAAAGAATATTACAGAATGGTCAACATGAGTAACCAGATTGCAGAGCTTATAATGGCTCTTAATCATGACGCTCCTGTTAAAGAACTTACCGACCAGTCAGGTCTTATTAATAATCTGCTTGGCAAATAATTTACTGTACATAATCAAATGCATTCTTAATATGCCTTATGGAATTATCCGGATATATTGCAATGACATCGAACCTGCATGGCGTATTTTCTTTATATCCGTGATACGCGCAATATTCAAGCGCCGTATGGCATATTTTTCTTTGCTTTCTTACATCTACCGCTTCGGACGGGTCTCCAAAATTCATGGAACTGCGGTATTTTACTTCAAAAAAAATAAGAACCGACGCTTTATGGGCAATTATATCTATCTCTCCAAAACGACCGTTATAATTTCTTTCGAGAATATTATAACCATGTTCTGTAATATATTTTGCGGCCATATCTTCAAATTCGGTTCCTTTTTTTCGGTTGTTCATATTAATACCTTTTTATAAATGTATAAATGTTGTCCTGTGTATAGTACAAAGACCATAAGTACGAAGCGCTTCCATATGTACTTTAGTTCCGTAACCTTTATGCTTCGCAAACCCGTATTCAGGG
>ERZ824480.965-NODE-965-length-29213-cov-5.516942_pt1 | contig 29213 bp, 21 predicted proteins | sample MGYA00519861_ERZ824480 | MGnify/ENA primary metagenome ERZ824480 (study PRJEB31778, sample SAMEA3449152) | human gut metagenome | biome: human gut; feature: human-associated habitat; material: faeces | place: United Kingdom | collected 2010/2012 ... | reverse complement strand
TGTTGTAGAACTCACCGAAGTTCTTCATATAGACCTTGACCTTGCTGGCGTCGGCGACGGTGACGTAGCTGTTGAGCTTGAGCTCCGGGCACTCGTCCACGGTGCGCTCGACCGCCACGATGACGTCGGAGAGCTTGCCCACGCCGCTCGGCTCGATGAGGATGCGGTCGGGGTGGAACTGCTCCACAACCTCGCGCAGGGCCTTGTTGAAATCGCCCACGAGCGAGCAGCAGATGCAGCCGGCGGACATCTCGGAGATCTCGATGCCGGACTCCTTGAGGAAGCCGCTGTCGATGTTGATCTCACCGAATTCGTTTTCGATCAGCACGAGCTTTTCGCCCGCGTAGGCTTCGGCAATGAGCTTTTTGATGAGCGTCGTTTTGCCGGCGCCGAGAAAACCGGAGAAAATGTCAATTTTTGTCATGGTGGGATACGCTTCCTTTTTCTTGATTTTACTGAATTGCTATTATATGCCCGAGTTGTGAACGATTCAAGTCCCTCACGGGCAAAAAGCTCATTTTTTGCGCAAAAAATGAGCGATGCTACAGCTGCGGGACCGCGAGGCGGTGCGGCAGCATCACGCGGCCGAAGCAGGCAAGGCTGCGCGTGCCGGTGGAGGTGAGCACGACGTCCGCGTCGGCGCGGGCGCGGTTGAGGGAGAAAAGGTAGGTCATGCCCAGCGCATCGCGGTGGTACTGCTTGCAGAGCATTGCGCCGTCCACGCAGAAGATGCCTACGTCGCCGTCTGCGAGCGGGTCGCGGTTGACGTAGACCACGCTCTCGTCGTGAATGTACGGCTCCATGGAGTCGCCCTGAATGCGCACGGCGAAGTCCGCGCCGCGCGGCACGCTCTCGTCCGCGGGGATATAGGTAAAGTCCTCGTCGAGCACCGGCGCGGCATAGCCCGCGGCGGCGGGGGAATTGTAGAGCGGGATCAGGCGCGGCTCGCGCTTGCCGCCGCGCTCCTCCGTCAGTTCGTCGCGGTAGTCGCACAGCGCGTCGGTCACGCTGCGCACGGTGTCGCGTCCGATGGGAGAGAGCGAACGGTATTTTTCCAGCAGCGTGCGCTCAGCCCCGGAGAGATCGAAGCCGCCGCTGTGGTAGCTGCCGCAGAAGAGCTGGTTGGGGTCGGTGCGCAGCGCGTCGAACAACCGCAGCAGCACGTCCTCCTTGGGGAAGCTGACGCCGGTCTCGTAGTTGCCGACGGCGCTGGCGGAAACGCCGAGCTGCTCGGCCAGCGCTGCGCGCGTCAGGCCGCAGGCCTCGCGGCACGCCTTGAGTTGATCGCGGAAGCTCATGGAAAGCACCTCCTATAAAGGGTTCGAGCAGTTTCGACACCATCATAACGCAAAAACTTGGTTCTGTCAAATATTTTAACAAGAAACTTGTAAATTTATTCTTGACATAACAAGATTCTTGTGATATGGTAAGGATGCTCACAAGAAACTTGACAAAACAAAGCGGCAATTTCCATTAACTTGTGATCGAGATGCTTTTCGGTATGCTGTTCGGCGGGAAAGGATGGATGCGGAAAACCGCCGGGGGCTTCGGCGGGGAAGGCGGATCCGCCCGCCTTTCAAAAAGAAAAATCGTCACGCCATAAGGCGTAACGATTTTCTTGGTGGGGGAAGGTGGATTCGAACCACCGAAGTCACTGACAACAGATTTACAGTCTGCCCCCTTTGGCCACTCGGGAATTCCCCCATATTCACTTGTGCGCTGAAGCGGAAGCTTGGAGCTGGTAGACGGACTCGAACCCCCGACCTGCTGATTACAAATCAGCTGCTCTACCAACTGAGCTATACCAGCATTTCAGCAACAGAATGAATTCTAGCAGATGCCGCGCCGTTTGTCAAGCCTAAATTTTTCATTTTTCGGGAGGAAGGGCTTTTGCACTTTAAAATCTGTTCGCCTGCGGAAAAACGCAGGCCCTACGGCCGTCCCTGCGGCCGATGCTCGCTGTGCGGGTGCGAGCTGCTGCGCGGGGAGCGCGGCTGGTATCTCAACGGGCAGAGCGTCTGCGCGGATTGCTTTCCGGCCTTCGCTCGCGCGGAGCTTGCGCCCTGTGAGACCGTGTTCGGAATGGAGGGGGAAGCGTGACACTATATCAGATATCCTTTACATACCGCGCGGACGCGGCGGTGCTGCGCACGCGCATTTCGGAGCTGCGCGCCGCGGCCCGGGCCGCGCAGGACCGCGAGGAGGCCGAGCGGCTCAAGCGGCGCATTGCCGAGCTTCAGGTGCTGCGCCGTCAGTCGAGCGAGTTGGCCGAGCTGACGAAACGCTATTACGAAAGGAACTATCACCGCGATGAAAGGTACACCCTATAGCATCCGCAACAATGAGTTCTACGGCGACATGGCGGCGTGGCTGCGCGCCAACGCGCAGGACAACGACGGTGAGCTGCTTCGGCTCAAGCGCAACCTGCGCCTGGCAAGGCAGGAGGCGCTGACCGCGCGGCAGCGGCAGCTGCTCCGGATGAATTTTGAGCAGAATAAGACCGTGACCGAGATCGCGCAGGAGCTGGGCGTCAACAAGTCCACGGTGTCCCGCACGCTGCTGCGCGCCAAACGGCGGCTCTATCAATGCCTGCGCTACGCGCTGTAGTCCGCGCTTGACTTCGGCACGCGGTGCGCATACAATAAAAAGCACAGGGAAAACAGGAGCGGAGGGAATGTCTATGCTGCACAAAGCGATACAGAACCGGTGGTGCCGTCTGGCTCTGGCCGTGGCCGCGACGCTGCTCTACGCCATCGGCGTGAACTGGTTCATTGTCCCGATGGGACTTTACACCGGCGGCCTGCTGGGCTTCTGCCAGGTCGCCCGCACGCTGATCGTGGAGGCGCTGGGGCTGTCGCCGAACGTAGACTTTTCGGGCATCCTGTATCTGGCGGCGAACGTGCCCATCCTGCTGCTGGCGTGGCAGGCGCTGGGAAGGGGTTTCCTTGTGCGCACCGCGGTGTGTACCGTCACCTCGTCGCTGTTTCTGAGCCTTGTGCCGCCGCCGGCGGCGCCGCTGGTGGAGGAGACGCTGACGAACTGCGTGCTCGGCGGCATCCTCGTCGGCTTCTCGCTCGGCATCGTGCTCACCTGCGGCTGCTCGACCGGCGGGCTGGACATCCTCGGACTGTGGCTCGCCAAGAAGGGCAAGGGCTTCAGCGTGGGGCGCTTCAGCCTGAGCTTCAACGCGCTGCTCTACACGCTCTGCGCGGTCCTCTTCGGCCTGCGCGCGGCGATCTATTCTATCATTTATACGGTGTTCTGCGCGCTCTTCATCGATCGCGGGCACCAGCAGAACATCACCGAGCAGGTGCTCATCTTCACCAAGGACGAGGACCCCGAGCTGCCGAGGAACATCATGGCACGGCTCGGGCGCGGCGTGACCTACTGGGAGGGCAAGGGCGCCTACACCGGCGAGGACCTGCGCGTGCTGTGCGTGTGCGTCTCCAAATTTGAGGAGGCCGACCTCTACGGCGTGGTCCACGAGCTGGACCCGAACGCCTTTTTTATCACGCAGGAGGGCGTGACCATCCACGGAAACTTCATCCGCAAGCTGTCCTGAAGCAAGGGAGATGCCGCACGGCATCTCCCCTTTGCATGATTTCCTGCAAAAAGTCGGAAAAACGACGGAATTTGTGCATATCAGATAATTTGATGGAGTGATTCGGAATAATTTTATTGCATTTTTGGGAAAAGTGTGATAATGTACGACCTAATCTTTTATTTTTGAAGGAGGCGGCTTGCTGCATGTATACCGACAACTATTTCAACCGATTTGAGCTTGCGCCTGAGGTGGCGGAGGCGCTGAAGAAGTGCAAGTGCATCGCCTACGCCGAGACGAAGGAGGAGCTGCAGGAAATGGCCTACGGCCCCACGCACACCTCCCGCTACGACGTGGTGTATCCCATTGAGGGACTTGGCACGGTTAAGGAGGCCGAGGTGGTGCGCTGCAAGAACGGCTGCGTGGTCAACTTCATGGAGGACTATATGCGCCGCCGCGATCCGAACAGCATGGCCATCGGCGACGAGCTGCCGACCGACAAGCCCCGCTTCAAGGACCGCTTTGGCTATGAGTTCTCCAAGCTCCGGCAGGAGACGCTCGACTGGCTGAGCAATCAGCAGATCGTGATGCTGCCGTTCTACGCGGGCCCCAACGGCCACGGCTACCCGAGCCTGATGATCTGCCCGATGAACGCGGCGTTCTTCGCGCTCTCGCTCGCCAACATGCAGGGCTTCGTGAGCATCGCGGACGTGCCCGAGCACTATAAGCCGCGCGCCATCATCTATGTCGCGCCCCCGTTCCGCCATACGCACTTCGACGGCAAGCAGGTCGTCGTCCACAACCGCAGCGCGGAGCTGCACGAGGTCTGGGCCTACAACCTCTATCCGGGCCCGAGCGCCAAGAAGGGCGTGTTTTCGCTGCTGCTCGACATCGGCGAGCACGAGGGCTGGGTCTGCTGCCATACGAGCGCCGCGATGGTCGAGACGCCGTATGAAAACGAGATCGTGTTCATGCACGAGGGCGCGTCCGGCGGCGGTAAGAGCGAGATGCTCGAGGACTTCCACCGCGAGGACGACGACCGCCTGCTCATCGGCACCCATACGGTCACGGGTGAAAAATATTATATGACGCTCGGCGAGAGCTGCAAGATCCATCCCATCGCCGACGACATGGCCTGCGCGCTCAAGTCCATTCAGGACCCCACGAGCGGCAAGCTGCGCATCCTCGACGCCGAGAACGGCTGGTTTTTGCGCATGGACGGCATGAACGCCTACGGCAACAACCCGCTCTATGAGCGCATCTGCATCCATCCGAGCGAACCGCTGGTGTTCTTCAACATGGACGGCATCCCCGGCTCGACCTGCCTGATCTGGGAGCACGTCATCGAGTCGAACGGCAAGCCCTGCTCGAACCCGCGCGTCATCCTGCCGCGTAAGATGCTCGACAACATCGTGCCCGACACCGAGCCGGTGGAGGTCGATGTGCGCAGCTTCGGCGTGCGGATGCCGCCGAGCACCGCGAAGAACCCGAACTACGGCGTGATGGGTATGCTGCAGGTCGTGCCGCAGAGCATTGCGTGGCTGTGGCGTCTGGTCTCGCCGCGCGGCTTCAAGAACCCGTCCATCGCGGACACGAACGCCGGCAGCGGTCTGAAGGCCGAGGGCGTTGGCTCCTACTGGCCGTTTGCCACGGGGCTCAAGGTCACGCAGGCGAATCTGCTGCTCGAGCAGATCATGAATAGCCCCAACACCACGAACGTGCTCATCCCGAACCAGCACATCGGCGCTTACCACGTCGGCTTCATGGGCGAATGGCTCAGCCGTGAGTACCTTGCCCGCCACCTCGGCACGGTGCGCGCGAAGCATCTGGTGCCCGCGCGCTGCGCGCTGTTCGGCTACGCGCTCGACGAGATGAAGCTCGACGGCCAGTTCGTCCGTCAGACCTTCCTGCGCCCCGAGACGCAGTCCAAGCTCGGCACCGAGGGCTACGACGCCGGCGCGAAGATCCTCGCCGATTTCATCAAGGAGCAGGTCGCGCAGTTCGTCTGCGACGATCTCGACCCGCTGGGGAAGGAGATCATCGACTGCTGCCTGCACGACGGCACGCTGGACGATTACCTCGCCCTCACCCCGATGAAGCTGAAATAAAATTGCAAAAGGTCGCTGCGGCTGTTACAATAGCCGCAGCGAGCCTTTTTATTTCACCGCGCCCATGGGCGCGGTCACCGACGAGGTAGGTCCTATGGAGCAGCACAGCATCAAGGTCATCGCGCGCATCCGCAGCGATTTCAAAACGAAGTTCGGCGTGCCGCGCCAGAGCGGGCTGGTGGAGGCCCTGCGTGCGCGCATCGTGTTCGAGCCGGAATACCGCAATGCCGACGCCCTGCGCGGCATCGAGGGCTTTTCCCATCTGTGGCTCATCTGGCAGTTCTCCGAGGCCGTGCGCGAGGACTGGTCGCCCACCGTGCGTCCGCCGCGGCTCGGCGGCAACGAGCGCATGGGCGTGTTCGCCACACGCTCGCCGTTCCGCCCGAACGCCATCGGCCTTTCCTGCGTGCGGCTCGAGGGCGTGGAGCAGACGGCGGAGGGGAGCGTGCTGCTCGTCTCCGGCGCGGACCTGATGGACGGCACGCCCATCTATGACATCAAGCCGTACCTCCCCTACGCCGACTGCAAGCCGGAGGCGAGCGGCGGCTTTGCGCCGCAGCGCGGCGAGGCGCTGGCGGTGGACTTCCCGGCGGAGCTTCTATCGCGCGTGCCGGAGGACAAGCGCGATGCCCTCACAGGCGTTCTCGCGCAGGATCCGCGGCCGCACTACCAGAGCGATCCGCAACGCGTTTACGGCATGGCGTTTGCCGGGCTTGAGGTGCGCTTCCGCGTCGCGGACGGCGCTGTGTATGTGGTGGAGGTGACGGAGGAGCGGGACGGTTAACCGCGCGTTAAGAGAAAAGTTTATAGCGTAAAGGCGGCGTGAAGAGAGCGGCAAAGCCCTTGTGCAGGAAAACCTGCAACCTTATAATGGGGACACCAAGAGAAAAGAGGAGCGTGTTTCCCAATGAATGAAGTTTCCAATCTGTTTGTGTGTCTGATGGGTATGGGCACCACCTTCGTGGGCCTCATCTGCATCATCTTCCTGACCATGCTGATGGGCAAGGTCATGCAGAAGCTCGAAAAGCCCGAGCCGCCCAAGGCGGCGCCGGCCCCCGCCGCGCCCGCTGTTCCTGCGGACGGCCTGACCGCCGAGGTCAAGATCGCCATTCTCGCGGCGCTGCAGCAGGAGCCCGGCTTCGATCTGGCCCGCGTGAGCTCGATCGACATCCGCAGGATCTGAGCGGAAGGACACACCCTTACATAACTCCGACATAGATTCTCACTTCTCCCTTTAAGCATCAGGGGCGGCGCAGCGCGCCGCCCCTGATGCTTTTCCATTCGCCGGTGCGGCAAAAACGGACGGGAATTGAACAGAAATGGCTTGCAAAAACGGAAAGCTTAGCAGATAATTAGCAAGAGATATGATACAATGGTCATCATAGAGGGTGACCGGAGGGGAGCTTGCTATGAAGGACCTGCTGAGCCGGATCGGACAATGGACCGAAAAAATGTGGAGAAGCATACCGATCCACCTGCGTGACGCGATATTCACCGCGCTGCTGCTCGGTATCGCCGCGGCGATCTGCTTTGTGCTGCGCAGTATCGACGAGAACGGCAGCTTCACGCTGCTGATCTTCGTGCTGGCGGTGGTGATCATCTCCCGCTTTACGGAGGGCTATTTCTGGGGCGTTTTCAGCTCGCTTTTCGGCGTGATCTGCGTGAACTTCGTGTTCACCTATCCATTCTGGGCGTTCAACTTCAGGCTCACCGGCTATCCGCTGACCTTTCTGACGATGCTGGCGGTGTCGCTCATCATCAGCGCGATGAATACCAAGATCAAAAAGCAGGAGCGGCTGCGCACGGAGGCCGAGCGCGAGACGATGCGCGCGAATCTGCTGCGCGCCATGTCGCACGATATCCGCACGCCGCTCACGAGCATCGTGGGCAATACCTCCGCCATTTTGGAAAACGGAGACACGCTCTCGACCGAGCAGCAAAGAGAGCTGCTGCGCGACGTCAACGAGGACGCCCAGTGGCTCATCCGCATGGTGGAGAATCTGCTCTCCATTACCCGCATCTCAGGCGAGCAGACGGCCATCAGCAAGGAATATGAGGCGGCGGAGGAGATCCTCGCGGCCTCGGTCCACAAATTCGAAAAGCGCTTCAAAAGCAACATCCGCATCGCAGTCGAGGTGCCGCAGGAGGTCGTGCTCGTCCCGATGGACGCGACGCTCATCCAGCAGGTGCTGCTCAACCTGATGGAAAATGCAGTGCTGCACGGCGAGAGCACGACGGAGCTGCGGCTGAGCGTGGAGCACATCGGCGACGAGGCATGCTTCACGGTCAGCGACAACGGGCTCGGCATTCCGCGCGAAAGACTTGCGACGCTCTTCGACGGCTCGCTTTCCGGCGAGAAGGGCGGCGGCTTTGATATGAAGAAAAACATGGGCATCGGTCTTTCCGTCTGCCAGACGATCGTCAAGGCGCACGGCGGCAGGATCACCGCAGAAAACAGGCCGGAGGGCGGCGCACAGTTCCGCTTCTACCTGCCGCTCAAGGAGGAAAAAGAGGATGAAGATCAGGGATAAGGTATTGATCGTCGAGGACGAGCAGAACATCAAGAATTTCATGTCCACCATTCTGGCCGCCAACGGCTTCGACACGCTTATGGCGGGCAGCGCGAAGGAGGCGCTGTCGATGATCTCGTCGCATTGTCCCGACCTGATCATCCTTGACCTCGGTCTTCCCGACATGGACGGCATGGAGGTGCTCAAGCAGGTGCGGGCCTGGTCGAGCGTGCCGGTCATCGTGGTCTCCGCGCGCACGCACGAGGGCGACAAGGTCGCGGCGCTCGATCTCGGCGCGGACGATTACATCGAAAAGCCCTTCGGGACGAGTGAACTGCTTGCCCGCATCCGCACGGCCATCCGCCATACGCGCACGGGCCTTGACAATGACTCTATCGCGCAGTCCGGCAAGTATACGGTCCGCGACCTGACCATCGACTACGACAAGCACCATGTCCTCATGCGCGGGGAGGACGTTCACCTCACGCTCAACGAGTTCAAGATCGTGGCGCTGCTGGGCAAATACGCCGGTAAGGTGCTGACCTACGATTTCCTCATCCGCGAGATCTGGGGCCCCAAGGCCAAGGCGGACAATCAGATCCTGCGCGTCAACATGGCGAACATCCGCCGCAAGATCGAGAAGAATCCCGCCGCGCCTGAGTACATATTCACCGAGATCGGCGTGGGCTACCGGATGCTCGAGAATGAGTAAAAAATGATAAAAACCGCCCGAAGGCGGTTTCTATACCAGGGGACGAGAGTCCCTCCACACAATCACGCAGACAGCTCTTGCCGAAGGCTCGGCAAGAGCTGCTTGCGTTTTTTACGTCATGCTGAACAGCGTTGCGGCGACCTGTGCGCGGGTGATGGGCTCAGTGGGGTGGATACCGCCGTCGGCGTAGCCGGAGAGCGCGCCGATCGCGCAGAGCGTATTGATGTGCTCGCGCGCCCAGTCCGCGATGGCGTCGCTGTCGGTGAAGCTCCACTCCGGCGCGGCGTAGCCCAGCTCAAGGAGACGGCCGAGCATCGTCAGCGCCTCCTGACGGCTGATGGTCGCGGTGGGGAGGAAGCAGAGCCGGCCGTAGCCGTCGTAGCTGCCCTTCGTTACGCCGAGGGCATACATGGCGCGCACGCCGTCCTTCGCCCAGTCGGCGATGCTGCCGTTGTCGGCGAAGGGCAGCTCAACGGAGGAAGTGTCCTGCGCGGGCGCGAGCCAGCGGCAGAGCAGCACGGCAAATTCCTGACGGGTGATGGGGCTGTCGGGATTGAAGTTCCCAAGATCGTCGCCGGTGGTGACGCCGCTCGCCTTCAGGAAGCTCACGGCGGCGTTGGCCCAGTGGCCGTCCGTATCGGGGAAGGCGGCGGACAGCTCCGACGGGGTGATGCTTAGGCCGGTGCGGGCGAGGCTGCCGCTCGCGTCGCCGGCGATGACGGCGATGCGGTGCGCCTTGCCGTCCGCGGCAGGCAGCGCGGCGTGGAGCGCGCCGGTCTGGTGGTCGTAGGTGAAGCTGAGCGCTTTGCCGTCGAGCGTTACGCGCAGCGTGGCGAGTGAGCCGCCGTCCACGGCGTCAAAGACCTTGCCGGTCAGGGCCGTGCCGTCCTCGGAGAGGGAGACGGAGATCTCCGGCGCGGCGGTATCGCTCATGCCCTCGCGGGCCGCGACGAGCTGATCGAGGTACAGCGTGCCGCTCAGAGCCGACGGCAGGCGCAGCGCGAAGCCGGTGATGCTCGCGGCTTTGTCGGGGAGGGTAAAGGTGAGCTGCTGCCAGCCGGTGAAGTCGATCACGGCAGCGTTCGTTTCGCCCGCATCGGTCGTGAGGGCGAGCGTCTCGCGCTGTCCATCGCCGTAGACCCAGAGCGTTACACGGTCATAGCCGGAGGGGACGGCGTAGGTTCGCTCCACGCTCAGAAGGAGCTCCTCCGCGTTCTCGGGGACGTTCTCGGCGCGATAGTCCCAGCGTGCGGAGGCGGAGCCGAAGCGGACGAAGCTCTTGTCGGTATTTTGGGTAAGGACGGTCTGCTCGCCCTCGAAGCCGTCGAGCAGGACCAGAGGATCGGAGGTGACGTAAACGGGGATGGTGCGCGTGGTCTCGCCCGCGCGGACGGTCAGGCTGCCGTAGGCGGCATGGCCGGCGGCGGTAAAGACGCCGTTTTCATCAACCGTGCCGACGCCGCCCTCGGTGGTCCAGGTGAAGCAGGTGTTCTGCGCGAGCAGGGAGAGGTGGTTTTGATAGGCCTGCGCGGTCAGCTCGACGCTCGCGCCGGGGGAGACGCGCAGCTCGGTGAGCGTGCCGCTTTTGCCGAGGCGGATCTCGTCCGGCGTTTCGACTACGCGGAGCTCGGCGGTGGTGTACTTGCCGCCGACCTTTGCGCCGACGGTCACGGTGCCGGCGGTTTTCGGCGCGGTCAGGACCGTATTGCCCAGCTCGTCGGTCCGCACGCTGCCGCGGTCGCTTGCGATGGAGACCTCCTTATCCATGGGAAGGTAATTCGTATCGATGGCGGCGGCGCGGAGCAGGACCTGCGCACCCGCGAGCACGCGGTCGCTTTCCGTGCGCAGCGCGATGTGGTCGAGCGTGCCGCTCGGCTCATTCGACGCGACAAGGAAGATGTGGTTCGTCACGGCGCGCAGGCTGCCCTCGGAGGGGGTGTTGTAGACGCCGGCATTGCTGTCCTCCGGCAGCGTGACGCACAGAGTCGTCGAGCCGCCGCCGTCCAGGCTCAGCGCGGTCACGCAGCCGAGCTCGATCATGCGCTGCGCGACCTGCGTCTGGCTCGCGCCGATGGAGTAGCCCTTCCGGCGGCCGTCGATGGTGTAGAGCACAAGGCTGCCGTCGGCCTTTTGACCGATGGCGGTGCGCGGCGCGGCGCCGGTCGCAAGCCCCTTGCAGACCTCGCCGTTCTCCACGAGCTGATAGAGCGCGCCGATCATGTAGTCCACGTCGTTCCAGCCCTCGTCCGCCGCGCGGACGGTGACGGTCAGCGTGTCGCCGACCGCAAGCGCGCGCAGCAGAGCAAGGTTCTCCTCGCCGGAGAGGAGGTTCGCCGTCAGGACGTATTTGCCCTCGCTCACGGCGGTGTCGGTGGCCTCGGGCAGGATCTCGTCCACGGTGAGCGTCAGCGTTTCGCCGATGCTCAGGCGGCCGTCGACCGCCGAGCAGACCACATCATAGCCCGCGGCGTTGGTGCCGGTGGAGCGGCGGGCGTTGAAATCGTAGGTGTAGAGGTAGATGCCGCCGTAGGAGTAGCGCACCTGATTGACGGCGGCAATGGAAAAGGACGTGTTGGCGCTCTCGACCTGCATTGCCAGCGCCGGAGCGCCGAGGATGGCTGTGCCGTCCGCGCGGAAGCCGACGGCATAGTTGCTCGCGGAGGCGACGCGCAGCACGCCATCGGTCATCACCGTGCCGAGCGGCGCGCCGTTGAGCGTATCGTAGTAGTCGCCGTTGATGCCTGCGACCACACGCAGGCCCTGCTCCTCCAGCCGCTTGGCGGCGGCGGAGACGGTGCTCGTCGCGGTGGTGTAATCGCCGTAGGTGACGATGGGCGTCACGCTCGTGTTCGGCGTGTAGACGACGTAGTTTTCCTGCCGCAGGTCGGAGAAGGTGTTGCTCCAGAACGTGCCCTCGCCGAGCTCGGTGCCGCGGTTGAGCGTTGTCGAGCGCAGGTCAAGGTCGTCGCCCAGCGCTTCGGAGGCGAGCGCCGTCGGCGCGAGCGTCAGCAGCAGGGTGAGGGATAAGAGAAAGGCGGTGCATTTGCGGGACAGTGCTTTCATAATGATCTCCTTTTGAAATACGGCACATACCTGTTTTTGCTATGCTTTTGCACAGCAAAAGTTGACATAACGTTACTATACCATGACGGCCCTTAAAAGTAAAGACGAAGAAAGGCGGAAAAAAGTTCCGTCAAGGCTCCATTGTTTCCAAAAGATCGACAAGGATGGCGTTGGAGACCAGAAAGCCGCGGGGCGTGAGGGCATAAAAGCCGCCGGAAAGATGGGCGAGGCCGTGGGCTTCACAATTCCAGAGGATGCGCCGCGCGGCTTCCGGCAGCGTATCCGCGGCGACGCCGCGGGTCGTGCGGAGCGCGAGCATGACGCGCTCGGTCTCCCGCTCACGCGCCGAGGGTGCGGAGCACTCGGAATAGACGGTGTGTCCCGCAAGGTAGGCGTCGAGATCGCGCGCGAGCGCAAAGCGCTCGCCGCCGAAGTCGCTGTGCGCGCCGGGGCCGAAGCCGAGGTATTCCGCGAGCGTCCAGTAGCGGCTGTTGTGGCGGGACGCCCGTCCCGGGCGGCAGAAGTTGGAGATCTCATATTGCTCATAGCCCTGCCGTGCGAGAAGCCCGACTGCGGAGAGGTACATATCCGCCTGCGTGTCGTCGTCCGGCAGCGTGAAGCGCTCACGCCGCGCAAAGAGCGGCGTGCCCTCCTCGACCTTCAGCCCGTAGCAGGAAAGATGCTCGGGCGCGAGCGAGAGCGCGGCGTCGAGGTTTGCCTGCCAGCGCGTCATCGTCTGCTCGGGCAGACCGTAGATGAGGTCGAGGCTCAAATTGTCAAAGCCCGCGGCGCGGGCGTTCTCCACCGCGCGGACGGTCTGCGCGTACGTGTGGACGCGTCCAATGCGCCGCAGCTCCGCGTCGTCCGCGGACTGCATCCCGAGCGAGAGGCGGTCGAAGCCTGCATCGTGCAGCTGCCGCAGGGCGGAAATATCCTGCGCGCTGTCGGGGTTGGCCTCGAGCGTGATCTCCGCGCCGGGGGCGACGCGGTAGCTTTGAAAAACCGCGTCCAGAAGGCGGCACAGGCGGTCGGGGCCGAGATAGCTCGGCGTGCCGCCGCCAAAGTAAACGGTGTCTACGGTGCAGTCCGCCGTGCGCTCCCGCCACGCGGCGAGCTGCGCGGTCAGCGCGGAGACGTAAGCGTCCATCTGTCCCTCGGCGCGCGGCAGGGAGTAGAAGTCGCAGTAAATGCACTTCGCCTTGCAGAACGGAATGTGGATGTAAAGCCCAAGTGAGCGCATGGTATCACCTCGCGTCCATTGTAGCCGATTTTGCGGGGAAAGGCAACGATGGATAAAAATACTCCCGCTGGAAATGCTATGCCAAAAGGAGTGATCTTATGGATATGTCACCGCAGGAATATCAGGCGTATATCAAGGAAAGGGCGCCGAAGTCGCCCATCTGGAAGGATACGGCGCTCGCCTTTCTGATCGGCGGCGCGATCTGCGTGCTCGGTCAGCTCATTTTGGACGGCTACAGGTCCTTCGGGCTCGACAAGACCGACGCGGGCACCGCGACCTCCGTCACGCTTATCTTTTTAGCGGCGCTGACCACGGGGCTGAACCTGTATAATTCCCTTGCCCGCTTCGCGGGGGCGGGCACGCTCGTGCCGATCACGGGCTTTGCCAATTCCGTCGTCTCGCCCGCCATCGACTTCAAGGCCGAGGGCATCATCACCGGCATGGCGGCAAAGATGTTCGTCATCGCGGGGCCGGTGATCGTGTTCGGCACGCTTGCGAGCGTCGTGTACGGCGTGGTGCTGATGCTGATGGGATAGGAAAAAGCGCGGCGGGGCCGCGCTTTTCTCTTGCGCCGCGCCGCACGATATTCTATAATGTTGCCATCGAATCAAACAACGGAGGATGGCACGATGTACGAAAACGGTAAGATCTACATGGGACTTGCGGACGGCGCGCGCGTGGAGCTTGCGCTCAATATGTGCAACCGCCACGGCCTGATCGCGGGCGCGAGCGGCACGGGCAAGACCATCACGATGAAAGTGATGGCCGAAAGCTTTTCCGACGCGGGCGTGCCGGTGTTCCTGTGCGACGTCAAGGGCGACGTCGCGGGCATCTGCGCCCCCGGCGTGAGCAGCGAGGGCATGGAAAAGCGCATCGACCGCTTCGGTCTGCGCGGCAGCTTTGCCTACAAGGGCTATCCCGCGACCTTCTGGGACATTTATCAGACCGGCGGCCACGCCGTCCGCGCGACAGTGAGCGACATGGGGCCTGAGCTTTTGTCCCGCATCCTCGGCCTCACGCCCGCGCAGGAGGGCATCCTGCACATCATGTTCCGCATCGCGGATGACAAGGGGCTGCTGCTCCTCGATCTCAAGGACCTGCGCGCCATGCTGAACTACGTCAGTGAGCACCGCGCGGAGTACATGATGACCTACGGCAACATCACGCCGCAGTCCGTCGCGGCGATCCTGCGCGCGCTGCTGCCGCTCGAGCAGCAGGGCGGCGACCTCTTCTTCGGCGAGCCGCCGCTCGACATCTATGACTGGATGCGCACCGACGCGGACGGCCGCGGCATGGTCAACGTGCTCGACTGCGTGAAGCTGGTGCAGAACCCGACGCTCTACGCGAGCTTCCTTTTGTGGATGCTCTCGGAGCTGTTTGAGAGCCTGCCCGAGGCGGGCGATCTGGAAAAGCCCAAGCTGGTGTTCTTCTTCGACGAGGCGCACACGCTCTTCCGCGACGCGCCGGCGGTCCTCGTGCAGAAGATCGAGCAGACCGTTAAGCTCATCCGCTCGAAGGGCGTGGGCGTGTTCTTCGTGACGCAGAGCCCGAGCGACATTCCCGACGCGGTGCTCGCGCAGCTCTCCAACCGCGTGCAGCACGCGCTGCGCGCCTATACGCCCGCCGAGCTCAAGGCGGTGCGCGTCGCGGCGCAGGCGTTCCGCGCCAACCCCGCCTTCCGCGCGGAGGATGCCATTATGGAGCTCGGCGTCGGCGAGGCGCTGACCTCGTTTTTAGATGAACAGGGCGTGCCGACCATCGTGCAGCGCACGAAGATCGTCTGCCCGCAGAGCCTCATGGGTGCGCCCGAGCCGATGGCGCGCATGAAGGCCATGCTGCATGACGGCATGGAGAAGTACGACGACGCGGTGGACAATCTCTCCGCCTACGAGGTGCTGACCGAGCAGGCGGATGCCGCGGCGCTGCAAAAGCAGCAGGAGGAGGACCGCCTCGCGCAGGAAAGGCTGGCTGCGGAGCAGGAGAAGCAGCGCGCCAAGGAGGAGGCCGCCGAGGAAAAGCGCCGCCAGAAGTTAGAGGACGAGGAGCGCAGGCGCGCGCAGAAGTTAGAGGATGAGGAGCGCCGCCGCGCACAAAAGCTGGAGGACGAGGCGCGCCGGAGGGCGGAGAGGGCCGCCGAGGCCGAGCAGAAAAAGCTCGAGCGGCAGCGCGAGCGTGAGGCTGCCGCGGCAAAGAAAAAGGCCGAGCGGCTCCAGTCCAAAATCGAGACGCAGCTCGTCTCCGCGGGTGGGCGGATCCTCAGGCGCGGGCTTCTGGGCATTTTGAAACGGTAAATAGAGAGAAAGGCGTGCCGTCCGGCACGCCTTTCTCAGTGCGGTTTACTTGTTTGCCATGCGATAGACGGCGAGGATGCCGTCGTAATCGAGCGGGCAGAACTTGCCGACAACGCGGGTGTGAAAGAAGGTGCAGCGCTCGGCAAGCTCGCGCAGATGCTCCTCGCTGAGCATGCCGATGCCGAGCTCGGTGAAGGTGGTCGGCATATCAATGGAGCGGAAAAACTCCTCGGTCGTGTCGATGGCGCGGAGGGCAAGGTCACGGTCGCTCTCGCCGTCCTTGCGGGTAAGGCGCCAAACGGCCTCGCCGTAGTGCGCGAAGCGCGCGGGATCGGTGTCCACCACATAGCGCGCCCACTGCGGCCACATGACCGAGAGCGTCGCGCCGTGCGCGGCGTCGAACATACCGGAGAGCTCGTGACCGAACTGGTGCACGGAGAAGTCCTTCACGCCGCCGAGGCCCGTGAGGTTGTTGTGCGAAAGGGAGCCGGCCCACATGATCTCGCTCATGGCGTCATAGTTGTGACTGTCCTGCATGGCGCCGCGGCCTGCGTCGATCACCGTGCGCAGCAGGCCCTCGGCGATCTCGTCGGTCATGCGGTTGGAGGGATGGCCGGGGTTGAAATAGCGCTCAAGCGTGTGCATCATGATGTCCACCACGCCGCAGCCGACCTGATAGCGCGGGAGCGTATAGGTCAGCTCGGGGTCCATGATGGCGAAGAGCGGACGCTGCAGATCGGTGTTCAGACCGCGCTTGAGCGTCGTCTCATCGTTCGTGAGCACGGCGCTGTCGCTCGTCTCGCTGCCGGCGGCGGAGATGGTCAGCACCGCGCCGAGCTTGCTCGTTTTGGTGAGCGCCGCCTTCTTGCTCCAGAAATCCCAGATGTCCGTTTCGGGGTTGGCAACGCCGTGGGCGATGGCCTTGGACGTGTCCATCACGCTGCCGCCGCCGACGCCGAGAATGAAGTCCGCGCCGAAGGCGAGCGCCTTCTGCACGCCCTCGCGCGCGTGGGACAGGCGCGGGTTGGGCTGCACGCCGCCGAAGCTCATGTGCTCAAGCCCTGCGTCGGTGAGCGTCTGCTCGATGCGTGCGATAAGCCCGCTCTTCACGGCGCTGTGGCCGCCGTAGACGATAAAGACCTTCGTGCCGCCGAAGTGCTTGACCGCCTCGCCGACCTTTGCCTCCGCGCCCTTGCCGAAATAGATCTTAGTCGGGCAGTAAAATTCAAATGCCTGCATGGAATGGGTCCTCCTTGTCTGCGTGCGGAATGGAGCGCACGCGGATTTTCTGCGCCTATGGTAGCACACCTGCGCGCACATTGCAAGAGGTCGAATGGGAGAGAAAAAGCGCATTTTTTGCGTGATTTTGTGTTGACATAATGAATGTGGATAACTCTGTGGAAACTGTGAATAACCCTGATTTTACAAGAAATTTACAGGTTGACGCTCGATTATTTTTTGACCGATACAAAAACTATTTGAGAATGCTGCGCGAGTTTTTAACAAGCGCGGAGCGCGGCGCGGGAGCGCATCAAAACACTTGCTATTGTGGGACGGAGCGGCTATAATATACAAGGAATAGTATCCTATGGAAACGGAGAAGACAAATGGCAAAGGCAGGAAAGAATTACGGCAACGAGAGCATTTCCCTACTCGAGGGCGCGGAGCGCGTGCGCAAGCGCCCGGGCGTTATCTTTGGCTCGGACGGACTGGACGGCTGCGAGCACGCGGTGTTCGAGATCCTCTCGAACTCCATCGACGAGGCGCGCGAGGGGCACGGCAAGGTCATCACGCTCACGCATTACGCCGACGGCAGCATCGAGGTGGAGGACAACGGGCGCGGCTGTCCCGTGGACTGGAACCCCAAGGAAAAGCGCTACAACTGGGAGCTCGTGTACTGCGAGCTCTACGCCGGCGGCAAGTACAACAATCTCGACGGCGACAACTATGAATATTCCCTCGGCCTCAACGGCCTCGGCGCCTGCGCGACGCAGTACGCCTCGCGCTACATGGATGTGACCGTCTGGCGCGACGGGAACAAATATTCCCTCCACTTTGAGCGCGGGCAGATCACCGGCAAAAAGGGCGAGGAGCTGAAGATCGAGCCGACCGACCGCGGCAAGAAGACCGGCACGCTCACGCGCTGGCTGCCCGATCTCGACGTGTTTACTGATATCAATATCCCCGCGTCGTATTTTACCGACGTGCTGCGCCGACAGGCGGTCGTCAACGCGGGCATCACCTTCCGCTTCCGCAATGAGGTGGGCGGGAAATTCGAGACGCAGGAGTTCCTCTACGAAAACGGCATTGTGGACTATGTGACCGAGCTGGCCGGAGAGGGCGCGCTGACCACGCCCGTTTTCTGGGAGACGGAGCGCCGCGGCCGCGACCGCGAGGATAAACCGGAGTACAAGGTCAAGCTCTCGTGCGCCTGCTGCTTTTCCAACCGCGTGAACGTCATCGAGCACTACCACAACTCCTCGTGGCTCGAGCATGGCGGCGCGCCGGAAAAGGCGACCAAGACCGCCTTCGTCTACGCCATCGACAAATATCTCAAGGACAGCGGCAAGTATCAGAAGAACGAGAGCAAGATCACCTGGCAGGACGTGGAGGACTGCCTCGTGCTTGTGTCCAACAACTTCTCCACGCAGACGAGCTACGAGAACCAGACGAAGAAATCCATCACGAACAAATTCGTGCAGGAGGCGATGACGGACTTTTTGAAGTCCCGCCTGGAGACCTACTTCATCGAGAACCGCGTCGAGGCGCTCAAGATTGCCGAGCAGGTGCTCATCAACAAAAGAAGCCGCGAGAGCGCGGAAAAGCAGCGGCTGAACATCAAGAAAAAGCTCTCCGGCAATATCGACATTTCCAACCGCGTGCAGAAGTTCGTGGACTGCCGCACGCGCGACGTGTCCCGCCGCGAAATTTATATCGTTGAGGGCGACAGCGCCCTCGGCAGCGTCAAGCTCTCGCGCGACGCGGAGTTTCAGGGCATCATGCCCGTGCGCGGCAAGATCCTGAACTGCCTCAAGGCTGACTACGCCCGCATTTTCAAGAGCGAGATCATCACCGATCTTCTGAAGGTGCTCGGCTGCGGCGTGGAGGTGCAGGGCAAGGCGGTCAAGGAGCTCAACGCCTTCGACCTCAACAATCTACGCTGGAGCAAGGTCGTCATCTGCACCGATGCGGACGTGGACGGCTTCCAGATCCGCACGCTGATCCTGACGATGATCTACCGTCTCTGCCCCACGCTCATCCGCGAGGGCTACGTCTACATCGCGGAAACGCCGCTCTTTGAGATCAACTGCGGCGACAAGACGTGGTTCGCCTACTCCGACAAGGAGAAGAACGACATCGTAAAAACGCTTGAGGGCAAGCGCTATAAGGTCGACCGCTCCAAGGGCCTCGGCGAGAACGACCCGGAGATGATGTGGCTGACGACCATGAACCCCGAAACGCGCCGTCTCATCAAGGTCATGCCCGAGGACGCGGAGGCGACCGCGCAGGTATTCGATCTGCTCCTCGGCGACAATCTGCAGGGCCGCAAGGACCATATCGCAGAGAACGGCTACAAGTATCTGGAACTGGCGGACATTTCGTAGGAGGGCGGAAAACGGGGCAAAGCCCTTGCAAAAGAGCGGCGTTTATGGTACGCTGAAGGAACAGGATACCCAATGGACCCACACAGGGAAGGAGAATGGAAAAATGAAAAAACTGATCGCTCTTCTGCTGGCGCTGATGTTGGCGCTGGCGCTGGCCGTCCCCGCAAGCGCGGCGGGCGAGGATATTGGCATCATCGGCGGAGCCGACGGTCCGACCTATATTCTCGTCAGCGCCGATCCGAAGGCTGCCGCGACGGTTTCAAAGGAACAGCGCGAGCAGAACATCAAGGAGCTCGGCGGCGTGGCCGGGCAGGTCAATGTGCTGCTGGGCGACCGATGCATTGCTTTCACCGACGCGGTGCCCGAGGTGAAGAACGGGCGCACGATGGTGCCGCTGCGCGCCGCGCTGGAGGCGATGGGCGTAAGGATCGAATTTGACCAGGCCACCAAGACCGCCATCGTAACGGGTGAGAAGGCGAGCTTTACCCATGTTGTCGGCAGCGACGTCATCACGCGCGCCGACGGCTCGACGGTGAAGATGGACGTCCGCTCCTATGTGACGCCCTCCAACCGCACGATGGTGCCGGTACGCTTCTTCTCGCAGGTGCTCGGCTACGACGTGTTCTGGGACAACGGCTACCGCATGGCGTTCCTGCTCGACGAGGAGACCTTCGCGGAGAAGGTGGACAGCCGTCTCACCATTCTCAACGGCTATCTGGCCGGAAATGCGAAGCGCTTTGACGCCTCCAAGAATTATAAGGAGGATGTGACCCTCTCCGGCACGGTCAAGGTCATCGACTCCATCAAGGGCGACCGCAGCTATCCGTATTCCGGCAAGGCGTCCGTGCTGCTGGGCAAGGACGGCATGAGCATGAGCCTGAGCGCCGACCTCAGCGATCTGGCGGAGTATTTTGAGAGCCTTGCCGGCGAGCCGTTGCCGGAGGCCTATCGCGCGGCGTTCATCAAGCCGGAGCTGGAGGCTGTTTTCTCTGACAAGCTATACTTCCGATCCCCGCTCTTTGACGCACTGATGGCGGAGGTAGACGGCACACAGGCCGTTTCCGGCGCATGGTATGCGACAGACGCTGTGATGAGCTTCGGCGCTCTCTACGAGTCGATGTACGGCGGCAATGAGGACTACACCGTCGGCAAAGCCCTCTATGCCGCGATGAAGCAGGGCGACGCGAACGGGTTCTATGAGAGCTGGAGCGGTACGGAGCAGCTTGCCGCCGCCGCGGTCGAGATGTTCGGCGACGAGACCTTCACCAAGTCTGGCAGCGGCTATAAGTGGCACTTCGGCAAGGAGGAGCTTGCGATGCTGCTGGCAGAAGCCATCCCGGGCTTTATCGCGGACAGCGGCGTCGAGGAGCTGAGTATTGACCTGACGATGCGCAGCGACGGCGGCGTGGAGCTCAAGTACACAGCGTCGACGAGCGTCAATGAGGAAGCGGCGCTTCGCATCGACTACACGCTCGCCGGCAACAGCAGTCGTATGACCGCCAAGGGAACGGTGCAGGTGCGCAACGTCTGCGACGTGACCTTTGACGCGGCGGTCAGCGTCCGCGCGACGAGCGAAAAGCCGCTCACGGCTCCGCCCGCAGGCGCGACGATCATCACGCTCCCCCCAGTAATGCCGATCGCGGCATAAAGAAAAGAGAGAAGGAAGGCGCACTCGGATCCGAGCGCGCTTTCCTTCTCTTTTGCCTTATTCGATGCCGAGGACCTTGTAGTCCTTGTCCTCCACCGCCTTCTTGAGCGCGGCGTCGTCCACGGGGGACTGCAGCGTCACGACGGCGGTGCCGGCGGTGTGACTGACCTCGGCGTCCACGACCTCGGGAATGGCCTCAAGCGCCTTTCTGACGGCCGCCTCGCAATGGGCGCACATCATGCCTTCGATCTTCATCGTCTTTTTCATGGTTTCTTTCTCCTTTTTCGTTGTAGTTTTTTCTTCTGCCGGTGCTGTGTTTGCAGAGGCAGGCTTTTTTCTGCGCTTATGATCGTGCTTTGGGTCGCGGAGCTTGAAGAGATTCAGCCGCAGGGCGTTGGACACCACGCAGAAGCTCGACAGGCTCATCGCCGCCGCGCCGAACATGGGGTTGAGCGTCAGCCCCAGCGGGACGAACACGCCTGCAGCCAGCGGGATGCCGAGCGTGTTGTAGAAAAACGCCCAGAAGAGGTTCTGGTGGATGTTGCGCAGCGTCGCGCGGCTCAGACGGATGGCGGCGGGCACGTCGCTCAGACGGCTCTTCATCAGCACCACATCCGCCGCGTCGAGCGCTACGTCCGCGCCCGCGCCGATGGCGATGCCCACGTCCGCGCGGGTGAGCGCGGGAGCGTCGTTGATGCCGTCGCCGACCATAGCGACCTTGCCGCGCTCGCGCAGGCGGCGGATCTCCGCTTCCTTGCCGTCGGGCAGCACGCCGGCGATCACGCGGTCCACGCCCGCGGCGGCGCCGATGGCGCGCGCCGTGCGCTCGTTGTCGCCCGTGAGCATGACGACCTCGATGCCCATATTCCGCAGCTCGCGCACGGCCTGTGGGCTGTCGGGCTTGATGACGTCCGCCACGGCGATGACGCCGAGAAGCCTGCCGTTTTCGCTGAAGAGCAGCGGCGTTTTGCCGTCCTCCGCAAGCGCCTCACAGCGCGCCCGCATGGCGGGGGAGACCTCCGCCGCGGCGGAAACGTAGGCGAGACTGCCGCCGCAGAGCGTCTGCCCGTTCCGCACGGCGGTCAGCCCGCTGCCGGAGAGCGCCCGGAAGTCCGTGACCTCATCCGCGGTCAGGCCGTCGGCTTGCGCCCTGGCGAGGATCGCGCGGGCGAGCGGATGCTCGCTCTTCTGCTCGAGCGCAAGCGCCGCGCGAAGCAGCTCTGCTTTGCTTACACCGTCTGCGGGAAGAAGCTCGGTGACCTGCGGCTCGCCCGCAGTGATGGTGCCGGTCTTGTCCAGCGCGACGATGTCCACGCGGCCCGTCTCCTCCAGCGACGCGGCGGTTTTGAAGAGGATGCCGTTCTTCGCGCCCAGTCCGCTGCCGACCATGATGGCGACGGGCGTGGCGAGCCCCAGCGCGCAGGGACAGCTGATGACGAGCACGGAAATGCCGCGCGCGAGGGCGAAGCCGACGCTCTGACCGAGCAGCAGCCACACGGCGGTCGTCACCGCCGCAATGGCAATGACGGCCGGCACGAATACGCCGGAGACCCTGTCCGCGATCTTTGCGATGGGGGCCTTGGTCGCGGCGGCGTCGCTGACCATCTGAATGATCTGCGAAAGCGTGGTGTCCTCGCCGACGCGCGTGGCGCGGCAGCGCAGGAAGCCGGACTGATTGACCGTCGCAGCGGAGACCATGTCGCCCGCGACCTTGTCCACCGGCAGGCTCTCGCCCGTCAGCGCCGCCTCGTTGACGGCGCTTGCGCCGTCAAGCACCACGCCGTCCACGGGAATGCTTTCACCGGGGCGGACCACGAAGATGTCATCCTTCTGCACCTGCTTGATGGGGACCTCAAGCTCCCTACCGTCGCGTTCGACCGTCGCGGTCTGCGGCGCGAGCTTCATCAGGCCCTTGAGCGCGTCGGTCGTGCGGCCCTTGGAGCGGGCCTCGAGCATCTTGCCGACGGTGATGAGCGTGAGGATCATGGCGGCGGACTCGAAGTAGAAGTCCATCATGTAGGCCATCACGGCCTCCGTGTCGCCGCGCACCTGTGCGCCGGTCATGGCGAAGAGGGCGTAGGTGCTGTAGCCGAAGGCTGCCGTCGCACCGAGGGCGACGAGCGTATCCATGTTCGGTGCGCGGCGCCACAGGCTCTGGAAGCCGCTGATGAAGAATTTCTGGTTGATGACCATGACGGCGACCGTTAAAAGCAGCTGGGTCAGGCCCATCGCCACATGGTTGTCCGTGTAGAACGCGGGCAGCGGCCAGCCCCACATCATGTGTCCCATCGAAAAATACATCAGCACGAGCAGGAAGCCGAGCGACCAGAGCAGCCGGCGCTTCAGCTTCGGCGTTTCGTGATCCTCCAGCGCGGCCTCCGCCTCGGCAGCGCTCGGCGCGGCTTTGCCCGCGCCCTTTAAGGACGCGCCGTAGCCCGCCGCCTGCACGGCGGCGATGATGTCCTGCGGCGCGGCGGCGCCCTCCACGCCCATCGAGTTCGTCAGCAGGCTCACCGAGCAGGACGTGACGCCCGGGACCCTGCTCACCGCCTTTTCGACCCGGGCCGAGCAGGCGGCGCAGCTCATGCCGGTCACATTGTATTGTGTCATTGCGTGTTCCTCGGTTCTGTGAAATTGCGGTTAGGTTGTGCGCTTTTCACTCATTTCATGAGCTTTTGAAGCGTCGTCACCAGCTCGTCGATCGTCTCGTCCCTGCCGGCGCGGATATCCTCCGCCACGCAGGTGCGGATGTGCGCGGCAAGCAGCTCCTTGTTGAAGGCGTTGACCGCCGCGTTGACTGCCGCGGCCTGCACTAAAATGTCGGGACAGTACGCGCCGGACTCCACCATGCTGCGGATGCCGCGGATCTGCCCCTCGATGCGGTTGAGCCGGTGAATGAGCTTTTTGTACTCCTCCGGCGAGCGCTCCTTTTTGCGCTGCGAGCAGCGGCAGCATTCCGATCGGTCCATATACCGTGCCTCCCTGATAGCGATATACCCCTTGGGGGTATCTGCACTATATACCCCTATGGGGTATTTGTCAAGGGGAAAAAAGAGAAAAGGTCTCAGGACCCTTTCTCTTCCTTTTTGTCAATGATGGTCGCGGTGGCGCGCACGCGGCGCAGATCGAAGTCCCGCACGTTCCAGCGCTCGATGAGGTCGCTGATCTGCCCCTCGGCCTCGGCAATCTCCTCCTCGAACGCGCGGGCGGAGATGCGCAGCGCGCCGTGACCGAGGATGATGACCTGCTCCATGTTGTCCGACGTGGCGACGCGGACGCGGTGGTTTTTGCCGAGGTCGTAGGTCGCGCGCTCGATGTAGCTGTCGGCGGTCTGCGCCTCCTTGGTGTAGACGATGTAGATGCCGTTTTTCTTTTCCATCGAGCCGGGATTGCCCTTGACCTTGTAAGCGTCGAAGACCAGAATGATCTCGCATCTGCGCCAGCCGCGGTAGTTGGCGAGGATGCCCGCGAGCGCCTCGCGCGCGGCGGCGACGTCCTGCGCGGCGAGCTTTTTGAGCGCGTCCCACGCGAAGATGATGTTGTAGCCGTCCACGAGCAGATACTCGGGACCGGTCTTCTGATTTTTGATGTTATAGCGCGTCTCGTCGAGCGCGGTGCGCGCGGGCGCGCGCTTTGGCTCGAACGCGCGGCGCTCGACCTTGCCGTAGGTGCTCTCGAAGATGGCGAGCAGCTCCTTGTCCTCGGCGGCGGAGCCGGAGGACGCGCGGCTGCGTGTCGGCATGGGTTCGGCGGCTTCAACAGGACGCTCCTGCAGAATGCAGGGGACGTGCGCGCAGGCCTTGACCTCGTTCCACGGAACGTAGACGCCCGCGCCGTGCTCGCAGAACACCGAGCCGGTGGGGTTTTCCGCGTCGCGCTCGGGATCGTAGCCGATGGCGGCGATGACGCTCTCCGCGTCCGCGCAGGGCTCGTAGCCGCGCAGGGTGCAGCTCAGACGTCCGCGTCCGCGGGTGTAGGCCGCGACCTCACGCGCGTAGCTGCGCAGTCCCTTGACCGGCGCGAAGCCGGTGAGCACCGTTTCTCCGCCGACCGTTTCCGGTGCGTCCGCCGAGCCGCCCATCGCGGCAAGGTCGGTCATCGCGCGGCCCACGCACTCCGGCGGCAGCTCAAGACGGAAATCATAGAACGGCTCGAGCAGCACGCTCTCGGCCTGCATCAGACCCTGCCGCACGGCGCGGTAGGTCGCCTGCCGGAAATCACCGCCCTCGGTGTGCTTGAGGTGCGCGCGGCCCGCGAGGAGCGTCATTTTTACGTCGGTCAGCGCGCTGCCCGTCAGCACGCCGGGATGCGCGCGCTCGGCAAGGTGCGTGAGAATGAGACGCTGCCAGTTGAGGTCCAGCTCGTCCGTCGGACAGGCGGAGGCAAGCTGAACACCGCTCCCGCGCGGGGCGGGCTCGAGCAGCAGATGCACCTCGGCGTAGTGGCGCAGCGGCTCGAAGTGCCCGACGCCCTCGACGGTGTTGGCAATGGTCTCCTTGTAAACGATGCCGCCCTCGCCGAACGTGATGGAGAGGCCGAAGCGGTCGGATATGAGACGCTGCAAAATTTCCAGCTGCACCTCGCCCATCAGCTCGGCGTGCAGCTCGCCAGACGCTTCCTCCCACACGATGCGAAGCATCGGGTCCTCGTCCTCCAGCTCGCGCAGCTTCGGGAGGACGGTGTGCGCGTCTGTGCCGTCGGGCAGGAGGATGCGGTAGGTCAGAACGCTTTGCAGCACCGGCTTTTCGCCGTCCGCCTCCGCCCCGAGCCCCTGCCCTGGATAGGTGTCCGCAAGGCCCGTGACCGCCACGACCTCGCCCGCGCCTGCCGCGTCGAGCGGACGGAACTTCGCGCCGGAGTAAAGCCGGAGCTGGTCGGCCTTGCCGCAGGGAAGCTGCGTTTTTGCCCGCAGCGTCCCGCCGGTGACCTTCAGGTGCGTGAGCCGTGTGCCCTGCGCGTCGCGGGAGATCTTAAAGACGCGCGCGCCGAAGTCCGCGCCGCGCGCCGGCTCGCGCGTGAAGCGCGTGAGCAGCTGCAAAAACTCCTCCACGCCCTCGTTTTTGAGCGCGGAGCCGAAGCAGCAGGGGAAAATTTTCCGCGCGGAGATCAAAGCGGCGAGCGTGTCGTCCGAAAGCGCGCCGCGCTCCAGCAGCTCCTCGAGAGCCGCTTCGTCGGTCAGCGCGGCGTGCTCGTCGCGCTCGTTCGGCTCCGCGCCGAGATCGACGCACGCGCCGAAGCTCTTTTGCAGATCCGTCAGCAGCGCCGCGCGGTCCGCGCCCGCAAGGTCCATCTTGTTGATGAAGAGGAACGTCGGTACGCCGTAGCGCTCCAGCAGCCGCCAGAGCGTGCGGGTGTGGCCCTGCACGCCGTCCGTGCCGCTGATGACAAGGATCGCGTAGTCGAGCACCTGCAGGGTGCGCTCTGCTTCGGCGGAGAAATCGACGTGGCCCGGCGTATCGAGCAGCGTGATGTGCGTGCCGCCGCAGTCGAGCACCGCCTGCTTGGCAAAGATGGTGATGCCGCGCTCGCGCTCGAGCGCTTCGGTGTCCAGAAAGGCATCGCCGTGATCGACGCGGCCGAGCGTGCGCAGCGCGCCCGCGGCATATAAAAGGCCCTCGGAGAGGGTCGTTTTGCCCGCGTCGACATGGGCGAGTATTCCGATGGTGAGTTTTTTCATGGCCTGTCCTCTGAAAAAGCGCCGCGGCGCGGCGCATCCGTTTTTCTCTACGATACCATGCTTTTGCGCCCGCGTCAAATGGAAAAGGGCTGCCGGCGGCAGCCCTTTCGCTCACAGCTTTTATGATCTTCCGTAGATGCGCGTCATTTCGCGGATCTGCCCGGCGAGCTTTTTGCTCGCCTCACCCGGGAGCATACGCCACTCCCAGTTGCCGCGGCTCGTGCCGGGGATGTTCATGCGGTGGCCCGCGCCGAGGTCGAGCCAGTCCTGCATCTGCGCGACGAAGAGCTTTGCCACCGAGCTCATGCCGCCGCGGATGATGCCGCGGTTGAAGCCCTCTCGGTCGTTGAGCCCAAGGTACTGCACGGCGAAGGCAATATCCGCCTTATCCGCCTCCGTGCGCCAAAGGGCGAGGGGCGCGTTGTCGTGCGTGCCGGTGTAGCAGATGCAGTTCTCCCCGTAGCTGTGCGGCAGATAGCTGCTCGTGTCGCGCGAGTCGAAGGCGAATTCCAGCACCTTCATGCCGGGCAGACGCGAGTCGGCAAGCAGCTGCGTGACCTCCGGCGTGGGATAGCCGAGATCCTCGGCGATGAACTCGATGTCGTGGAAGCAGCCGGTCAGCACGCCGACGAGCGCCATGCCGGGGCCCTTGACCCAGCGGCCGTTTTTCGCGGTCGTCTCGCCATAGGGCACGGCCCAGTAGCTCTCGAAGCCGCGGAAGTGGTCGATGCGGATGACGTCGTAGAGCTTCGCCGCCCCGCCGATGCGTCGGATCCACCACTCAAAGCCGTCCTTCTGCATGGCCTCGTAGTCGTAGAGCGGGTTGCCCCAGAGCTGACCGTCAGCGCTGAAGTAGTCCGGCGGCACGCCGGAGACCTCGACGGGTACGTTTCGCTCGTCGAGCTGGAATTTCTCCGGCTCGCTCCACACGTCGGAGGAGTCCATCGCCACATAGATGGGGATGTCGCCGATGATGCGGATGCCGAGACCGTTGATGTAGCTCTTGAGCGCACTCCACTGCCGGAAGAAGAGAAACTGAATGTAGGTGAACAGCTCCACGTCCCCGCGCAGCTCCGCGCGGTAGCGCTCGAGCGAGTCGGCCCGGTGCAGCCGCGCGCCCTCGTCGGGCCATTCGGTCCAGGACTTCATGCCGAAATGCCGCTTGAGCGCCATGAAGAGCGCGTAGTCCGGCAGCCAGCGGCTGTTTTCCGATTCGAAGGCGGCGACCGCCTCGCGGTCGCGCTCCCAGCCGCGCACCTTGGCCCTTTCGAGCAGCGCGAAGCGGCTCTCGTAAATTTTGCCGTAGTCGACGTAGCGCGGCTCCGAGCCCCACGCGCAGGAGGTGACCTCCTTGCGCGTGAGCAGCTTATCCTTGATGAGCAGATCGAGGTCGATGAAGTACGGGTTGCCCGCAAAGGTCGAAAAGCTCTGATACGGCGAGTCGCCGTAGCTTGTGGGGCCGAGCGGCAGAAGCTGCCAGTAGCCCTGTCCCGCCGCGTGGAGAAAATCGGCAAAGTCATACGCCGCCTTGCCGAACGTGCCGATGCCGTAGGGCGAGGGGAGCGAGGAGATCGGCATCAGAATGCCGGAGGAACGATTCATGTGAGATCAGCCTTTCACGGCGCCGGCCGCGACGCCCTTGATGATGTGTTTCTGGCAGCAGAGGTAGAAGATGATGACGGGGACGATGCTCAGGAAGATGAGCGCCATCGTCGCGCCGAGATCGACCGTGCCGTAGCTGCCCTTGAGGTACTGGATATGGATGGGAATGGTCTTGTACTTGGTGCTGTCGAGCACGAGATAGGGGAGCAGATAGTCGTTCCACACCCACATGATCTCGAGGATGCCGACGGAGATCATCGTAGGCCGCAGCATCGGGAACACGACGGAGAAATAGGTGCGCAGCGGACCGCAGCCGTCGATGGCGGCGGCCTCCTCGATCTCCAGCGGGATGGACTTCACGAAGCCCACGAACATGAAGATGGCAAGGCCCGCGCCGAAGCCGAGGTAGATGATGGGAATGGTCCACGGCGTGTTGAGCGCGACCTTTTCGAGGCTGCCGCTCGCAAGGTTAAAGTATGGGATCTTCACGCGGTCGGCGGTCTTGGAGAGGGTGAACATGACCATCTGGAACGGCACGACCATGGAAAAGACGCAGAGGTAATAGACGCCGCGGCAGAGCTTGCTGTCCACGCGGGCGATGTACCACGCGGCCATCGAGGTACATAGAAGGATCAGCGCCGTGGAGACAAGCGTGATGAAAAGACTGTAGAACGCGGACTTCCAGAAGGGATAGTTGCCAAAGGTGACGCCCTTGATGTAGTTTGCCCAGCCGGCAAAGCTCTCGGCGGTGGGCAGGGCAAAGGTCTCGGTCTTGACATAGGTGTTGAGCTTGAAGGAGTTGACTACCACAGCCAGCACCGGCAGGATGTAGAGGATGCAGATGAAGGCCAGCACGACCGAAAGAATGGTCTTGCGGCGGCGTTCGGCGGAAAGGGAACCGTTCATTACTGCTGCACCTCCTTTTTGCGTGTAGCGCGGAGCTGGATCAAACCGATGGCGGCGACGAGCAGGAAGAACAAAACGGCCTTGGCCTGCGCGGTGCCGCGGGAGTTGACGTTCTGCCCGTAGAACGTGTTGTAGATGTTCAGCGCCAGCATCTCAGTCGTCTTGATGGCTGAGCCGTCGGACTGGATGATGTAGGGCTGACCGCCCGTGAGGGCGAGGTTCTGGTCGAAGAGCTTGAAGCTGTTCGTCAGCGTGAGGAAGGTGCAGATGGTGATGGAGGGCATCACGTTCGGGATGGTGACCTTCCAGA
>ERZ824480.962-NODE-962-length-29269-cov-4.338571_pt1 | contig 29269 bp, 11 predicted proteins | sample MGYA00519861_ERZ824480 | MGnify/ENA primary metagenome ERZ824480 (study PRJEB31778, sample SAMEA3449152) | human gut metagenome | biome: human gut; feature: human-associated habitat; material: faeces | place: United Kingdom | collected 2010/2012 ... | reverse complement strand
TGAAAATACATCACTTTTATATTCTCTATTCACATACATCTCTCCTTTGTTTATTATTTATAATCATTTATCCGGATAAATGTAATATGAATAATACGCTATTCCTCAATGTAATACAATGCACAATTTCCACAAATTTGTATTGCAATAATTGTGCATTACTTACAAGAATAATTCAAAACTTGTAATAAATAACGGTGATTCTTCCGAACTCATAAACTACGCCGATATGCTATATTTAGAAGCATTAAAAAATAAACTGACAACGCTACGGCTTTTTATGACATACGGAGAACGTATAATCAAAGGTTCTATATCAGAAATTGTAATACCGGCACTTGACAAGCGGGGGGCACGGTTATTAAAGAAGATTTATTCCCTAATAAGTATACACAAAGCTTTAAAGCGTAACCGCCGTTTCAAGCGCCACTTCCATCATATCGGTAAAGGACTCCTGCCGCTCTTTCGCGGAAAGTATCTCGCCGCCCCTTATAACATGGTCGGATATTGTAAATATTGCAAGAGCTTTTTTCCCGGCTCTTGCTGCATTATAATACAGCGCTGCACTTTCCATCTCAGTAGCAAGAACTCCAAGTTTCTTCCACTTTAAATGAAACTGAGGGTCATCATTATAAAATGTATCCGAAGTGAGTACGTTTCCGATATGATAAGTTATATTCTTTTTTCGGCACACGCTTTCAGCGGCAGACAAAAGCCCGTAATCCGCAAGCGGTGCAAGCGCTCCGGGAAGGCCATACTGTAAGGCAAAGTTAGAATCTGTTGAGCTTCCCATAGCGATTACGATATCCCGCAGATTAATATTATCTGCAATTCCTCCGGCTGAACCTATTCTGATTATATTATCAACTCCAAAGAAGTTATACAGCTCGTAGCTGTATATTCCCATAGACGGCATACCCATGCCGCTTGCCATAACAGACACTTCATGTCCTTTATAAGTTCCCGTGTATCCCTGAACTCCTCTTACGTTATTCACAAGCCTTGCACTTTCAAGATATTTTTCTGCAATTAACTTTGACCTTAAAGGGTCGCCCGGCATAAGTACAGTCTTTGCAAAATCTCCCTGCTTTGCATCAATGTGTGGTGTTCCCATATACATCTTCTCCTTTATCATTTTCTTCTATATTAATCTCTTCGCTCCAAAATTCATCAAGAAGCGGTTTCATTTCATTAAACCTTATATATTTCATATGTCTCCATTCTCTCGGGAAAAGACACGCGTACTGTTTTGTTACAAATCTGTCGTCAAGCAGCAGAATACATCCTCTGTCGCTTGCCGTCCTTATTACGCGCCCTGCTGCCTGAAGAACCTTATTCATACCCGGATACAGATATGCATATTCAAACCCTTTGCCGTTAGCCTCATCATAATAATATCTGAACAGCTCCCTTTCATCACCGACCATAGGAAGCCCTGTTCCGACAATTACCGTACCGATGAGTCTGTCATTCTGAAGGTCTATCCCCTCGCCGAACACACCGCCGAGTACACACAATCCAAGCTTTGTTACATCATCTGTAACATTAAAGCTCTCTAAAAATTCTTCCCGTTCCTCCTCAGACATATTCTCATGCTGGACAATATATACATATTCATCCTGCGGCATAAGGCTGTATATATCATTAAGCATTTTATATGAAGTAAAAAATATAAGATAATTTCCACGCTTTGCAGCAACAAATTCTTTTATATATCCGGTAATTCTAATATACTCTTCCATAGTTCTTCTCGTATATTTTGTACTTACATCCCTTGCGGCAAGCACAAGCTGGTTTTTTATATCAAATGACGATTCAGCGTATACCGCATAATCATCTTCATTTGCTCCAAGCTGCTGCATATAATATTTTACGGGAAGAAGCGTAGCGCTGAAAAATACTGCGCTTTTTACTTTATCAAGATATTCCTTAAGCATATGCGAAGGGTCCATACATTTTAAAGTCAGGCAAAACTCCCCTCTTTCAGTATAACTTCCGCATATTCTGTATCTTTCGTCAAGCGCCTCCGATATCACAAGAAAATACCTGATATCAAAATACAACTGAAACAGATTCTCAGTATTTGTAAAATCTTTTTTCTTCGGAAGAACATCACGTAAAAAGCCGTCAAACTCTGTTACTGCACGCATAAGTTGAAAAATAAGACCTCCTACCGACTCATACACTGCAAATTCATCACATTCCCTTTTAAAAGCAAGAAGGCTTCTGTTCACACCGTCAAGCGCCCTGTATAATTTTCCGTCTATATTTTTTACACTTTTTTTCACATCTCTTACAAGACCGGCTTCAATACCTATACTATACATTTCTCTTGCCCTGTGTATAAGGTTGTGCGCCTCGTCTATAAGCAATATATAATCTCTTTTATTATCCTCATCCGAAAACAGTCTTTTAATGCATACATTCGGGTCAAACACATAGTTATAATCACATATAATCACATCGCACCAATCGGAAATGTCAAGACACATTTCATAAGGGCATACCGAATACTTTTCTGCGTATTCGCATATTAACTGCCTTGTTATATTCTGCTCAGTTGTAAGAAGCTCATATACCGCGTCATTTACTCTGTCAAAATGACCTTTTGCGCGGCCGCAGTTTTCAGGATTGCATGACGCCTTAGGAAGAATACATATTTTATCTTTCGCTGTGATGGTAACGCATTTTAACATTACACCCTGGTCCGATAAAATCTTAAATGTATCTTCCGCAACAGTTCTCGTAATTGTTTTGGCAGTAAGATAAAGTATTTTATCCAAAAGCCCTTCTCCTACCGCACTAACCGAAGGAAAAACTGTTGAAATAGTCTTACCGACGCCCGTCGGCGCCTGAATAAATATATTTTTCTTTCTTAATATAGTAAAATAAATGTTCTTAACAAGTTCAAACTGTCCCTTGCGGTATTCAAACGGAAAATTCATCTTCTTAATAGACGCATCTCTTGCTTCCTTCCATCTTATACGCCATACAACCCATTTTGCATATTCTTTAAGAAGGCCGTCAAACCATTCCAGAAGTTCCTCTGCCGTATATGTTTCTTCAAATTCATTCATTAGCATTGTTTCCATCTGGCAATATGTAATCTGTATATTAACTGCATCCACATCATTTTCAAGCGCGTACATAGCGCCGTAACATTTCGCCTGGGCAATATGCATACTGTCCGCCGCATCAAACGTCGTAACATCTCTTACCATAGATTTTATTTCATTCACGGTTACTTCGTTTCCGGACTTTATAATTCCGTCCGCGCGCCCATATACCTGTATGCATACTGACAAACCGTCATATTCTACATCCTTTGCGGCGGTAAGCGCTACCTCCGGCATATAAGACGCTCCCTTTTTCCGCTGAAGAATTTTATGTATCTTAGTACCGTTGTGCATAGCTTCGGTTCCTCTTATTCCGCCTGAATATTCTCTTATATCTCCGCTTCTTAAGATAAACTCAACAAGCTTTCTTACCGATACACGTTCCAACTGATATCTCTTCTTTCTCAAAAACTTTCCGCCGTTATTCCTCTGTTACTATTTGCGGCGCCGCCATGCCTCATTCCGCTCGAAAAAAGTTCACACATTATTTCTTGACTTTAATATATGATTACGTTATAAATATATGGGACATATTGGCTTATGTCAAGATTATTAAAACGGAGGTTTTGTTATGGCTGCACAAATCATCGCAATCATTATATTTCTTGTAATGTTTGCACTTATTATTTCAGACAAAATAGAACGACATATCGTAACATTATGCTGTGCATGCGCCACACTTATTGTCGTATTTGGTATATGCTTAAGAAGTATACCTGCTGTAATGGAAACGCTGAATGTAAAAACCATATTTACATTAGATTTCTGGTATCATACAGGTACAGCTTCAGAAGCAACCTCAGGCATTAACTGGGCAACTATACTTTTTATTGCCGGCATGATGGTAATGGTTGAAGGAATGGCCCACAACGGATTTTTCAGATGGCTGTGCCTTATGATTGCAAAAGCTGTAAAGTATAAAGTTATCCCTATATTTATTACATTCATGATTATGTCGTCGGTTCTTTCAATGTTCATCGACAGCATAACCGTAATACTTTTCCTTGCAGCCGTTACAGTTGAGCTTGCACATCTGCTAAAGTTCAATCCGGTTCCTATGATTCTCGCAGAAATATTCTGCGCTAATCTGGGTGGTTCTGCAACAATGTGCGGAGATCCTCCTAATATTATTATAGGAACGTCACTTGGTTATACATTTACCGACTTCCTTATGCATACAGGAGTAATTGCAGGCATATCTCTTATAGTTGTAATAATATATTTTTATTTCTGCTTCAGAAAAGAGCTTGTTCAGGATAAGGAGCTCAGCGTATCCAGTATAAATTACCCTAATCCCGCTGAAGCTATTACTAACAAAACAGGCTTTATTATAAGCTGCCTTATATTCCTGACAGCAGTCGTTCTTCTTATAACACATGCACAGACAGGTCTTACTGTTGCATTTATAGGAATATTTATTGCAGTGATTACTCTTATTACATCTTTTAAACATATACCTGAACTTCTGAAGAAAGTTGATTATAAAACGCTGCTGTTCTTCATCGGATTGTTCGTAGTAGTTGGCGGTCTTGAACAGACGCATGTACTTGAAGTAATCGCTTCTTTTATTCAACATATCAGCGGCGGCAACCTGATGCTTATGATAGCTATAATCATCTGGATTTCAGCTATTGCAAGTGCATTTATTGATAATATACCATTTGCCGCTACTATGATACCTGTCATAACTGACCTTGCCGGCGGCAACAGCCATATGCTTTCCGTACTTGCATGGTCGCTTTCAATGGGTACCGATATCGGAGGAAGCGCAACGCCTATCGGCGCTTCGGCAAATGTTGTAGGTACATCTGTAGCCGCAAAAGAAGGACATCCTGTTACATGGAAAATGTACTGTTCAAAACTGGTATTCCCTACTGTAATCGTACTCGTAATATCAACATTATTCATATGGTTCAGATATCTGTAATAACAGGTTATATAAAAAATAGCACATAAAACTTGAACCGGCCTCCAAAAGTCAGACCAGAAATCTGACAATCGGAAGGTCGGTTCACTTCATTTTCTAATACCTTTTCTATGTTAATGCTTAGTACTATTGCTTTATTATTTTATTTTAATCTTCTTAGATACTTTAACAGTACCGTATCTTACCGTAATCTTTCCTGTTCCTTTTTTCTTCTTTGCCCTAAGCTTAATCCGCATATTCTTTTTCTTAACAATCTTAAAGAGCTTTTTGCCCTTTTTGTTAAGCGACCATCTGACTTTGCTTTCATTAGGAGCGGATACCTTAAGTTTTATAGTAATGCTCTTACCTCTTTTAACCGACGACTTTCCTTTAAGCTTAACTATCGGTGCAAATGATGCTGCGTTTTGCGAAGGATTTGTTACGGTAACGTTTACATCCGGTACTGCCGGAGTTTCTGAAGGCGTTAAATCCGGCTCCTTTGTCGGATTTTCAGAAGGAGACGGGGTTACATCCGGTGAATCAGTCGCTGCCGGCGGCGTCGCTGTTGGAGCAGTTGTAGCTGTCGGCGGAGTAGATGTAGCTGTACCCGGTTCACCCATATATATTGTTACGCCTTCATGCGAAGGATTTACAATATTCATATATCCGTCATCATCAAATGTCACCTCATCAATACATGTCTCACGGTGGACTCCAAGTCCGTCACCCGCTAAAAATATATTAATCGGAGAATAAAATCTATGGTACGCGATATAACAGCGTTCAACACCGTATCCGTCTTTAACCTGAAGAATAGACTGATGCCCGGTTCCCAGTATTCCCAAATTCTCATTTTTTTCTAACAACGGTCTGTGAATAACAGTTATATTACCGTCTATAGTATCTGACACACCGTAATTCACATGATAATTAGGGCTGTTAGCATCATCGCATGTCCATGTCCAATGATATCTTCCGTCTCTCTTAACAACCACTACAGATTCCCTGAAATCCGTAAGCCCGTTAATCTGTCTCATGCTTGCCTCGTCAATGCTCATCATATCTGCGCCAAGTTTAACTATCGCCGCACTTCCGTTTCCAAATGTCACATAGGAAGTTCCGTCGTCATCAGTGAATATTGACGGGTCTATTGCCTGCCCCATACGTATGCCAAGCTCATGACATTTTTCAACCGTAATAAGCGGTCTGCCAAGGTCAGTATACGGTCCTTCCGGTTTATCTGCTGCTGCAACTCCGATTTGTGAAGTACCGTTAGAATCTTTACCGCAGTAATAGAAATAATATCTGCCATTCTTTTTCTCAATAGCAGGAGCCCATGCGCTTCCACGTACTGCCCAGTCAGATGATGCAATCTGAATACCTTTTTCATTAAGCCCCGGATTATCATTCGCAAGTTCCATAATCACGCCTTCATCAGTCCAGCTTACCATATCCTCGGATGACCACGCATGAAACAGCGTACCGCTCCATCCCGGATAACCGTCCGTAGTAGGGAATATCCAGAACTTCCCGTCAAAATAATCTATATCGGGGTCTGCATACTGTCCCGGAAGGATACTGTTATTGCACATTGCCGGAGGTCTTATGGAATACTCCTCACTCTTGCCGTTAAATGTAAATTTAACTTTTGCGCCCTTGCTAATATCAGCATTGCTTCCATTTACAAATGCCTTTTCTCCGAGCGTAATTTCCACAGCATCAGATATGACATCAAAATATACAGGAATGTTCTTACTATCGGTTCCTGCCTTAACATAAGGGAAAATAATGTTCTTATCATTATCTATCTTTGTATATACAGATGTATGATAATCTGTTCCCCTGTAATTAAGCGCTGTCTGCCTGTCAGGAGCAGTTCCTATTACAGCGCCGCCAAGTATATGCACATTATCGCCTGCCAAATCAAGAATCTCCTCTGCACCAAGTGCTCTGTTGTATACTCTTATATTGTCATAACTTCCTTTAAAATATGCATCGCCTTCATACATTGAGCGTCCCAGATATCCTAACAGGTTGGTACCGAGATATGAAGTGCGTATTCCGGTATTCTGATTCTCTGACATAAGCTTTCCGTTAATATAAAGCTTCATGTCAGTATCATTAATTACAATAGCAACATTTTGCCATTTGCCGGTATCGGCTCCTGTTGCGGCTACTTCTTTTTCATTCTGCCAGCTATCAAGCGTTATGGCGTTACGGACACTGTTCCCTCTGATTCTCAGAAAGTTATATACAGTCTGATTTTTTCCGTATGTAAATGTAAAGAAATTACCGCTATCCATCTCTGATTTAACGTCCATGCATATTGTCATTGTATCTCTGTAATCAAAGAATCCCATAGGAAATGCACCGTATGCTCCGCTTGAGCCGTCCAGCTTTAATACATTACTCTGCTTTTCGCTGTCATATACTACCGAAGCATTACCATATAATGTTCCGTTATCCGCAGTATCATTTCCTGCTGCTGTATCAGTAATAATTTTCTTTCCAAGGTCAGACTCAAAATTGTATATCAGTACAGGCTCCTCGGATTCTTCTTCATCCAAAGCCCCTCCGCCTTCTATAAGACCGGCCCCGAAAGCATCACGAATACGCTTATCTTCCTCTTTTGTAAGCCTCATTACCGTACCGTGTCTGAAATTACCGTCAATGAATGATGCCGACGTCTTAGTAAACTTTCCACTTGACAAATCATCAGTAACAAACGCCGCATAACCACTATGGTCACCCATCGCACACCACCTTCCGTCAGGAAGCTGATACACAGTAAAACCTTCACGGCTGTCAAATCCGGCTTCGGTATATTTGTCTCTTGTTACAATTCTTTCCCATGTGCCTCCCGGTACGCTTTTAGTTCTGTTCTTCGTCACATCAAATACATCTTCTGTATCAAGCGTCCGGCTTCTGTCTATAACTGTTCGCCAGTCAGAAGTAGAAAATCTGTAATAATACTCACCATCATTTACAATGGTCGTGTCAATTATATTAATTTCACTACCTGAACTTTCATCTTCGGAAAGCCATACTTTCGGTGTTGTAAATGATGTAAAATCTTTTGTTCTGCATACGTATACACGGAGCGCATTACTGTCTGTTCCTACAAGGGAATTATCCCGTATAGACCAGTAAACAACATACTCATCATTTACATTATTATATATAGCTTCCGGCGCCCATACACATCCTGCATTATCAAAACCTGAATATACAAGCCTCGGCTCACTCCAGTTTACAAGGTCGGCGGATTCCCATACAACAATATTTTTACTTGCGCTCGTCTGGTTCCATCCGCTGCCTCCTGCACCTCCTCCTTCTGCATGGAGGTCGGTACCAAGTATCCAATACCTGGTACCGTCATTTGACCTTATAATATGAGGGTCTCTTACACCTTTGTCACTTCCGGCCGCGTCATTTACAAGAATCGGCATTGGCGTTCCGCCTGAATCTTTATTAAGTTTCTGCCATGTAAGACCATCTTCACTATAGCCGAAAAATATCTTTTCATAGCCGCCTTCGGCATTAAAGAATGTCCAAAGGTATCCTCCCATTTCATCACCTGAATCTTTTGCCTGTACCGTAAATCCGCTTAATAATGTAAGAGTCATTGCAAGGCTAAGCATTAAAGCCATACATTTTTTTAAACTCTTATAATATTTCATACTTTACCTCATTCAGCAAAATTAATTTACAGTAACTTTTACCTTCTTTGTTTTTCCGTTCTGGGTATAGCAATATATTACACAGCTTCCCTTTGATACTCCGGTTACTTTTCCTTTCTTGCTGACTGTAGCAACAGAAGTATCTGATGACATATATCTTATCTTCTTAGTAAGCTTCTTAAAATCAGTGTTACCTTTTGTCTTAAGCTTAGCTTTTATCTTTGATTTCTTTTCCGCATCTACTGATAAAGTCTTGGTTTTAAGCTTAATCTTTGCAGGATTACCGTATTTACCGCCTTTTGTTGCGATATAAGTATCCGGCGACGTCGATATCAGCGTCATTTTTCCGTCTATATTCTTATATGCACATACTCTGACTTTATAATACTTGCCCTTCTTAAGTTTCTTAAGCTTAAGCTTCTTCTTTGAAGCCTTAATTTCCTTATACTTCTTGAGCTTCTTTCCTTTGACTGCATAATACACACGATAGCTGTCTGCGCCTTCTACAACATCCCATTTAACCTGAACAGATTTTGTTGTTACCTTAGACTGTTTTACTATAGGCGTTATAGGCTGTTCTGTTACAATAGGAGCAGGCGAAGGATTCTGCACGTTACCAATAGGATTTACAGTCGGTATAGGTGTAGCTGTACCATTCGGAACAGGTGTGCCCAAAGTGCCCGGATTATCTGTTGGCTGTGGTGCATCCGTAGCCTGTGGCTCATTCGTAGCCTGCGGTTCATCTGTAGGCTGTGGCTCATCTGTAGCCTGTGGTACATCTGTAGCCTGTGGCTGCTCCGTTGCTTTTGGAGATTCTGTTGGTTTTGGTTCAGCCGTCGCATCAGGCTCATACGGTAAATTCATTATCCTGCAATATTCTTCTCTTGTAACTCTTATCGGAGTACCATGACGTGCATTTGAAGGCATTTTATATGTTCCCGATTCCGGCCTTGTAAATACTCCGCTTTCAAGGTCTGTTGTAAGAAGTGGATAATATCCGCCTTGTCCGTAATTATCTACAAGCAGACACCATGTATCTGCAGCCGCATCATCTTTATTCAGCTTAAATATTGCCGGTCCTTCAACTCCGCCGTTACTGTTAAGAGAAGCAGACGCAATATGTGTAAATTCTCCAAGCACTCCATCGCTCTTCTCAATATATACCGTCTTACTGTGAGCTCCGAATTGATTATCCGTGCCGCCTTCGTTCTTTGAATACCTATAATAAGTACCGTTATGTTCAATCATTGTTGTATCAATTGTAGACTGGTCATAATCAATATAAACTTCCGGTTCTGTAAATGAATAGAAATCTCTTGTCTTTGCATAGTACAGTCTCTGCTTGCTGTATCCGTCAGTTCCTACTTTTGAAGACCAATATACAATGTACTCGCCTGTCTTTGCATCATAGGTTGCTTCCGGCGCCCATGTACATCCTGCATCAATTGATGCCGATATCTCAACCATACGCTGATTGCTCCAGTTTACAAGGTCTGTTGATTCCCAAACCATAAGACTCTGGCTTCCTGCTGTCTGAGCAGCATTCCATCCGTTACCGCCGTTTATCTTAAGGTCTGTAGCTATAATATAGAACTTATCACCTTCAGCAGAACGTATAATAAATGGGTCTCTTACACCTTTTTCACCTAATGTGGATATAAGCGAAGGCTTTCCGTTATTAAGCTCCGTCCAGTTAAGTCCGTCTTCACTTGATGCAAAGTATATCTGTTCACCATTGGAACGACCTTCACCTATGAAGTAAGCAAAGAAGTAATCTGTATATTCCTCTTCTTTTATCTTCTTTGGAGCAGCCTTTACCGTAAATGTATAATCCTTTGAGCCTGTTTTTCCGTCAATTGTAACCTGTGCTGTAAGTTTAACAACTGTGTCTTTTTCCGGACGTGTAACCGTTCCTGCAGGAGTATCATCATATCCCTCATTTGCATGACTGTTCACATCAACAATCTCCGGATGGTCAGATATCCATGTAATAGCAGTACCGTTAGAAGTTTTCTCCGGAAGAGTTATATTGCCATACACTTCCTCTCCCTTGTCAGTCGAATAAGGCAGAACTACTTCATCAAGTACCGAATCTATAGTCTGTGCTTTAACAGTAAGAGTAAATGTTTCTGACTTCTCACCGTCCAAGCCCTGCCATACTGCTTTAACGTCAACCGTTACATCTTCACCTTCAACAGGACGCACAACATTACCGTTTTTATCAATAACCGTCTGTCCATCAGGTATTTCCCATGTAACAGCAGTACCCGCAATACTTGAAGGGAAAGATACATTGGATTTAATATTGTCCATTGCCGTATTATTTTTCAGCATGCTTCCATAAATGTATGCGGCAACATATGCATCCAAATCTACATTCTGTACCTCACGCGCAACCTGTTCGTCATTAAGTGCATTATCATATACCTTAAATTCTCCGACTGCTCCTGTAAATAACGGGTCAGCGGCATACAGTGATTTACCAATATATCCTATTACATCAAGTCCTTCAAAGAATGATGTAATATCATATGGATTATTTCCTGTACCGACTTTAACGCCGTCTACATAAAGAGCCGTCTTACCATCGTTTACAACTACGGTATATACATGGAAGCTTCCGTTTTTACCAACCGAATCAACCTCTATTGTGTTTTCTTTTCCGTATGCTCCTGTAATGCCTGATACTACATCCTGCTGAGCTACGGTAAATTTGGTTTTTGAGTTCTTATTAGTCGGTGTCATAAATGCGTAGTTCCAACTGTCTCGTCCAAGAGTTACAAGCCACTGGTCATTAGCTTTTTCCGTAGATGCAACAACACTTATTGTAAATGTATTGTCATCTACAACTCCCTTAGGAAGCGAAGCATATCCGTCATTATCAAGCATCATAATGCTTGTGCCGTTATATGTTACAAAATCACTTGCAGAAAGATTGGTAACTGCCGCATCATAATCATCACCTGCAAGATTATTAAGTACCTTTCCGTCTGAAGACATATCATACTTAACTTTAACAACCGGCTTCTGTATAATCGTAAATTCTACAGTCTGTTCACCGGTATAATCTGTATTATCTATGGCTTTAATTGTTATGGTTCCTTTTCCGCAAGCCACATTCTCACCGTACTCTACAGTATAATCTGTACCCTGTGTAAGAGGCGCACCCTTATAAGTTACTGATATTTCAGGCGCAATCTGAGAACCTGTCTCTTCGTACTCAGTTTCATAACCACTTATTACTGCTTCGGAAAGCTTCATTCCCGAATCAGTTTTAACGGTTACTTTAATAGATACACTTCTCATATCCTCAGGACATTCTTCCTCAGCGCTCATCTTAAGAATCGGAAGTCCATCCTCGGTCCAATGTACATTCTTAACTCTTGCATGTCTGCAAGGGTCATATAACGAACTTGCTGATGACCATTCACACTGATTTTTATAACATTCCTCAGAACGTGCATGGTATACAAATACAGGATTTCCTTCTGAATCTACCGTAAAACTGTTATGACCCGGACCGTACTCACCCGGAACATCTGATGACGTAAGAAGCGGATATCCGAGTTTGGTCCATGATGAAGCATCCATAAGGTCTGCATTCTCATCAGCATAAAGCATACCTATACAATATTCCGGACCGGTTCCTGATGCGGAAAATGCACAGAATATTCTGCCGTCATGCTTAAGAATTGTAGGTCCCTCATTAACACGCTCTGTATCTCTCTCCCATCCGAACTCAGGAGTTGTAAGCATTATAACTTTGTCGCTTATTCCAACCCAAGGCTGTTCAGGGTCAATCTCCTGCATATAAAGCGCTGACTGTCCGATAATATCAGCCCATATTACATAATGCTTTCCGTTATGTTCAAAATACGTCATATCAAGCGACATATTCTTGAAGTATCTGCTGTCACGGCTTGTAGCTGCATGTATCTCATAGCTGCCGTCCTCAGTCTTCCAATTATCTGCATTGTATGGGTCGTCATTATTCTGGCACACAAGTACATAAGGACGTATTGCCCAGATATTATCTGAATTTCCTGCAGCAAAGAATACGTACCATTTGCCGTTAACCTTCTGAAGCTCAGGAGCCCATACATGTCTTGCCATCTTACCCAAGTCCGGCGCCTCCCAGATAGTTATTTCCTTATCTGCGCCGCCATTGTCATCAGAAAGCTCCTGAATTGAATCTGCTTTCCTGAGTACAATTCTGTCATATCCGTTATCAGCACTGTAAAATGCAGGGTATGAAGCGGTAAAATAGTAACAGTCTTTTTCTTCATCATATTTTATCTGCGGGTCGGCACGCTGCTCTATCAGAGGATTTGAATAAGGCGTAATTGAACCTGTCAGTGTATAAGTTCCTGCCTTGTTCATGTTAATCTTATCTGTATCCCACTTAATATTAAGCGCCGCCTTGCTTCCGTCGCTATATGAAGCTGTTGCCGTCTTTGGAAGGGCAGCTTCTACATCAGCCTCTGTCTCAACGGTAATCTCTTCTGTGCCAAGGGTAATTCCTTCGTTAGTTACAACATTAAATCTCTGAAGAATATTGTCATACTCTGCCTTTGTAACAGCTAAGATACTGCAATTCAACGCTCCTTCAGGTATAGTCAGGCCGTTAGTATCTGCTTTTAACGACTTATACAGCGAGCTGTAATTTTCATATCCTTCCATGCCGGATGTAATCAGCTGTCCTCCGGTATATGAAAGCAGGTCGGCAGAATTATAAACATATAATGATGTGTTATCTTTTCCCTGAGGCGCTATCATACCAAATGAGCCATCGCTGTTCCTGTATAATCCTATACCGTCAAATCTTACTCCTGTGCTGAGGGTTTTATTGCCGTCAGACGTATCATTTTTAGCAAATAATATACCTGCGTTTCCGTTAAGCACCGTAAATGTACTCCTGTCTGTACTGTAAGCAATATGCAGACTTCCCGTACGGTCATTATTCCCTCTTATGTAGCCAAGAATATATCCATATGGCTGTTCCATTATTGTTACCTCAAAATCCTTTGTTGCCGTACTGTTTCCTTTTGTTATTGTTGCCGTTAATGTTACAGTAGCATTTCCTTCTCCTGCCTGAGGTCTCTTGCTTCCAATCTTTCCTTTTCCATCCATAAGCTCTTCATCCGAAGAACTCCATACAACCGAAGTATCATATGCTCCTGTATCAGGAAGCGCAATATCTTCTGCTGCGAATGTCTGAATCGAAAGAAGCTCTTTTGCTTCATTTACATCTGCCTCATCATTAACAGCTGCAACAGTTACATTGATATCCTTTGTCATTGTAACATTTCCAAGCGTAAATGTTGCCGTAAGCACCGCTGCGCCTTCAGCTTCATTTCTTGTTATAACACCTTCCGCCGTTATTACGGCATCATCTGACGTTGCCCAGCTTATCTGAACATTATTATCCGTTTCAGAAGGAAGTGTTATGCTTTCTCTAAGCTGTTCGGTATTTTCAAGCGCAAAATGTGCTATTGCATCTTCTACTATCATCTCATTATAGCTATTCTTAACCTGTTTTGCAGTAAGCGGTGTACTATATACTTTAACATCATCAATAAGTCCCCTGCACTGAGCATCCCAGTTATTAACCGCAATATATATATCCTGATTCTCACCTGAAAGCGGATTATTGCTTCTGTTATCCTCGCCAACTTTAACACCATCCATATAAGCAGTAAGTATACCGTCTGTACCTGTAAGTACAAGCTGGTGCCATGTGCCTGCATTCATTTGTGGTGTGAACAAAGTTGTCCATGTAGTTAAACTACCGCCGTTTCCCCATATCTTTAACGTACTTGAACCATTATTTCCTGATACCCCAATCCATTTCTCAGGATTATGATATCCAAGGAATAACATTACCTGATTCTCAGGAAACGCTCCGTCAGGTTTTACCCACATTGATACGGTAAAATCTGTTCCCAGATTCTTTTTATTAAGCTCAAATCCATAATTTCCAACACGGACTGCATCACCTTTTATACCTTCTTCATACTGTACTTCTCCGGTATAAGCAGCAAATGATTTTCCGTACACCGAAGCTTCATCTGAGCCTGTTTCGTCACATGCATTTTTTGCATTACCGTCAAAAGCATATTCGCCTACAAGGAAATCATCAATTGAAACTCCGTCATCTTTAGGAACTGTTACATCAAATACTTTTGTCTCTATTTTTCCGAAATCTCCTGAAGAAATTGTTGCCGTAAGCTTTACCTGTTCATCATCCATTCCTCTTGTAACGCTGCCTGCGTCAGTTATGACCGAAGGATTAGAAGACTCCCATGATATATCAGCTCCAAGCTTCTTTACAGGAAGTTCAATATCTTCCTTAACTGTCTCAGGTACTGTAAGGCTTTCGCTTACATCTGAAACTATTGAATCTGTAAGTGAGCTCTTTATGCCGTCATAAATAATAAAATTATCTATTTCTGCCTTACAGAATTCACCGCCGCCCCAGGTGGCTTTTCCGATATTGAATATACTGTTATCGCCAAGAACTTCAGAAATCTTTTTTGAAACAGGGGTTGTTGCAGTTAATACTCCATCGGTATATATTCTAGTGCCGTCCTCATGTACAACTACATCATAATGATGCCATCCACCTGCATAAGGAGCTGCCACAGTACCCGATGCGGGCGCTGTACGTCCATTACAATATCTTTCTACGGACATATTCGGCGAGTAAAGGCATCCAAGATAATATTCTTTTTGATATGTAGGAGCCTCATTACTTTTAGCTGCAAAAAATGACCAGTTTGTACTGTTTCTGAGATTATTAATATCATATGATATCGTAAATTCTTCTTTACCTGTAAGAAGGCTTGAACCGTCAGCTGCGGTAAGTGACAGATACTGGCTGCTTCCGTCAAGGCTTAATGCTTTTCCGCCATCATGCTCTACTATACTATATGATGCCGGTGCTGCTGCAAGAGCATTACCTGCACTAAGCGGATTATCTGTATCTTCAAATGTAAGCTCACAAAGCTTTACATTAAGCGCCGCTACCGTTATATTAAATTCTTTTGTCATTGTAACATTGCCTGATGTAAATGAAGCTGTGAGAACTGCCTTGCCGTCATCATCTCCTCTTGTTATAACACCTGCATCGGTTATAACTGATGCATCTGACGTTTTCCAGCTTATCTTAACGCCTGTTTCCGTTTCAGCAGGAAGCGTTATATCTCTCTTAAGCTGTTCAGTTTCATTAAGTGTAAAGTCTGTTACAGCATTTTCTACTAACATCTGGTTATAACTGTCCTGAACCTGACTCGCAGTAAGCTGTGTACTATATACCTTTACATTATCAATAAGTCCTTTAAACTGATTATCCCAATTGTTTAATGCAAGGAGAATATCCTGATTTTCACCGACGAGCGGATTATTGCTTCTTGTATCCTCGCCAACTTTTGCTCCATCCAGATATGATGCAATTACACCATCTGTTCCCGTAATTACAAGCTGATGCCATGTGCCTGCATTCATCTGTGGTGTGAACAGAGTTGTCCATGTAGTTAAATTATCGCCTTTTCCCCATATCTTTAACGTACTTGTACCGTTTTTGTTTCCTGATACACCAATCCACTTTTCAGGATTATGATATCCAAGGAATAACATTACATCATTCTCAAGGAATGTACCGTCCGGCTTTACCCACATTGATACAGTAAAATCTGTTCCCAGATTCTTCTTATTAAGGTCAAATCCATAATTTCCCACACGAACAGCTTTCCCTTTAATTCCGGTCTCGTATACAATCTCCCCGGTATATTCAGCAAATGCTTTTCCGAACACCTGAGCCTCATCTGTTCCTGATTCATCACACATGTTTTTGATATTATCATCAAAATTGTATGAACCTACAAGGTAATCATCAATAGATTCTTCTTTTGCAACAGTTACATCAAACACCTTCGTATCTATTGCATCATAACTACCGCATGTTATAGTTGCCGTAAGTGTTGCCTTTGCATCTTCTGCACCTCTCGTAACAATACCGTCATTAGTTATTACAGATGTATCAGATGACTCCCATGAGATATCTGCGCCCATTTTTCTGGCCGGAAGAACTATATCTTCTTTTACAGATGCAGGGATAGTAAGGTTTTCCTTTACATCTGCTATTATACTGTCTGCATGCGAGCTTATAATGCCGTCATATATAACGAAATTATCTATCTCAGCCTGACAAAACTCGCCGCTGCCCCAGTTAGCTTTTCCGATATTGAATATACTGTTATCTCCAAGGACTTCCGAAATCTTTTTTGAAAATGGAGTTGTTGCGGTTAATATACCGTCCTTAAATATCCTTGTAGCGTCTTCATGAACTACTACGTCATAATGATGCCATCCACCTTCATAAGGAGCAGCTACAGTTCCTGATGCAGGTGCTGTACGTCCGTTACAATATCTCTCAACGGACATATTTGGACTGTAAAGACAGCCCAGATAATACTCGCTTCCCCAGCTTGGCGAAGTATCATTTTTAGCTGCATAAAATGCCCAATTTGTACCATTTCTGAGGTTGTTAATATCATATGATATCGTAAATTCCTCTTTGCCTGTAAGAAGGCTTGAGCCGTCAGCCGCTGTAAGCGACAAATACTGGCTGCTTCCGTCAAGGCTTAATGCTTTACCGCCATCATGGTCTGCTAAACCATATGATGCCGGCGCCACTGCAACTGCATTTCCGGCTGCAAGTGGGTCAGATGCATCATCAAAAGTCAGTTCACATAATTTCTCAGGTTCTCCTGTACTCCGAGGTTCAGGATTATTTGCACGTACTGCTGTATCAGGAACACCTGTAAGCAGCATTGCTGCAACGAGAATAAGTGACATGCCTTTTTTCAATGCATGTTTTTTGATTACCGTTTTTTCTTTTCTCATTTCTTTCTCCCTTCTTAATTAATTTCTACACGTATCATAGCAAGAGCTCTTTTACCGAGCTTTGCAAATACAAATGTTGAACCTTCTCCAACACCTGTAATAGTGCCGTTCTCTACGACTGCAACTGTTTCATCTGCGCTGTTCCATGTTATATCCTGCGAATTATCATCAGCCGATGCAGTTACCGTCTTTTGCTCTCCCTTATTAATCACAACCTCCGATTCCGATACGCTAATATTTACACTGCATATAGACGGGTCTCTCGTATCATATTCTATATATGCTATATCGTGGTAATTATCTACTGACGGGTCTGAATTATATGTATCTATAAGAGTATTGTATTCTTTTGCTGTTATCGGAATCATTCCGCCATGACAGCCTACGTCTCCGCCGGTTCTTCCATACCCTGATGTTACTTTTGTTATGCTGTTTTCCTTTGACAAATCCCTTGTAATATAAGGCTCATACCGGACGCTGTTGTTACCATAAAAATCAATCATTACACACCATTCGTCCCTGTCATTAAATTTGAACATTGTCGAGCCCTCGTATGCCCCTGCATATCTCTCCATATTACTCTGCTTAATATACTTAAAATGGTTTCCCGTACTCTCATTTGCAAACCAATTCCATACAACTTCTGCTTTTGTATAATCATCAAGCGGTGTAATATCAGATAAGGAGCTATAAGTTTTTCCGTTAAGGGTAAACGGAGTTATTCTGTTAGGATTTGACGCATCATAATCAACTTCCGGATCAAGTATACTGTCGGCGCTCATAAGCTCAATATGATTATTGGTTTCATCCTTTACTACCCTGTATACTTTTCCATAAGGGTTATCACCGTCCGAGACCCAGAGCTGAGATGTATCAATATTACCGTATCCGTCATTTGCACTAACATACTTGCCCCATTTTTTATAAAAATCTTCCTCTTCATACATCTTTGTAGGGCCAAAAGTCTTAAAATCCTTTGTTTCGTTACAATATAGCCTGTTTCTTGCAAATCCGTCTGTAGCCACACGGCATGACCAATATACAAGATAGTTATCCTTATCCGGGTTGTATATGGCTTCCGGCGCCCACGCAGCCCCGGCATTTATCTCTTTACCTACATCTACATATCTTCTTTCCCAATGTACCCAATCGCTTGTCTCATATATGAAAAGACTTGTGCTTCCGCTTGTTGACATCGTACCCCAGTTACCTACTGTATTATTGTTCAGGCTGCCGCCGTATCTGGATGCCATTGTGTTGAGGTCTGTAGCAAGTATCCATATTTTATCTGAATCATCTTTGCGGCATCCCCTTATTATATACGGGTCCCTTATCCCGTTATCAATGCCTTCAAAAGGAAACAGAACTGACGCGTCTCCTGATGTTGTTGCTGTTATATCAGTTCCTTCTGCTACCGTGTAATTATGTGTTCCGGCTTTCTTAATCTTATCTATATAGTCTGTTCCGACATTAAATACCGGATTAAATCCGTTAAGTGCAGTCCAATTAAGTCCGTCTTCGCTTAAAAACAAATGAAGCTGCTGAACATCCGCACCGTTCTTATTACCAAAACACGCATATACATATCCGGCATAAGTATCTTCCGATATGCCATCGGCAATTGTAAGCGGAAATTCCTTCTCGATATGCTGTCCGTTATAATTTAACGTTCCTTTTAGTACAAATGAATAATCTCCTGTACCTGCATAAGGTCTCGTTATTTTTAGTGTATTACCTTCAATTTTAACATATCTGCTGTCCGTTCCCTCATTAAGACTGTAATTAATCTCTGCCTGCGGCGCTGCATTTACAGACGTCGGAAGTACCAAATCATCTGTCAGAAGCTTATTAATTTCTGATTCTTCTATTACAAATGCCGCTTCTATATCCTCAGGGGCTGCCTTAATTTCAGCCCCCTTGAAATTAAATGCAGTTATAACGAGTGCTGCAATAAGACAGAAAGATACTGTTATTTTTATCATTCTATGCCTCATACCTAATCCTCCCTGTATTATCCGTTATTTCAATGTTACAGTTTTGGATGCTTTACTGACAGCATCTTTATATCCGGTCTTCGTTGACTTTGCGTATACCCGCAGCTTAATCTTCTTTTCTTTCTTCATATTAAGCTTCTTAAGATTAACCACAACTTTATTTTTCTTATACTTAACCTTTCCCGCTTTCTTGTACTTCTTTGTTTTAGTGTTATATTTGTATAATTTTTTTCCTTTTATCTTATATGCAGGAGTAAATTTCTTAACAGCCTTCGACTTTTTATATATGATATATTCCGTTGCTCCCGCACTCTTCTTAAATGTAAGCTTTGCTGTAACGTTTGTATTGGTACCTCCTGATTTCTTAACCTTAGCTGCTTTTGGCGCTGCAGGTATCTCAAGCTCCCCAGGCGCAACTGTTGTATCAGGTGGTGTTATAACCGGTGACGGTACATTACTTGGTACAGCCGTCTGCAATATTCCCGGTTCAGTTGTCGGATTAATCTGCGGTTCATTTGTCGGATTAACCTGCGGCTCATCCGTTGGATTATCAATCGGCTCATCCGTTGCTGCAGGCGGATTATCCGTAGGCTTTACCTCTGCATCTTCAGAAATATCAAGCGCAGTCGAATATTCCATAACATAATTATTATACTTTGCAGTTACTATGGCAGTAACCGTTACTTTTCCTCCTGCGAGCGCATGCATTACTCCGTTATCATAAGTTGCTTTTGTGCTGTTGCTAGAATAATAACTTACATCTACAGCATCTTTTACTGATTCAGGAACTGTAAATAATGTAACTGTATCTCCTGCTTTAACAGACATTCTTGTTGCCGGAGTGGTCTTTTCAAGCTCATCCCAAGGATTCATATACAATTCAGAATATTTTGGCGTATCATCCTTCTTTACTGTTACTGTAAATGATTTGCTTGCAGTAAGTGTTCCCGATGCAATCGTTGCCGTAAGCGTTACTTTTCTGTCTGAATCCTCTGGAAGTGTAACCTTACCTGTTGCCTTTATTACATTCTCATCACTGCTTTTCCATGTAACATCACACTCAGCTACCGTTTTTGGAAGAGACATGTTATATTTGATATTATCCTTATCAGTATTTCTTCCAAGAATTGAATCTATTGTAATCTGCTCAAGTTTTTTATTAAGCTGTTCCTGATAATACTCTTTATTAGCATTCTGTACATCTTCTGTCGTAAGCGCTTTATTATAGATTTTAAATGATTTGATGCTTCCTACAAATCCTGAATCACCTGTCCAACAGGATTTACCGATATAACCAAGCACATTATTCAGACATCCGTTTTTAACAACATCATCTTTAATACTATATCCTGTCGAAAGACCTTCCCTGACCTTAATTCCGTCTACATACAGGTCAAGATTACCCTCGTCAAATACAAGCGTAGCCGTATAATATTTTTCATTTTCGTTAGTAAGCGCCGTATCAAACAGAACTTCTGTTGTATTATTTTTTATACCTGCACGTATTGCTCCGTTGTTAAATGACGGACAATAGAACAAATAATTAGTTCCCGTAGATTTCGGATTGGAGCCAAAGCACCATAACCATGTTATTGCTCCGCAGTTTGATGACCTTGCATATGTTATTTCAACAGAAAATTTTTCTGTATCTGTAAGCGAATCAAGAATAGACTGTGGAAACTCAATATAGCTTCCTGACTTCGTAATTGATACAATATCATCAGAGCCGTCTTTACCAAATGTTATCGCGCTGCCTTTTATTGTAGCATCATTTCCATGCCCCGATACATCAGTTATAGATGTAGCTGTATGACTGCTCATATCATAATATACTGCGTAATCCTTCATAACAGGGTCGGCATTCTCATTTACAACAATTGTTGTATTTTCTGAAACTGATACATCATCAATCTTAACAGTCGTTGTTACTACTGCTTCACCTGCCGCCACACCGGTAACAACACCGGATGCATCAACTGCTGCAATATCTGTATTATTAGATTCATATGTTATTTTAGGCTCTGCATTCTTTATAACATCAAGCATCTCTGCTGATATCTTCCTGGTTTCGCCTTTAAGCATTGTAAGCTTACTCTGTACACTGAATCCTTCCTCCTTAAGAATATCCGATGGAGTCCTCGTATCATACTGGCTATATATTTCATCAGCGGAAAGAATCCTGTTATATACATTTACATCATCCACAAGACCGGTAAATTCATTATCCCAGTTGTTGACGCCCAGATATATATCCTGATTATTTCCCGTAAGCGCTGCAGGTGCAGAACCTTCGCTAATAAGCGCTCCGTCCAAATAAAAACTTGCTTTGTTTCCTGTCTGTGTAACAACAATATTATGCCATTCGCCTGCCGATATGTCGGTGCTTGTCATAACAGCCCAATTATATGCACCGTCATTTGAATCGTTATTCCAAAGCTTTACACTCTGGTTTCCTCCTCCGTTTCCTGCTATGGCAAGCCACTTTTCAGGACTGTGGTACCCAAGGAATACCACCGGCTGGTTATCAATAAATGTTCCGTCAGGCTTAACCCACATTGAAACGGAATATTCTCCTCCTATATTCTTCTTATTAAGTACCAAACCGTAATTTCCAAGCTTAACAGCTTTTCCGGTATGTCCGTCAGCATTGTACTGAATGCTTCCGGTGTAATTTGAAAGTCCGGTAACTATTGCACTTGCTTTGTCCGAAGCGTCTCCTGCTACATTCTGAAGCGAATCTTCAAATGTATATGTAGCAATCGGTTCTGTGCTTATATCTCTCTGATTAGCTCTTGTTGTAATTGTTATTACCGATGCAACGAGCGAAACAACAAGAAGCCCGGCAATTATCTTTTTAATTTTCATGGCAATTCTCCCTTCTGCACTTTATTTCCCAAAATATTCAGGTTCAACAACCGTTATCACAATATCATCCTGATAACTATTACCGTCATTATCTGTATATGTAACGGTTATAGTCTTATCGCCTGTCTCTGACATATCTACAGTATCGGCATTAGTTTTATATTTATCACTAAGAAGATATATCGGGATTCCGACTTCCGGATAAAGTGTTACCTGAATATCAGAAACATCTAACACATCGCCCTGCGCATACATTCTTTTAGTTTTTAACGCCTGAAACCCGCTCATTTTAATATTCGTCTCTACAATAAATGACGCCTGGTTTTTATCAGGTTCTGCCGTAAGTGACAGCGAGCCGTCATCACTTACAAGAAAATATCCCGGATATTTGACACTTTCAAATGTAACTCCTTTACCATTCAGACCCTTATAAGTCCTGAATGTCATTCTCTGTGCTTCATCATCGGTTCCGTATACATCCTGTGATAAAACAACCTTAGAAAAATCAGCCTCATCTATACCAAGATACAGACCCGGCTTATTATTAGATTCTATGGAAACAAGCTGTTCATTATTCTTATCAGTTTTACCCGGATTAAGTTCCCACATTGAATCTTCATCTTCTTTTACATAACTGCAATATACCTGCTTACCTTTTATAGGATAAAATGAATCTGAAATAACATTTTGAAAATATTCATGTGAAAGGAACTGTCCTTTATAATCCATAATCGCTCCTGCCGTTCCTGTAAGTCCTACAGCCATCTTTGGAATATAATCTATCGTTCCGTCAGGATTTATTGAAAACGGTTCTACACATGCAACTCTTCTGTATCCGCTTCCATGCGGGAGACTTCCGTCATGATATACAAAATAAGTCTGACCCTTAAAATCAAATACGGCCATATGGTTAGTATTAGCCGTTGCAGACGGCTCCATAATAACGTCTCCAAAATCCCACTCTCCGCTCATAATATCATCTGTGGTTGCATAGGCCATCTGCTCTCTCCAGTCTACTGCAAAGAACAGGTAATACTTTCCATAATAATTTCCCTGCAAATCCTGCTGTCTGTACAAATACGGCGCCTCAGTATATGTATGATTCATTCCGTTAAAAACACCAAGCACAATATCATTGCCCTTCCCATATCCTACAGAAAGTTTATCAGGATTACCGTCCTGATCCTTTATGGAAATCATATCCTCATTTAACTCGCATGTAAAAAATCTTGTATTACCCCATGCAAGATATCTGTGTTCAGTACCGTCCTCATCAGTATCAACCCATACTGTAGGGTCAATATCTTCCCATGTAATACTTCCTCCATAAGTATCAATATTTCTTACTAACGCCTTACCAATGTCCTTAAACGGTCCGGTTGGACTGTCTGAAATTGCTACGCCTATGGACTTTCCTCCACCGTTAGCACCATTAGCTTCGGTACAGTAATAGAAATAATAATTTCCGTTATACTTTATTACCTGTGCTGCCCATGCTTCATGGTCATTTGCCGCCCATGTAACTGTCTGGGTATTCTGCACCATTATAATACTTTCATATTTCCAGTTAATCATATCCTTTGAAGAATAACATCTCCAATCAGGCATCCAATAACTTTCATTAGAAGAAGTATCATGTCCGACATAGCAATATACTGTATCTCCATCCACCAGCACGGACGGGTCCCCGCCGTATAGTATATCGCCATTCTCATCAAAACCAAGCATTGGATTGCCGGAATCACTTTTTACAAGTGAAACAGGTATAAGACTTTCTGTATCAAAAGCTTTACTGACATTACCGGGTAAAGTCAATACTCCAAAACACAAAACAGTCATTACACATATTGCACTTATAAATTTTTTAAAATGTTTTTTTCCCACAAGCAGCCCTCCTTGTCAAAAGTGCATAAATTATCTACAAAATTATATTTACTTTAAATTTTAATATTTGTTTCACATACTGTCAACACATAACCAGGGATTTTTATATATATAAAAGAACTGTTGATAATAATGAAATCTGAACTTTCCTATGAAATGACAAAAAAATGTGCCTTGGCACATTCTCGCGTCGAGCGCGGTCGCGTATGCGACATTTTCACATCGCGCGAGTGCGCATCCTTGCGGAGCATTTTTTGTTTCATAGGATGAACTTTTCCTATGAAACAAAAAAGCTGCTATACAAATTGTATAACAGCTTTAGAGGCGCCAACCAGATTTGAACTGGTGATAGAGGTGTTGCAGACCTTTGCCTTACCACTTGGCTATGGCGCCATGCCTTACGTACTGTTAAGTATAACAAATACGTAAGATGAAGTCAAGAAAATCTGTATGTTAAAATCCGAGATCTTCATTTACCAGAATGACTTTGATGCGCTGCGGTGTCTTGGAATATCTGGTGATCAGGATCTGACAGCAGATCGTATCCGGTGTTTTGCAGTCGAAACAGGCACCTGTTTTGCAACAAGGAGTGCTCAGGTTGAAACGCTGTGCATTGATCGGAGCGGCTTCATTTCTTGCACGGGACATGGCAGAATCTACATCGCGTGTAACTTTATTCATTCCGATGATCATCAACACATTCCGTGGTCCGGCAGCGATAGAGGATACACGGTTGGAATGTCCGTCGATATTGATCATAATTCCATCTTCCGTGATCGCATTTGCACTGGTCAGGAAGTAATCACAATCATATGCCGCAAGCTCGATCTTGCGCTTATCTTCCGGTGTCGGTGCGGTATCGCGGTTGTATACCTGATAATTTCCCTGACAGACAGCTTCTTTTAAGCCGATCTCATTGACAGACATGGAACCGCCCCAGGAGATGCTGCTTCCTTCCGGGATTAATTCCAATGCTTTCTTCAGAGCCTCTTCTTTGGAGTCTGTATAATAAGCTTCCATGTTGCGGGCTGTAAGTTCTTTTACAATCTTTGCGCCTAACATCTGGTTTCGTTTGATTCGATTCTGATCCATAATGAATCCCTCCCACGTTTATGTTGTTTAGCTATTTCTACTTGCAATTATAACACAGATTCAGGTCTGCAGTCTTTGAAATAACGCAGAAGATGAGAAAATGAACATTTATATACTGCGCTTTTCCAGTCTTAAAATATAAAAAGAAAGCATGATGTTTGTCCGGTTCTCATTGGTCAGGATATCATAATCCAGAAGTTCTTTTATCTTATTCAGTTTATACGACAGCGTATTCTTATGACAATAAAGTGCATCTGCGGTATGGATGATACTACAGTCATGATCAAAGTAGACTTCCAGGATATGCAGATAATCGGTATGATGCACAGCGTCATAGTCAAGAATCGGGCCAAGTGTGGAGTTCAGGAAATCCGTTGTCAGAGATTGATTGTGGATATCGGCCAGAAGTTTGTATACACCAAGCTTATCGTACTCAAGGAAGTTCTTCGGGAGAGCAGTTTTGGTGAGCTGATAGGCGGTAAATGCGGTCTCGTAAGAGCGGTGAATGTCTGTAAGCTGCGAGACCGTAGTTCCGATCCCGACATAGACATCGGAGTTATTCTGACAGACATCGTAGAGCTTCTGAGATATATCGTTTACAGATTCACCGGCAAACAATACGATCAGATGCTTCCCTTCTTCATATACGATCCCTTTAGACATGAAATAACGGATCTTCTTTTCCAGCTGTTCCAGGTAAGAATTACCGGAATCACTGTCATAAGTGTGGCAGCTGATCATGAGGACAGTATAGTTCATGTCGCGGAAAAATCCATTGCTTTCCAGAGGATTCAGATAGGAGTCTTCATTCTCGGGGTAATAGATCGCATTTTTCAAAGCAGCGGCAAGACTGGTCTCGCGGTGTTCGTTTTTTAACAGAATCTCAGAAAAGATCCGCATGATATCAATGAACGGAGTGTCCCAGGAAGTGGAGAACAGCGGAAGCTGTATTTCATTGCAATAGTCGATAATCTCCTGGGAAAATGCAGGACGTGATTTTACAGAGATGATCAGTCCGCTGGCGTGTGCGTCTTTCAATGACTTTAAGAACTCTTTCAGCCAGTCTTGAGAGGTAAAATTCAGACCTGAGTTAAAGATCAGTTCATCACCGTGGAGCAGATGGGAGAATTCACCCTGTTCGACGGTATGGATCCAGGTTACTTCTTTATCATAAAAACTATTGGTATGAAGGATGACATCAAATTGGTTGTTAATTGCTTCATACAGGGACTGTAATTTAATTGCCATAAGTGTGGTCCTCCTGATATATGTTGATCAGAGTATAGATATATTTTATCATAATTGTGTGCGACACACAATTTATAGAATAAAATCTGTCGATTAAAACTATATTCATAGTGAATTTCATATGATATATTGTATGAGAAGTACAAAAGAATGAATATTCAACCCCGAAAAATGTGCTTCTAAAAAATCCATTCTCTAGATTTTTAAAAGAAAAGGCTCTCTGGCAAATGCCAGAGAGCCTTTTCCTGTAATGCGTTTGATGGTGTAGGTTCTAATGAATTAAGGTCCGAATCTGCCAGGTAGTGAAAAATCTGTACACATCAACTATTGATTGCTCATTTCACTAGAACAGTCTGGTGTTCACGTTTGTGACGGCTCTTTCGATATTCAGTAGGAGATATTCCATGATATTCTTTAAATATTTTTGAAAAATAAGAAGGCGAACTGAATCCACAGATCTGACTGATATAGTCCACGGACCAGTCAGAAGTAAAAAGAAATTCTTCACTCTGGGTGATGCGAAAATCCAGTATATATTTTTTCAATGGAACACCCATCTGCTTTGAAAAGATTTCTGAGAGATAGGATCGATTCAGATTCAGTTTGTCTGCAATATACTGAACTGTCAGGCCTCGTCCGTAGAAATCTTCTACAATAGAAATTGCTTGCTGTACATGACTTTCTGAATTCTGACGACTTTTTCTTTCGGGAAGCTCTTTGGAGTTCTCGATAAAAGTACCAACTTTTGAAAGAAGAAGGAGAAGAATGCCATTGGTATACAGATCATTTTTTGTACTATCATTTTTTATGGAAATCAGAATCTCAAGGAGATCCTTGATTTCCTCAAAGACTTCTGTAGAAAGTCCTTTTGTGAGGGACGGATAACCGAATCCAAGACGATGCATGAAGTATGGAGCGAGTTTGCCATTGAAGCCAACCCACGAATAAGTCCATGGATTCTCCTTATCGGCCTGATAGAAGACCATCTGATCCGGTTCAATCAAAAAAATCTGTTTTTCTTCAATAAGATATTCTGTTTTATTAACAACAAGACGTCCCTTCCCGGAAAGAACAAAATGCATGAGATAATAGGGTCTTGTTCCAGGTCCGTAGGAATGAAGCGGCAGACATTCTGAATGACCGCAGAAACGAAGTTTTATATCATTCCAGCTGGTGTCTCTGTACAGATTCAATTTTTCTAATTCCATAGGATCTCCTTTCGGTAGTTTGTATATTTATATTCGATAGATACAAAATTCTTGCTTTTATTAAACTACAATTTCCGACAAAATTTATAAGTTATCCAACAAAAGTGACTAACATGGTAATAAGATTATAGTATATGATATCAATGTAGACAAGAGAAAGAAAAGACAAAAATAATCTAAAAATTCAGACAGGAAACGAATCGATTCAAATTCACAGAAAAGTAAAAAGCTATAGTTATTAGAAGAAAGAAGTCAGTTTGTAAAAGGTGACCTGTATTTTGTGCACCCTAAAATAAAATGGAAAGGTAAGGAAAGAGATATGTTAGAATTTGCAAAAACACCACCAAAAGGATGGAACAGCTGGGATGTATATGGAGCGTCTGTTACAGAAGAAGAAGTAAAAAGAAATGCAGATATTATGGCAGAAAAGCTTAAGAAATATGGATGGAACTATGTGGTTGTAGATATTCAGTGGTACGAGCCAGGAGCTGAGTCAGCAGCATATCGCAAGTTTGCGGATTTGAAGATAGATGAATATAGTCGTGTGCTTCCGGCTGAAAATCGTTTTCCAAGTTCAGCAGATGGAGTTGGGTTTGCACCACTTGCTGAATATGTACACCAATTAGGGTTGAAATTCGGTATTCACATTTTAAGGGGAATACCAAGACAGGCTGTTCATGGAAGAATGCATATCAAAGGAACGGATAAGACAGCAGATCAGATTGCTGTTAACAGCATTTGTCCATGGAATTCAGATATGTATGGAGTGGATATGTCAATTCCAGAAGGACAGTTATATTATGATTCGCTTATGGAATTGTATGCTTCTTGGGGAGTTGATTTCATTAAAGTTGATGATATCGCATATTCAACGATTTACAGAGATTCACATAGAAAGGAAATTGAAGGGATTCGAAAGGCTATCGACAAAACGGGACGGGACATTGTACTTTCCCTTTCGCCGGGACCGGCAAGACTGCAGGATGGAAGTTTTCTTCAAAAAACTGCAAATATGTGGAGATTGACAGATGATTTCTGGGATGAGTGGGAATTGCTGTATGATATGTTTGACCGCTGTAATTATTGGTCACCATTTATTCGTAAAGGAAACTGGCCTGATTGCGATATGCTTCCGCTTGGACATATTGGAATCCGTTCCGGTGAGCGTGGAAAGGCAGACCGTATGACCTGCTTTACAAAGCCAGAACAAAAGACAATGATCACATTGTGGTCTATCTTTCAGTCACCACTGATGTATGGCGGAGAACTAGCTGATTTGGATGAGTGGACGCTCTCATTGTTAACAAATACAGAGGTAAACGAGATGCATCGTACACTGGATGGACAGAGACAAGAGTACAGAGACGATGAA
>ERZ824480.955-NODE-955-length-29476-cov-7.880799_pt1 | contig 29476 bp, 18 predicted proteins | sample MGYA00519861_ERZ824480 | MGnify/ENA primary metagenome ERZ824480 (study PRJEB31778, sample SAMEA3449152) | human gut metagenome | biome: human gut; feature: human-associated habitat; material: faeces | place: United Kingdom | collected 2010/2012 ... | reverse complement strand
TCTGCTCGTTCTGGTCGACGAGCACCAGCTCGTCCGCGATGCCCTGGATCGCCAGAGCGTAAGCCACATGTGCGCCGACATGACCCATGCCGACCACGCCGAGAACTCTTTTCTTTGCCATAAGAATACTTCCTTTCTCAAAAACGGTGTGCCCGTGTAGTTAACTGATCGTTTGTGCGGCCCTTACATGCCGAAGTTGGGGAAGAGCACGCAGGTATAAAGCATGGCGAGAACCATGTACAAAACAAGGATGATGGCGAAGGCCTTGAAGGTCTTCTTCATGACCTCGCTCTCGTTGCCCACCTGATCGACCGTTGCGCAGGCGGCGACTGTGTTGTTCGGGCAGATCAGGTTGCCGAGCGAAGCGCCCGCGTTCTGACCGGCGAAGATCGTGATGGGGTTCATACCGAGCGATGCCGCGGCGTCGATGTGCATCTGGGCGAACATGATGTTGGAGCCAAGGCCCGTGCCGGTGATGAACGCACCGCTCGAACCGATGAGGACGGCTGCCGCGGGATAGAAGCGGCCGACGACGGCGGCGATGTCAGAGGCGAGGAGGTTCATCATGCCCGTGGAGGAGGACTGCATGATGTAGGCGACGATAAGGAGGCTGCCCATCGTGACGAGCACCGGCAGCACGCCGCTCGCGGTGCGCTTGCAGACGGCTTTATAGGTCTTGAAGTCCACGCCCAGCGTGAGTGCGCCGAGGATGCCGCACACGAGGATGACAAGGTCGACCCAGAAGATGTAGCCGAATGTGCACATGATGGCAAAGCCATTTTCGACGACGGCGGGGAAGCCATAGCGGATGAGCGGGAGCAGCACGAGCATGTAGACGTAAGGCGACATGGCCTTGAACGAGCTGTACTTGCGCTGATGGTTGGCGCTTTCATTGCGGAATTCGTCCGGAGTCTTCACGCCGACGAGCTTGACATACGCAACGGAGAGAAGGATGGAGATGAGACCGGTGCCCATGGAGGTGACTTCCGCGCCGACAAAGTTGGAAAGAACGAACATCGTGAGGCACGTGCTCACGCCCGCGAAGGTGAGGTAAGGGAGGATGCCCTTGTAGCCCTTTTTGCCGAACGCCATGCCGACCATGACGAACGGGATGACGAGCACGCCGAACATGTGGAAGCGGCCGACCATCGCGGCGTTCTGCGCGACGGTGGCAAGGCCCGCGTCAACGAGGGCCGCACCGCCGTTGATGGTCGTCAGGCCCGCGCCGCCGAACGAGGCGGGCGTCGCGTCGCCGAGCAGCGCGATGGCGATGGAGGTGGTGGGGTTAAAGCCGAGGGCCACAAGGAACGGGGCGGCGATGGCGGCAGGAGCACCCGCGCCCGCTGCACCCTCAAGGAAGATCGGCAGCATCATGCCGATGATGACGACCTGCACGCGGCGGTCGTCGCTGATCTGCGCAATGGTGGCTTTCACATCCTCAATGGCGCCGGTCTCGCGCAGCAGGTTCAAAATGGTGAACGCGCCGAAGACCATCAGCACGATTTTGAGGCCTTCCTTGATGCCCTTCCAGACCAGGGGGTCAAGCACCTTGACGTTTTCAGCAAACGTGAGGCCGTCAAGGTTGAAATAGGTAAAGGCAAGGATAAGCGTCCAGGCAAGGGCGATGGGAGAGACGGTTTTTGCGGATTTTTTGAAGCCCAGGATGCCGACAAGCACGACGACAATTGGGCTGAGCGCCATGAGGAAGTTTAAAAAGTCCATTGGAGGGATCTCTCTTTCTGAAAAATGTGGAATGGGGGGATCTATTTCCGCTTTTTTCGCCGGCCGAACGAGAAAAAGTGAAAAAGCTAAGAGGAAGAGGCTCCGTCGAATCGACGGAGCCTCTTTCGTGATATCAGTCTCTATCTCGTGCGGAGAATCGGGAGAGAAGTCGAAGTTGCGTCGCGATTCGGACGGGCTGTTCAGTTTTGCTTCTTACCAGTACTGCCAGAGGCAGAATAATAAAGGACGCCAGCAGAATAAGGCTGGCGTCCAGAATAATCATGCTGTTCATATCAGAACAGGAGAAAGCGGCACAGGCGGCCTGTGCGAAGTGAGATGCAGCTGCATTGGCAAAGAACTGAGTCATCAGACGTTTCTCCTTTCCTGAAGATGAACGCATCTTAACACACATTTTTTCGCCCTGCAAGGGGGAAAAGCGACTGATTATGCAAGATTGGACGAGTACACAAAAAACGGAAATACCCACTTTTCGACATTGTTAAAAAGACATAATGAATCCTAATGGTTCCTTCATGTCATGGAAAGAAGCACTGCATAGGGACTTCCCGTGCGGCCATAGGATGGAGAAAAAGAGGAGGCGTTTTTATGCTGTCGATTGCACTTTATTTGCTTACGCACGCCATGCTGCTCTCGCTCCACCTGTCGGGCGGCTCGTTCCCGCGCCCGCTCTCGGCACAGGAGGAAAAGAAATACGTCGAGCGCATGCTTGCGGGCGACATTGAGGCGCGCAACGTGCTCGTTGAGCACAATCTGCGCCTTGTTGCGCACATCGCCAAAAAATACTACACCCAGTCTGACGAGCAGGACGATCTCATCTCCATCGGCACCATCGGTCTCATCAAGGGCGTTTCGAGCTACCGCCCGGAAAAGGGTACGAGGCTCGCGACCTACGCCGCCAAATGCGTGGAGAATGAAATTTTGATGTACTTTCGCAGCCGGAAGAAGTTACAGGGCGAGGTGTCGCTCAACGATTCGCTCGATTCCGACGCCGACGGCGAGTCGCTCTACCTCATGGACGTCGTCGGCGTCGAGGACACGATGTATTTGGACATTCAGGACCGCGACGACTGCCTGCGCGTGCGAAAGCTCGTGCACGAGTGCCTGACCGAGCGGGAGGAAGAGGTCATCATCTCGCGTTACGGCCTCGGCGGCCGGATGCCCCGCACACAGCGTGAGGTCGCCAAAAAGCTCGGCATCTCGAGGAGCTATGTATCGCGCATCGAAAAGCGCGCGCTGCAAAAGCTGGAGGAAGCCCTCGGTGAACGGGAATAAAAAACGCGGGGCGCATTAGCGCCCCGCTTATGGTATTAAGGAGATAAACCGACAGAACAATATCGCCCTGCTATATTATTACGCTGGCTCAGAAACTTTTTCATCGGTGCCGCCAAGTGCGGCCATAAGCGAGTTCAACCAATTGGAGATTTGATCGTTTCCTTGAGTATTATCACACCAGGCCTGATAAAATGCTGGAATTTTAAAGTCGTTGGAGTTCAGTGTGTTTCTGCCGGAGCCGGCGTTTTTAAGATATGTTTCTGCAAATTGCGCCACAAGTGTGGAATATTGTAAGATCAATTCGATGATGTATTCTTTGGCGCACTTTACATGGTCGGCGCTGTAATCGAAATTGGCAAACGAACGCTCTGCTGTTAAAGGCTTGCCTGCGTGGTTTAATGCATTTACAACATATGCTACAAAAAAGTACCGCCCATTTGCCAGAACGGCCAGAGTGTTGGCATCGGGGGTTGCCGCATTCCGATACTGCTTTTCTACCAAACGGTATACTTCGGAGATGCTCACGGCAAAGTTGACAGGCTTGTACCAGGATAGAAATAAAGCAGCCTTGTCATCGTACAGATCGAACGGAGCATATATCGGTTTGGAAGGATCGCTCTCGGAAAATTCGACTGTGTCATATTCGCTGGAGGTATCACTATACCGAACGATGACCTGTGTGGGGCTGGAACGTGCTTCACCGGGAGCGTTGTAATAGTAGGCAGTTACGATGCGGCCAAAATCAGAAAGCTGATAATGGAAGCGGCCAGGCTCATTTTGCCCCCGTTTCAGAAGCTTAAAGCAATAAAGGGGGTAGGTGCCGTTTTCATAAAAAGAGTTGATGAGCGTGATCTGCGGACAGGTATATGCAACGTCCATGGGAGTAATGGGCTTTTGACGATTGAGCGAAATACTGATTTGATCAAAGGCCTGTGAACAGTTCTTTTGCGGTTTGTCATCCGGATAAAAAACGCGTAGCAGAACCCATGCTTTTTTCTTTGCACACTGGATGTTTTCAATTTGTGAGGCATCATCCGTTTGCTGAAAGAAAAAATTAGCAGCTGCCGAAATTGTTTGCGCACCGTTGATGATCGAGAGGTCCTCTATTTCGGAGTAGGTCAGACGGATATCACTTTCGGCTCGCCGATCCAGGTTCTTTTGACTTTTAATCTGCATGGCGATTCCGTTATTGCAATTATAAAAGCTTGACGGGCATTTGGTTAAAGTGTTCTGGATTTGGGACTCGACATTCAACGCATCTCGAATATGATACCGGACATTGCGTGCAAACAGTTCAGCACCGATGTGATTGTATAGGCTCACAATGTCGAACAGCTTTGCAATATATACATCTGAAGAAATATGATAGCTTTCTAAAGTGCCTGCCTTTGAAGAATCAGCATTAAATTCCATGGCAGAATCATAGTGGGGCGAGCGAATCCTGCTTTGAATTGCGATGGAAAAAACCTGCTCAGTTTTTGCTGGAGTGTGCAGCGTGCAGAAGCAAATTTTTGACCTTTTTTTGTCCTTGAAGCGATTGGAAAGGCTTGCTTTGGCCAGTTTAGTAATCCGCGCTTTTTGGGCCTCGACTTGTGCGTTTTCTGCGATCGTGTTTGTAAGAACGACAATATGGCAGGTCACAGGGTCGCCGTCTTCAAGAAGGGGAGATTGTAGGATTTTGAACACCTCTTCCGGAGGCTTCTTTGGGGAGTAGTGAGCGAAAACGACCTGATCACCGTCTTCTGCACAGCCAAGTTGCTGTGCAGTGATTCCGTTTTCGAGATAGCGTCGGCGCTTTAATTCTTTAACGATTTCTTGCGGAGAAGGAAGCTCGCTGTAGGGAACTAGTTCAATTTCCTCAAGGAATCCACGCATCAGCTTGGCGATGGATGTATATTCTTTGCTTTTCAGCTGTTCCATTTGTTTCACCTTTCTCTATCTGGAAACTTTTCTATCTGGACTACAGTAGTAGCTCTCGGCGGCAGATTTGTATTGCAGAATCTGGATATTCCTGCATGAGCGCCTCAGCAGTATCCGCAAAATTGTTGATTAAGCTGTTAAATGTTTCTTTCCAACGTTGACAATCAACTTTGTAGTCCTTGTAGTCCTTGTTGACATTAGAATGACATTCGAGATGATCTAAAAAGCTTTTCAGCCGTAAATGCTAATCGAACAATTCGGCCTCTGCGGTCTTGATGATTTGCTGATATTCGTCTTTGGAGGCTACTTCGAGTTCATCCAGATAATACTCTGACAGCTTTTCAATATTGTGAAAGATCAGTTTCAGTTCATTTTCGAGGGAGAAGGAACCGGAGGAAACGTTCTTACTTTTTCGTATCATTTCGTGGACAAGGTTAAACTCTTCTGGGTAGATGGATCCCGTGTGTATCCCGAAGTAGAGACGTAAATCGTTCCGGAGCTGTGCTTTAGCAGATTTGTCGATTCTGACCGTTTCATAGCGGTAACGGGGGAATGAGCTCAAATGTTCGCCTTGAAACAGGATGAAAGCACCTTGCTGCGCGATAATACGGGGATTCTTCTTGATGTGATCGATCAGCTTGTGATTTTTTTGGAATAGTTCCTGATCGGAGAACCAGTCGGAGTTATGATCAATGCACGCGTTATAGGCCTGATTGATGTTATTGCCGGTCGGACAGTATATATCTTCTAAAAAGAAAATATATACGATACCATCTTCATTGTCGTGACTGGTCTCACTTTCAGTGTAATACGGGGTGATGGCAAAGTACAGGGCAACTATACAGTTGTAGGTAACATCCAGTAATCTGCTGGGAAAACCGCCATGCTGTGCGTCGATGGCAATTTCAAGATAGGTCTTTCCATCTGTCAGATGGTTGGCGGACATCTCGTCGAAGAGATTTTTTCAAAGAACCGATCGGACTGTGAAAGTGGGGTCCTGAAAATATTGGGTTGGCACGGAGTGTCATAAACTTTTGATTCTCCGCGAAAAACGGTGATAGTATGATCTACCTTAGTCTGCTTGGGCTTTTTTTCAATTTCGCTAATATAGTCTGAGATGGATTTTACCGGCAAATTCAAACAATCCACCAACCTTTCAATAAATGAGTGCCCTGCTATTATAATACGATAAGTCGGATAATAGTGTCGATAAAAATATAGAAGAGATATCATTTCATCAAGAGAGATGTCCCAGCACCGGGCGGGAATAAAAACGCGGGGCGCAGATGTCTGCGCCCCGCGCCCGCTCAGGGGATGAGCGGAAGAGAGAAAGAGAAGAATATCATCAGAGAATCGTGCCGCCGCCGAGCACGGTGTCGCCGTCGTAGAGCACGACGGCCTGTCCCGGCGTGATAGCGCGCTGCGGCTCGTCGAAGACGAGGTGCACGTGCCCGTCAGAAAGCACCGTGACCGTCGCTGCCTGCTCGCGCTGGTGGTAGCGCACGCGCGCGGTCGCGCGCAGCTCGCGCGGTGGGACGTCGTAGGCGATCCAGTTGAAGTCATTTGCCGTCAGCTCACGAGAAAAAAGCGCGTCGTTGCCGCTCAGCACCACGCGGTTTTCTGCCGCATCGATGCGCTTGACGTAGAGCGGCGCGTCCGCCGCGATGCCGAGACCCTTGCGCTGGCCGACGGTGTAGTGCACGATGCCCTTGTGCTGTCCGAGCACATGACCGCTTTCATCGACAAAGTCGCCCGCAGGGCAGTCGCGGCCCGTGTAGCGCGCGATAAAGCCAGCGTAGTCGCCGTCCGGCACGAAGCAGATGTCCTGACTGTCCGGCTTGTCGGCGTTGTAGAAGCCCTGTTCCTCCGCGATGCGGCGCGTCTCGCTCTTGTGCATCGCGCCGAGCGGCAGGCGCGTGTGCGCCAGCTGATCCTGCGTGAGCGAGTAGAGCACGTAGCTCTGGTCCTTGCTCTCATCGAGCGATTTTTTGAGCAGCCACCGCCCGTTTTCCTGCTCGATGCGCGCATAGTGGCCGGTCACAATGGCGTCGCAGCCTAAAATGCGGGCGCGCTCGTAGAGCCGCTCAAACTTCAGGTAGCGGTTGCAGTCGATGCAGGGGTTTGGCGTCGCGCCGCGCTCGTAAGACGAGATGAAGCGGTCGATGACCTGCCCTTTGAAGTCGTCTGAAAAGTTGAAGACATAATAGGGGATGCCGAGGCGCAGCGCGACAAGCCGCGCGTCCTCGACGTCTTCAAACGAGCAGCAGGTCTTCGTGCGGCTGACGCCGATGTCCTCGTTGTGGAAGAGCTTCATCGTCGCGCCGATGCACTCGCAGCCCTGCTCCTTCATCAAAAATGCGGCGACGCTCGAGTCCACACCACCGCTCATCGCAATGAGTACCTTATCCATATTTCCTCACATCATGCGGCACGCTTTGGCGCAGGGAATGTCCCTGTGAGAAGCGATGCCGCATTTATCATTTTGCCTTATTTTGCCGTGCTTTTATAGAGCGAACTGCTTTTTGCCGCTGACGAGGTCCTTCCACAGCGGGGACATGCCGCGTAAGTATTCCACGACCTCGGGCACGGCATCGAGGATGCGGTCGATTTCCTCGTCGGTGTTCCACTCGCACAGGCTCAGGCGCAGCGAGCCGCGTGCCACGTCATGCGGGCGGCCGATGGCCAGCAGTACGTGGCTTGGGTCGAGCGAGCCGGATGTGCACGCGCTGCCGGACGACGCGCAGATGCCCTTTGCGTCGAGCAGGAGCAGCAGGCTCTCGCCCTCGACACCCTCGAAGCAGAAGCTCACGTTGCCGGGCAAGCGGTTCACGGGATCGCCGTTGAGCGCGCTGTGCGGGATCTTGGACAGGCCATCGATCAGGCGGTCGCGCAGGGCGCTGACCTTTTTTGCATTCTCGTCAATGTGTGCGCAGGCGTCTTCGAAGGCTGCGGCCATGCCCATGATGGCGGGAATATTCTCCGTGCCGGCGCGCTTGCCGCGCTCCTGCGCGCCGCCCTCGATGAGGCTCGTCAAGGCGATGCCCTGGCGGGCGTACAGCACGCCGGTGCCCTTTGGGCCGTGGAATTTGTGCGCGGAGAGCGACAGCAGGTCGATGTTCTGTGCTTTGACATCGATGGGCAGGTGTCCCGCGGCCTGCACGGCGTCGGTGTGGAACAGCACGCCCGCCTCGCGGCAGACTGCGCCGATCTCGCGGATCGGCAGAATGGAGCCGATCTCGTTGTTAGCGTACATGACGGAAACCAGGCACGTATCCTCGCGGATGGCGCGCTTGACCTGCTGCGCCGTCACGGTGCCAATGGGGCCGACAGGGAGCAGCTCGACGGTGAAGCCCTCTTTTTCGAGCTTTTGGAGCGTGTGCAGCACGGCGTGGTGCTCGAATGCGGTCGAAATGATGTGCTTTTTGCCCTTGCGTTCGCCGAGGCGCGCGGCGGAGAGGATGGCCTGATTGTCGGCCTCGCTGCCGCCGGAGGTAAAGTAAATTTCGCGCGGGGAGGCGTTCAGGCACTTGGCGATGCGGTCGCGCGCGCTGAGCAGCGCCCCGGCCGCCTGCTGGCCGACGGAATGCAGGCTTGAGGGGTTGCCGTAGATCGTCTCCAGATAGGGGAGCATGGCGTCGATTGCGGCGCGGCTCATCTGGGTCGTCGCGGCGTTGTCCGCGTAAATAGTGGTCATTGAGATAAATCCTATCTTATAAGTATGTTGATATGATACACAGGAACGCTCGCTTTGTCAATGGATTTTGAGATCGCGAGGGGAGTGCAAAAAAGGAAGAACCGCTCGCAAGAGCGGTTCTTCCTTTTACAATAGGGGGTGGAGGGATTTTGGCTTACTTTTCCAGCTGCGTCCAGTCGCGGGTCTCGCGCAGCTCGGTCCACTTCTCATACTGGGAGTTCGTCTTGAACTCGTAGTAGTGGCTGTTCGTCGCTTCCTGAACGGCGAGGTAATACCAGGCCTTCGGGTTCGCGTTGTCCGTCCAGACCGTCATGTTCGGGAGAAGATCGTCCTCGGTCTCGGGCTGGCGGTTCAGCACGCGGTTGACAAGCGTCATGGTCTCGGCACGGGTGATGTCGCGCTGGGGGCCGAAGGTGCCATTGGGATAGCCGGTGATCCAGCCGTTGTTGTAGGCGATGCTGATCTCGTCCTTGGCCCAGTGAGAGGCGATATCGCTGAACTTCGCAGCGGTCTTGTCACCGTCGTGATCGAAGCGGGCGGCGATGGCGGCGAACTCAGCGCGGGTGATGGCGGCGTTCGGGCGGAACGTGCCGTCGGGGTAACCCGTGATGATGCCCATGGAGCTGAGGGTCGAGACCGCGGTGTTGTACCAGGAGGTGGCGGCCACGTCGGAGTAGCGGTTGGTCTTGGTCAGGTTCTCGTCGCGGACGTCGTCGGTCAGCAGGCGGAAGAAGATGGTCGCGACCTCGGCGCGGGTGATGTTGTTCTGCGGACGAACCTCACCGTTGCCGTAACCGACGATATAGGCGAAGTGATCCGTCGTGTTCAGACCGAGCGCGTCATCGTCTTCGATCTCCACAGTGGGCTTGGGACGGGGATGATGACCACCGTTCTTGGTGTAGGTGACTGTCACGGTGCGATTGTCAGCGGGCATGGTGCCGGAGACAACCAGCTTATCAGCAGTGTAGCCGGAGATTTTGGGGCTGGTGACGGAGTAGTCCTTGCCGTACAGAATGGTTTCAATGTGGCTTTCAGCGGCCTTGCTGCCATCGCGGTAAACGTAGTTGATGGTTAAAGTGTAGGAGCTGCGGGTGTACTGAATCCTAATGGTAGTTGTGCCATCGGACTTGATCTTTTCCTGTGTAACCGTTCCAGGAGTGAAGCCGGGGTAATCTTTGGCCGCGGCTGCGGTAAGAGTGCCAGCCGTGCCGGACAGGGGGTCGATATCATTCGGCGTGTTGTTGTAGCTGCCGTCAAGATTCTGCTTGTAGTGCTCGACCTTGTAAGCAACGCTGTCGGCGGCGGTAATTACAAGTTCACCCTTGTACATTGTGATGTTGTAGTTGCTTGCCTTGGTGTTAGCGTTCAGTTCATAAGTGAATTCATTATCCGATTTGCCAACTTTGGTTTGAGAGCCGGTCACATTATAGGTCGCGCCTTCGCCATTAGCGAAGTCGTCGCCGCCAACGGTGACGGTATCCTTTGTCAAGGGGGTGCCGTCATACGGTTTACTGGCGCTGGCAGAGGTCAGGGTGACATCGCGCTTGGTGATGGTCAGCGTGCCGGGTTTATACTCGATGTTGTAGTTGCCTTCCTTGAAATTTGCACCAGGGGTGTAAGTGATGGTGTTAGTGGCAGGGGACTTTTCAACGTTGGTGACAGAGCCGGTAGCCTTAATGTTGGTGGCTTCACCAGTGACGAAGCCATCGCCAGTAACGGTGACCTCAGGCTTCGTCAGAGCGGTGCCGTCGTAAACCTTGCTGTCGCTGGCGGAAGTCAGGGTGACATTGCGCTTATTGATGGTCAATTTAAGTTGACCAACCTCTGCAATGACAAACTTGACATTGGTGAACTTATCATTGGTATTCACAAAGTCACTTGCATCTAAGGCCATTGTATAGGTGCCAGCATTGGTTTGGGTAATGTTGTATTTGTTTTGGGCCTCGGACTTGAGGGAAACATCAGCCTGCGTATAGTCGGCGTTGCCAGTGATAGAAACGATATCATAACCGTTTACAGTGTGCGGCTGGCCGTCGTACGTCACGGTGCTGGTGTTGCCCTTGATAGTGACGGTGATCACATCGGTGATCTGAATGGGCTTCCACTGTGCATAGAGGTCATTGCTGCCGTTCGTATCCGCACGAGCATCGTCGCCTTTTTCGAACTCGACCTTTTGCTCACCAGATTTGGTGCTCCAGCCGGTGAACTCGTAACCAGTGCGGTCAGGGAGATCGAGTGCACTATAATCGGCAACGGAGAATTTGCCGTTGTTGGGCATGGCTTTGGTTGTATACGTGGAATCCGTACTACCAAAATTGCTGTGATAGGTGACAGTGACCGTTTCGGCCTTATCACCGTAGACGGCGTAGAGGGTCACGTTGCCGGTGATCTTGATGCTGCTGTTGGGGTAATACTTATTGCCACTTGCATCCTCCCAGTACAGGAAGACCTTGTTAGCGGGGAGCTGGTCTAAGTTATTAAGAACGGTTGCTTTGCTGTCCTTGGCGTATTTCTGTGTATCCTTAGTCTGCGGATTAGCGATGCTGGAATCAACAACATACGTCACGCTGTAACCAGTCTTATTTCCGACACGGGCGTAGAGTTCAATGTCCTGAGTGATCGCAGTGTTGAAGTTGAACGGCGTGCCGTCTTCATAAGTCCAGCCGAGGAAGGTATCGCCTTCAGCGAGCGTGACTTTGTCAGTGGGCATCGCGTCTTTGTCGATCGTGTCGCGCAGAGAAACATTCTCAAAAGTCTTGAGTTTGGTTTCCTTGTTGACATCATAGACCGTCACCGTAAAGGTGGGAGCCTCCCACTTGGCGTAAACGGTGATATTCTGCGCGGGCATGGTCTTACCGGTGAAGTCATAAGCCTGTTCACCTGCTGGATCAGCGTACCAACCGGCGAAAACATAGCCTTCTTTGCCAGCGGGCGGAGTAGTAGGCTCATAGTTTCCGGCGTCAGTGATGGAGGCCTCGAATTTGTAGGAGACGGTGTGCTTATCGTTGTCCTTAGCACCGGTGTTCACATACACAATGTCGTAGCTGCTGCGGGAATAATAGAACTTGGCATTTTTGTATTTTTGACCAACTTGAGTTCCGAGATTGGAGATGGGCTCAAAGCCTGTGATAGCGTAACGATCTTCTGGGCCAACGGTATTACCACTGGTGCCCTTCGTTTTATCGTAATGATGCACGATAAACCAGCGATTGTCTACGCAGATAGCACCAGATTCGCTACCGTTAAGCGTTTCTACATAGTAGGTTGCAGTATTTCCCCCGCCCTCATCACTGGTTCGGGTCAGTCGACCACCATCTAAAGGCATTGTACTGAGATATGCAATATATTTTTCGCTGTTGTCGATTTCCCAATTTGCCTGGTTGCCGTTCTTAGGCCATTCAGAAGAAGAAATATTTTCACCATACTTTTTGGTGATCGATGCTATCTCTTTCCACTCTGTCCAAAGTCCTTTCCACTGATAATAGCCAAAAGATAACTTATATTCTGCCCGCTTGTAATAGATGTTAACGATAGTAGAACCATCGTTCTTTATGGTTTGCTGTTCAATTGCCTGGGGGGAGAATACATTTTTGCGAGTAATTGACTGCCCTGTGAGGCTTTTATCAGTAATAGAATAGGTTTTAGCTGCAGCGTTAGTCGGATCTCCGACCTTCCCATATTTTGTTTCACGCTCGTGGAAAGAGTAGCCATCGTCATTGGCGTTTTCCCACCAATGGATTACAGTATAAGAGACTCTATTATTAGGTGTCCACTTGGCATAGAGGGTGAGATTGTTGCTCAAGATATTGCCAAATTCGAACTCGTTGTTAGTCTCTTCGTTCGTGTACCAACCAACAAAGTCGTAACCAGGCTTAGTCGGGGGGGGGTGGGTTCCTTAGTGGTGTCAGTTACGAACTGCGGTGCAACATAGCTGCCGCCGTTAGAGTTAAACTCAATCCAGTGGCCTTTTTCAACGACGGGATAGAGATAAGTCGTGCCGTCGCTGAAAGAAACGGATGTGACGGGATTGTTGTCTTTGTCCACCCAACCGGTAATGGCTTCATCAGCGCCGATGGGGAAAGCAACATCACTGAAATCATTAAGGGGGTCTGTCGCTGTTACTTCCTTGGTAGCGATGATGCGGGCACCCTCGCCAGTGCCGTCCATGAAGTAGACGTAACACACAGGAACAAACTTGGCGTAGAGGTCTACGTCAGTGCTACCTTCCGTGACAGTGATTGCGGTTCCGAAATTAGAGAACTGTTCATCACCATCGTACCAGCCAACAAATTTGTAGTCTTTCTTCTCGGGAGTGGCCGGAGCGTCGAGAGATTCGTTGTTCTTGATGATCTGCGAGTAATAGGGTGTTTTGTCACCTTCATTGAGATAGAAATTATAGGTGATATACTTGTCAGTATCCGGTCTGACGATTCGCATGACTGCCGGATTTGCCGCCAGCACGTTCAGCGGCAATAGCGACAGCGTCATCACGAGGACCAGGACCCAGGTGAGAAGGCGCTTGCCAACTTTCTTCTCAGACATAAAAAAATCCTCCTTCTTCTGCCTGTACGGCGCGAAGAAGGGGGGGGGTAATCTGCATTTGGCAACCGGCTGCCGTGCGGCGCGAGCGCCGTTTAGGTCCGTGGCTTTGCGACACAGGCTTTCGCCTGCTGTGCCTTTTTCTGTACAGTTGCTCTTCTGCGAGCCGCACAGATATTTGTGTTTGCCAATATTTTATGTTCACAGTATACCAGATTTGCCCAAAAATGCAAGGAGATTTTCAAAAAATATATAAGATATTAACAGGACTAATAATGTGCAGAAAAAAACGGCGGCAGGAAATACCTTGCCGCCGTACTTCGACGAATTGTGATATTTTACGCCACCGCGGACACGGCGAGCGTGTCGCTCTGCTGGGTGTAGGTCAGGGGGGAGACGCAGCCGACGAAGGTGGTCTCGTTGATGACGCGCTTGGTGACGGCATAGGTCATGTCGATCTGGTACCAGTTGCCGCTGACGTTGACCTTGTTCCAGGCGTGGTAGCTGCTGCCGGCGTAGCCCTTGGTGAGGGTGCAGGGAATGTTCTGGCTGCGGCACATGGCGGCGAAGAGGGACGCGAGGTCGTAGCAGATGCCCTTGTTGCTGTTCAGGGTGGCGGCGGTGTCGGGGATGTACTTGCTGACCTTGCCGGAGGTGATGTCGCTCGCGAGCTTGGTGTCGTAGGTGTAGTGACCGGCGATGTAGTTGTAGATCGCGGTGACCTTGTCCATGTCGGTCTTGGCGTCTTTGCAGAGCGCGGCGGCCTTCTTGCACACATCGTCACCGGAGGTGAACTGCACGTCGGTCGTGGCGATGAGGTAAGGGGCGTAGGCGTTTTCAATCTTGGCGTTGACGCGCTTGCTGGTCACGACGCGGTAGGTCGTACCGGAGATGTTCTCGCAGAGGGAGATGGTGTAGGTGCCGTCGCCCTGCTCGAGGGAGAAGACAGCGTCCTTGCCGCTCGGGCAATTCTTGTAGGACGTCTTTTCGTTGCCGTACTGGATGCCGACCTTCAATTTGGCATTGGAGGTGTAGTTGACGGTGACGAAACCATACTTGGCATTCGTGGTGTCAATGGTGGTGCCATTGGCAGCGCTGGCGTTCACAACCGTGAACATGGACATGACAATAAGCACTGCGAGCATAGCGCAGGCATGACGAAACAGCCGTTTCATACGGCGATCTCCTTTCGGTAACTGGCTGCCAGCCCTGTTCCCAGGGGTAAGGCCCTATAGCTTTGCGTCGCCGGTTTTCACCGGGTTTGCTATTATCGTTTGAGATGCGGTCGAAGCGGCTGCACCTACTCTTTTTTACGGCTCACACTATATACGCGTTCTTGACGTTTGTCAACAAAAATCTACACGATTTTTTGCACTTTTTACACAAAAATCGAATTTTGTCACTATTGTCGGAGAATGCATTCAGAATTTGTTAATATTTATGGAAAAACACACTTGCCACAAAGGGGGCCTGCGTAGTATGCTCGTAAAAATCGCAAACGCGGGTCCCGGAACGGGGCGAGCGGGCGCGGGAAAAGAAAGGATACGACACATGAAAGTAAGGAAAGAGAAAACACTGGCAACGAAAATGGCCATCTCCCTCGTCGCGGGACTGACGGCCGGACTCCTGTTTTTGTTCCTCCGCGAGCATTTGAATTCCTCCGGTCAGGAAGCGGTGTGGACGACCATCAATGATCTTTTGTTCCAGGATATCACCGCTGCGGGAGCGAGCAGCGCGCTTGGCCTTTTCTATTTGGCCGGTCAGATGTTCATCCGTGCATTACAGCTCGTGATCGTGCCGATGGTTTTCACTTCCATTACGTTAGCAATAGGACAGATCTCCGATACCAGTACGCTTGGCAGAATTTCTTTCAAGTGTATCAAAGGTTTCCTGATCTGTTCTTTTTTTGCGCTCCTGCTCGCCTGCGTGTGCGGCATCGTCTTCTATAACATGGGCGTGTTCCACATTGCGGTCGACGGGCTCGAGAGCGTTTCAGGCTCGGCGGGCTCCAATCCGCTGCTCGTCGTGTTGAACGTCATCCCCTCGAACATCGCTTCCACCTTCTCGAGCAACACCGCGGTGCTCGCCGTCGTCTTCCTCGCCGTGTCCCTCGGCCTGTGCATGAAGACGCTCGGCGAGGAGAAGACCGCGACGCTGCGCAAGCTCATCCAGGAGCTCAACGACGTCGTTATCGTCTTTCTGAACTTCGTCGTCAGCAAGTTCGGCCCCGTCGCTATCTTCATGCTGCTCACGCGCACCTTCGCATCCTACGGTGTGGAGCACCTCAAGCCAGCTGTCGCCTACGTTATCCTCACGGTCGCGCTGCTGCTCATCTTCCTCATCATCGGCTATCCCGCTTTCATCGCGATCTTCGCGCATCTTGATCCTTTCAAGTTCGCCAAGAAGATCACCCGCGTCGCGGTCTTCGGCTTCTCCACCTCTTCGAGTGCGGCGACGCTCCCGCTCAACGTCAAGACCACGGTCGAGGAGCTCGGCGTGGATGAGAAGATCGCCTCCTTCGTCCTGCCGCTCGGCATGACCATCAACATGAACGGAACGGCCATCATGCAGGTCATCGCAACGCTCTTCATCGCCGGCTGCGCGGGCTACAGCATCAGCTTCACCCAGCTCGTCGTCATCGCGCTGCTCGCACTCATCGCCTCCGCCGGTACGCCCGCGGCCCCCGGCTCCGGCGCGATCATCCTTTTCACCATCCTCTCCGGCCTCGGCTATGTGAATGATGCGGCAATGCTGGCCTACAGCCTCATCCTCGCCATCAACCGCCCCATCGAGATGCTCGTCACCGCGCTCAATGTTGTCGGCGATTCCGCCACGAGCATCTATGTCGCCAAGTCCGAGGGCGTGCTGAACGAGGACGTTTACAACGCGTAAGATCATTCAAAAAAGTGGTGTCACCACTTTTTTGAGAAAGTTTCGCTTCGCTTTGTGCCTCGCGGGCTCGACACACGCTCCGCGCAGAGTGTTTTTTCTGACGCGCGTGTCGCCAGAAAAAAGATCCAGATCATTTGCCGCCTGCGGGCGGCAAAGTCTGCGATGCTTTTATAACGAAAGAGACGCGGCGAAAGCCGCGTCTCTCCTTATATTATAGGTGTTATCTGTTACACGCTGAGCCAGTCGTCGAGGATAAGACCCTCGTTGTGCTTGGTGAGAAAGCCCACGCTCCACTCGCCGCCGAAGGCGATGAGCTTGCGGCCCTTGAAGTCCTCGAGCACGCGGGAGCCCGAGCAGAGCATCAGGTCCTTCACGTCGCACGGGCACTCGCGGATCAGGCGCAGGTGCTCGTAGGGAAGGCCGCTCATGCGCAGGTCCACGCCGTACTCGTTCTTCATGCGGTATTCGAACACGTCGAACTGCAGCGTGCCGACCACGCCGACGACCACGTCCTCAAAGCCGCTGTCGGGGATTTTGAAGATCTGGATGGCGCCCTCCTGCGCGATCTGCTCCACGCCCTTGACGAACTGCTTGCGCTTCATCGTGTCCTTGGGTGAGACGAGCATGAAGTGCTCGGGCTCGAACGTCGGGATGCCGGAGAAGCGGAACTTTTTGCCGGGCATCGTGATCGTGTCGCCGATGGAGAAGATGCCGGGGTCGAACACGCCGATGATGTCGCCCGCGTAGGCCTCGTCGACGATCTCGCGCTCGGCGGCCATCATCGTCTGCGGCTGGGAAAGGCGCATCTTGCGACCGGACTGGACGTGGAAATACTCGGTGTCGCGCTCGAACTTGCCCGAGCAGATGCGCATGAAGGCAAGGCGGTCGCGGTGGGCCTTGTTCATATTGGCCTGGATCTTGAAGACGAAAGCCGAGAATTCGGGGGAGTAGACGTCCACCTCGCCCGCGTCGCTCACACGCGGCAGCGGCGGCGTGGTCATCTCTAAAAACGCGTTCAAAAACGGCTCAACGCCGAAGTTCGTCAGCGCGCTGCCGAAGAACACGGGGGAGAGCTTACCGCGGCGCACGGCGTCCAGGTCAAAGTCACGGCCTGCGCCGAGCAGCTCGACCTCTTCGGCGAGCGTATCGCGGCGGGACTGACCGATCAGGTCGACGAGCACGGGATCATCGAGCTCGATTTCCGTGATGCCCGCCTTTTTGGCGTGGCCCGCGTCGGTGAAGTGCAGGATGCAGCGCTTATCGCGGTCGTACACACCGGCAAACTCCTTGCCGCAGCCGATCGGCCAGTTGACGGGATAGGTGTCGATGCCCAGCTCGCGCTCGACCTCCTCGCAGAGCTCGAGCGGGTCGCGCGTTTCGCGGTCCATCTTATTGATAAAGGTAAAGATGGGGATGTTGCGCAGAGCACAGACCTTGAAGAGCTTGCGCGTCTGCGGTTCGACGCCCTTTGCGCCGTCAATGACCATGACGGCGCTGTCCGCGGCCATCAGCGTGCGGTAGGTGTCCTCGGAGAAGTCCTGATGTCCCGGCGTGTCGAGGATGTTGATGCAGTAGCCGCCGTGCTGGAACTGCATGACTGACGACGTGACCGAAATGCCGCGCTGCTTTTCGATTTCCATCCAGTCGGATTTTGCCGCGCGCTCGCGCTTGCCCTTGACTTCACCCGCCTGCGCGATGGCTCCGCCGTAGAGCAGGAACTTTTCCGTCAGCGTGGTTTTACCGGCGTCCGGGTGCGAAATGATCGCAAACGTCCGGCGGCGGGAGATCTCTTCCTGTAAAGTGGCCATGACTGCCTCCTGAAAAATACGATTTACCGGGCAAGTGTATCACAGCCCCCCGCATTTTGCAACAGAATCCTAAAATCTATGCTTGACAAAGCGAAAAATGTCTGGTATAGTACATCTTGTTCCGCGGGCGTAGCTCATCTGGTAGAGCGCCACCTTGCCAAGGTGGAGGTAGCGAGTTCGAGCCTCGTCGCCCGCTCCAAAAAATAAAGGCATGACGTAAGTCATGCCTTTATTTTTTGGTTCCAGCGGGCAGAGGGTCGAACAGGGCGCGAGCGAAGCGAGAAAACGCCCCGGTGGGGCGTTTGTCGCCCGCTGTGCGTGTCGCGGCACGGCAGTGCCGCGAGCGAGCCTCGTCGCCCGCTCCAAAAAAGGGGTCACAACGTATGTTGTGCCCCCTTTTTTGGATTCCGGCAGGAAATTAAAATGCTCGGGCGAAGTGAATTCGCCCTCCGCCAAGGTTTTGCTGCGCAAAACGCTTGTACGGCGCAAAAGCGCCGATTTTTTGGATTCCGGCAGGAAATTAAAATGCTCGGGCGAAGTGAATTCGCCCTCCGCCAAGGTTTTGCTGCGCAAAACGCTTGTACGGCGCAAAAGCGTTGTTTTTTGCTTCGGTAGGCCAAATAGATACGGGACATCCGAACTGGGTGTCCTGTTTTTTATAAGAACGTTCCCTGTCAATGATTGAAAACAGGTTTTTAATTTGCTATGATACCTTCACACTTTCCATAGGGGGATAATTTGTGAAAAAAAGATTTGCTATATGCAGCACAATAGTTTTGCTGCTGCTTTTGTCAGCCTGCGGCGCACCGCAGGCGTTGGACTTTTCCTACGCTCCGGAAGGAGAAGAACTTTCTTCTTTGATGGTGGAGACTTCACAAACTCACCGCGCAGAACTGGAGCACGTTCCCTCTGCGGCTGATTTTGCCGATGCGATTTCGGATGACCCCGCCTCGGCAGGGCTGCTGAGCGAGAGCGAGGTGGAGAGCCTTTTACGAGGTCATGCCGCGATGGAGACGGTGTCGAAGGAACAGGCGCAGTCTGATGTTTCCCTGCTGTTCCGCACGCTGCAAAGCGCTTACGGCGCTTACGAATACTTTGGGCAGGAAAAGTTTGACGCAGCGGAGGACGCTGTGACACAATGGCTTTCCTCACAGGATGATGAGATCAAAGTTTCTGCGCTGGGAGAAAAACTGCAGGAATCTCTCGCATTCATGCTTGCGCACGACGCGCATGCCGTGATTTATGAACCGGCGGCGGAAGAGATCGAGGCGCAGGTGCGATATGAATACTTCTTTGCCGACGGCTTCTATTTTTCAAAGGATGTCAACGGCAGCTATTATATGGTGAATGACGGGGAGAGGTGGACATTGAGTAGCTTCTCCGATGAACATGTCAGCGTGCAGCCGACGCTTCTGCAAGACGGACGCATTGTTTATCAGCCGACGCTTTTTGCGCTGCGGAAGGACGCCGTGCAGAGCAGTGTCACACTGAAAAATTCTTCTGGAAAAGCGAAAATCTATCGCCTTGACTGGACGGAGAGTCAGCCGCTTGATGTTGACCTCGGCACGCTGGATTACCGCCTGATACAGGAAGACGGTCTTACCTATGTTTCCCTCCGCAGCTTTGTTTCCAGCACATATGATAATATGCTTGCACGCTATGCTCGGGAAGGGGCAAAAGCACGCGGGAGCAAAGCGGTGATCTATGACCTGCGCGGCAATGTTGGCGGCTCGGACAGTTGGCCGAGAAAGTGGATACAGAGTTTCCTCGGAACGCAGAACAGTATTGAGACCTCCATGCTGTATGCGCAGAAAAACAGCGCCCTTTTTGCTGCGGAAAACAGCGAGAGTCTGCTGCCGGAAGATGAGGGAACTTGCTTTGCCCGTGAAGTCCACGGGACCTGGTATGAAAATGATATTCCGATCATCGTGTTGGTTGACGATCATTGCGGCTCGTCCGGCGAGGGCGCGGTACAGCTTTTGAAAACGCTTGACAATGTGCTCATTGTTGGCAGCAACACGGCGGGATACCAGCTCTGCGGAAATATCAGCACCTTTACATTGCCATATACCGGCATCGGTGTGCGCTTTGGGTCAACGCTTTTCCTCTATGGGGACGGAGAAAATGTCGATCACAGGGGCTATGCTCCGGATGTCTGGTGTGATCCGCAGGATGCGCTTGCTTCAGTGCTGGCACTGCTGAAAGAACAGGGGGTCGTCAGTGCAGATGCTTGCGAAACCGTGAGAGAAAAAATAGTGAAATGATGAATTTTTCGCTCATACAGGCAGAGCGGCAGCGGGTAATAGAAGCAACTCAAATCGTATAGCACCCACACTTGGCAGGCATTCGATTCCGCAGGCTGCGCAGATCTTCAAACTGCAAACTGCCAATGTCGGGGGTCGAGGGGAACTCCCCTCGCGTTCGCTTGGGGGGGACAAGGGGGCATTCTCTCACGCGAGAGAATGCCCCCCTCTTCTGCGCGGCCACAGGGGGAGAACCTCAGCGTCCCCTCTTGCGCTCTGCACCCTCTTCATGCTATGATGAGACCATCATAGAGAAAGTGAGGACACTACCGATGATTCTTTCTGAAGCGATCCAGTCCCTGATGGACCTGCAGGCGAAGCTTGCCGCCTACGGCCACGCCATGGGTCTGCTCTTTTACGACGGGGCGACCACCGCGCCCAAGGGCACGGCGGCGAACCGCGGCCAGACCATGAGCATTTTAAGCGAGGAGGACTATAAGCTCACCACCGGCGGCGAGACCGTCGCGCTGCTTGAATTCCTCGATGAACACAAGGCGGAGCTTGACGAAAAGCAGCAGCGCATGGTGTTCCTGCTCATCAAGGATATCCGCGACATGCAGAAGATCCCGATGGATGAATACGTCGCCTACCAGCAGCTGCTTGTCGAGGCCGACGACGTATGGCACCGGGCGAAGGAGACGAGCGATTTTGCGCTCTTTGAGCCGGTGCTTGAAAAGATCTTCGAGACGAACATCCGCTTCGCACACTACTGCGCACCGGAAAAGGACCCCTACGACTACTGGCTCAGCGAGTATGAGGACGGGCTGACGATGGCGCAGTGCGACGAGTTTTTTGCAACGCTGCGCGAGCACATCGTGCCGCTTCTCAAGAAGATCAAGGCGCAGCCGCAGCTCGATGACGCGATGCTGCACGGCTATTTTCCCGAGGAGAAGCAGGCGCAGCTTTCCGACTATCTGATGCGCACGATGGGCCTCGATTTGGACCATGTCGGCCTGTCCACGACCGAGCATCCGTTTACGACGTCGCTCGGTTCGCACTTTGACGAGCGTATCACGACGCACTATTTGGAGGAGAATTTTGCCTCCTCGATGTTCTCCGTTATCCACGAGGGTGGCCACGCTCTCTATGACACCGGCAGCGCGGATGATCTCGCCTATACGGTGCTCGACGGCGGTGTCTCCATGGGCATCCACGAGAGCCAGAGCCGCTTCTATGAAAATCTGCTCGGTCGCTCGCGCGCCTTCACGGGCTTCGTGTTCCCGAAGCTCTGCGAGTTGTTCCCCGAGCTGAGTGGCCACACGGCGGAGGAATTCTACCGTGCCATTAACAAGGCTGAGCCGTCCCTCATCCGCACCGAGGCCGACGAGGTCACCTACAGCCTGCACGTCATGGTGCGCTACGAGCTCGAAAAGCGCGTGATGCACGGCGAGCTCAAGGTACACGACCTGCCGGGCGAGTGGAACCGCCTTTACAAGGAATACCTCGGCGTCAACGTGCCGGACGACAAGCACGGCGTTTTGCAGGACAGCCATTGGTCGGGCGGCAGCATCGGCTACTTCCCGTCCTACGCACTCGGCAGCGCCTACGGCGCACAGCTGCTTCGCAAGATGAGAGAGACGGTCGATGTGGACGAGTGCCTCAAGACCGGCAACTTCGCGCCCATCAACGCGTGGAACCGCGAGCACATCTGGCAGTACGGCTGCCTCAAAAAGCCCGGCGCGCTCTTGGAGCAGGCGCTTGGCGAAAAGTTCGACCCGACGGTCTACACGCAGTACCTTGAGGAGAAGTACGGCGAAATTTACGGTTTGTAAGAGCGGAATAGCATCAAAAAGGCGGTATCCGACCGGATATCGCCTTTTTGTGCGTGAAACGTGGAAAGTCCATTGCATTGTAACCGCATTTCCGATACAATGGGCGGAGAGAGAAGCGGGTAACGAGCGGAGGAGAGACCGCACGCCCGCAATGAGAGATGGGAGAGCAAAAATGAATACTGCGCTGTATGAGACCTACGTTCAGATTTTGCATGAGGAGCTTGTACCCGCGATGGGCTGCACTGAGCCCATCGCCGTCGCCTACGCGGGTGCGCTTGCGCGCCAAACGCTCGGGACACTTCCCGAGCGCATCGAGCTGACCGTGAGCGGCAATATCATCAAAAACGTGAAGAGCGTCATCGTGCCGCACACCGGCGGACGCAAGGGACTTCCCGTCGCGGTCGCGGCGGGCGTGCGCGTCGGCGACGCCGACGCGCAGTTAGAGGTATTGGCAAACGTGACGGAGGAGCAGCTTCCGCTGCTGGACGAGTACCTTTTCGCGGCGGAGATCACGGTGAGCAAGTCGCCGCTGCGCTGCCCATTCGACATTCAGGTGCGTGTTTTCGCAGGCGGGGATACGGCCTTCGTCCAGATCGTCGGCAGCCACACAAACGTCGTGCGCATCGAGAAAAACGGCGAAGTGCTGCTCAACAAGCCCTTTTCCGAGGAGGCGGCCCAGCCGCCCGAGAGCCGCAGGAGCCTGACGGTCGAGGACATTATCGCCTTTGCCGACGAGGTCGATTTAGACGACGTCCGCGCGCCCATCGCGCGCCAGATCGAATATAACACGGCCATCGCTGAGGCAGGATTGACAGGGCAGTACGGCGCGGCCATCGGAAAAATCTTGCTCGATTCCTATGGCGACAGCGTGCAGAACCGCGCCAAGGCCTGGGCTGCCGCGGGCTCGGACGCGCGCATGAACGGCTGCGAAAAGCCTGTCGTCATCAACTCTGGCAGCGGCAATCAGGGCATGACGGCTTCGCTGCCCGTCATTGTCTACGCGCGCGAGCTGAAAGCAAGCGAGGAGCAGCTCTACCGCGCGCTCGTCGTGTCGAATCTTGTCACCATCCATCTGAAAACGGGCATCGGCAGCCTTTCCGCCTACTGCGGCGCGACCAGCGCGGGCGCAGGGGCCGGGGCCGGCATCTGCTATCTGTACGGCGGGCGCTATGATGAGATCGCCCACACGATCGTCAACGCGCTCGCCATCAACTCCGGCATGCTCTGTGACGGGGCGAAGGCGAGCTGCGCGGCGAAGATCGCCTCGGCGGTCGAGGCGGGGCTTCTCGGCATGCAGATGTACCGGTACGACAGCCAGTTCTACGGCGGCGACGGCATCGTCGTCAAGGGTGTGGAGAACACCATCCGCGCCGTCAGCAGCATCGCGCGCGACGGCATGCGCGAGACCGACAACGAGATCATCCGCCTGATGATCGGGGAGGAAACTGTCAAATGAAGATACTTGTCACAGGCTTCACGCCGTTCGGCGGGGAGCAGATCAACCCCTCGTGGGAGGCGGCACGCCGGCTTCCCAACCGCATCGGGGGAGCAGAGCTCATCAAGCATGAAATTCCGACGGAGTTTGACGCCTCCGGTGCTGCGCTGCACAAACTTTTGACGGAGCTGCGTCCCGACGCGGTGCTCTGCGTCGGCCAGTACGGCGGCGCAAATTGCATACGCGTCGAGCGCGTGGCCATCAACCTGCGCGACGCGCGTATCGCCGACAACGCGGGTAAGCAGCCGACGGACGAGCCGGTCGTGGCCGGAGGTCCGGACGCCTATTTTGCGACGATCCCGACGCGCGAGATCGTCGACGCTCTGCGTGAGCAGAATATCCCTGCCCAGCTCTCGTACTCCGCGGGCACGTTCGTGTGCAACAATCTCCTTTACTGCGCCCTGCACGAGAGCGCGCAGAGCTATCCCGCCCTGCACTGCGGCTTTGTCCACGTCCCCTACCTGCCCGAGCAGGCAAAGGACGGCAACGCCCCCAGCATGAGCCTTGCGCTGATGACCAAAGCACTGGAGATCGCAGCGGAAGTGATCGTCGAAGCATAGAATTCAAAAAAAGAGCCGTCTGACTCCACGGTAGTTCAGATGGCTCTTTTGCATAGTTCATTCGATGTAGGAGCCTGTAACCGTACTTCGGCCCCCAGAAAGTTTTCTCGCCCCACCGATGCCTTGATCAATTGTCCCCCAAACCTTGAACACGGGGCGGCATAACAAATAACCATCAAAATAACCGATGCTCGCACCGAACCATAAACACTTACGGAGATCGTAACTCTGTTATCAAAATAGTCTGGCATTCGTATGGAAACGACGGAAAAATCTCATTCACCAAATTCGAAGGTCTCCCGCCCGTTGACCGCGTCGAGCGCGAGCTGCGCGCGGGAGAGCTCGTCGGCGGTCTTTTCATAGTCCGCCTCCACAGCGGCAATGTCGTAGTTTGCGTAGCGGTAGTCGATGATGTTCGACGGCCGGCCGTACTGCTCCTCAACGCGCTCCTTGGGAAGGCGGCTCTTCATCTCGAGCAACTTATTCTTGCGTCTCGTGAGCTGCGGGATATAGACCAGCATCTCGTCGATGGTCATGTCAAAGCCATCGACAAAATGCGTCGTGTTGAAGCAGTTGATCGCGTGCTTAAGACGGCGGATCTTTTCTTCGAGCGCTGCAAGGCGCGCCTGCGTCTCAGCGTAATCATAGACCGGGCGCACGGACGCTACGTCCTCGCCCATCGCGGCGCGGAAGTCACGGCTGCGCGTTTCCTTGTCGAGCAGCGCGGTATATTCGTCGTTCAGCTTCTTCAAGAGCTTATTTGCCTCGGCAGAAGTGTAATTCATATTGTTCTGACCTTCTTTCTTATGCTTCAAAAATGACAGGGAATGGCAGCGTGGATCGGACTTGCGGTGGGAGATCAGAAACCGGACAATGCTCAAGCATATCCTCTGGCATAAAGGCCGATTCTTGCAGTAGAAAGCTGATCTCTGCTTAAAAACCGGAGAGGGATTCACCGCCCCTCCTAAAAACATTGACCTCAGGCTGTACGCTGCTGCAAAGGGCTGATTTTCTAAGAACATGATAAGGCAAGCGGGCGGAAAATGTCAAGATGCGGAGAGGTAACCGGCAGGATAGAAAATTGGCAAGAACGAAGAGTTTATGATAATTGGCGTATGACAAAAAAGAGCTACCTGACTTCATTTGAAATCAGATAGCTCTTTTTCCTGGGAATAATGAAATTCTGTTGCCAAATCGTTGCCACGAGGGGCATCAAGACTCAAAAAATCCAGTGTTTACGGGCTTTTTTCGACCTCTGAAATTATTCCCACTCCACCGTTGCGGGGGGTTTGCTGGTGATGTCGTAGACAATTCTGTTGATGCCCTTGACCTCGTTGACGATGCGGCCGCTGATCTTGTCGAGCAGCTCGTAGGGGATGCGGGCCCAGTCGGCGGTCATGAAGTCCTCGGTCGTCACAGCGCGCAGCGCAAGCACGCGGTCGTAGCTGCGGCCATCGCCCATGACGCCGACGGTGCGCGTGTCGGTCAGGACGGCGAAGTACTGGTTCATCTTCTTGTTTTCGCCGGCCTTTTCCAGCTCCTCGCGGTAGATCGCGTCGGCAAGGCGCAGCGTGTCGGCCTTTTCCTTCGTGATCTCGCCCATGATGCGGATGGCAAGGCCCGGGCCGGGGAACGGCTGGCGGGAGACGAGGTATTCGGGAAGCCCCAGCTCGCGGCCGAGCTGACGCACTTCGTCCTTAAAGAGCAGGCGCAGCGGCTCGATGATCTCCTTGAAGTCGACATAGTCGGGAAGACCGCCGACATTGTGGTGGCTCTTGATGACTGCGGCATTGCCAAGGCCGGATTCGATGACGTCGGGGTAGATCGTGCCCTGAGCGAGAAAGTCGACCGCGCCGATCTTCTTCGACTCTTCCTCGAACACGCGGATGAACTCTTCGCCGATAATCTTGCGCTTGCGCTCGGGATCGGAGATGCCAGCGAGCTTCGAGAGGAAGCGGCCCTCGGCGTTCACGCGGACAAAGTTGATGTCCCACTTCTTGAACGCCGCCTCGACCTCGTCACCCTCGTTGAGGCGCATGAGGCCGTGGTCGACAAAAACGCAGGTGAGCTGGGGGCCGACGGCCTCGGCCAGCAGCGCCGCCACGACGGACGAGTCCACGCCGCCGGAGAGCGCCAGCAGCACGCGGCCGGAGCCGACCTTTTCGCGCACGGCGGCGATGGCAGTATTTTTATAGTCGCCCATCGTCCAGTCGCCTGTCGCGCCGCAGACCTCGTAGAGGAAGTTGCGGATCATCGCGGTGCCGAACTCCGTGTGGTTGACCTCGGGATGGTACTGCACGCCGTAGAACCCGCGCGTTTCGTCGCAGATGGCGACGTTCGGGCAGGCGTCGGAGTGCGCGACGAGAGAGAAGCCCTCGGGAACGACCTCCATGTAGTCGCCGTGGCTCATCCACGTCACGCTCTTTTCGGGAAGGCCCTTGAAGAGCTTGCAGCTCGTGTCAAAAAACGTCTCGGTCTTGCCGTATTCGCGCGCGGTGGCGTCGTTTGCGGCGACGACCTTGCCGCCGAGGTGGTGCGCGATGAGCTGGCAGCCGTAGCAGATGCCGAGCACGGGCACGCCCGCATCAAAGAGCGCGGGATCGACGTGCGGCGCGTCCTCAAGATACACGCTGTTCGGGCCGCCGGTGAAGATGAAGCCGATGGGCTTCATTGCGAGAAGGTCCGCAAGCGGCGTCGTGTAGGGCTTGACCTCGCAGTAAACGCCGCATTCGCGCACGCGGCGCGCGATGAGCTGGTTGTACTGGCCGCCAAAGTCCAGTACGATGATGGTCTGATGGTTCATATTGAAATTCTCCTGCCGTATCCAATAATATGGTAAAAGCATCATATCATAGCTTTTCCCATTTTTCCAGCGGTATTGTAAAAATAAAAAAGGTCGCGCGGTCAATGGACCGCGCGATCGAGGGAGGCCGCGACAAAGCCGTGGAACAGGGGATGCGGCTTGTTGGGACGGCTCTTGAATTCGGGATGGAACTGCGCGCCGACAAACCAGGGGTGGCTCTTCGACTCGACGATCTCGACGAGCGTGCCGTCGGGGGAGAGACCGGCGAGGCGCATGCCGGCGTCCGTGAAGTCGTCGCGGAAGTCGTTGTTGAACTCGTAGCGGTGGCGGTGGCGCTCCCAGATCTCGGGCGCGTCGTAGAGCGTGCGGGAGAGCGAGCCCTCTTCGAGCACGCAGGGGTACTTGCCAAGGCGCATCGTGCCGCCCTTGGCCGTCACGCCGACCTGCTCGGGCATGAGCGCGATGACGGGATGCGCCGTCGTGGAGGAGAACTCCGCGCTCGTCGCGTCGTCCCAGCCGAGCACATGGCGCGCAAATTCGATGACTGCGATCTGCATGCCGAGGCAGATGCCGAGGTAAGGGACGCCGCGCTCGCGCGCGTACTGGGCGGCCAGGATCATGCCCTCGATGCCGCGGTCGCCGAAGCCGCCGGGGACTAAGATGCCGCTGCACCCGCAGAGCTTCTGCGCGATGTTGTCGCTCGTCAGCGTTTCGGAGTCGACCCATTGAATTTCGACGTTCGCGTCGCAGGCCGTGCCCGCGTGGAAGAGCGACTCAACGACGCTCAAATAGGCGTCGTGCAGGCCGACGTATTTGCCGACGAGCGCGATGCGCACATGACGGTGCACGCCGTGGATCTTGTCGACCAGCGCGCGCCACTCGGTCATGTCAGGTTCACCGCAGTCAAGGTGCAGCTTGCGGCACACCACGCGGCAAAGGCCCTCGTGCTCAAGCAGCAACGGCACCTCGTAGAGCGTGGACGCCGTTGCGTTCTGGATGACGCAGTCGGGCTCCACGTTGCAGAAGAGCGCAATCTTGCGGCGGATGTCGTCTGTGATGGGCTCATCCGTGCGCACGACGAGAACGTCCAGCTGGATGCCCTCGCTCAGGAGTTCCTTGACCGAGTGCTGCGTGGGCTTGCTCTTGAGCTCGCCGCTGCCGGGAATGGTCACGATGAGCGGCACGTGGATGAAGAGCACATTTTCGCGCCCGCGCTCGGCCGCGACCTGACGGATGGCCTCCAAAAAGGGCTGGCTCTCGATGTCGCCGACCGTGCCGCCAATCTCGGAGATGGCAACGTCGGTCTCGCCGTCGTCCATGTCGTAGATGCGGCGCTTGATCTCGTCGGTCACGTGCGGGATGATCTGCACCGTGCCGCCAAGATAGCCGCCCTGACGCTCACGGTTCAGAACGCTCCAGAAAATTTTGCCCGAGGACACGGAGGATTTCTCGTCCAGCGCCTCGTCGACAAAGCGCTCGTAGTGGCCGAGGTCCAGGTCGGTCTCCGCGCCGTCGTCCGTGACGAAGACCTCGCCGTGCTGATACGGGCTCATCGTGCCGGGGTCGACGTTGAGATACGGGTCAAACTTCTGGTTCTTGACCTTCAGTCCGCACTGCTTGAGCAAACGCCCGAGCGACGCCGCGCAGATGCCCTTGCCCAGCCCCGACACCACGCCGCCGGTGACAAAAATGTACTTCATAAATTTTCTTCCTCCCCAGTTAAAGGAAAATCAAACTACAGTGATAAAGCGAAACTCCACTTCAAAAAGGACGCTCGAGAGAGCGTCCTTTTGACTTTTACACGGAGAAGAGTAATTCGCAGAACGTCGGATACGGCCAATACTTGGACGCGGTCAGCACTTCCAGCTTGTCGACGGTCTTGCGCACGTCGTTCGTGCGCTTTTCGACCTCGTCGTGGTAGTAGTGCAGGAGCTTTTCGGGCTCGGCGTCGTCGGAGACGGTCTCGAGCGCCGTCTTGAGGCCGATGGTCTCTTCGAGCAGCTGCTCGTTGAGCGAGCCGATGGCGTTGGCGAGCGAGGATTCGACGTGGCAGGTCAGCTCCGGCGCGGCGGCGCGCTTGGCGGCGATGGTGTTGCACAGCGCGGCTTCGTATTCGGAAGCGGCGTTGAGAATGCCGTGCTGGACCATGTCAACAAGCGTCGCGGCCTCGATGCGGATGACCTTGCAGTACTTCTCGATATGAACTTCGTGGCGGGAGAAAATTTCTTCCTTGCTGTAAACGCCCTGGCACGTCAGCAGCTCAATGTTCTTGGGCAGGATGTAGGTCGGCAGCGCCTCGGCGGTGTTGTGCAGGTTGGCAAGGCCGCGCTTTTCGGCCTCCTTGATCCAGGCCTCTTCATAGCCGTTGCCGTTGAAGATGATGCGGCGGTGGGCGGAGAACGTGTCGCGGATCAGCTTGTGGAGCGCGGCGGTGAAGTCCGGCGCGTCCTTGAGCTGCGCGTAGAATTCGTCGAGTTCTTCGGCCATGATGGTGTTGAGGATCGTGACCGGGCCCGCGATGGACTGCGAGGAGCCGGGCATGCGGAACTCAAACTTATTGCCGGTGAAGGCGACAGGCGAGGTGCGGTTGCGGTCGGTCGTATCCTGCGGGATGGCAGGGAGCACGTCCACGCCGATGCGCAGCGTCTTGCGCTCGGTCTCGGTATAGTCGCTCT